>Ga0157380_10002115_pt1 | contig 13319 bp, 10 predicted proteins | sample S35metaG_FD_119757 | JGI IMG/M metagenome (GOLD analysis project Ga0157380, IMG submission 119757) | Switchgrass rhizosphere microbial communities from Kellogg Biological Station, Michigan, USA - S3-5 metaG | ecosystem: Host-associated > Plants > Roots > Rhizosphere > Soil | place: USA...
CTGAACGGCGTATCAATAAACAGCAACTGGCAGCCCAGACGGCAGTAGAAACAAATGCCGGTTTACCTCGATGAACAACAACGGCATAATCCTCTCCGTACGCGATCTTGCGACACATTTCCAAAGCGAAGATGGTGTCGTCAAGGCGGTCGACGGTGTTTCGTTCGATCTGCGAAAAGGTGAGACGCTGGGAATCGTAGGGGAGTCTGGATCCGGAAAATCGGTGACAAACCTTTCTGTGATGAGGCTGATCCCCGAACCCGGTGGAATCGCGAGCGGCGAGATCCATTTCAACGAAATTAGCCTCGCAACCCTTTCCGATGACGAAATGCGAAAGATACGAGGACGCCAAATCGCGATGATCTTTCAAGACCCGACGACGTCCTTAAATCCCTTCCTTCGAATTTCAACGCAATTGATGGAAGTCACGCAGCTTCATCTGAATCACTCCAGGCGACAGGCCTATCAACATGCGGTCCGGATGCTTGAAACGGTAGGTATTCCAGATGCGGAAGATCGTGTCGACAACTACCCTCATCAATTCTCAGGTGGAATGCGTCAGCGGGTGACGATCGCTATGGCGTTGAGCTGCGACCCTGAGTTGCTGATCGCGGATGAGCCGACGACGGCATTAGATGTCACAACCCAGGCTCAAATATTACAGTTGATAAGAGATCTGAAAGAGCGAACGGGAACAAGCGTGATACTCGTTACACACGACCTCGGCGTGATAGCCGGCATGGCGGACAGAGTCATCGTGATGTACGCCGGAAAAATATTCGAACAGGCTCCAACTCGTGAGCTTTTTGGAAGACCGGCAAATCCATACACGGTCGGTCTGTTGAAAAGTGTGCCGGATCCATCTCATGAAAAGGGAACCGAGCTTTACCAGATCCCCGGCCAACCGCCGGATGTCGCACATTTGCCACCCGGATGTCCGTTCCAGGAACGCTGTTACCGCGTCGCGGATATTTGCCGTGTTGAATTTCCGCCATTCGTTCAGATAAATGAGGATCATCAGACGCTGTGCCATTTTGGTAGTGAAGTTTATGCCGAGTCGCGTGCGGCTGCTGCGAAGGAGAACCAATGAAAAAACTTACACTTGTGATCTTGTTGTTGGCCGCTGCCGGTCTGGGCTGTAAATTTATTCAGAACCTGGCACCGGGGGGAGGCGGTGGCGGCGCGAGCAGCGATCCGAAGGCCGACGTCATAGAGGCTTCAAGAAAATTCATCGCTCTGAAATCTTTTTCCGCCAAGATGGAAGGCACGGGCCAGACTGAGATGAAGTCGCAAGTCGATTACGCCGAGCCGGACCGGTTTCGTGTCAAATACCTTGCCGGGACCGGGGCCGGCATGGAGTTGATAATGATCGGCAATCAAACGTATATGAAGAATGGCGGTTCGTGGAGCAAGATGCCGAGAAATAATGGCAGCAGCTCGGTTCCGTCGCTTCGCGATTCATTTACAGAGGAGGGTTTAAAAACCCTTTCCGACGTGAAGTTCGAAGGCAACGAGACAGTAGATGGGAAAGCTGCTCTCATTTATTCATACAAGAATGTGACGCCGGTCGGAAATTATCCCTTCAGCTCCAAGATCTGGATAGGAAGGGATTCGGGCGTGCCAATAAAGATCGTCGTTGATTATCCAAGCGGCCCCCTCAAGCAGATGACGGTCAATTACGATACGGAAACACCAGTAACGATCGAGCCGCCGATCAAATGAAATGACAGAATCAGCTCGCGACCCATTGATCTCGCTGGAGGATCTACAAGTCCATTACCGTCTTCCGAGCGGCCTATTTCGATCTGCGAAGACTGTAAAGGCGGTCGACGGTGTGTCGCTCGATATAAGAAAAGGCGAGACGCTTGGTCTTGTTGGCGAATCGGGCTCTGGGAAATCTACCGTTGGCAGAGCGATCATTCGCCTGACCGAAGCGACCAGCGGCCATGTTCGTTTCAAGGGTCGAGACCTTTCCGGCCTTCCTGCCGCCGCGATGCGCGAGGAGCGAAAGCATCTTCAGATCATTTTTCAGGATCCCTATGCGAGCCTTAATCCGCGAATGAATGTGGGGAGAGCCGTTGGAGAACCCCTTCGCACTTTTGGCCTAGCGAAAGGGAAGAACGCTGACGAGATCGTTGGCGATCTCATGGAAACCGTCGGTCTGAACCGGAATTTGATCAAACGGTATCCCCACGAATTCTCTGGAGGCCAGCGGCAGCGTATCGGCATTGCTCGCGCACTGGCGGTCGATCCGGAGTTCATCGTCGCCGATGAGCCGATTTCGGCACTTGACGTCTCGATACAGGCTCAAATAATGAACCTGCTAAAGCGTCTTCAACGAGAAAGGGACCTGACTTATCTTTTTATCTCGCACGACCTCCGTGCCGTTCGGCATTTGGCAGACCGGATAGCCGTCATGTATCTAGGGCGGATCGTTGAGATCGGTCCGGCAAGTGCAGTTTACAGCGACCCCTTGATGCCTTATACAAAGGCCCTGATCTCCGCGTTGCCTGTGCCCAACCCGGACGTTGAATTACGCCGGGCACATCTCACTTTAAAGGGCGATATTCCGTCGCCCATCGATCCGCCATCTGGCTGCCATTTTCGCACCCGCTGCCTGTATGCGATCAATGAATGCCAAAGGATCGTCCCCGAACTAGTCGAGATCAAGCCGGGCCACCGCGCCGCATGCATTCGAATAAATCCTGAGAATCCGAGTATCGAGGCGAATGCTGCGCCTGATAGTGCGAGTGCGGCTTGAGAAACTTGTCACACGTGTTGCGAAAAGAACACAAAAATAGGGCGCACTGGAATGCGCCCATACAGTGTGATCTTCGAAGAATCATTAAAGCACAGGCTTCGCCGTGTGTGCCTTGTCCCCCTTGAATGAGTCGCGGAGCGCCTTGATATGATCGTGAGCGACCAGCACGCCATCATATTGGGCCTGCACGGTGGTGCGGACGTAATCCGGAAGTTCCTTTTTTAGTGCTTCCTGATAGGCCTTTTTCGCCGAATCTTCGCCTCGTTCACATTCGTTAAGAATCGCGGTATCGTCGTTGCCCGAAACGGCGGCCTTTATGTCCATCCAACCGCGATGGAGCGCGGCCGATAACGAACCCGAATGTTCTGGCGTCCCTCCTAGACCCTTCACCAGATCTTGAAGTTCGCTTTCGTATCCGGCGCGTTCATTCGAATACTTCGTAAACAGCGCCTTCAGGTCTGATGCGCTCGCGCCTTCCGCAGCTTCTCTAAACCCCTCGTGCCCGTCCTGACATGTTTCGATCAGATCGTTAAGCGTGCCGATCGTGTTTGCTGTGAATTCGTCGTGTTTCGTTATATATGCGGATGGGATTTCGTGTTCTCTAATCATGTTCTACCTCCCGGTCTAAAGTCAGCGGTCAAAATGACTGCATGCCATAAACACTTCAACTCGCGTGCCATTTCTAAACACTGGAATTGCGACCATCAGACTGATGAGCATGATGTTTGCCGCTTTGATTCAATACGAAGTTGCATTGAAGCGATGCGCAAAAACTCGATGGGGCGGGTTCCCTTCTCAATTTACGTTATTCAACCGGTATGCGAAAATACTTAATCCCCCCGGCCATTTTAGTGAAATTGGCGGAAGATTAGATGTATCTAGCAATGCATCAAGTGGTCAGAGTCCATTTGAGCCCAACAGAACGGGTTAATAAGTCAACTCTGCTCGTGCCCACGATGAACCCCGAAACTGAGAGAAAAGGCAAGTTTCTCCACGACATTGCCGAAGATAACGGCGTGGCCGTTGTTGTCTTGGATGAAAATAATGACGAAGCGGCGACCGCAAATAACAACTCTATTTGCGGGGCGCTTTGGAATTCTGAGGAGTTTCGCTCCCGTTGCGATCTCGATTGCGGTCGAGCCTTCACCAATACGAATAACGGAAAACCTTTTGAATATGAATGCCACGCGGGGCTTTCCTGTCGTGCACTTCCCGTCGAAGACAACGGACAACGCTTTGTCGCGATAATCGGCCGGACCTTTTTGAGTGCTTTGAAATATCGCAATGCGACGGAAAAAGCTATTTCCGGAGAATGGAACAAGTTTAAGCCGACTGAGTTTTTTAAGAACGTTTTGATGTCAGGCTCGACCGCAGGGATCGATAATGCAGCGGCTGGCCTTTCAAAATTTGTTGTTGCCAGCCCGGAGAACGTCATCGAGATCGAGATGAGTGGCGAACCTCGCACTAGCGAGCCAACAGCACCTGCTCATCCTGAGGAAACGCGTTCTAACGTAAGCCCGGCACGTCAAACAGAGAATCGAGATCCGGCGCTCACAGATCTACGATCGTTGATAGGTTCCCTAATGCGGCTTGGTTACCGCGAGGCCTGCGCATCGGTTCTCGACTTTCTCCAGGACAAGTATCATTTTCCATCGCTCATCTGGCTCGAGCGACGAGGCGACATTCTCAGCCCCTTGATCACGCGCGGCGAGCTCCAGGGAAAGCCAGTTCGGGTAAGTTTGCGGACGGACAACGAGCGTTTGCTTGCTGCATCATCTAACGATGAACCGCTCATACTGCGTGAGCGACGCGATAACGCGAGTGAAAGCGAGGGACGAGTTCTCACTCTGTTTCCGTCCAAGGTAGGTTCCGATATCCGGAGCGCGATCGCAGTTGAAACTGCTATTTCAGAGGAATCGCTGGTGAGCGACATTATCCGCGTTTCTAAAGCGGTTGCTCCGCAGATCGAGATCCTTCGTCTCCGGGACGAGGTTTCAAGCCGCGACTCACTGGCGCGCGGACTTTTGAAATTCAACGAAAGCCTTCGAGGAATTGATACCGAGGGTTTCTGGATGCATGTAATGCAGGTCTCCGCAGAGCTTCTTAGGGCGGAAAGAGCCTCGCTGCTTATTCACGACGAGACCACTGACAAGTTCAAAACTAAGGCCGCGATCGGTTCAGCCGTTGACCTCTATTCAACCGAAAATCTTGGTAACAGGATCGCAAGGCGAGCGATCGAGACGGGCCATCCAATGACACTCGAGGACATGCCGAAGATCGGGGTCGAAATCGCACCGAGTGACTGGAGATATAAAACCTCGTCGTTCATCAGTTTTCCTATCGCTATCGGCGATCGCCGACTGGCGGTAATGAACTTTACCGATCGGGCTGGGAATGAGGCATTCAGCCAAAAGGATCTAGATCTCCTTAACACGATCGCTCCTCAGATCGCGATGGCCATCGATCGAACGAAACTCAAAACGAAAGCGGGAGAGTACGAGCAAAGGTCGATCACTGATTCGCTGACGGGCCTCCGCAATCGCGGGTATCTGGAAGAGCGGCTCATGGAAGAGATCAGCCAAGCTCGCCGTTACCACTCGTCAATGTGCTTGCTGATGATCGACGTGGATCATTTTAAGTTGTATAACGACAGCTTCGGACATCCGGCTGGAGATAATGTTTTAAGACTGATCGCGCAAGCTTTTCGCGAAACCCTTCGGACTGCTGACGTCGCTGCCCGTTACGGCGGCGAGGAATTTGCGATCCTCCTTCCCCACACTTCGGGAGAAGAGGCGGCCGTGATCGCCGAGCGTATCCGTCAGCGGGTCGAACGCGCCGAGTTTCCTCATCGGCAGGTTACTATTAGTGTCGGCGTCGCTGGTTATACAAAAGAATTTGAAGAGCCAAAGGATTGGATAACCGCTGCCGATATGGCACTCTATGAGGCAAAGGAACAGGGACGAAACATTATCCGGGTGTATGAAGATCTCGGACGTTCGTTCAAAGAAAAGATCAACTAATGAGCGGGGTCCATCAAAAAACCATCCTCGCACGCCGGCGGGCCGAAGAGATAATCGGTCGCGGACCCGAACTGGGACGAATAGCCGATCATGCGAAAGGCGCGTCTGGTGAAGGCGGCCTTTTTCTTCTGGCGCAGCCAGGTGCGGGCGCGTCAGAGTTACTCCTTCAAACCTTCGATTCACTCTTTTTTGAATACGGCGAGGTTATCCCGATCTATTTCGCCTTTGACCGCCGCGACAGAGACCCGGGACGTGCGTCTGTTCGGTTTGCTCGCGAATTTCTCGCGCAAGCTGTCGCTTTCGGTCGAAAGGAACCGGGGATCGTCTTTGCCTCGCCGAACTTCGACGAACTTTCTAAGCTCGTATCGCCCCGCGATTCCGTGTGGCTTGAAGATCTGATCGAATCTTGCTCCCTACAAGATCCGTCCGCTGATACTGATTCGTTAATCAAGGCTTGCTTTGCCTTGCCGCAGCGCGCGGCTGCTGCCGGGCAAAGGGTTTTCGTCATGTTGGACGCGATTCACGAATCCGTCTATCTAACTGAATCAGAAGCCTTTATCGATGCAATTCGATGGCAATGGAATGCTGGGTTTCAGTTTATTCTTTCCGCACACCGACGGTTTTTCGGACGAGGCGTCGATCTGGCGCGGATCTTGCTGGAGGCTCCTACGCAACGCCATGCTGCGGAAATCGTTGAAAAGCTCGCCGCAAAGCGGGACGTTCCGCTGACGGAGGAGGCCCGTGATCTGCTAGTAGCGCAACTTCAAAACGATCCGCGAAATATTGATGCGGTCGTTCGCCGTGCTGAGACCAAAGGCGTCGCACTCGACGGCTTCACGAGAGTCGTGCATGCATACTCAGATGAACTCTTTTCCGGCAGTATGGGAGCGCATTTTGACGGTATTATTGACGCGGCAACACCGTCCAAAGAGGCGGCACAAAAACTTATAAGCCTTCTATACGATTCGATCAGTCGTGAAACGCCCCTATTGCCGATCGCAAAATGGCAGAAGCGGCTGAATCTAGATGCAACAGAATTCGAACGCTTATTGAACGTTTTGAATGTCGAAGAGCTGATTCGCGTCACCTCAAACCGAGTTGAGGTGATGAGGGGAAATCTCGCTTTTTGCGATTTCATTCGAGCTCGATTCCGCCTTGAACTTGGCGGTGAAGACCGAGCTCGGGTTTTCGCAGACGAGTTGGCAGGATATGCGAAACGTGCACCGGAGCTCATGGCGCGTGGATATCGAAGGGCTTCTGCGATAGATCTCCGCGAACTGATGTCTGGCTTTCAGCGTAGATCGGTTCCCGTAGCCCTCCTTGATTACGCTACATTTAAGGAGAACTACAAGGGCTTGGCTGCTAACGAGATCGTGACAAGTCTTCATCGTGACCGAGACCACATCGAGTTGCCAGCGATCATTTTTACGGCTCATACAGAGTCGTTCTATCCCCAACTCGCCGCGCATATCGATACGGAACGCTCGGCCGTAGGCATGGGTTTTACGAAGGGGACGTATAGCGAACAGGACGAGACCGTTTGGATCTGTGCCGAGATCGATTCCAAACTCGAAGCAAGCAAGGAACTTGCCGAGTTTTGGTGCGACCGGTTGGAGGCAGCGGCGTTGATGTGCGATTTCCAAAATTACAGGATCTGGCTGATAGCCCCTGAAGGTTTTACTTCTGAAGCCCTGGAGGCGATCGCTCTGAGAACCGGATTAGGATCCAGCCGACGACAGGCCGAACTGCTTCGGGAATTTTTACGAAATCCCGAGCAGCGCGTTCCCGAGGAATCACGCGGAGAAGAATACGAGATAACCATACCGATCGGAGGCGATGCCGAACTTGTAGCGGCTCATACGTTAGAGGACATAGCGAGAAAGCACGGGTTTAAGTCCGGTGACGTCAATCAGATAAAGACCGCAGTGGTTGAGGCTTGCATTAACGCCTCGGAGCACAGCCTAAGCCCCGATGGGCAAATACGTCTTTCATTTCATATTACCGAGCAGCGCATGACTATCACGGTTGCAAATCGCGGCCTCCGACTTTTGGATCATATGCCGCAGGAGGATTCGGAATCCGAGGCCCGTCGAGGGTGGGGACTGAAGCTCATGGAGCGACTGATGGACGATGTCCGCGTCGAACAAACAGACGACGGCACTCGTATCTCGATGTCGAAATTCCTCGAAGCTGCTTGAGATACTTCTATTGATTCAAGAGATCGCTTGGCGGGCGGAGCCGGAAGAACTTCGCGTACTCGTACGCGATCGGTTGATTCGGTTTCGTGAATTTGTAAGCAAGCTCGTTGTGAGAAAGATCGCTGATCTCGCTGGAGCTCATATTTCCAAAAGTTTCCAATACCCAGTCGAGCGTCTTTTGCTCATTAGGCGAAAGCTCCAACGGCGGATCGGTTTGTTGGCTCACGATCCTTTGGCCAGACTGATCAGGTTTGCTGACAACCTGAACCCTCCCTTCGGCGTCAAGATCCTTCAATAGACCCTCCACGGGGTCGGCCACCGGGCCGAACGGACGGTTGCGGTAAACCGCGCCAGAGATACCCACGCCAACAAGATCGAAAAACGCAAGGTCGCTGTAGAACAGGAGTTTGTTGAGCTGCGTTTTGTAAATGTCGTGACCCTTGCTCGTAAGGTAGCGGATCATTGCGCCGAGCTTGCTGCCAGAATAACATCTATGCCCGTTGAAGACGCTCGCTTCACCCAGGTCGAAGATCGGCTGAAATTCGGTCTCTGGATAAGCGGCTTCCGCACCGGCCATCTTCCTTTCCAGGATGCGCTGAAATTCGCGCGATTCGTTCATTCGCGGCGTCGTCAGCAGTTCGGCGGCCTGTTCCCAAAGATGCTCGGCCTCCAAGCCAAACCACTCTGCAAGGGCAGCCTGGACCACCTCACGCGGGCAATCCATCTGTTTATTTGCCTTGAAATATTCCTGAACGCGGCCTGCGACACGGTCAATGTCGCCTACGCGAACCTGAAAGGAGAGTGGATCTGTTCCCATACGGCAGCCGAATTAACGCTTCTCGGCAAACCGATGGTAAACCTTTAGGCCGGTACCTGTAAACATTTTTTCGGAGATAAAAGGACGCGATCCTTAGAAACCGCGTCCTTGTTGTCTTAACCTTGATCAATAGTAGACCCTGACCAATCTGGTTCGACGATAGCCATCATCCCAGTAGGCTCTGCGAACCATCCGATATCGTCGGTTTCTGTACGGTGAGTAAACATAGCTCGTCCAGATCCAACGGCCGTTTCGCCAAACTCTTCGTCGACGCCGCGGCTGTCCGATCGAAACACTGATCTGCGTGTTGGTACCCGTTCCGACAGACGTGGGCTTATTCGCGGCCCCTGCATATCCAGCAAGAGGCAGTGTTAACACGGTCGATGCGATCATCAACCCGAGTATAATGATCTTCTTCTTCATAATTCCCCCTTTTAAAATATCGTCGGCATAGTGAGGTTATGCAAGCAGTGTTCCATTTTCGGGGTCCGAGCGGGCGAGGGCGTCGTAAGTGCAAGTATATTTTAACTTACGGAGAATAACGCGCCGGGCGGTAATCGAGTTGCTCTCAACAGATGAACCGTTTTCAAACAAGTGCATACCAGTTGTCCATGCCTGTCCACCGCCTGTCCACCGGGTGTCCACCACCCTTGAGTGGACACGCAACTTATTGTACCGATTACAGTTAGACGACTTTTGCATTCGAAAATGCCGCGTTTTTGAAAAAACAATTTTTTTCGGGCTTTCAGACGTGTCGACCATATGCGTCCGAAATCGGTTTGGGCTGTCAAAGATCGCGAAGGCGCGCTTCGTCAGATGCAACAATGTATCGCACATTGCACATATTGGCAATCGTTTTTTGCGTGCGTAAGCGGATGTAGTTGCATCGTGTCTGCGCGAATACATCCCGATCGGATACCAATGCGTACGATTTGAACGATGCCACCGCCCGAAGTGAAAATTCCGGAAAGCATGTCGTCCCATGAGCCACCTGATGAAATTCCGGTTTTCGATCCTGACGGCGTTGCCATCGGCTTCGCTCGTTACTTCCCCCCTGATGAATACCGGGTCGCCCTTCTCCCGGAGTTCGAACCGGAGTTCCGCAATAAGTCGCAAACGCGTACCCTTATCACCGATGACTCGGGAAAGATCACCGGCATAACGATCGCAATTTCAGACAGCACCGCCAAGTAACATCGGAAAAACCAAAAATCATTGACCGCATTTGGAAGGTGCTATATAATCCGCGCGTCTTAGTTCACTTTCAGTAATAAAGCCACTACCCCCAAGTTCTTTGTCCGTCCGAAGGAGGCTGTATGTTGTTTATGCGCGCCCGTCGTGTGGTCTTGACACTGGTCTTGGTTGCCCCGCTTGTTTTCGTTCTTTCACCTCGCAGCAAAGTTGAATCCACGAGCGCGCCTGTGTTGCCCCCGTCGATCACAGCGACCAAGGCGGTTGTTGACGTCTTGGGAACGGTCGATGGAAACGCCGATCCCGGCGACACGCTGGAGTACACGATCACGATCAATAACGGGGCTGCACCCGGAGCCGGCAACGACGCGACCGGTGTGGCGGTGAGCGACGCGCTGCAAAATATCCAGACACTTGTGGGCGGCTCTCTCGTTGTTTCTCCGATAGCGATAAACGACACATACGCATCGATAGGCAATGTAGGGATCAATGTAACGGACGGCGCTTCGGACCTGCTCGGAAACGATATCAATCCCGGTGGCGGCGGAACGCTGGCAATCGTTGCGCCGGTCCCGACGACCTCGACACAGGGCGGACAGGTGTCGATAAACACCACTACGGGCAGCTTCACGTATAACCCGGCGCCGGGATTCGAAGGCGCGGACACTTTCGTCTACACGCTCGGCAACGGTTCGGGGCTAACGAATACCGCAACGGTCACGATCAATGTCTCTGGAATGTTCTGGTTCGTCCAAACAGGAGCAGCTGCCGGCGGCGACGGACGCCTCGGAACACCCTTCAACTGCTTTGTCGGAACGAACTGTTTTGATGACACTACCCTTGACCAGGCGGCTGACAACATCTTTCTCTACACCGGTGCCTACACGGGCGGGCAAACTCTGCTTGCTAATCAGCGGCTCATCGGGCAGGGCGCCACGATCGCGTTGGCAGGACCGGGGAGCATAACAGGGATCACGATCCCGCCGTTCAGCAACACATTACCTTCTACCGGCGGAACGCGCCCGACAATCACGACGACTGTCGCCGCGACAAGTGCTATAACGCTCGGATCGAGCAATACGCTTCGCGGTTTCAATATCGGGGACACGACCGCGGCAGATATTACCGGTACAAGTTTCGGCACCCTTACCGCGCTCGAAATGGACCTTAACGGTACGGGACGGCCGCTGGTTCTTACAACGGGGACGCTTGCCGTTGCATTCGACACATTGACTTCGACCTCTTCAACGGTGGGAGCAGCTGTTAGTTTGACCACCGTCACAGGCACTCTCACAGCGGGTAGCGCGACCCTCACCGGAGGCGTCGGAGGCATTGCCATAAATGGCATGTCATCGGGTTCCGTGACGATCACAACGGTGAACATCAATGGCCAATCCGGCGACGGCATTAATATCACTAACCTTGGCTCGCCCGCCTCAGTGTCGATCAATGGGGGCACAATTGGCAACACGGATGACCCGGCCGGAAATGCAGTTGAGGTCAATGGAAGCAACGGCAATGTCACCATTGCCGCCGCGCTTACGAAGACGACCGCCGCTAAGATCGTTCTGGTTACGGGGCGCACCGGAAACACCGTCGCGTTTTCAGGGAACATCAGTGCGACCGGCGCCGTGGACAACGGCATCGACATCAACAACAACACTGCCGGCATAACTAACTTCACCGGACAAACCCAGACACTCACGACCGGAGCGAACACGGCAGTCAATTTGTTTACGAACGGCACCGGATCGATCAACTTCGTCCCCGCTGCCGGCGGCAATGGTCTCGACATTACGACGACCTCCGGCCTCGGGTTTCGTGCCGAAACCGGCGGGACGGTCACAGTTCAGGGTGCGGGAAACTCCATCACATCGACACCCGGAACTCCGCTCAGCATCGTGAACGCAACGATCGGGTCCCCCGACGTGACCTTTCATGACATCTCAAAGAATGGCGCAGGAACGGGTATTCTCCTCAGCTCCACTGCCGCGAGCGGGAACCTGGTCGTTACCGGTGACAACTCTGCTGTCACGGATGGTACTAACAGCTCGGGTGGCATCATTCAGAATGCGACAGTGGGAATCTCGCTTATCAACACATTGGATCCGTCTTTCACCAATATGCACATTTTAACGACCACCGGTAGTGGGGTGGACGGGACGGATGTGACCGGTTTCACCTTCAAGAATGGAAGAATCAACAGCTCCGGCACCGTCGCGGTGGCAAACACGTCAAACATCGCGTTCAACGACGTTGTTTCCGGCATCAACAATATCGACGGTACCGTTACCATAACCGGGAACCTGCTGACCAACGCCGCCTATCACGGCGTTGACATCCTCAATGAATCCGGCACTATCAGCAACGTAACGATCTCGAACAACACGTTCACGGCGAGCGGCAACGACGCGACCACAAAGGGCTCCGGTATCCATATCGACGTCAACGGCTCGGCTTCGACAGGCGCCGCCATAACGACCGGAACGGTCGCTAACAATACGATCAACAATTTTTCAAGCGGCGCCGGTATTCAATTCCAAGGCGGCAATGCCGCGTTCGGACCGGCGGTGACGGTCGGTGTACCAGACGGCGACAACGTGGGCGGTGGAGCGAACCTCATCACCATCACTGGCAACGTGATCGGTAATGCGAGCATTGTCGGCGGCATCGGAACCAACGGCATTTTGGCCGGCGTAACCGGAACAGGCCAGGGCAATTATAGGATCACCAATAACGGCACCGTCGCCGTACCGATTCAGCACTTTGAGGGGATCGGCATCGCAGCGTTTGGCGGCAACAGGGCCAATGTTAGCCATTTCATAAGCAACAACGTCATTGACGCCACTGATAACATCTTCGGTTCGAGCGGCATGTCAGTAGGCAGCCAGGTGGGCGGTAACGATGCAACCCAAAACGGCACTATCAAGGCTTCGATCACTAACAACACAATCAATGGCATGGAGGGCAATGGAATTCTTGCCGGTTGCATTAATTCCTTCAACACTGGATTCTTTAGGATCGTCGGGAATACTGTCGGCAATCCCCAAGCCGGTGTGCGGCCTGGAATCCGCGTAGAATCCGGTAGTTCCCAGGGCGATACCACAGTCTTCCTGGAAATATCGGGCAACACCAGCGGCGGGAGTACGGGTCATGCTGGCATCGGCCTACGCAAGCAAGGTTCCGTGTCGACGACGAATGAGTTTCATATCGAGGGCCTGAGCCCTTCGCCTGCGAATCACGCGCAGATGGAGACTTTCGTAAGTGGTCTAAACCCGGGGAGCCTCTTAGGAACGGGGAACGGCGGCGGCCCGAGTAGGGTCTTGTCGATC
>Ga0157380_10002116_pt1 | contig 13314 bp, 13 predicted proteins | sample S35metaG_FD_119757 | JGI IMG/M metagenome (GOLD analysis project Ga0157380, IMG submission 119757) | Switchgrass rhizosphere microbial communities from Kellogg Biological Station, Michigan, USA - S3-5 metaG | ecosystem: Host-associated > Plants > Roots > Rhizosphere > Soil | place: USA...
CCGTTGCCGAACACGTCGCCCGACATGTCGCCGCATCCGACCACGCGGACCGGCTCGCTTTGCACATCGACGCCCATTTCCAGGAAGTGCCGCTGGACCGAGATCCATGCGCCCTTGGCGGTGATGCCCATCGCCTTGTGGTCGTAGCCGTTGGAGCCGCCGCTGGCGAAGGCGTCGCCCAGCCAGAAGCCGCGATCGAGGGCGATCGCATTGGCGACGTCGGAGAAGGTCGCGGTGCCCTTGTCGGCTGCGACGACGAAATAGGGATCTTCCCCGTCGAGGATGACGACGTCGGCCGGATGGACGACCTTGTCGTCGACGATATTGTCAGTGACCGACAGCAGCGAGCGGATGAAGATCCGGTAGCTCTCGGTGCCCTCCGCCAGCCAGCCTTCGCGGTCGACCGCCGGACTGGGCAACTGTTTGGGATAGAAGCCACCCTTGGCGCCAGTCGGGACGATCACTGCATTCTTGACCAGCTGGGCTTTCATCAGCCCGAGAATCTCGGTGCGGAAATCGTCGCGCCGGTCGGACCAGCGGAGCCCGCCGCGAGCGATCGGCCCGCCGCGCAGGTGGATGCCCTCGACGCGCGGGCTGTACACCCAGATCTCGCGATAGGGCACCGGCGCCGGCAGGCCGGGCACCTGTTTGGATTCGATCTTGAACGCTAGCGCTTCGGTCGCCTGGGCAGCGAAAGCGTTGGTGCGCAGAGTCGCCCCAACCACCGCCCGCATCTGCCGCAAGATTCGGTCGTCATCGATCCCGCGCACGTCCTTCAGCGCGTCATCGAACGCCGCCGCGCCCTTGTTGACGGCGGCCTCACGGCCGCTGCTCGCCTTGGGGTCGTGGGCGGCGCAGAACAGGTGGATCAGGGCGTCGGTTGCCTTGGGAGCGCGCCGAAGCGCATCGACGACCGTCGCCAGGCTGAACGCCACCCCAGTCTGGCGCATGTAGCGGAACCAAGCGCGGAGCCAGACAACCGGCCGCGGGTCGAGGCCGGCATAGAGCACCAACTGATTGAAGGCGTCATTCTCCGCCCTCCCGGCAAGCACGTCGGCGATTGCCTGCTCGATCACGCCGGCCCGGGCGATGACCTCGTCGATCGCTTTGCCGTCGGCCAGGTCGAGGAAGCAGTCGTGGATGTGCGCCTTGGATTCGCCTTGTAGCTCGATCGGGATTTCGGCCAGCACGCGGAAGCCGAAATTCTCCAGCACCGGCACCGCTTCCGACAGCGGAATGAGGCCGCCGCGGCGATAGATTTTGAGCCGCAGCCGGTTCTCGCGATCCCGGTAGAAGCGGGCATCGCGCTGCGCCTCATTGTCCAGCCTGCTCAGGCGGATGATATCCTCCGCCGCATGCTCGGGAAGGGTGATGGTCTTGTAGATTTCCGGAAAATCGTCGGCATAGGTGAGGGTCAGGCGGGTTGCCCGGCCGGCGCCGACGCGCTGGATCAGCGCCTCTTCGACGCTCGGCTTCCAGCCGCGGACCATGGCGTCGAGCCGGCGGTTCAACTCGTTGACGTCGGGAGTGGGATCGCTGGCTTCGATGTCGAGCGTGTAGCGGATGAGAGAAAGGTCACCCTCGCCGAGCTCGACCGACCAGCTGGTCATCGGCCGGCCGGTCGCTTCTTCCAGCAGGTCGGCGATCGCCAGCCGACGCTCGGTGTTCAGCTCGTCGCGCGGCAGCCACACAAACGCGAACAGATGACCCTTGAGGATGCTCCTCAGGAGCAGCAGCGCCGGCCGCGGCCGGTCGGCCAGCGACATCGCCATGGTCACCAGGTCACGGCCGCTTTCCTCGCTCAGATTGACCAGCAGATCCCGCGGCACCGACGCGACCGCGTGGCGCAGCGCCTTGCCGCTGTGGCCGTGAGGGTCGAAGCCGAACTCCTTGTCGAGCTCATTCAGGCGATGGCGCAGCAACGGCACGTCTTCGGTCGGCTGGATCAGCGCCTGACTGGTCCAGAGCCCGGCGTGGACTCCGATGCCGGTAATTTTGCCCTTCTCGCGGATCGGCACCACGATCAGGTCGAGCGGCACGCGGCGATGGACCGTCGACTTCCGCTCGGCCTTGGCGATGAGTGGAACCGCGCCGCCAGCCTCGAAATAGCGGATTGCGCCGACCGAGCCGCCCTTATCGGTCGGAGCGCCGGGGATCGAGAAGATGCCGAGGCAGTTGGAGGAGTCCTCGCCGGGCCGTTCAACCTCATAGCCGAGCAGGGTCAGCGCGCCGTCGGCGAACCAATTGAGCAAGGCCGATCCTTCGGGGTCCTCGACCTTGGCGGCGTCCTCGCGCATCTGCGCCTGCATCTGCGGCCAGTCCCGGACGGCGGCGCGGACATCGGCCAGCACCGCCTGCAGGTCCTCGACCAGTTCCTTGCGGCCGCGCGCATCGGCGCGGTCCAGCTCGATATACATCATCGACTCGCGCCGGCTCTTGTCGTCGCACAGAGGCTCCAGCGCCTGCAGCACGCCGCCTTCGTCGCGGTCGACGCAAACCACGGGATGGAGCAGCCGATGCACGGTCAGCTGCCGCCCGGCGATCGCGTTGGCCACCGAGTCGACCAGGAAGGGCATGTCGTCGTTGATGATGCCGAGGCGCATCCGCCGCCGCCCGGCTTCGCCGCCGGTGGATTCGAGACGGATCGAAACATTTCCCTTACGGCGTTTATGGGCGACTTCGGCAATAAACCGGGCGGCTTCCTCCCGATCTGCGGCGCTAAATCCGTCCAATTCTCCGGCAAGAGCGTTGCCGACAAGCGCTTGCTCCAAGGCGTCGACCGTCTGGCCTTCGGCGCGCGTGATAACCGTCATGTCCCGCTAATGCTCCGCATCTCTCGCGATGCGGGGCGGCCTAGTCCCGCGCGCCGCGTTAGGCAACAGGTGGAACGGAAAGTTGACGCCTTGACGTCAGCGCGCGGCGCGGCGGAGCGCCCGGTCGAGCATTGCGCTGTCGGCGACCAATTCGACCACTTCATGCACCCCGTCGGCATTGCGGCGGGTCAGCACCAGCGCGAATTCCTGGTTGGTCTGCAGCTGGGAAAGCGACAGCGGCTGGGCGGACCGAAGCGCTGCCTTGCCCAGCTCGAGCTTGTTTTCGGGCGGCTGGTCGGGACGGCGCGCCTTGCGCTCGGCCACAACCAACCCCTTGAGCCCGCCTTCGGCCTGTTCGACGAACTGCTGGAAGCAGCCGAAATCGACATTCTCTCGTTCGGCATAGCTCAGCGCCGCGGCGAACTCGGTGAGGCGGGTCTTGTCATATTCAACCCCGAACACGAGCTTGACGATCGGGGTCATCGGCGCCCGCGCCTGGGCCTTCACCCCGGCGTCATCGAGAATCTCGGCATAATCGCCGGGGACGCGCTTGGCAGCGACCGCGAAATCATAAGCCATCGCCAGCGCCCGGTAGAGCGCAACCCGGCTGCGGCCATCCTGCTGCTTGCAGACCTCGGCGCTTTCGCGCGCTGCCCACAGCCGGTCGGCAAGACCGGCGTCCGGGTCGAGCTTGAGCGCCGGCTCTTGCTCATCGGTTTCGTCGGCCGCGATCGGCTCCGGCTCTGCCAGCGGGCCATCTTCCCACACCAGATGCGGCGTTGGCTCGGGATCTTCGGCTTCGGCATCCGGATCGAACGGGACATCGATGCCAGGCCCGTCTTCGGGCGGCAGCGCATCGACCAGCTCGAGCATATCCTCGTCTTCGGTCTCTTCCGTATCCGGGACGAGTGGCGGCAGCTCGGCACGGATCACCTGCGGCGTTTCCGGGGCAGCACCCAGGTCCTTCCAGTTGATCACGCCGTAAATGAAATCGATCGTGTCGCCGTCCGAGCTGAACGGCATCAGGATACCGCGGTAGCCGATCGAGCGCTGCCGCTGGTTGACGAACTCCGCCTCGAAACCGACCGGCGCCCGGTTGGCGATGATCTGCATATAATGGTCGGTCAGACGCGACAGCAGCGAACGGCCCGGGACGTCGTCGATGGACTTGATGTCATCGCCGATCCCGCATTCCTCGCGAATGGCCGTGCCGATGTAGGGGGTCGCCGGATTGTCGCTGCCCTCGGTGAAATCAAGCAGTACCGAATGGGGTCCGAAATCGTGGATGCTGTCGGGCTCAAGGTCCTCGATCGACGGATAGTCGCGGCCTTCGAGAAGGGAGCACCAATAATTATAGGCGCGGACATGCATGCGGCGCTCATCAGATCCGATGGTCGTCGAGACGTCGGGCTCCGGCTCGACCGACGCCGCCGCCGGCTGGTCGAACTCGCTCGGATGGTCGGAATAGCTGTCCACGCGCATATATTCCCGCAAAATCCCCGTTTCCGCGGCAGTTTTGTCTGATAGTGGTTGCTAAACCGTTAAGGTTAACGGGCAAACCGGGTGCCGACCCGCAGGCTTGCCCGCTTGCAATGGCGCGTGTAGGGGCGCTCCACGCAAGCCTCCGGGCAATGCCGCTTTAGCTCAGCTGGTAGAGCACATCATTCGTAATGATGGGGTCGCGTGTTCGAGTCACGCAAGCGGCACCAATAATGATGGGCATGCCCGCGGGCATGCCCATCTTGAATGATCCGTCTATCGACCGGCAGAGCCCAATTCTATAGCGAAGCTACGCGGATTGTGATCGCCGTCGCCGCGATCGACGACTGGCCGGTCAGGGCAACTTCCTGAGCGCGGGCAACCGCCTGCGCCATTTGCGGTCGAGCATTGTCCCAAGCGCCATCGGCGCATTGATAATAGGCGCCATCCTGCAAGGCCGGCCGGCTCTCATAGAGGCAGACGTGTCTCACGGCGCCGGCGACACGCTGCGTCAGCTGCCGCATGTCGCGCGATTGGGCCAGGTTGAGGTCGGCATAGGATACATGCACCGTCCGGATATTTTCCTGTGGCTCGGCGTAGACGACCACCGGCTTATCCTGGGCGGCCCAGCTCGGCGTAGTGAATAGAAGAGATGCCGCGACCCCTGACAGAACGGCTGCAGTTACAGTGTTAAAGCGGGTAAGCATCTCCAATCTCCCTTCGTTTGACGAGGAGTGGTTTGGAAATGCCCTTGGCGGCCGGCGATTGCACGGCGCCTTCGACCGCTTGGCAGCCGCTATTCGGCGAGAGCCGTTCGTCGCTGCCAAGCGCTGGCCTGTTTCGACCGGTGGCCGGACGGCCGCATCCGAATCGTCACAATTCGCGAAGTCTAACGACCGTAAGCCAGTCGCGAGGCCTGCACATAGGCGCGGGTGATCTGCGGCCTTGCGCCGGCCCAAGCCCGGTCGGCGCAGATATGATAATCCTTGGCTAAATTATCTTTCCCCTCGAACTCGCAGACCTGGCGCACGGCTCTCGTGACGCGTTCGTCGAGGATCTTGCGGTGGGCGATAATGTTGAGGTTGAGGTCGCGATAAGACACCAGCCGCATCTGGGCGCCTTGCGGCAGACCGCGGACGACCACTTCATATTCCTGCGCAGAGGCGGGAGCGATCGGAACGGCTAGCGAGGCAGCCACGCCCGCCAGCATCGTCGCGGTGACTCGAACAAGGTGGATCGACATTGCTGAATCTCCCTTTTCGGTTGTCACTGGGATGGGAGAGCTTGGCGACAGCAACTGGCCTATTCCCGGCATTATTGGCGCGGGGGCACTCAAGGATGGTCCCTCCATCCACGATCACAACGTTTCGGGCCGGGTGATGTTTCGAGCATCGGCCGGCGCCGCGCCTAGTCCGCAGGCAAAATCCGGCCGGAACAGCTGCCGAAGCCGATTGGCACGGCGCCGTCCGCTGCGCACCGCGCCGACAGGATCAACTCGTCGCCGTCCTCGAGGAAGGTGCGGCTCTCTCCGCCGGGCAGTTCGATCGGCCGCTTGCCGCCCTGGCTGATTTCCAGCAGCGAACCGAGCCCGCTATCGTCCGCGGTCGACAATGTGCCGGTGCCGATCAAATCCCCGGGCTGCAAATTGCAGCCGTTCGAGGCATGGTGGGTAACGATCTGCACTGCTGACCAATACATCGCCGATGCGGCGTTCCCCTTGCTCAGCACATGCGGCGGCAGGCCGGCGTCGCGCATCTTGGCAGTTTGCAGACCGACTTCCAGATCGATGCCAAGCCCGCCAGCGTCCTGGTCACCCGGATCGAGCAAATAAGGCAGCGGCGCCGGATCGCCTTCGGGCCGCGGCGGCATGGCCTTTCGGAACGGGGCTAGCGCCTCGCCCGTCACCACCCAGGGCGAAATGCTCGTCAGGAAATTCTTGGCTAGGAATGGCCCTAACGGCTGATATTCCCACGCCTGCAGATCGCGCGCCGACCAGTCGTTGAGCAGGCAATAACCGGCGATGTGTCCTTCTGCTTCGCCGATCGGAACCGGAACCCCCAGCCTGTTCCCGCAGCGGATGAAGATGCCGAGCTCCAGCTCATAGTCCAGTCGGCGGCTCGGTCCGTATTCGGGCGCATCGGCATCGGGCGGCTTGCGCTGGCCCTTGGGGCGGACCACCGGATGACCCGACACTCGGACCGAACTCGCCCGGCCGTGATAGCCGATCGGCACATATTTATAATTGGGCAGCAGCGGATTGTCGGGCCGGAACTGCTTGCCGACATTGGTAGCGTGATGAATGCCGACGTAGAAGTCGGTGTAGTCGCCGATCGAGCAGGGCAGATGCATTTGCGCGTTGGCCGACCGGACCAGAAGCGGTTCGACCGAGCCGCGAAAACGATCCTCGCTCAGCAGGACGGACAGCTTTTTGCGCAGCTCCCTGGCATCGACAGGGCCGTGGGTGAACCAGGCGTTGAGGCTCGACAGGCCGAGTGCCAGCTTCCAATGATCGTCAAGCAGGCCGGCAGCCGATAGGCCCTTCAAGTCGAGGATCATGTCGCCGATCGCGACTCCGATCCTGGGTTCGCCATTACCAACGGAAAACACGCCGAGCGGCAGGTTCTGGACCGGGAAATCGGGATGGCCGTTGGCGCCTTCGACCCAGCTGGCCAGTGCCGGGTCGTGGGTCTCGTCAAGCTTGTTCATTTCGGCAATTGCGCCTTGGGGAAATCGGCCCAGGCCTCGTCATAATCCGGCTGCGCGCGGTCGAGCGCAAATTGGGTCGGGATATAGGGCCAGCAGCTTTCGACCATGAACGCCATCGAGCCGGCGATCTTGGCCGGCTTCAACTCGGCCTCGCTCGCCTTCTTCCAGCTGTCGACGTCGGGCCCGTGCCCGCTCATCATATTGTGGAGCGACAGGCCGCCCGGCTGAAAACCTTCCGCCTTGGCGTCATATTGGCCAAGGATCAGGCCCATCGCCTCGCTCATCACGTTGCGGTGGAACCAGGGCGGACGGAACGTGTCTTCGGCCACCATCCAGCGCGGCGGGAAAATGACGAAGTCGGCATTGGCCCGCCCCGGCGTTTCGCTGGGCGAGGTCAGGACCGTGAAGATCGACGGATCGGGATGGTCGAAGCTGACGGTGCCAAGCGCATTGAACCGGGCCAGCTCGTAGCGGCACGGCGCCAAATTGCCGTGCCAGGCGACGACATCGAGCGGCGAGTGATTGAGCGTCGTGGTCCACAACACCCCCTGATATTTCTGGACGACCTCATGCTCGCCCTCGACATCCTCAAACGCCGCCACCGGCGTTTCGAAGTCGCGCGGGTTTGCTAGCCCGTTGGAACCGATCGGGCCGAGGTCGGGAAGGCGGAACGGCGCGCCATGGTTTTCGGCGATGTAGCCGCGCGAGCCGGCACCACTCAGCGTGACGCGGAATTTCACTCCGCGCGGGACGAGGCCGACCCAGCCGGGGGCCAGCTCGATCCTGCCGAGCTCGGTTTCGACCAGCAGGCCGCCTTCCTGCGGGATGATCAGCAGCTCGCCGTCAGCGTTGACGAACAGTCTTCGCTCCATCGCCTTGTCGGCGCGGTAGAGGTGGATGGCGACGCCGGACAAGTCCGCGGGATCGCGGTTCGTCATCATCGTGACGATGCCGTCGATGAAGTCGCAGCCGGCGGGAAGATCGGCGAGAGGGTCCCAGCGCAGCCGGTTGGGCGCGATCGGCTCCTTGACCGGTCCGGGCGCGAACAATTTTGCCCCCGCGTATCGCCGATATGGAGGGTGATCGGCGGTTGGCCGCATCCGGTAGAGCCAGCTCCGGCGATTTTCATGGCGCGGGGCTGTAAAGGCGCTGCCGGACAATTGCTCGGCATAAAGCCCAAAAGCCGGCCGCTGCGGACTATTGCGGCCTTTCGGCAGCGCTCCGGGCACCGCCTCGCTTTCGAAATGGCCGCCGAAGCCGGTCAGATACTCAAGCTGCTTCGAACCCTTGCTCACGGCTACGACAACCCCCTCGCCTTGGTTTGAGAAAGCGAGGGGGTCGTTACGCGTCTAATTTCGGTCAGGCAATCAGTTGACGTTGACCTCGATCTTGTCGGGGATGTTGATATCGGTCTTGTCGGCACCAAAGCCGAGCTGATCCCGGAACAGGAACAGCAGCACCAGCACGACGATGACCAGCAGAACGACCGCCAGCACGCCGCCGCTGCCGCCTCCGCCATCGGTATCGACAATTGTCACTCGTTCGGTCTCATGTTCGTCGGCCATCGGTTCACTCCCTGTGATTACATCGTTGGCGAAACGAACGATTGCTGTCGCGGCGAGTTCCCATCGTCCACCATTGGGAACCAGGGCAGGCGGCAATCGCTCTAGAGGCCAACCCAGAGAGGGCAAGACGTGAACCTGCGCCCAGTAATATTCGCCTTGACCCTGGCCGCCACGGCGTGCGGCGGGACCCGTTCGGACAATGCGATGCAGAATGCTCCGACGACGGAAAATGAGCCTGCAGCTCCGGTCCTCGCTCCTGAAACGATCAAGCCCGGCGAGCCGGGCGGCCTGCCCGACGACCGCACTCCGATTTCCGAGGGAGCGATCGACCCGGAGAGCGGGCAAGGGGCCGGTCAGGCGCTGCAACTATTCGGCGGATTGCTTGAGCAGCGGAAGTTTGGTGAAGCCTATCGGTCATGGTCGGACGACGGCCGCGCCAGCGGGCTCAGCGAAGCCCAGTTCGCGGCGACCTATGACAAATATGACGAAATCCATTCGGAAGTCGGCGCTCCGGGCGAAAGCGAAGGCGCGGCTGGGTCGATCTATGTCGATGTTCCATTCCGGCTCTACGGCACGATGAAGCGCGGCGGACCGTTCAATCTGGTCGGGACGGTGACGCTTCGCCGGGTCAATGACGTGCCGGGGTCGACCGAGGAGCAGCGGCGCTGGCACATCTACAAAAGCGATTTGAAACCCCGTCCCTGACGCATCCGAAACCATTTTCATTCGTTGGGCGGGCACCGATGAAGGAGGACAGCGATGAGCGGATTTGAGGACATCAAGGAACATATGGAAGTGATCGGCGCGGACGGCGTCCATCTCGGCACCGTCGACCGGATCGAGGGCGACCGGATCAAGCTGACCAAGGCCGAAAATGCCGGCAGCCACGAAGGCCATCACCATTTCATTTCGCGCGGCCTGGTCGCTGAGGTCGAAGGCGACCAGGTGCGTCTGTCGGCCAATGCCGATGTCGCCCTGACCTTCGAGGAAGAAGAAGGCCAATAGGCTCGGCCTGCGCGGGCTAGCGCGAGGCGTTCTTCTGCGCCAAAGTCGCCGACTATGGCGAAGAAACGCTTCACGCCGCGCGGGGCGGTGCCCTCGTTCAAGCCCCAGCTGCGCGACATACGGCAGCTGCTGTGGTTGGCGCCCCTGCTGTTACTTGGCGGGGCGCTGCTTGACCCGTCGCTGATCCAGCCGATCGGCCCGCTCGCCGCGACCGAACGCGTGTCGGCGACCTTTACCGCGTGCGGACCGGGCCGCGGGCCGGCCTGCGTGATCGACGGCGATACGTTCAAGCTGGGCGACCGCAAGATCCGGATTACCGGGATCGATGCGCCCGAACTGGCGGCGCCACGCTGCCCGGCGGAGGCCGCCCTGGCGCGGCGCGCGGCGGACCGGCTGCTGATGCTGCTCAACCAGGGCCCGTTCGACATGGTCGCGCACCGCCTGCAGCGCGAGGACCGCAACGGACGCGACCTGATGGTGATCCGTCGCGGCGGATCTTCGATCGGCGCGCAGTTGATCGACGAGGGGCTGGCCCACCGCTACATCGGCTCCAAACGGAGCTGGTGCTAACCGTTTGCGCACGGGCGTTACCCAGTTGGGGTCAGCTCGCGAACCGCAAAGCGGTCCCGGATGTAGCGGTTGAAGTGGACGCCCTTCGAGTAGGCGGCGCGAAAGTCGGCCACCGCCTCCGGAGGCACGTCCGAGTAAAGATAACGGCGGCCGGTGGTGAAAAGGATCTCCAGTTCGCGGCTCTCTGGCCGGTAGTCGAAGCGGCGGATCACAGTCGACGGCATGGCTCCTTAACGCCTGAATTGCTTGGAGGCTGCCGCCCTCGCCTGTTAGGGCGCGGGCATGGACCGCCCTGTCTTCGAGCACCGGATCGTTGCGCCCGCCGAGGCGATCGACGAGCTTGGTCATGTCAACAATGCCGTCTGGGTGCAGTGGATCCAGGAGGTGGCGCTAGCCCATTGGTACAGCGTCGCCGCGCCCGACCATCAGGATGATTATATCTGGGTCGTGGTACGGCATGAGATCGACTATCTGCGCGCCGCCTTCGAGGGCGAGGTGCTGACTGGCCGCACCTGGGTCGGCGAGGCGCCGAAGGGCGCGCGCTTCGACCGCCACATGGAATTCGTCGGCGAGGACGGCAAGGTCAGGGTCCGCGCCGTCACGCAGTGGGCGATCATCGACAAGGCCAGCGGCCGTCCGATCAGGGTTCCCCCGCAAGTCATCGCTCCGTTCACCGGCAATTGACGAAGCCGCCCAAGCGGGCGCAGGCTTCGCTCATGGCCCGGCCCGTGCTCTACGACTATTTCCGCTCCTCGGCGTCGTACCGGGTGCGGATCGCGCTCAACCTGAAGGGCATCGACTATGAGCTGCGGCCGGTCAGCCTGGTCCAGGGCGACCAGCAGGCCCAATCCTATCGCGCTCTCAATCCCCAGGGCTTCGTGCCGCTGCTCGAGATCGACGGGCACCGGCTCACCCAGAGCCTTGCCATCTGCAACTATCTGAATTCGATCGTGCCCGACCCGCCATTCATGCCGGACGATGCCGCCGACCGGGCCCATGTGCTGGCGCTGGCGCTGGCGGTCGCCTGCGATATCCATCCGCTCAACAATTTGCGGGTCCTCAAATATCTTCAGGGCACGTTTGGAATCGACGATGCGTCCAAGGACCTGTGGTATCGCCACTGGATCGATGAGGGACTGACAGCGCTGGAGGAAATGGCTCGGCCGAAGGCCGGAGCCTTCCTGTTCGGCGATGCTCCGTCGATCGCCGATATCTGCCTGGTCCCGCAGCTCTATAATGCCCGGCGCTTCTCGGTGCCGCTCACCGCCTATCCGACCTTGCGCCGCGCCGACGAGACGGCCAGTGCACATGCGGCCTTCGCCGCCGCCCACCCTGATCGACAGGAGCATTGAGATGAACCGCGTGGACAATATCAGCCGCGGAATGGACGACGTGAAAGCGCTCGCCGAGGTCGAGATTCCCAGCATGAAGGGCAAGGTCAGCACCGAGGAATGGGAAATCCGCGTCGACCTCGCCGCCGCCTACCGGCTGGTCGCCCACTATGGATGGGACGACCTCATCTTCACCCATTTGTCGGCACGCATTCCGGGACCGGAGCATCATTTCCTGCTCAATCCCTACCAGCTGATGTTCGAGGAAGTGACCGCCAGCTCGCTGGTCAAGGTCGACGTTCACGGCAATGCGGTCGATCCTACCCCGTTCATCACCAACCCGGCCGGCTTCACCATCCATTCGGCGGTGCACATGGCGCGCGAGGACGCCCATGCGGTGATGCACCTCCACACGCCCGCGGGGCAGGCGGTGAGCGCGCATGAGGAAGGATTGCTGCCGCTCACCCAGACCGCGATGATCATCCGCGGCGACCTCGCTTTTCACGACTATGAGGGCATCGCCGTCGACCTCGACGAGCGGGTGCGGATCGTCGCCGACCTGGGCGACAAGGACGCGATGCTGCTGCGCAATCACGGCACGATGGCGGTCGGCCGCAACGTCGGCGAATGTTTCGTGAAACTCTATTTCCTCGAGCGGGCCTGCCAGGCGCAGATCATGGCGCTTTCGGCCGGCGACAAGGTCAACAAGCCGCCGCAGGGTGCCGCCGAAGTCGCCGGGCAGCAGGGTGCTGCGGGCCTATCCGTCGCCGCCAACATGCTTGCCTGGCCCGCTCTCAAGCGGAAAGCCTACCGGCTCGACCCCAGCTTCGCGAGCTAGATTGGCAAGGAAGGCGGCAAGCGTCGGCGACTATCGTGGGCTCGCCAGGGCGCGCCTGCCGCACTTCCTGTTCGAATATATCGACGGCGGTTCGTACGACGAGGTGACGCTTCGGCGGAATGTCGAGGACCTGCAGGCAGTCGCCCTCAGGCAGCGGGTGATGCGCGACGTTTCGGCGATCGACCTGTCGACGGAGCTGTTCGGCACGAAATATTCGCTGCCCGCCGGTCTCGGCCCGGTCGGGATGTCGGGAATGTATGCGCGCCGCGGCGAAGTGCAGGCGGCGCGAGCGGCGCAAGCCGCCGGCGTGCCCTTCTCCCTGTCCACCCTCAGCGTCTGCCCGGTCCGGGAAATCGCCGCGGAGCTGAAATCGCCATTCTGGCTCCAGCTCTACATGATCAAGGACCGCGCCTTCCTGAAAGAGATGCTCGCCATCGGACGCGACGCCGGTTGCTCGGCGCTGCTGCTGACCGTCGACCTGCCGGTTTCGGGCAGCCGTTATCGCGACGTGCGCTCGGGCCTGTCGGTGCCGGCCGGCACCCGCGCGGGGTTCCGCCGCTTCTGCCAGTCGGCGCTGAAGCCGGGCTGGGCCTGGAATGTGGGCATTCACGGCCGGCCGCACAGCCTTGGCAATCTTGAGCCGGTGCTCGGGGCCAATAGCGGCCTTGAGGATTATTTCGGCTGGATTGCCGCCAATTTCGACCCGGCGATCAGCTGGGCCGATCTCGCCTGGGTTCGCGAGCACTGGGCTGGCCCGCTGGTCATTAAGGGCATCCTCGATCCCGACGACGCCCGCGAGGCGATCAAGCATGGGGCCGACGGGATCGTCGTGTCGAACCATGGCGGGCGGCAGCTCGATGGGGCGATGTCGACCGCACGGGCGCTGCCGGCCATTGCCGATGCCGTCGCCGGCCGCATTCCCGTTCTGGTCGACGGCGGCGTCAGGTCCGGCCTGGACGTCGTTAGAATGCTGGCGCTGGGCGCCGACTTCGTCCTGCTGGGCCGCG
>Ga0157380_10002119_pt1 | contig 13307 bp, 8 predicted proteins | sample S35metaG_FD_119757 | JGI IMG/M metagenome (GOLD analysis project Ga0157380, IMG submission 119757) | Switchgrass rhizosphere microbial communities from Kellogg Biological Station, Michigan, USA - S3-5 metaG | ecosystem: Host-associated > Plants > Roots > Rhizosphere > Soil | place: USA: Michigan...
AGAGCCGAAAGTGTTCCGACATTCGTATTAAGAAACGTTACGGATTTCATCACTAACGAATGTAAAGGTGTACCCAATACGCACCTCGATCGAGTCGATCAGAAGAAGCTTTGAACCTCTGTGCAACCTCAGTGTCCTCTGTGTCTCTGTGGTGAAGATTTGGCGCGGAAGATCACCACAGAGGCACAGAGAACACGGAGACTGCACAGAGACTAATCGCAGAAACATGCTTACTCCAATTTGTCGTTTAATGTTACTCGCGGGCATCGCATTCGGTGCCATTTCGAATTCACCGGCAGTGGCGCAATCTTCGTATGAGGCGGCGAACGAGTTGCCGAGATGGGTAAAGGAAGTTGGCTCGCGGCGGATTCCAAAAGCGAAGCGCACGTTTCTCGTCGCGGCTACGGGTGATGGCGTGACGAATTCCACGAAAGCGATTCAGAAAGCGATTGATGATTGCGCGAAAGCTCGCGGTGGAGTTGTTGTTTTCAAACCTGGCGAGTACGTGACCGGCGCGCTATTCATAAAAAGCAACGTTCACCTGCGGATCGACAGCAACGTCACACTGTTGGGAAGTCAGGACGACGCAGACTATCCGTCGATCGAGACTCGCATTGCCGGTATTGAGATGAAGTGGCCGGCGGCATTGATCAATATCAACGACGAGCGCAACGCGAAGATTTCTGGCGGGGGCACGATCGACGGGCGCGGACAAAAATGGTGGGACAAGTATTGGGCGCTGCGGCGAGAGTATGAACCACGCGGTCTCCGCTGGGCCTCGGATTACGACGCCGAGCGCGTACGGTTAATGGTTATCTGGAAATCGTCGGATGTCACCATCGAAAACTTAAGCTTAAAACGGTCAGGCTTTTGGACTGTGCAAGTTGTATATTCCGATCACGTTACAGTTGACGGGATCAAAATCACCGACAATAGAGGCCCGAGCACAGATGGCGTCGATATCGACTCATCGAGTTGGGTTCTTGTGCAGAACTGCGACATCGACAACAACGATGATGATATTTGTTTGAAAGCAGGTCGTGATTATGACGGTCTGCGCGTGAATCGGCCGACGGAATATGTCGTCATTCGCAACAACATCACGCGTCGAGGCGGTGGCATTATCTCTTTTGGAAGCGAAACCTCAGGCGGCATTCGCAAAGTTGTTGCCTATCAAAATCGTGGCATCGGTACGACGGAGGGAATCCGCTTTAAGTCGGCAAAGACGCGCGGTGGATTTGTTGAAGACATTTTGATCCGCGATATCAAGATGGAGAACGTGCCACTCGCTTTCACGTTTACGTTGAACTGGAATCCAAGCTACAGCTACGCAACGATCCCGAAAGAAATAAAGAACGTGCCGTCACATTGGATCGCGCTAAGCACGCCAGTGATGCCACGCGAGCGCGGTTATTGCGAGTTTCGCAACATCACTATCGAAAACGTCGAAATCGTAAATGCGATGAAAGTATTTTCGGCGAGTGGCTTACCTGAGAAACCGATCATCAATGTGCGATTCGAGAATGTAAGAGCACAAGGTGTCGATGCCGGACTGATTGATTACGCGCGCAACTGGACGATGCGGAATGTGAAGCTTGAAACAAAAAGCGGCGCGCCGGTGAAGATCACGAACTCGGAGAATGTTGAGCGTCCAGAGATCGTTAAGCAATAGGACACCACCGGCTTCAGCCGCGTGGAGGTTCAACTTCAGCCTACGCACTTTTACGCAGTTTTGATGGCTGGCGCGCGGAACTGGATCTTGCGATGTTTCAGTCAAGTTGGATTTCCGCGCGCCAGCCATCAAAACTGCGAGAAATTGGGACGAGCAGAATCGGTAGGCTGAAGTTGAACCTCCACGTGGCTGAAGCCAGTGGTGTCTACCATCCTTGGGTTTGAGTTGGAGGTCGCTACTGCGCGGGCATCGGCAGTTGTTTGAGCAGGCGTTTCATTTCTCCGACAGTCGAGCCGCGACTGGGATCTGACGCGAGGTTTTTTAACTCACGAGGATCGTTGAGCAAATCCAGTAGCATGGAACCAGCTCGCCCTTCGTCCCATTCAACATAGTGCCAACGTTCTGTGCTGACCGATCTGCCGAATTTGCCCTGGAACTGGACCACCGCAAAAGACGGATAATTCCAGTTCGATTTTGGATTGCGGAGTAATGACGCGAGGCTGCGTCCTTCGATCCCTTGCGGGCGCGGTAATCCAGCCAAGTCGGCAAGCGTGCGATACAGATCAAGCAATTGAACAACGCGTTGACTGATTTGAGACTTTTGCCCGGGAATGGCAATTATCAACGGGACGCGGATGCCAATGTCCCATAGTGAATACGCCTTGGACCACTTCCCTTTTTCGCCCAGATGATAGCCGTGGTCGCCCCAGAAAACGACGATCGTGTTTTCTCGCAACTTCAGTCGATCGAGTTCGTTGAGAACGCGTCCAACCTGTGCGTCCATGAAGCTCGTCGAAGCGTAATAGGCACGAATCATCTCGCGCGCTTCGGCAGCAGACGACTCGCGACCAATAAATAAGTCGGTGTTGCGCCGCGAAATCGCCAGGTCCGGGAATCCCGCAGGCGCTTGCGGAGACGTTCTGAAATCCACCGGTAGCGGAATTTTGTCGACGTCGTAAAGATCAAAGAATTTCCTGGGAGCGGTCGGCGGGCTGTGCGGTTTATTAAAACCAACTGCGAGAAAGAACGGCTTGTCTTTGTATCGATTGAGAAACTCGATCGCGCGCGTGGCGATTCGATAATCTCCGTGCGATTCACCGTCGCCGTCGAGAACGACAATGCTGTCAGACGCGGAGCCGCGCGCGGGTCTGTTTGCCCGTGGCGCAGGTTCTTCATCACCGATCTCGCGTGCGCCCTGACCGCTGGCAACGGGACTCGCCGGCCGGTTGATGATGTTTTGATCGACAGGCTCACCGCCTTCGGTCCACGAAGCCTGATCGTCTATGCCGCCGTGAAAGATTTTTCCGCTACGCAATGCGGCGTAACCATTCTTCTGAAAGTACTGCGGCAGCGTAATGAAATCCGGATGCTTCGTACGGAAGTAAGTGTTGTTGTCCATCACGCCCGTCTGCGTTGGGTAACGACCATTGAGGAATGACGTGCGAGACGGATTACACAACGGAAACTGGGCGTAAGCGCGATTGAACTGCGTACCCCGTGCGGCCAGGCCGTCGATGTTCGGGGTTCTAATAATCGAATTGCCGTAGCATCCCAACTCAGGGCTCAGATCGTCGGCAATTAAGAAAAGGACGTTGTACCGCTGTTGGGCTAGCGTGGAGTTAGAAGACGTGTTTCCGATTGGAATTGGAAGGGCCGATGTTATCAGCACCAGGACGACGAACGGCACAAGTTTCACTAGTAACTTCGGCATCGCGAGCCCAAATTTATACGAATTCCACGATCTACTGACAAGACTTAAAACTACACGGTGGATTTGATTGACCACCAATTTGTGTAGAATGCCCGGCCAATAAGTCGGCGATAGAATTGTCCTGTCATCACTCCGTTAGGAGTGGAATGTTTATAGCACCGATTGAAAAGTCTAGTGTGTCGCCGTTCGGAGGGCGGACGGACACAGCCCTTTAAGAATCAAGTTAAGTCCGCCCCTCCGAACGGCGAAGAAATGGACGGCGGCGCGATTCTATAGACATGTCACCCCTAACGGGGTAAGGACTTGAACTTAGTCGGAATATCACGTGCGAACGATTTCCGTCATTCTTGCTCTGCTCATTTTTGTAACTGGCATCTGTCTGGGCCAAGAACTGCCGGATACATCGCCCTCTCCCGAACGAGCGCTCAATCCGAACCTGCCGACCATCTTCGTTGTCGGCGACTCGACCGCGAACAATCATGCGAACGGCGGTCTTGGTTGGGGCGATCCCTTCATTCAGTTTTTCGACGCGAACCAGGTCAACGTGATAAACCGAGCCCGCGGTGGTCGGAGTAGTCGAACCTTCATAACCGAAGGACTCTGGGACAATGTCGTTAGTGAGATGAAAAAAGGTGATTTTGTTCTTATCCAGTTTGGCCACAACGACGGGGGGAAGATCAACGACGAAATGCGCGCGCGCGGTTCCCTTCCCGGCACAGGTGAAGAGACGCAGGAAATCGACAACCTACAGACGAAAAAGCATGAGGTGGTTCACACCTACGGCTGGTACATGCGCAAGATGATCGCCGATGTGAAATCAAAAGGCGCGACACCGATCGTCCTTTCGCTTACCGTGCGAAACATCTGGAAGGACGGTCGTGTCGAACGTGGCTCCGGCAAGTTCAGCCAGTGGGCAGCCGAAATTGCGAAATCTCAGAATGTGGAGTTCATCGACCTGACCACGATTATCGCGGACAAATACGAACAGTTGGGCCAGGAAAAAGTGAAGGAGCTGTTCGCTACAGATCACACGCACACGAGTCCAGCAGGAGCTGAACTCAACGCCGCGCTTGTTGTCTACGGAATACAAAGGATGAAGCCAAGCCCGCTCAAGCGTTACCTCTCGAAAGCATTCAATACGACGACCGCGAACATAACTGTCGATGTGTGGCCGGAAGGAAGAATGCCCGGACACGGCGCTGCTGAACCTGAAGGAGAAAGGCCTGCTAACGATAACGTCCGGCGCATCACGAACGTCAGCCATCCGACTTTAACTATATTTCCGGCGACCAAGAAAGGCCCGGCATCACCAGCGATGATTGTCTGTCCGGGCGGCGGTTATAACTACGTTACCTATAACAAAGAGGGGACGGACATCGCGGAGTGGCTGAACTCAGTCGGAATCAGCGCAGTGGTTTTGAAGTACCGCGTTCCCGATAATCGCGAAGGCGCACTACAAGATCTTCAACGTGCCATTCGACTTGCGCGTGCGCATGCAGCCGAATGGAACATCGATCCGAAGCGACTGGGAGTCGTCGGCTTTTCAGCGGGTGGTAATCTCGCTGCGAAAGCGAGCACGTTATTCGATCAACGAACTTACACACCGATTGATTCAATCGATAGGCAAAGCAGTCGGCCAGACTTTACCGTGCTGGTCTACCCGGCTTATCTGGAAAAGGACGGACAGATCGCGCCAGAGCTTAACCTGAAAGCGAAAATTCCACCGTTGTTGATCATCTGTGCCGAGGATGACAAGACCTACGTTGCGAGTAGCAAGATCCTTCACGCTGCGCTCGATGCAGCGAACGTGAAGAATGAGTTTTTGCTTTATCCCACCGGCGGTCACGGCTTCGGTTTGCGATCTGAGAAAGACGCGCGTGCGTGGCCGCAAGCAGCTTTGGAATGGCTGCAGAAGATCGGCATGCTATGACGACGAGGATCAAACGGCGCAGCCTGCGAAGCAGGCGAAAACCGTAAAGCCTGGGGCGTCAGCTCCAGGGTTTGAATCGGGAATTAGGAAGGAGCCCGCGACAGCGGGCGAAAGCTTGGGACCTCAATGACTGTCGCCCGTTTCACGGGCTCCGAAACATCACGCTTTGTGTCCCTGGGGCTTACGCCCCAGGCTCTATGCTATCGCCTGCTTTCGCAGGCTAAGAGATCAGCGGTGGAATGTCGGAGGACTGTTAGTTGCAACCAAGATTGAAGCAAAACTCTGTCGCACTCGTTGGTCTCTTTACGCTTGGAGTCTTGTCCCTGACCGCAAGCACGGTGCGGGCAAACGTCTCTCTGCCCGATGTGATCAGCGAGAGCATGGTGCTCCAGCAAAAACAGCGAGTACCGATTTGGGGCAAAGCTGATCCCGGAGAGTCAATTACGGTTCGGTTTGCGGGCCAGACAAAGAAGACGATCGCATCGGCGGATGGAAACTGGATCGTCAAGTTGGATCCGCTGGTGGCTAATGCAACACCTGCATCGATGGTCATTTCTGGTAATAACACAATCGAGCTGAAGAACATTCTTGTTGGCGAGGTCTGGCTCGTCGCCGGGCAATCAAACATGCAGCGTCTCTTGAGTGAAACCGCCGACGGTGAGGCGGCAATCGCAGCGGCGGATCACCCGCTGATTCGGCTTTTCAACGTCAGCCGTCAAGTAGCTTTTAAGCATGCACCGCCGCCGCTGGCGAAATGGCTGGCCTGTTCGCCGCAAACAGTGAAAGATTTTTCAGCGGCGGGATATTACTTCGGCGTTGAACTCCAAAAGGAATTGCACGTGCCGATCGGGTTGATCAATTCGTCGTATGGTGGCTCGCAAGCCGAAGCGTGGACGCCGACCGAATACTTGCTCGCTTCGAACGATCTGCGTCCGACAGTTGAGCGCACCAAGGTCTGGGATGAAGAACGACCACGCGTGCGCGTCGAGTACGATGAAGCGCTAAGGAAATGGCGCGCTGACGCCGACCAGGCACGGGCCGCCGGGGCACGTCCGAGTCCATCACCGGCAGTTCCTGATGCGCTTCGCGAGTATCGCATCGCCTCTTCGATCTACGACGGAATGATTGCGCCGCTGATTCCCTTCTATATTCGCGGTGCGATTTGGTATCAAGGCGAGTCGAACGAAGCTCGCGCACAGCAGTACGGAATTCTCTTGCCGACAATGATCAGATCGTGGCGCGAGCGTTGGAGCGAGGGCAATTTTCCGTTCGCCATCGTGCAATTGCCAAACTATCGTGATGCGAAACCGGAACCAGCTGACGAAGCGTGGAGTCATGTGCGTGAGGCGCAAAGGCTCACCGCACTTAACACACCGAACACCGGTCTCATTGTGACGATCGATATCGGCGAAGCGCGTGACATTCACCCGAAAAACAAACTCGATGTCGGCAAACGAATGGCGCGATGGGCCCTCGCTGATGTCTATGGACGCAAGCTAACTAAGTCGGGCCCTGTCTTTCGTGAAGCGAAGCCGACTGGTGCAAAAATACTACTGAAGTTCGACGAGGTCGGTGCGGGCTTGAGGATTCGCGACGGCGACAAACTCGAGGAATTCGCAATTGCCGGCGCGGATCACGTTTGGCATTGGGCGAACGCAAAGATCGTCGGCAAAGACCACGTCGAAGTCTGGTCCGACGAAGTGTCTCAACCGGTCGCAGTGCGATATGCATTCAACAATAATCCGAAACATCCAAACCTAACCAATGATACGGGTCTGCCCGCCACGCCTTTTCGCACTGACAATTGGCCCGGACCAACAGACGGCAAAAGATAGAGTTGCCAACCAGGTGACTGAATGAGTCATAACAAAATTGATCGCCGCCGATTTCTGAAGAACACCGGCACTGGACTGGCTGGATTGACGCTGCTGACAAAACTGCCCGCCAGCGCTGATGCTCAAAGTGCATCCTCGCTGCGTCGAATATATCCACTAAATCACAACTGGCTCTTTCGTGATCAAGCGCAACCAAGTGCTACCGGAACAGCATTCAACGACTCCGCCTTCAAACGCGTCACGATTCCCCACACGAACAAACTTCTGCCCTGGCATGGTTTCGACGACAAGGAGTACGAGTTCGTTTCAGTTTACCGGCGACACTTCAAGCTGCCTGTCGAAACCAGAGACCGTAGAGTGTTCGTCGACTTCGGTGGCGTGATGACAGCTGCGACGGTTTGGATAAATGGGCAGCGGCTCGGTGAGTATCGCGGCGGCTATACGCCTTTTTCTTTTGAACTGACGCCGCACCTTAACTGGAAGGGCGACAACGTTCTGGCCGTAGAAGTTGACTCAACTGAGCGCAAAGATATTCCGCCGTTCGGCGGCGAGATCGATTACTTAACCTTCGGTGGAATCTACCGCGACGTTACGATTCGCGCCGTGCCGGAAATCTTTATTGAGAACGTTTTTGCGAGGCCGGCCGATGTCCTCAGCTCAAATAGAAGGGTCGAGGTACGTTGTTATCTCGACGAAAGCAAATCCACACGCCGTCCGCTTAAGCTCACGGCCGAGTTGCGCGATGGTGCTCGCGTCATCGCCACTGGCACCCGTGAATTCACTCCCGATCACCAGTCACACTACGACGTCACCTTGAACAACCTCGGCGCGATTGAACTCTGGCATATCGATCAGCCGAAACTTTACGACGTTCGTGTGCAATTGACGGATGGCGGTCGTGTTATCGATCACTACGATACGCGCATAGGATTTCGCGAAGCCCAGTTCACTCCGGATGGTTTTTTTCTCAACGGCAAACACCTGAAGCTGCGCGGCCTCAATCGTCATCAGACATATCCGTTCGTCGGCCAGGCAATGCCGAAGCGTGTGCAGCGTCGCGATGCGTGGATTCTTCGCAAAGAACTGAAGTGCAACATCGTGCGCACGTCGCATTACCCGCAATCGCCCGACTTTCTCGACGCGTGCGACGAATACGGACTCCTCGTACTGGAAGAGATTCCCGGCTGGCAACACATTGGCGATGCTGGTTGGAAAGATCTGTCAGTAGACAATGTCGAGCGAATGGTACGTCGCGACTGGAACCATGCGTCAATTGCGCTCTGGGGCGTTCGTGTCAACGAGTCTGGAGACGATCATGACTTCTATGTTCGAACCAATAAAGTCGCGCGCACACTCGATGATTCTCGACCAACCGGCGGAATTCGTTACCGATACGACTCGGAGTTTCTTGAAGATGTCTTCACGATGAACGACTTCCAGATCCCGCTGCGTCCTCCGAAACACCCTCTTTATCTCAACACAGAATTCATCGGGCACATGTATCCAACGAAGCGCAACGACAATATCGAGCGCATTACCGAACACGCGATGCGTCACGCACGCGTGCACAATCAACTGGGATCTGACAAACGCTACGCCGGAGGCATTGGTTGGTGCGCTTTTGATTACAACACGCATTCAAATTTCTGCTCAGGCGATCGCATTTGTTATCACGGCGTCGCCGACATCTTTCGTATTTCAAAACCGGCCGGCGGTTTCTACAAGTCGCAGTGTGATCCGAAAGAAGAGATTGTGTTGGAGCCTGCATTTGATTGGGCCCGAGGCGATCGCAACGAGAGCTTTAGTGTCGCGATGGTTTCATCGAATTGCGAGCACCTCAAGATCTACATTGGTGATCGGCTAGTTGCGGAGGCTGATCCCGACAAGGAGAACTTTGGCAATCTTGCGCACCCACCGTTCGTCACGAACATTCGTCAAGGCGTGGGGCGTGGCTGGGGCGATTTGAAAATTGAAGGTTACATCGGCGGCAAGAAAGTTATCGAGCGAAAAATGTCTGGCAGGGGCGTAGACCAACAACTCGTCGTCGAGCCTGATGATCGAGAGTTGATCGGCGACGGTATCGATGCGACTCGCGTCGTTTTGAAAGTGACTGATGAATACGGCGCGGTGCGACCGTTCGCCAACGCCGCAATCGCTCTTAGTTTGCAAGGCCCAGCGGAAATCATCGGTGAAAATCCTTTCGCTCTGTTCGGCGGAGTTGGGGCAGTCTGGATAAAGACCAAAGCCAGTCCGGGCTTGGTAAAGCTAACAGCGACGCATCAGATACTGGGCTCTAAAACGGTTGAAATAGTTGTCAAAGCGTATCGACCTTCGCTCGTGATTTAGGGGTCAACACTGCGTTTCGACAAAAGCCCACGAGAAAGATTTTGATGCGCGTAAACCGGCAAAGATCAAACTGGCAGTTAACAAGAATACTCTTGCGAACACATGGGACGATGTCGTATTCGTCAACGTCTTTGTTACCGATGAGAACGGCACAGTCGTTCCCGACGCTGACGATCTGATCAACTTCAAAGTGGGCGCATCAAGTGATTTCACGATCGGCGCCGAACAAGTGTTTCCAGGGTTAGTTGACATCGGTCGCTTCGCTCCCGTTCTCTAAACGGCGTTTCTCTTAACAGAACTTTATTCGTGTTAATTAGTGTGGTTTCGTGGATCGTCTTAGGTTTTTCCGAAAGAACAGGAACGATCCACGAAATCACACCAATCGACACGAAACTTCGTTACGATCGTAATTGACTTTTGAGCCAAAGCCCTGCGAGTCATAGCACCGGCAACAGCAGACAGTACAAACCTGTATCCAGGAGGACCAATTTTGAATCGACCAAATAAGAAGTTCATTACGTTGTTTGCGTTAGGAGTTGTTCTATCGGCTGCTGGCCCACTCAAAGGCCAATCCTATTTCCGCAACTGGCCGGCAGGAACTTCGCCGCAAGAGGTTGGGCGCCGGGTCGCAGAAAATTTCGTGGCCCGCAAACTCGAGGTTGAAGAAGGCAAAAGAAAGTTCGTCATCTATCCTGAAGCTTGTGCGTGGTATGGCTCGCTCACCGTCGCGCAGCTTACAAACGATCTCAACCTCCGACGCCGCCTTATCGAAAAATTCGATCCACTGCTCGGCGAGCGCGCCAGCCAGATCTCGCCAGACGCGCACGTGGACTATCGCGTGATCGGAATAATCCCACTCGAGATCTATCGTCAAACGAAGGGGCAAAAGTATTTGGATCTCGGTCGCGGCCTCGCCGATAAACAATGGGATAAGCCAACACCAGACGGCATCACTGCAGAGGCACGATACTGGATCGACGACATGTACATGATCACTGCCGTTCAGGCGCAAGCGTATCGCGCAACAAACGATCGCAAATACCTCGATCGGGCCGCTCTAACAATGGCTGCGTATCTCGACAAACTTCAACAACCGAATGGTCTTTTCTTTCACGCTGCCGATTCACCATTTTATTGGGGTCGAGGTAATGGTTGGGTTGCGGCAGGCATGGCTGAGTTGCTTCGCTCTCTGCCAAAGAAGCATCCGCAGCGCGCGCGCATCGTGGCAGGTTACCGAAAGATGATGGCCGCGCTTCTGAAGTATCAAGGTGAAGATGGACTTTGGCGACAACTGATCGATCAGGAATCGTGGCCGGAAACCTCCAGCACGGGCATGTTTACGTTTGCCATGGTCACTGGTGTGAAGAATGGTTGGCTTCCGGCGAAGACTTATGGACCAGCTGCCCGCAAAGCCTGGTTAGGATTGGTAAAACGCATCGACGCGCAGGCGAATGTGACTGACGTCTGTATTGGAACTAACAAGGCTCACCTGGAAGTCGGAGCAGATCCGGCAACGCAGCTGAAGTATTACCTGGATCGCACCCGCCGCACAGGAGACTTGCATGGTCAAGCGCCGCTGCTGTGGTCAGCAACGGCTTTGATGCGATAGGTAATCCGGCGGTATGTGATTCTCAATACAGATGGAACACAAACTCCACCTGAGCCGACACTGAACAGGTACGCCATCCTTTTGAGCTGGAGTGAATTCCCCAATTCGCGGTCCCGAACACTCAACCTCTGCGCGTCCTCGGCATGCTCCGCGTAGCAAGCGACAAACTTCTTGTTTTCTTAAGAAGATTCTCGCAGTCGGCTTTGCCGCCCGATGTGAGGCGATGGCTCCGCCTCGCCGCAACATGCTGTTCCGATTCGGGCTATGCCGCTGGTTCGGGCTGTGCCCTTCACGCATGACCAAGTCAATGTCGACTGGACCATAAACGATAGGTCAGAGACCGAACCAGGGGCAGAGCCCGAAATGAGGGTCGCCCGTTACGGCGAGGCGGAGCCGTCGCCTCACATCGAGCGGCAAAGCCGTAACACGAGAGCAATTCAATTGGTTTCGGCATCCTGGGAAGCGTCGAGTAAACCGCTGAGGACGCGCAGAAGAGTCGCTGCAACGAGTTCACGACATCTGTCGCCGACTTCTTCATCTCCAGCCTAAGACATCAACAGGTTCATTAGTAAATCCCATTAATCAATTTGGCACTGTGCTTGCCGCTGGTCCAAGCGCGTGGCGCTCGCGATCCGAATCCATACTTGCGCCGCCAACAAAGCTCTCTTGCTTTAAGCCATTGCTCTTGTGAGGCAAAGCCAACGCTATGAATCAACTACTGATCTATTTCAGATTGTCGAAGTGTGTTCTCAGAATTCTAACCTCCATTGCCTTCATGCTTTCGCTCGCCGTCTGTGCGTCGGAGGCACTGGGCCAGGAACAAAATGCGAGATACGAAATAGGCGTTCATCACCCGATGCTTTATGTGACAGAGAAAAATGATAAGGACAGCGGCCTCGGCGCACGGTTCACTTACAACGTGACCGATTACTTGGGTCTGGAAGCTGAAACAAACGGATTCTTCCAAACACGTGAAGGTGGCGGCAACAATGAAACGCAGGGCTTGTTCGGGGTACGCGCGGGAATCCGGAAGCAACGCTATGGTCTATTCGCTAAAGTGCGGCCGGGATTTACGCGCTTCTATCTCCTTGGAGTAACACCTGGCCCAAACGCTTTTGAGCAAGGACATACACGATTTTCTGTCGATGTCGGTGGGGTCTTTGAATACTACCCTACTCGGAACACCGCGGTTCGTGTCGATGCCGGCGACACCATGATCAATTACAAGAACGGGGATTTCTTTTACCAGCGATTGGATACGCCGATGTTCGTCAGAAGCGGACTGAGCCACAATCTACAAGTGAATATCGGGTTCGCATTCCGCTTTTAATAAAAGGGAAAGAGGGGAGGGTTAAAAGAAAACCCTTTTCCCCTTTTCCCCTTTTCCCCTCTTCCCCTCTGTTCAGAGGATTAGAAGTTGAGGCGGAGGACGATCTGGATCAAACGACCACCCGGATCATTAGTGGTCGAAGTGTCCTGATAAACCGTCCCGTGGCCGAGTTGGCCGAAGTCTGTCCTCGAGAATCCGCCAGGGTTGGTAGTTGGAGTGAAAGCGACGTTGTCAGCCGCCCAACACCAACGCGGAACATAACGTTATTAAGCGCGTTCAGAAACTCGGCGCGGACCTGGAAGTTAGTCCGCTCACGCGAACATCCACAAACTTGGTCTACTTCAAAACAGAACGCTTGAGGACTGGTCCATATGCAGATTAATAAACAAGCCCAACAGAGTTTCGAATTCCACGGCGAGAAAATCGGTGTGCCAGGTTTGAGGCGACTAGGGAGATTACACAAAGTCTTGCGAAGGCTTACCTGGCGGGGTCAACTCCGTGAAGGTTCACGCACGAGGGCGACTGGTTAGGCGTCACTGCCTTCGTTTTGATCTTCATTGCTGGCTGCTTGCCTGTCTGCAGGACACATGAGGTCACATTGCTCCCTTGCGTAGTCCCACGCGGAGAAGCGGACGCCGGAGGAGCGCTCGCCAACGATGTACGGGTCTTCACCGAAGCTGGTGTAACTGTGGTACAGCTCAGCCGCGCTCATTCCGGGAGTGTGGGCGGTTGCCAGGTACTCATCTACGATTCGCTTCGCTGCCGCAACGGCGAGCTCGAATGAACCGAAGGTTCCATACTCATAGTTCTCGCTCTCGTCCATGTAGTGGAAGTTATCCGCGACGATGAGCTTGAACGACATAAAACGGCCTGG
>Ga0157380_10002120_pt1 | contig 13306 bp, 10 predicted proteins | sample S35metaG_FD_119757 | JGI IMG/M metagenome (GOLD analysis project Ga0157380, IMG submission 119757) | Switchgrass rhizosphere microbial communities from Kellogg Biological Station, Michigan, USA - S3-5 metaG | ecosystem: Host-associated > Plants > Roots > Rhizosphere > Soil | place: USA...
CACGGGGCAGTCGCAGGGCTCGGCCTCATCGATTGGAGCAAGCCGCATCGCACCGACGTACGCACCGGAGCTGAAGCTGCGCGCGACGATCGCCACGGGTGTGCTGCCGGAGTTCCCGGACGGCCCGATCAAGCTGCCCGAGCTGCTTGCCGGGATGGGAACGACCCGCTACACGATGCTTCGCCTCGTCGGTGGGTCTTTGCGCGACGGTGGGCCTTCGGCCGATGAACTCGTCACCGAGCAGGCGCGACCTCTCCTCACGATGGCGCGCGAAACGTGCGGTGACGGAATCCGGGCCTATGAGCAACAGCACGGCATCGACATGCGCAACGCATTCACGGTGACGCCCACGCAGCTCAACGCATTGCTGCTGCCGGCCACTGAGATGAGCATGGTCCGCATGCCAGCGCCGATGTTTCTTGGCACAGGCCTCGCCGATCGCACGATCCCGCCGCAGCACCAGTACGCCGCGGCTGCGGCGCTGTGCGCGGCGGGCAACCCGCTCGTGTGGAAGACGTACCCCGGCATCACTCACAACGGCGGCGTCAACGCGGCGTTCGATGACGAGTTGGTGTTCGTACGCAGCGCATTGGCTGGCCGGCCAATGCCCAGCAATTGCGACGGTCTGGTGACGCCTGATGCCCCTCAACCTGCCACTCCAGGCGTACCGTTCAACGACTGACTGCTTTGGTCAACTCGCCGCGGCATTAGCGGACGCCAAAGCTGCCGAGAGCGGCTGTTGGTGACCGTCCGGATTGGGCCGGCAGCGTGAGTTCGCCCGCAAGTCCGGGAGCGGACATCATCCAAGGCCGCGCCTAGGTTGCCCACCGGCAGCTTTAGGGAAGTTCCGCGAACGGGTGGTCCCGGCCAGAAGCGGACGGTCGCGAACGACGGCTATTGGGCACCGTTTCGCTCACTGAATGACGTCTGTCGCTTGCAGGAGAACGTCTGATGGAATGGTGATGCCCAAGGAGCGAGCTGTCACTAGATTCACGGCGAAGACAAACGTTGTTGGCTCTTCGACGGGCAGCGACGCCGGCTCAGCTCCACGAAGTATGCGATTGGCGAGCGCTGCGGCCTTGCCAGCGAGCGCTCGATCATCCTGTGCGTATCCAAGGAGCCCACCCTCTCTCACCCAAGAGGGTACCGTATACATCGCAGGCTTTCGCTGCGTAGCAATCAAGCTCATGATCTGAGAACGGACAGGGCCGAAAAATGCATAGTCATCGACGAGCCATGCGCTAGCCGATGCACCCTGTGAGATAGCGCCCGGCAGTGTCAGTGTTCGGCCGTCCGGCAGCGCATCTACTGGAATGAGATCGAAACCCGACATTTTGGCCGCTGCCAAGACCGCGGCGACAGCCTTCTCTTCACCGACGCCGAGATAAGCAAGTCGCTTCACTCCACCGGCTGCTTGACTGAGGAGCTGCATCCGCTTTCCGTGCAGTTGAGCGATGGCAAGCGTCAGGCCGGTGAGATTGCCACCCGGCTCGCGCAAGGACTTGACCAAGCCATATTCCACCGGATCAGGTGCAAGAAAGACTATCGGAATTGTTGATGTGGCTTCCTGAGCACTTCTGGCGGCCGGCACACCATACGCAAAGATCAAGTCGACCTTGGATGCAACTAGCTCTCGGGACAAACCAACATATCGAGAAAAATCTCCATTTGAGAATCGAGACTCATAAGAGATATTGACTCCTTCGGTCCAGCCGTTGCGTTTCATCTCCTCTTTGAACGCCGCTGCCGGCGACCCGGCCTGCTGTCGGGCCGGATCGTTCAAAAGCATTCCGATACGTCGTTTCGATGCGCCGGTTTGCGCTCTGACGAGGGTGGCGCCTGGCACGCCGAACATCGCAACACCAACGCAGATATTTCTACGCTTCATATCCGTCCGATCGCGGGATGCCCACACTGCCTTGAGCCTACCAGGGAGGCCATCTGAATACCTAGAATGGCGATCGGCAGCAAGCGACTTCGACTATCGGCCGCCAGCAGCCACTGAGTGTGCGCCTAAGAACGCCTTGAGGGGGGCTCTTTTCGGCTAGCTGAGGCGAGGCCGTCAGCTGTTTCATCTCCTCGGCAAAGACCGATAGCGCCCGGTTGGACCCGACGCCACGCTCACGCTCGGCGACTTCGCGTCAACCGAATAGCTGCTGCCGACGCACGACCAGGTGTGAATCGGGAAGCTGACCGGAAACGACTTCATCCTGCTCTGGATTGAGCGACTGCCTTCTAGCAATTCGATTTGCGGCCAGCTACTTTCGCTTTGGGTCGGAAGCCGAAGTTGCCGGCAGTCCACTGTCGGGCCAATAGCTGACGCCAGCGAACGCCTGCTCACCGCCAAATCATCGAATCAGCTTGTCGGCACGCAAAGAGTGCGCCCATTTCCGTTCTCACCTGCTGTCATCGGCAGCTTGTACTTGAGGGCGAGCATGCCGATCTGCTTCAGGTTTACGTTGAATGCATGGTCATCCTGAAGTCTGACGGGACAGGCATCGCCGAGCTCCGGCGAGAGTGAGTGTACGAGCGGGGCCAATGCGCCACGATCAGCTCATCGAAGCGGGGCGCAGCCTTGGAAGCGCGGCAGCGGCCGACCACTCGGCACCGCTGCCGGAACCAGCCTGCAGAGTTGCTGCGGACGGGCCCGCTCATCGAGCAGCCCCTCGCTCACGAAGCGCACCAGGTCTTCGAACTCCCCCGCGCTCAACGCGATCGGTTCGGCCAGCAGTGGATCGAGCCGGGCCAGCATCGATTCGACGGGTCCGAGTCGATCTTGCAGGTCGCGCGCCACGCCGAAGCGCCTCGCATCGTAAGCGCGCGCCGAGGTATAGGCGTCCAGGTGATGCCGGATCGCGTCGCCAAGCCGCGTGTACGCGCCGTTGTGGAAGAACGCCGGCTGCAGGGCCGCGTTGCGCAGCGGCGCGGTTCGGAACTTGTAGCGGTCCGCCGGACTACCGCTCACCTGCTCGAGACCGAAGTCTTCGTCCTCGCCTGCACCGTCGAAGATCACGTTGCCGAGCCCGGCCCCGAACAAGGGCGCGATCTGCGGCACCGCGACGACATGCATTCGAAAGTCGCTGAACATCTCGTTCGCCGTTCCAGCGACGGCGTGGCAGGCCACGCAGCGTCCCTTGCCGAAGAACACCAGGGCGCCGCGCTTTTGCGCCGCGCTCATGGCCGAGTGATCGCCGCGCGCGAAGCGGTCGATCGGGGCATCGGCGCGGACGAGGCTGAACTCGAACTCCGCGATCGCCCGGCCCACCATCGTGAAGTCGATCGGCGCGCCCGCGGCCACTTCCGGAAACTGCACGCCGAATCGTTGCCGGTACTCAGGGGTCTCGTTCAGGGCATCCAAGACCCGTTGCCGGATCGGCTCGTTGCGAAAGCCGCTCGGGTCCGCGAGGGGTACCGGCCGGCCCAGACCATCGTCGAATTGATCGAAGCGCGGCCCGAGCGTGCCCAGAGTTCCAGTGAAGCCGGCCGCCTCGACCAACTCGGTGGGTGGGATGTGCGCCTGCGCCATCAGCAAATGCGTAAGCAGCGGATCGCCGGGAGGAAAGCGCGTGGTTCCCTCAGGCAGCGGAAACGCGAACCCGAGCGAGTTGTCGAACGGATCGCCCGAGCCAGCCGCGAAGCGGCCGTTCCACATCAAGCTCGGGTAAAAGGCGGTGTTCAGCACCGATGGCGTGCGTCGCTGGTTGCGCGGACCTTTGCGCCCGATCCCGACCACCGCATTGTTCTGGATGCCGATCGCGATCGACTGCGAGTCGCCGAACCCGAACGCCGGCGCGTGGCAGCCGGCGCAGGTGTTGTCATCGTGCAGATTCAGAATCTGGTCGAAGAACAGCAGCCGACCAAGGTCGGCACGGCCGGGGTTTACCGGCCGCTGCAGCCGAGCCTGCAACGTCGCCTCGACCCGGCCGGTGAACCCCGCCTCGCGAAGCACCGCGCTGAGGTCCAGGTCGACATCGCGGGCCGCAGACGCCGCACCGTACAGCCCGAATGCTGCCGCAATCGCGACAGCGATTCGGGTTAGGAACGCATTCAATGCGCCGCGCTACAACGGATCGCAGTGCGGCGCTATGGTCGCGAAATCGATCGGATCGCCCACCACGCTCCGCGGCGTCAGGTAGAAGAAGCTGTAGGCAGTGTCGTGGTGGCTATCAGCGACGAAGTTGGCATTGATGTGGGCCGGCCCGCTGCCCGCCAACGAGAAGTGATCGATATCCGTCCCGTACCAGTCGGCGCTAGGCGCCGTGTTGGTTTCGTTCAGTTGATTGGTATACACCCACACGTAGGTGTTGCCGGCTTGGTCGGTCGCGCTGCCCTTGGCCTGCACGGTGGTGGTCTGGCGCGTGATGCCGTGGACTGCGTTGTGGGTATTGACGATGGTCCGGAGCTCGCCGCTGCCCTGCAGCACCGTTCCGGCCGGCAAGCTGGGGCATTGCAGCGCCGTGATGGTGAAGGTGACCGGTGTCAGCGTCGTGACGGCGCCGTTGGCGTTCGCGCCTGCCGCTTTGCCTGCACTCGGCCCCTTGCCGACTGCGACGGCGCTGTGCGCGAAGAGCGCGAGCGCGAGCGATGTCAAGATCGTCGATAGCAACTTCATGGTATCCCTCCATGCCTTTCCGTGACCCGAGATTCGCGCCACGAGGTAAGCTTACGTTCAGCAATGCGCGCGTGCGCTTCGGGAAAGATCCAAGCCTTGTGGGCACGGACGATGCCACGCACGAATGTCGGCGAGCACACGTTAAAAGCGCCAACTGCATGGGCGGGCAAGCGACTGGCTGCTTTGCGGCGCCGATATCAATGACCGGTTCGACGAGTACTTCAGACCTTCGAGCCGGCCGTGCCAGTGCGGCGTCGCCTGCGCGATCGAGTGTCCGCTGCTAAGGCCGGCGAACTCACACACCCGACCCGAAGCAGACGTTCGCGTGTAGAAAGCCAACGCCTTGGAAGCGGCCCTTCAGCATTCCTTCGGGTAGGTGTCCCTTCAGCACGGGCGCGAGGACCCCTCCGTCGAGGATCACGTCGTTGCGGGCGGCGAGCTCGTCAGCAAACTGCTGGATCGACTCGTCGAGCGTCATGTCCACTTGGTTCTACGCGTGCCCGCCCGAGCCGTTGTCGGGCAACCGGGTGCACAGCGACCGAAGCCTGGCTACATCGCGCGCGGCGAGCAGGAGCGAGGCTCACACCTTGCCAGGCTGTCGCACACTGCCAAGCCGATGCCGCCGGTGGCGCTCGGCGTTGGCGCAGAACCCGGTCAACGTCACCCTTGATGGTGCGGCGTGGGTCGCCGCATCCGCATCAAAAGTTGACGCGGTCGGCCCCCTTCAACTGCAGGATCTCGCGCGCCTCGTTCGGCGTGGCGACCTCCAGTCCGAGCCCTTCGATGACCTGGCGCACGGCGCGCACCTGCTGGGCGTTGCTCTCGGCCAGCTGGCCGGGTCCGATCCAGAGCGAGTCTTCCAGCCCGACTCGGACATTCCCGCCGAGCGCGACCGACTGGGTCGCGATCGGCAACTGGTTGCGGCCTGCGCCGAGCACGCTCCAGTGGTATTGGTCGCCGAACAGCCGGTCTGCGGTGCGCTTCATGTGAGCGACGTCCTCCGGGTGCGGACCGATGCCGCCGAGGATGCCGAACACCGACTGGATGAAGAACGGCGGCCGGACGAGCCCGCGATCGGCGAAGTGACGCAGCGTGTAGAGGTGGCCGATGTCGTAGCACTCGATCTCGAATCGCGTCTGGTTGGCGTCGCAGGTTCTTAGGATGTTCGCGATGTCGGCGAACGTGTTCTTGAAGATGCGCTCGTCGGATCCTTCGAGGTAGGGCCGCTCCCAATCGAATTTGAACTCGCGGAAGCGTGCCAGCATCGGGAACAGGCCGAAGTTCATCGAGCCCATGTTGAGCGATGCGACCTCGGGCTTGAAGTGCGCGCACGGCTTCAGCCGCTCCTCGACGCTCATCGTCGGCGCGCCGCCGGTGGTGATGTTGATCACCACGTCGCTCGCCTGCTTGATGCGTCGCAGGAACGGCGCGAACGCCTCGGGCCGCTGATCGGGTGCGCCGTTGACCGGGTCGCGGGCGTGCAGATGCACGACAGCGGCGCCCGCCTCGTGCGCTCCGAGCGCGGCGTCGGCGATCTCGTCCGCGGTGATCGGCAGGTGCGGCGACATGCTCGGCGTGTGGATCGCCCCCGTGACCGCGCAGGTGATCATCACCTTGCGGCGCTTGACTAGGGGAGTGGCCATGCGAGGCTCCTTGCGTCAGGGATTCGGAGGCAGCTTGCGGGCGCGCTTGTGCGCGACCAGCGCTGCAAGCCGATCGTCCCGCCACGCGCTCTTTCGTGCAAGCTCGCTTTCGGCGGGAGCGGGTCGACCACCCGTGCGCCCGCAAGTCGTCCAGCGATCGGGCGATCCGCGCGTGCGCTGCCGTGCGTTGGGCAGCGCTCGGGGTCCCACACCAGCACCTTCCAGTCGGCTCGCGCGAACACATTCGCCCACGAGCAGCCGATCAGGCCGGCACCGACGATGGCTGCAGTTTGGGTTGGGAGGTTCATCGGCACCTGCCTTGCTAGAGCCACAACACCTTGCGCCGGAGATCGAGGTCGTTCGACAGCGCGGCCGACGGCCCGACATGCGTGACCGCACCGCGCTCCAGCGCGACGGTGCGGTCCGAGAGCGCCAGCGCCAGGTCCAGGTGGTGGTCGACGATCAGGATCGCGACCTCCTGGCGCAGCTTGTGGAACGCTTCGAACAGCTCTTCCACGACCGCCGGCGCGAGCCCTTCGAAGGGCTCGTCGAGCAGCAGGACTCGGGTGTCGCCCGAGAGCGCCCGCGCGACCGCGACCATCTGTTGCTCGCCGCCGGACAAGTAGTCGGCCGGTGACCGCCAGCGCTCCTTGATGCGCGGGAAGAAGGCGAAGATCTTCTCGTCGTTCCAGTGCATGCCCGCATCGTTGCGCCGCTTCAGGCGCCCGAGCTCCATGTTCTCGGCCACCGACATGCCGGCGAAGAGGCCCCGGCCCTGCGGCACGTACGCCACCCCGCGTCGCGCGATCTCCGCTGCCGGGCGTCGCGCCAGCGCCTCGACGCCGAGCGTGATGCTGCCGCTGGCCGGTGCCGCAACGCCGATCACCGACTTGAGCAGCGTCGACTTGCCCGCGCCATTGCGGCCGAGCAGCGCGACGATCTCGTTGTCGTGCACGTCGAAGCTGACGTCGCGCAGGATGTGGCTCTTGCCGTAATAGGTGTTCAGGCCCTCGAGCCGCAGCAGCGTGCTCGCGCGCGCAGCGCTCGCCCGCTCGCGCGCGGCCAGCGCATGCGAGCCGGCGCCGATGTACACCTCCTGGACACGAGGTGAATTGCGCGCATCGTCGACGCTGCCGGCCACCAGCACCTCGCCGTCGTTCATGACCGTCACCGCGTCGGCCAGCGCGAACACCCGGTCGACGTCGTGCTAGACCAGCAGCACCGGCAGATCGGCGGAGATGCCCTTGATGAGCTGGCCGACGCGTTCGCGCTCCGCCGCCGCGAGCCCCGCGAGCGGCTCGTCGAGCAGCAGCACGCGCGGGCGGGTGCCGAGGGCCAGCGCCATGTCGAGCAGCCGTTGCCCGCCGTAGGACAGCGACGCCGCCGGCGCCGACTCCATGCCGGCGAGACCCATCGCGCGCATGACGTCGGCGCTGTCGCGGTTGACGTCGGCGAGCGCGGCCGCGTCGATCCAGACCGCGTGGCGCCGCGGGTGGCGCGTCTGTACGGCCAGGCGAACGTTCTCGGCCACGGACAGCGACATGAACAGATTGGTGATCTGGAACGAGCGGCCGATGCCGGCGAGCGTGATCTGCTCGGGGCTTTGTCCCGCGATCGAACGATCGCCGAGCGTCACCGTGCCGCGGTCGGGCGCGAACAGTCCCGAGATCAGGTTGAAGGCGGTCGTCTTGCCGGCGCCGTTGGGGCCGATCAGCGCGTGCAGCGTGCGGTCGCGCAACCGCAGCGACATGTCCTTGACCGCGTGGATGCCGCCGAAATGCTTGGCCAACCCCTCCGCTGCGAGGATCATCTCGCCGTTGCCGTGGGGCGGGCGCAGAAAGTCCGGCAACGTGATCGTGCCGCCCACGCGTTGCGCCATGGCCGCGTCGCCGACAGCGGGCTTGCGCCAGCGCGCCGTGGCCCGCGCGTACAGGCCGACCAGGCCGGTCGGCGAAAAGACGACGAAGGCCACGAACAGCAGACCGAAGACGAGCAGCCAGTTCTCGGTGATGCGCGACAACGAGTCGCGAAAGATCACGAAGAAGAGCGCACCGAGCGCCGGGCCCAGGAACGAATGCATGCCGCCGATCACGACCATGGCGAGCAGCTCGCCGGAAAAGGCCACCGAAATGGGCTCGGCCGAGGTCATGCGGTTGTTGAACGCGAGCAGCATGCCGGCGAGGCCTGTGAGGCCGGCCGACGTGACGAACGCGGCGAGCTTGACGCGATCGGTGGGATAGCCGAGGAAGCGGGCGCGCTGCTCGTTCTCGCGGATCGCGACCAGCACGCTGCCGAAGGGCGATCGGTGGAACCGCCACAGCGCCAGCAAGGCGACGAACGCCACGGACGCGACCAGCGCGTAGAAGGTCGCGGCGTTCTCGAACGACACGCCCAACAGCGACGGCCGCGTGATGCCGCCGAGCCCGTTCTCTCCGCCGGTGACGTCGGTCCAGCGGAACGCCACCGAATACAGCATGGCCGACAGAGCCAGGGTCAGCAGTGAAAAGTACACGCCGCGCCTGCGCAGGATCAGGAAGCCGAACGCCGCCGCGAGCACGACCACGATCGCCAGACCGAGCGCCAGCGGCATGAAGAACGAGCCCGCGAACCAGTCGCGCTGCGACATCCCCGCCGCATACGCAGCGAGGCCGAACCAGGCGCCGTGGCCGAACGACGTGAGCCCTGTGTAGCCCACGAGGATGTTCAGCGCCATGCAGGCCAGCGAGAAGACGACGACCTCGGTGGCCGACGTCACGCCCAGCCCGATGACCGACATCACGAACGGCAGCAGCAGGAGCGCGAGCGCCGCGATGACGAGATGACGGCCGGTGGGCACGCTACTCGAAGCGCTGGATGCGCTCCCCGAACAGGCCGCGTGGTCGCAGCAGCAGGACGAGCAGCATCAGCAAATAGATCGCCGCTTCGGAATACTGCGGATAGCCGACGGCCGTGACGAGGCCTTTGGCGAGGCCGACGACCACGGCCGCCAGGACAACGCCCCAGAACGAGCCGAGTCCGCCGATCACGACCACGACGAACGCCGAGGTGATGATCTCCGCGCCCATCGCGGGGTGCACGGTGAAGATCGGGGCCAGCATCACGCCGGCCAGGCCCGCCAGGCCGATGCCCAGGAAAGCGATCGCCGCCATGTACGGCTCCAGCGAGATGCCGAGCGCGCCCACCATGTCGGGGTTCTGCACGCCGGCACGGACGACGCGACCGAACGGCGTTCGCTGCAGCAGAAACCACAGCGCGGCGACGCACGCTACCGCCACCGACAGGATCAGCAAGCGGTAGCGCGGGTAGACGAAGTCGCCGATGAAAACCTGCCCGCGCAACCCGGGCGGGATCGACCAGGACAGCGGGGGCGCGCCGAACGTCATGCGCAAGGCCTGCTCGGCCACCATCGCCAAGCCGAACGTCAGCAGCAGCGACAGCGTCGGATCGGCCTTGTAGAAGCGGCGGAACAGCAGCCTTTCGATGACCACGCCGAGGACGCCGACGAGAAGCGGCGATAGCAGCGCCGCTCCCGAAAAGCCGAGCGAAGCGCCGATGCTGACGGCCAGATACGCGCCGATCGCGTAGAACGCGCCGTGCGCCAGGTTGACGATGCCGCCGAGCGAGAAGATCAGCGACAGCCCGAGCGCGATCAGCAAGTAGTACGCGCCGGCGAGCAGGCCGTTGAGCAGGTGCTGGACCAGCAGCACGGGGCGACGGCGCCGGGCTCAGCCTGGCGGCCGGGCGCCGCGCGCGGCTGGAGCAAGACCTCGAGCGGCGGCGATAGCGGAGAACTCCGGCGTGCTCATCTCACGCCATCTTGCATTCGTTCTCCTCTGCCGTCGTCGCGATCACATCGAGCGATTCGTTGGGTCCCGGCACCGGTGGGGACGAACGGAAGATGTCGTAGTTGTTCTTGATCTCGGCCACGGGCAGCGCCTGCACGGTGTACATCTCGTGCATCATCTGGTGGTCGCTCTTGCGGAAGTAGCCCTCGCGCGTCTTCATCAGCCCGAACTTGGCTCCCTTTTCGAAGTGCTCCACCAGCGTCGTGGAGTCGGTCGACTTGGTTTCGCCCATCGCCTGTGCGGTCAGCTTGATGGCGTTGTAGTCGCCCCATGCCTGGTTTTCCGGCGGGCGGCTGTAGCGCTTGCTGAATTCGGCGACGAAGCGCTTGCTGTCGGGCGTGTCGATCAGGTGGTGCCACACCAGCGGCCAGGTCCCCATGAAGTTGCCGCGCCCCGCGGCCCATGCGACCGCGGTGTCGAAGCCGAACCCCGCAACGGGAAAGGACAGCCCGAATTCCGAGTATTGCTTGAGGAAGTTGGTGATCTGGTTGCCCGCCAGGTTGGAAATCACCAGGTCCGGCTTGGCATTGCGGATCTCGAGCAGCAGCGGCGAGAAATCGGTGGCGTCCGTGGGAACGAGCTTGTCGGCTGCGAAGTCGCCGCCGTTGGCCGACATGAAGCGCTTCGCCACGCGCAGCAGATCGTGGCCGAAGGCGTAGTCCGCCGTCAGCGAGAACCACTTCTTGCCCTTGACCAGGCCCTGCGCCAACAACGAGCGACCGCAGGTCTTCACGTACATCGAGTTCTGGCTCTCGATGTGGAACATGTACTTCTTGCAGCCCTTGCCGCGCAGCTCGTCGGAGTTGCAGCCGGTGTTGATGAACAGCGTTCGCGTGCGCTCGGCGACCTGGCTGATCGTCAGGCCCGAAGCCGAGGAGATCTCGCCGATGATGCAGGCGACCTTGTCGCGCTCGATCATGCGTTCGGCCTTGGTCGAAGCTGTCTGCGGGTTGACCGAGTCCTCCTTCAGCAGCTCGATCTTGCGGCCGCTCACACCGCCGGCCGCATTGATCTCGGCCACCGCCATGTCTGCGGCCTGCACGGCGAACTCGCCGAGCGGGCCGAGAAAGCCGGTGCGCGGAGTCAGGTGTCCGATGCGGATGATGTCGGCCTGCGCACGCGAGAGCACAGGCACGCCGATCGCCGCCGCGGCCGAGGCGCCGGCCAGCAACGTGCGGCGTCGGGTATCGATCGACTCGTTCATTGGTTTCCCTTCGTTGCCATGAGCCGTCATCGCGTTTATCGTGCCCACAACGCTGCTGGTTGTCCAGACGGGCCTTCACCGCGCTCGACGAACTCGCGGCGACGATGCCGCAGAACTGGGAGCGCATGAATGGACCTGGGACTTCGAGGATTGCGCGTGATGGTTTCTGCCGGCGCGGGCGGGATCGGGCTCGCGATCGCGCGGACCTTCGTCCGCGAGGGCGCCCGGGTCAGCGTCTGCGATGTCGACGTGGCGGCGCTCGAGAAGCTGGCGCACTCCGAGCCGGCGCTGCACGCGGCACGTTGCGATGTTTCGAACCGGGAGGAGGTGGCGAGCTGGTTCGACGCCGCGCTCGCCCATCTGGGGGGCCTCGATTGCATGGTCAACAACGCCGGCATCGCCGGCCCCACCGGCAAGATCGACGTCATCGCCCCCGACGAGTGGGACCGCTGCATCGCCATCTGCCTGACCGGTCAGTTCAATTGCCTGCGCCTGGCCGTATCGGCGCTGCGCGCATCGAGCAATGCGAGCATCGTCAACGTCTCGTCGCTGGCCGGGCGGCTGGGCTTTGCGTTGCGCACGCCGTATGCCGCCGCCAAGTGGGGCGTGATCGGGCTGACGCGCTCGCTCTCGATCGAGCTCGGCCCCGACAACATCCGCGTCAACGCGCTGCTGCCGGGAATCGTCGCCGGCGAGCGGCAGCAGCGCGTGCTGACGGCCAAGGCGCAGGCGCGCGGGCTGTCGTTCGACGAGGTGGAGCGGCTGGCCTTTGCCGGCACGTCCATCAAGCAGTACGTCACCGCCGACCAGCTGGCCGACTACGTGGTCTATCTCGCCAGCTCGCGCGCAGCAACGATCTCGGGTCAGGCGCTGTCGGTCTGCGGCGACACCAACATGTTGAGTTGAACGGGTTGCAGACCCGTTCGGGCGCGCCGGTCGCTAGGCTGAGCCGAGCGCATAGAACGCCATCGCGGGGCTGCGGATACCGAGGCGCTCGAATCTCGCAAAGCCGGCTTCTTCTGCCATCTTGCGCGCGCGCCGTTCGCCCCAACACGCGCCCAGCCCCGGCCCGCCCTGCGCCAGCGATTGCGGCACACAGTGCAGGCAGCTGATGCCGTAGAGCATTCGCGCGAACGGGTTCTCGACGTTGTCTTCCAGCCGCTCGGCGACCTTGGGCTCGACCATCAGGTACGTGCCGCCTTCGTTCAGCGCCGAACGGATGCGCGCCATCGCGGCCAGAGGATCAGGCAGGTCGTGGACGACATCGAAGGTGCTGATGAAGTCCCAGCCCGGTTCGGTGGGCAGAGCCTCGACGGACTCGGCGAGGAAGTGCACCCGGTCCGCCACGCCGGCGTCGCGGGCGTAGCCGCGCGCGATGTCGATCGAACGCGCGTCGACATCGAGCCCCGCGATGGTCGCGGTCGGGAAGGCCTTCGCCAGGGTGATCGGAACCACGCCAGTGCCGCAGCCCACGTCGAGCGCCCGCCCGCCGTCCTGAAGGCGCGCCACGACTTGCGGCATCGCAGGCAGCCAGCTCCGCACCAGGCGGTTTTCGTAGACCGAGCGGTTCATCGCCTCCAGCGCCTGCGGCAGCTCGGCGCCGAACTCGGAAAAGGAAACGCCTTCGCCGCCCTTGAATGCGCTGACCAGTCGCGGCGTCATCGCGAGCAGTCCCGGAAGGCCTTGGAACAAGCCGCCGAGGTAGTACTCCGACGACTCGTCGGTGAGGAACATGACGTGCTCATCGGGCAGGACGAAGGTGTCGGCGTCGGCATCGTGCTCCACGTAGCCGGCGCCGGCCATCACCGCGAGCCACTCCTCGACGTAGCGTGGAGCGATCGCGGCGCGCCGGGCGAGCGCGTCGGCGCTCACCGGTCCGACCCCTGCCATCGCCTTGAACAAGCCGCACTGATCGCCGACGAGCACCGACCCTGCGGCGAGAGCGGTGCCGATGTCGCCGACGAGCTTCAACATGAACTGGGTCGATTTCTGCTTGTCCATC
>Ga0157380_10002121_pt1 | contig 13303 bp, 12 predicted proteins | sample S35metaG_FD_119757 | JGI IMG/M metagenome (GOLD analysis project Ga0157380, IMG submission 119757) | Switchgrass rhizosphere microbial communities from Kellogg Biological Station, Michigan, USA - S3-5 metaG | ecosystem: Host-associated > Plants > Roots > Rhizosphere > Soil | place: USA...
ACCAGGCCCTGTGCCAAGCAGCCATAGTCGGTTGCGACGATGGTGTGGGCGCACGGATCGTTGGTACCGTCGTTGCCGACGTAAATCGGCGAGAAGAGCTCCTGGATGTTCGGCGCACGAACTGCCCGGTTATAGGCGGCGCGGAACCGGACGTCCTTGATCGGCGCGATCTCGGCCGACAGCTTGTAGGTGTCGGTGTTGTATTTACGCCCGCTGCTCAGCTCATAGTAGGACCGGCGGTAACCCGCTCCAAAAGTCAGGTCGTAAATGCCCTGCTCCTGGACGATAGGAAGTTGGGATTCACCGAAGAATTCGATCACCCGGAAGCTGCCATTGACCGGCAGCGTCGGAGCGCCCTGGCCGGCGAGGTCGCCGGCCTGGTACGACTGGTCCGGATTCAGGGCCAAGCTTTCCTTGCGATACTCTGCGCCGAGGTTGATTCCCACTCCATCCTGAGCCCATGGGAATTTGACACCATAATCGCCAAGCGCGCCGGTGAAGTCGACGTGGGCGATCTGTTCCGATGTGCGGCCCTGCACCACGCCGAATACGTTGAGATAGTTGACCGCCGCCTGCGACGGTGAAGTGCCGGTCAGCACGTCATAGGGAACGCAGGTCGGGTCCGTACCGTCGAGAACCGAACGGCAAACCGGGTTGATTCCCGGCCGGTTGGGATCGTCGACAATGTCGAGCGCCCGGGTCAGGCGAGCAATCGAGAATTCATTCTTGTAAACGAGCGAGTAGTTGGTCCGGCCATATTGGTAGTAAGCGTCGTAGGACCAGACGTTGCCCAAGTCGCCCTTAGAACCCAGCACGCCGCGATAGCTGGTGTGCGTTTGGTCGGAAATGCGCGGGCCGCCTTCCGTGTTGCGGCGGAGCAGCTGGAAATAGGCCCGGTTGTAGCTCGCACCGCCTGGCACCGTGTTGACGAAGTCGATTGGCGCCGCGCCCGGATTCGGGTTGTAGGGGGCGCCTTGCGCAAGCGGGAAATTGCCGAGGAAGCCGTTGATCAGATTCAGGGAACCACCCCCAGCCGGATCGCACAGCGCTGCATACTGTGCGGCGCTCAGGAGCGGGTTGTCGCAATTGATCGTCAGCGTATTGCCGAAGTCGCCCGACGGAGCGATCTGCGCCAGCGTGTGGTCGTCCATGAACATGAACTCAAGGTACGGCTTGATCGCCGGCGAGATTTCATAGTCCGCGAAGACGCCGCCGATATAGCGCTCGTCAGGACGCTGGAAATAATTCAGCGGCGCGAAGTTGTAGAGATTGCTCGAGCCCACGCCGCCGATCGTGCCAGGTCCGAGACCACCGGCGGTCGAGGTAATGATCGTGGCAGTGCCAGCGGCAGTCGGCGTCGTCGTCGAAACGAAGTAAACGGCATTGCCGGGATTGGCCGTGGCCGATCCGCCGCACCGCACGTTGCGGGGCGCGAGCGTCGCGTCTGGATAAAGGCCGACCTGGCGGGTTGAGTTCTGGATAACGCAGGCGCTGTAATCGCGCCGGGACTGCAGAATCGGATTGACGTTGCGATAGCCGAAATAGGCAACCGCGTGACCGCGATTGTCGTCGAAATTGACGCCCAGCGAAACGGTACCGTCGAAAGCGCCGCCGTCAGCAACCGAACCCTTCGGCGCGGTGTAGTGGCGGCCCGCCAGGATATCGCTCATATGCTGCGTCTGGCCAGCTGCGGTACAACCCGCGTTAGCCTGGGCGTTGAAGCATGTGCCGACCTTCGGATCGCCGTTGTTGTGCTGGTAGAAGCTGTACTGTCCGTCGAACCGGATACCGGTGAAGCTGGTATCCATGATGAAGTTGACGACGCCGGCGACTGCGTCGGCGCCGTACACCGACGAGGCGCCGCCGGTCAGGACTTCGGCTCGCTTGACCAGCGACGACGGGATGAAGTTAAGGTCGGCGGCCTGGGCGGTGCTGTTCGGGTCGCCCGGAACCATGCGGCGGCCGTTGATCAGCGCCAGGGTGCGCTTTGCGCTCAAATAGCGCAGATCGACGGTAGCAGTACCATTCGAAGCGTTGGAAACGCCCGAGGCCTGAGCGGCGCCGACCGATGGCAGCGTGTTCAGCAAATCTTCGACGCGGGTCGTACCGGTGAGCTTCAGGTCCTGGGCGTTGACGACGGTGACCGGAGCAGCCGATTCCAGGTTGGCCGAAGGAATGCGCGTGCCGGTGACGACGATGTCCTTGGTGGGCTCCGCGGCCTCCGGGGCGGCTTCAGGGGCCGGCGCTGGCTGGGCGGCGGTGTCGGCGGCCGGCGCATCTTGTGCGAACGCCGGGGTAGCAAGCATGCTGGCGCCGACCAATAGGGTCGTGCCGAGCAGCCGCTGACGAAAATCGAGCTTCATCAAAATTTCCCCTTCATCGTGATCCGTGCCGGACGACTTGCGCGCCGGGTGTCACACGTCACGCAATCAGCGATTGCTCAGGGGGAGGTCCGATCGTCGTACTAAAGGTAGCGTTGGGCGCGGCAGTGTCGCGTTGAGCGCGCCCAACGACGTCTTGGGCGATGCGGAAGAAGCTGTTGCTGAAATGCCGCGCAACCTGTGGCCAAATCCAAGGCTTCGCCAAACGTTTGATTCTTTGTGATTAATGGGTCCGTTTCGGCAAACTCATGCGCTTCCGCCAGCGTAAGTCATCGGTACCGACGCATTGGCGCGGCCAGCTAGGCCCTTTGCCGGGCGGGCTCCGCCGAAGGCGCGGCCAAATCGCTTGCGGGCGTCGGTCGACCGAAATGGAAGCCTTGCAGCTGGGTACAGCCAAGCTGCCGCATCACAACCGCCTGCTCTTCGGTCTCCACCCCCTCGGCGGTTGTCTCGACGCCTAGCCCGCGGGACAGGGCGAGAATCGCGTGGACGATCGCAACGCAATCCTGCGCACCGTCGGCGGCCCCGCGGACGAAGGACTGATCGATCTTGATCTTCGAAAAATGAGCGCGGCTAAGATAGCCGAACGAACTGTAGCCCTTGCCAAAGTCGTAGAGAACCAGGCGCACACCAAGCGCTCGGAGCCGCTCGAGCGACGATAGGGTTGCCGCATCATCTCCGAGGAAAACGCTTTCTGTCACTTCCAGCTCGAGCCTGCTTGGCTCCAGCCGGCTGGCAGCCAGCGCCCCCAGCACCGTCCGGGCGAGACCGGCACCAGTCAACTGTGCGGCAGAGATATTTACGGCAATCCGCATCCGGGCGTCCCAGCGCGCCGCCTCTGCGCAAGCTTCGCGAATGACCCAGTCTCCGATCTGGTGGATCAATCCACTATCCTCGATGATCGGGATGAACTGGTCGGGCGGAATGTCCCCGCGCCGTGGATGGCGCCAGCGAAGCAAGGCTTCGCGCCCCACGACCTCCCCATTCTTTGCATCGACGATGGGTTGATAGGCCAGTGTCAGGCCATCGGCGCGCAGCGCCTCGCGGACATCCTGCTCAAGCAGGCGATGGTCTTCAGCCTGCTCAAACATGTAGCGCTCGAAAAAGGCATGACCCCCACGACCGTTTTCCTTGGCGCGATAGAGTGCCAGATCCGCGGCCCGCATCAGCTGCTCTTCAAGCACGCCGTCCTGCGGGCAAATGGCGACCCCGATAGTTGCGCCGACGTGCAAGTTCGCAGCGCCAATGGTGAAGCTTTTCGACAATTCGACGATGATCCGCTCGGCTGCAGCGGAGAGAAAGTCGGGACCAGCATCGCCGCCCCAGACGATGGCGAACTCGTCGCCTCCGATCCGCCCGACCTCCCCATTATCGCCGACCGCCTCGCGCAAGCGGCGACCAACCTCCACCAACAGCTGATCGCCGATCGCATGGCCGAGCGTGTCATTGACGAGCTTGAACCGGTCGAGGTCCACCAGCAGGAGCGCGCAACCGCTGTTGTCAGCCCATTGGCGCAGCGCCGCCTCCTCGAGCAACTCGCGAACCAGCAGGCGGTTGGCCAGTCCGGTCAGCGGATCGGTGCGCGCAGCCCGAACCGCGTCGTCGCCGAACAGCCGGGCTTCGGTGATGTCGGAGGCAACCCCGCGCCAGCCGACCAGATTGCCCTTCTCATCGTGGATCGGCTTGGCCGAAATCGACCACCAGCTCTGGCGATCCGCAGACAAAATGGCCCGGTCGCGGAAGGGCGTCCCGCTATCCAGGTCTTCGAACAGGCTGCGCATGCCGCTCGATAGGGTTGCGATCTGCCCCAACGGGTCGAGGAAGGTCTTGTAGTGAAGCCCGATGACCTGCTCTTCCCGGAGCCGCATTGCGGTAAGCAGCTCACCCGACATGTTGGCAATGCGCAGGTCCCCATCTAGCTCCCACAGGCCGGCCGACCCCGTCGTCTCCAGCTCACGCAGCAGCTTGATGATTTCACCCTGCTCGCGAAGCTCAAGCCGGTCGGCTGTGGGCGATGAACTGGCGAGCGGTGCTGAGGATATTGATGGTGAGGACGCCGGCGTAGACGATCACCAGGCCGAACATCGACGGGCTACCGAGCTTGAGCGTGAGCGTGACGCAGCCGATGGTCAGAAATCCGACATACAGGATCGCTGCCTGTGGAAGGGACACAAGGGTGATGCTGCCGGCGCTGATCAAGGCCGCCATGACCACGCACAGGAAAATCTTCTGCGCCGGCTCGGCCGTGTCGAACCAGATAATCGGCGGGATTGTCCACATCGCTGCCAAGGTCGAAACCAACAGGCAGATCGTTCCCGTACGAGCCGGATGCTGTTCGGCATATTCGGGGTCGTGGCGAAGCCGGACCGCCCGAACGCCGCGCATGAAGCAGATCAGCAAGGCGGCGCCAAACCATAGGCCAAGCTGAAAATTGTCGGTCGTGTCGCGAAAACCGACGACAATCACCGCCGCTGTCAGAATCTGGATGGCGACGGTTGCCGGGACGAGCCTTACGACCGCGTCGATCTGGGACTGGCGTACCGCACGGCCAATACGGTCGCGCGGTGTTTCCAGCGACAGCATCTCGCGGCAACTCAAACCGCGCGATTGTGCGCGGCGATCATCCGCTTTCCTGTCCAAAACCCCCGCCACTCGTGCCTAGCCCGCTTTTCCCCATGAGATCCGGCAAGCCTGGCTTAAGCGGGACATTGCGAAGAAAGAGTGAATGGCCGGGTATGGCCGATCAATCAGTAATTGAGACGGCGGTTGACCAAATCGTCATAATCCTTGGCCATCTGCCGCGACAGTTCGCCAATTTCGAAATTCCACGGGCCAACCGACTGGACGAAGGTTACCTCTGCGGCCGACCCGGTGATGAACATCTGCTCGAAGCTTTCGAGCTCGTCCGGCCAGATCGCTCGCTCTTCCACTTCAATGCCGCGGCGGCGGGCAAGATCGATCACCGTCCGGCGAGTGATGCCATCGAGGAAGCAGTCCGGGGTCGGCGTATAGAGATTGCCGTTCCGCACGAAAAAGGCGTTGGCGCCCGTCGCCTCGGCCACCTGTCCCCGCCAGTCGAACATCAGGGCATCGTCATAACCGCGCTCGTCGGCATGCTTCTTGGACAGGGAAGCGATCATGTAGAGGCCAGCGGCCTTGCTATGCACAGGCGCCGTGTATGGGGCCGGACGGCGCCACGGCGCGATATCGAGACGGAGGCCTTTGGCAGCGATGTCCGGCGCATAATATTTGCCCCAGTCCCAGGCGGCGATGGCCATGTGCGGCTTGGTACCCTTGGGCGACACGCCCATTTTCTCCGACCCAAGCCACGCAACGGGGCGGACATATGCGTCGGTCAGGCCGTTGGCCTTGACCACCTCATTGCACGCTTCGTCAATTTCCTCGACCGTCCAGGGCAGCTCGAACCCGAGCAGTTCGGCCGATTTCCTGAGGCGCGCGCTGTGCTCGCTAAGCTTGAAGATCACGCCGCCATAGGCACGCTCTCCTTCGAACACCGAGGATGCGTAATGAAGCGCATGGGTCAGCACGTGGACCTCGGCTTCGCGCCACGGGACCATCTTGCCATCGATCCAGATCCAACCGTCGCGGTCGTCGAAGCTGCGGGTCTCGGCCATCTCTATCCTCTCGTGATTGGCGCCGCGCCTAGGCCAGCGCCCGCAAGCCGTCAATTACGGCCGGCGGCCTCCTCCGCCAGCTCCCTGCCTCGTCGGATGGCGGCTTCGAGCGTGCGCTGCACAAGTGGTTGCAATCCGTCCGGTGCATCAAGCACAGCCAGGCCCTGCTCGGTTGTACCTTTCGGGCTGGCTACTCGGCGGGCAATCTCTGCCATTGGGGCGGCAGTGTCAGCGGCGTAAGCGGATGTACCAACCAGCGTCTGGACGGCGACCTGCTGAGCCAAACCCGGTCTTAGTCCCAGCGCCTCACCGCATTTCCCAAGTGCGTCGGCAAAGCGCGCGACATAGGCAATTCCGGCCGAAGCAACGGCACCGATTACGCCGAGTTCTTCCTCTGTATCGCACCAGGCGATCATGCCGAGCGAGGACATTAGTTGCCGTACTTCAGCCAGCTGGTTGATGTCGCCGTCGTCGGAATAGATGGCAGTGACGCCCTGGACCTGAGCGACCGGCAGATTTGGCATGATCCTTACGATGGCTTTCGCGCTCTGGAACCGCTCCCTGAGGCTCGCTGCAGGCAAGCCTGCCAACATCGAAACCAGGATGGTGCCGGGACCGATGTGGAGAGCTAGCCCTGGCGCGATCTCGTCAAGCTTTTGCGGCTTGAAGCCGAGCATGACGAAACGCGGCTGCTCGTCGGGATAGTCGGTGACGGTGCGGACACCATCGACCTGCGTTCCGCTCGGCCGGATCACCGTCACTCCGGAAAAATCAGCCCCGCCGGCACGCCAGCCTTCGACCATCGCCCCGGCCATATTGCCGCAACCGACCAGCCAGGCCGGCGTCGGGAAGGCCGAGATCATGATGTCAGGCTTCTCCGGCAGTATCGATCAGTGCCGCGGAAATGGCCTCGGTCGGCGACTTGCCGCCCCACAGCACGAACTGGAACACCGGGTAAAAGCGCTCGCACTCTTCGATTGCCGCCTCGCTGATCGCCTCGGCCTGCTCGAAGCTCATCGACTCGCCCTCGCCGACCATCGCCGCGTGGCGGAAGACGATCAGGCCCGATCCCGACCAGAGTTCGAAGTGGCCGAGCCACAGCTGCTCGTTGATGAGCCCGATGGATTCGTAAATGGCAGCGCGCTTCTCGATGCCAACCTTGATGTCGGGGAATGCCAGGAACTGGAGCACCTGGTCTTCCTGCCGCCACACGCCGCGCAGTTCATATTGCGCCCAGCTGCCGGTCGCCGAAGCGATGATTTCGCCCTCGCCGGCACGCTCGCAGGCCCAGCCGCGCGCTTCGAAATATTGCTCGAGGATCTCGATCGGCGCGCCGTCGTCGCGCTCTTCGGTGTCAGGCTGGTCGGTCAGTTTTTGGCTCCCTTGGCCGGCTTGGCCTTTGCGGCGGCCGCGGCGGGCTTTACGCCCAGCTCGAGAGCTTCGATCCGCTTCTTTAGCGCCTCATTTTCGTCGCGGGCGGCGATCGCCATCGCTTTTACGGCGTCGAACTCGTCGCGGCTGACGAAATCCATTCCGCCGACCCATTCGCGCATTTTCTCGCGCATCGAGGCCTCGGCTTCGCGGCCTACTCCGGCCATCGTTCCGGCCACACCATTCATCATTTTTACGAGATCGTCGAAAATCCGGTTTTGCGACTGCATGAGTTACTCCTGTCCCTCCGTCACATAGGACGGGGCTCAGCCGTTCGCCAGAGGCGCTTTCACCGCGCCGAGCAGGAATTCGACATTGCCCTCCGGGCCAGTGATCGGGCTTCGTTCGATGCCGAGAACGCTCCAGCCTTTGGCGCGTACCCAATCGGCCGCTTCGTCGCAAACGCGCTGGCGAACCGCTTCGTCGCGCACCACCCCGCCCTTGCCGACTTCGTCCCGGCCCGCCTCGAACTGCGGCTTGATCAGCGCAACCAAGTTGGCGCCCGGCCTTGCCAGGCCGAGTGCGGCATCGAGGACCTTGGCCAGCCCAATGAAGCTGGCGTCGCACACGACAATGTCGACCGCCTCGGGAATGATGTCCGTTGTCAGGTCGCGCGCATTGGTCTGCTCATGGACAATGACCCGGGGATCGCTTCTGAGCTTCCACGCCAGCTGGTTTGTGCCGACATCGACCGCATAGACCTTTGCCGCGCCGCGGCTCAGCAGCACGTCAGTGAAGCCGCCGGTCGAACTACCGACGTCCAGGGCGACCGCGCCAGTCACATCGAAACCGAAATGGGCCAGCCCATGGTCCAGCTTGATGCCGCCGCGCGATACCCACGGATGGTCACGCCCCTTGACGCTCAGCTCGGCATCTTCGGCCAAGAGGTCGCCCGCCTTGCCCACGCGCCTCTCGCCGACGAAGACGTTTCCGGCGAGGATCAGGGCCTGCGCCCGGGTCCGGCTCTCTGCCAGCCCCCGCGCAACCACCAGCTGGTCGGCGCGGACCTTAACGCCCAATGGCTTCCTCCCTCCTTTCTGCCTTGCCTTGCTGCAACTCGTCCTGCGCCTCGCCCTCGGTCGCCGGCGATGCCGATGGCGCCACTTTCCGCTCCGATGGATTCTCCTTGAGGCAAAGCCGGAAATAGATCGGAAAATGGTCTGACCCAATGTCCGGCAGAAGGTCGATCTGCATCATTTCGAAGTGCGGCGAGACGAAAAGATGGTCGAGCGGCCAGCGAAGCAAGGGATATTTGGCATTGAAGGTCGGGTACAGGCCGCGGCCTACCCTCGGGTCGCTCATTCCACCGACGCGTCTGAACAGGCCAGATGTGCGCGACCAAGCCACGTCATTGAGATCTCCTAGGACAATCGCGGCGCGCCCCTCGTCGCGGACCTCGCGTCCAACAAGCACGAGTTCTGCGTCCCGCTCGCCGCTATCGTCGCCTGGCAGCGGCGGCTCGGGATGGATGGCATGCAGCATGATTTCGCTGCCGTCGCCCAATTTGACGGTCGCATCGGCCGATGGGATTCCGGGCTGGAGCCGATGCAGGATTTCACCACTCATTGGCAGGCGAGACATCAAGATCAGGCCATATGTATTTGGAATCGCTTCGGAAAGACGGTAGGGATAGCGCGCATGCAAGGGTTCGACGGCCCTCGCCCAGGCTTCATCGGTTTCCAGCAACAGCAGAACGTCCGGCCGTCGCTGATCCACCAATTGGAGCAGCGCTGAATAATCGCGATTGGTCATCAAGATATTGGCGTTGAGCAGCGAGAATTGCCGTCCGGCCGGGCAACTCGAAGTGCTAGCGACCTGCTTTGGATAGGGCGGGAAATAGGCCAGGAAATGGCTGATCTGCCAGACGAGCGCCGCCGTCGCCACGGCCAACAGGGGCCAGCGCCAACGGCCGAGCCGAACAAAGAACAGGGCGATTCCAACGATGAGCAGTAGCCCTGCGACTTGGAGCCGGGGGAAGTCCCACATGCGCACCCACCAGCGGTCGGTCCACCAGATCGGCAGGATGGATACAATGACCAGGAAGATCGCGAGCGCAACCAGCGTCCGCCTTCCCCATTTCCGCCAGCTGCTCACGCCGCGCTTCGCACCGTCCAGCCGGCCATCAGGTCGAGATGGCGGCCCAGTTCGGCAACGGTCGGATCAGCGTTCAGCGGCGAGAAGGCCGGCAGCGGGTCGCCGCCGCGCATCGACCGCCAGAAATGGATGATGAGGCCCTCGATCTCGGGACGATCGATCATGATCTGGCTTTCCAGCCGGTCATCGGGGAGTGGCTTCAACGGCGCATGATAATATGCGGTGAGCTCGCGCCACAGGAAGCGCGTAGTGGTTGGCGACACGAACGCCCTCGCCATGGCGCGCTCGAAGCGCTCGACCTCAATCCGGCCGCGCTTCTTCGCAAGTCGGGCATGGCGGCGGCGCGACATCGGCATGGTCACGAAAAACAGGACCAGCAGGCCGACGAATCCGGTGACGATCCACCAATCGAGGGTCAGGCGATCGCTCCCGCATCCGCACCGACATCATTGCGGCGCAACGCCTTCAACACCGTCTCGACGATGTGCGGCGCGTTGAGGCCGGCCTCGTCATATTGCTTCGCCGGCGCCTCCTGATCCTGGAAAACATCGGGAAGCCGCATGGTGCGGAGCTTCAGGCCGGCGTCGATCAGCCCTTCGTCGCTGGCCATGGTCAAGACATGGGCGCCGAGCCCGCCGATCGAGGCCTCTTCGACGGTCACTGCCACCTCATGGGTGGTGAGCAGCCGACGGATCAATTCCTCGTCGAGCGGCTTGGCAAAACGAAGGTCGGCAACGGTGGTCGACAGGCCTTTGGCTTCAAGCAAATCGGCCGCTTTTTCCGCCTCTTCGAGGCGCGTGCCGAGCGACAGGATGGCGACCGTCTTGCCCTCCCGGATGATGCGGCCCTTGCCGATCTCCAGCGCCTGCGGGACGGTGGGCAGCGCGAGGCCGCGGCCATTGCCGCGCGGATAGCGCACCGCGATCGGGCCGCTGTCGTGGACAGCCATGGTGTGAACCATGTGCACCAGCTCCACCTCGTCGGCAGCGGCCATCACCACGAAGTTAGGCAAGGTACAAAGGTAAGCGAGGTCGAAGGAGCCGGCATGGGTACAGCCGTCGGCGCCGACCAGCCCGGCACGGTCCATGGCGAAGCGCACCGGCAAGTTCTGGATGGCAATGTCGTGAACGACCTGGTCGTAGGCGCGCTGAAGGAAGGTCGAATAAATTGCGCAGAACGGCCGGTGACCTTGCGCGGCGAGGCCGCCGGCGAAGGTTACCGCATGCTGTTCGGCAATTCCGACGTCGAAGGTGCGGTCGGGAAAGGCCGCTTCGACCTTGTCCAGGCCGGTGCCCGACGGCATCGCAGCAGTGATGGCGACGATCTTCTCGTCGCGCGACATTTCGCCCTTCAGCGCTTCGGCGAACACCGCCGTATAGGCCGGCGGGCCGCCGCCCGGTCCCTTGTCCTGCTTGCCGGAGACGATGTCGAACTTGACCACGCCGTGATATTTGTCGGCGGCATTTTCGGCCGGGGCATAGCCTTTGCCCTTCTTGGTCACCGCATGGATCAGGATCGGGCCTTCTTCGGCGTCGCGGACGTTCTCCAGCACCTCGACCAGCGCTTCGACATTATGCCCGTCGACCGGGCCGACGTAATAGAAGCCAAGCTCCTCGAACAAGGTGCCGCCCGTCACCCAACCGCGGGTATATTCCTCAAACTTGCGCGCGGCTCGATGCAGCGGATCCGGCATCGCCCGAGCCAGCTTTTGGGCCAACCTGCGCGGACCCAGATATTTGCCCGATGAAACCAGCCGGGCAAGGCTGTTGCGCAAACTGCCGACCGGCGGGGCGATCGACATGTCATTATCGTTCAGGATGACGACCAGCCGGTTGCCGGCCTCATGGGCGTTGTTCATCGCCTCATAAGCCATGCCGGCGCTCATCGCTCCGTCGCCGATCACCGCGATGGCGCGGCCAGGCTTGATGGCAAGCTTGTTGGAAATGGCGAAGCCCAGAGCGGCGGAGATGCTGGTGGAGCTGTGCGCAGCCCCGAACGGGTCATATTCGCTCTCGGACCGCTTGGTGAAGCCGCTCAGCCCCCCGCCCTGCCGGATGGTACGGATCCGATCGCGGCGGCCGGTTACAATCTTGTGCGGATAACATTGGTGCCCGACGTCCCAGATCAGCTTGTCGCCAGGCGTGTCGAACACATAGTGGATGGCGACCGTCAACTCGACCACGCCAAGGCCGGATCCCAAGTGGCCGCCGGACTGGGACACTGCAGAGATCATCTCGGCGCGAAGTTCATCGGCCAGCTGCGGCAGCTGGGACTTCTCCAGCTTGCGAATATCGGCCGGAAAATGGACCTGGTCGAGTAGCGGCGTATCGGGGCGGTCGGACATGGGGCGGCACTTATCCCCTAGAAGCAGGCCTGTCACCAATGTGCCTGCGATTTCAGCGATTACTCAGAAAATGCTCAGCGCCTAACTGCAGTCTTCGCAGCGGCCGCGGACCTCGATCACCGGGCGAACCTCTGCGAACCCCGCATGTTCGGCGGCGGCGCGCACTCCTTCCGACAGCTTGTCGTCATCGATGTGCGTTGCCTGTCCGCAGGTGTCGCAGATCAGGAAGATGCAGTCGTGCAGGCATCCCGGGTGCTGGTTGGCGACATAGGCGTTGGCGCTCTCGACCCGCCGCGCAAGGTTGGTGCCGACGAACAGGTCGAGGATACGGTAGACGCTATTGGCTGCGACCCGCTTGCCGCGAGACTTCGAGACCGCTTCCGCAATGTCATAGGCCGATGCCGGCCGGTCAAATCCGGCAAGGGCATCGAATATCGACGCACGCATATCGGTCCATTGCTCGCCGCGCTCGGCCATTCGCCGAGCGGCGGCGTCGCGAAGGGCATTGCCCTGATGAAGCTGATGGGAATGTGCTGACATGCCGGAAAGATAGGACTTGCGGGGGTTAGCCGCAAGCAAACAGACTCAATCCGCGGCGATGTGATTGAGCCGATGCCCGAGCGCCAGAATTGCAACGCCGAGAACCGTGTAAACAGCCTCAGACCCGTCATGAGGCATCGTCAGGGCCCCGGCCATTACGCCGAGCCCAAGGCCTCCGACCGCACTCGGCATCGAATAGCCATGCTCGAGGATGCCCCGGCCGAGCGCGATCGCTCCCATGATCATCGCCAGGCCGAGGCCAACCTCGTGAATGATCGGGGCGCCAAGGATGCCGCCCGCGGCCGACACCAATGCCAGCAGCACCGACGTCGCCAGGCAATGCACAAGGCAAAGGCCGGACAGGCCAATGGCCATCCGGTCGAGTCGGTTGGTGGGAATCGCAAGCGGCGACATGGCGCAGGATATAACGTCGCTTGCTTGAAGTTACAACATCACATTGATCGGCCTGCAACAATGTTGGCAAGCTGTTGTTATCCGGCCATATCGCGCCGCCATATGGAATCGGCTCTTATTCAGCCTGTCGCGGTGAATTCACCCAAGGCCCGTCCCTTCGCCATCGCCAATTGGTTGCTGGCGGTGGCCGCCATGGTCTTTCTGATGGTGGTCGTTGGCGGCATCACCCGGCTGACCGAAAGCGGGCTCAGCATTACCGAGTGGAACCCGATCAGCGGGGCCATTCCACCGCTGACGCATGAGCAATGGCAGCACGCCTTCGATCTCTACAAGCAGACGCCGGAATATCGCGAGATCAACGGCCCCGCGGGCATGGATCTCGCCCAGTACAAGTTCATTTTCTTCTGGGAATGGATTCACCGGCTGATCGGCCGGCTGATCGGCGTCGTATTCGCCCTGCCGCT
>Ga0157380_10002122_pt1 | contig 13300 bp, 13 predicted proteins | sample S35metaG_FD_119757 | JGI IMG/M metagenome (GOLD analysis project Ga0157380, IMG submission 119757) | Switchgrass rhizosphere microbial communities from Kellogg Biological Station, Michigan, USA - S3-5 metaG | ecosystem: Host-associated > Plants > Roots > Rhizosphere > Soil | place: USA...
CGATTCTTAGGTATGGCTGCTCACGATCTAAAAAACCCCATCAACGCAATATTCAGCCTGTCTCAGCTATTGAAAAGGTCTACAAACCTCAAAGAAGGAGATTTAGAATATCTCGATTTGATTGAAGGCACGGTGGTCAAGATGAAGATGCTTATCGACAAATTATTAGACATCAATCGGATCGAACAGTCTGGTTCTCTTGTACAGGCGCATTCAGTTAACATGGAGACGTTCCTCAACCGTGTAATGAAAAACTTCTCAGAAATTTCTAAAAATAAAAACATCACGATTGTATTAGACAATGCCGTAGGAGGGTTTGAATTTCTAACGGATCAGTCTCTGCTTGAGCAGGTGCTTGACAATCTGCTTTCCAATGCAATAAAATTCTCTTCTCCCAATAAAATGGTTTGGTTGCGAGCGAAAAAAAGTGACAGCCACCTAATGATCGAAGTTGAAGACCAGGGTCCCGGAATTAAACCTGAAGAACTGCCGAAGCTATTTGGAACATTTCAACGACTTAGCACGAAACCAACAGGCGGCGAGGAATCCACGGGTCTGGGCCTATCGATTGTCAAAGCCATTGTTCAGGTTTTGGGTGGAGAAGTTCGCGCATCGAGTAAGTTAGGAAGAGGTACAATTTTCACCGTTGTCTTGAAACTTAAGAAATGAACGCCAAATCTTTTTTGGAGAACCTCAAAGGTCCTGGAGCCGGACCATGAGGTACCCAAAAGTCTTGAAAACAATCGTTTATGTCAATTAAAAATCACTCCTAATTTATCCAGACTCTGCTCCAGGCCCATTTTTGCGAATTGAGCCATTTGTCCCATGTCCGCATATTCCGTAACGGTCATCTCTGTCTGATTTGTGCCAAGTTTCTTAAACAGCACAACGGTCCGTATATCCTCAGGAAAATCAGGCGGCATTCCCACTTTCGTGGGATGCATCCTATTTCCGTCCTTGTCCGCCAGGTTCTGAACAAATTCAATACTTTTCAGCGGAACAATTTTCTTGTAATGCCAGATGCTGTACCATTCATTTCCCCCAAACTCTTTCGGCGACTTCATACTCACCATCGATGTTCCTCCTTCACGGAAGTCAATTTTTGCGCTGGGACAAGTGAATTTGTCAGGACCCCACCACCGCATTACAAGTTTCGGGTCTGTCCATGTTTGCCAAACCAACTCAACAGGCGCATTATAGACCCGGGTAACCTTTACTTCTTTCTTTTTTTCCATTTACAGGAAACTGATTGCGAACTACCTATGCATTTACCAATTTCTCAATATCGAATTTTTTCATTTTCATGAATGCCTGGACTACACGTTGTGACTTCTCAGGATTGCTTAATAGTTTTGCAAGAACTGTCGGAACGATTTGCCAGGATACTCCAAATTTATCTTTTAGCCAGCCACATTGACTTTCGCTCCCTCCCGCTGTGAGTTTGTCCCAATAATAATCTATTTCGTCCTGCGTTTCACAATCCACGACGAATGAAATTGCTTCATTGAACTTAAACATCGGACCAGCATTTAAGCCCATAAATTTTTTTCCATTCAACTCAAAATTCACGACCATCGGCGTATCAACGGTAATTTTTGAATTTTTAAAGATTGAACAATAAAACTCTGCTGCTGCTTTGGCTTGACCATCAAACCACAAACAAGGGTAAAGGGAATTTGTCATCTGTTTTTTATTTTGAATTGTTTATTTTCCTATCATTATAGCATCACTTCTTCGTTTTCTTCTTTTTCATCTTCTTTTGTTTAAGGTCATCCAATACACCTCCCAGCTTGTCCAATCGTGCTTCCCAAAACACTTTGTATTGTTCTACCCAATCAAAGACTTCCCGCAGATTTCTAAACCTTGCTTCACAGTATCTCTCCCTTCCTTTTTTTTCTATCACCAGCAGGCCACATTCGACCAAAAGCTTAACGTGTTCAGAAATCGTGGGGCGGCTAGATTCAAAATGGTCCGCTATGGCATTAAGGTTTAGGGATTGATGCGCAATCAGGTTAATAATTTCCCGCCGGGTGGGATCAGCGATGGCTTGAAAAACATCTCGTCTTTTTTCCATTATGTAGTCATTTGCCTACAAATATATAAATATGTCGGTATCTGACTACATATTTAGGGGAAATATTTTTATGCGGGCTGTAGATTGTTGCTTATCTCACTGGTTCATAGAAAATTCCCACAGCGAAAAAGCACGATTGTCAATTTGTTTTTGCCGAGTTTCTAACGGGAAGCAACGTTAGATTTTGATATTAATCCATCCAATTCGAAAACCTTTTCCTTCATCAGACTTAAGGCAAATGCCGCTGCGGAAGCACTAAAAACGGAAAAATCCAACGCGCCTTTTATTCCTGTAGAAAAAGTCATCGCCAGGGCAAACAGCAATAAAAGGTAGCCACTCAGTTTAGCAAAAAGCTCCGTTTTAAATCCAATCATCAGCAGGAGCGCTAGAATTATTTCCGCCGCGGTCGCCACGAATCCAATAACCGGGATCAATGAACTGGGAATCCAGGGATTGATCAGTTGTGTATATTCCAGAAACTTCTTCCAATTTCCCCACACAGAGACTTCGTCCTGCCACCAACCAAATCGGTCTGCGACTGCAGATAAAAATCCAGCCGAAATAGCAAATCGAAGAAACAGTTTGATAACTTTTTTATTCATAGTTTACTTGACCTCTCCGGTTATATTTTGTCATCATACCCCTTCACAAAAGTAGTCACCAAATAACTGATGAGCTTTCCAACAAGGGCATTATCGTTGGACGCTATGCCTTCGCAGATATGGATGTAGGCTGCGCCGAAATGCCTTGTCATTTGCGCTACATATTGCAACGCTTCCCTGGATGTAATACCACAGGGTGTTGCAGCGCTCGCCGGTACATTTGCAATGCTATCAAGGTCTAACTCAATTCCGTAGCGTTCGACACCGGTAAAGTCTCTGGCGTCTTTTAATGCCTGCTGCCATGTCGTTTTCTGACGGATGAATAGATCCTCAAAGGTTATAAAATCAACGTCGACAGTTTCACTCACCTCTTTCAAAATACCGTTTGGAATATAATTCTCGTGAATACCCAAGGCGAAATATTTCATAAGGTATCCTTCTTGCTTCGCATACCTGAACCCATTTCCACTGTGCCTTCCTTCAGCCAAGCGGTAGTCAATGTGCGCATCGAGGTTTATGCAGTTGATGCCTTTTACACCACTCGAACCTGCTAAGCCCAATGCGGTACCCTTGATTATGGGGTAAGCGTTGTTGTGGCCCCCTCCTACTACTATCGGAGTTTTACCACCAGCCACAATCCTTTGAATCAATTCTGACACTGCATCATCTATAATTGGAACTGCCTTTCGGTAATCTTCGATCCTGTCTTCCGCGCTGCCAGCTTTCTTTTCTATTTTTTGTTTTAGTTCATCGAATGAGAAATGTCCTAACACAGCGATGGTATCGGCTTTTGTAAAATCATTGGCTTGAATATTTAAAAAAGACGATAAGAAAGAATCCCATGCACCAGCTGTTCCAGCTTGACCACCGTTGGCCAGTACGCCAATATCTTCAGCAATGCCTAAGACGACGTAACGTGCCGATGTCTCTTGTAGAAACGAAAGCAAAGGCGCGTTGTCGGGAACCTTAATCAACTCACCAAGCTTAGTCTCTCCGGAGCGGACGCGAACACGCGCGGCGATGTCTGATTTTTTACAGGGCGAAAAATGATGAAACATAAATTTTTGTTGATGTAAAGAAAACTTTGTGTCTCTTTGTGTCTAAGAGCCCTGCCTACGGCAGCTATGCCTTACCCAAATCTACATTTTGTTTTAGGTTTTTCTTTAACCCACGCGTAAGAATGACTCCTGCCTCCACAGGGTGCATACGGGTAGAGTTTGGATAGTCGCGGTAAAAAGACCTTAAATCAAATTCAAGTCAATAGATGCGTGCTTCTAAATAAATGGATGAATTTCGCGCCAAAAAAAATGCGAAGATTAATTTAATGTTCCTGTGGCGCGACCCTATCGCCACGGTAGCGCCCCTTCGGGGCCCTGCGCGTTTTCATCAAATGCCTGCATGAGAATTTGGGCCCGGCTTAGATTACCATTGGACTTTCGAGGTCAAACCTCCATTTTAGAATTTGGAGTAAGATATAGCTGCAATGGATGGGCTCAGAACGTAATACCGAATTAAAATGCAGCGGAGCACTTAGTGTGGAACTGGTTCTCTCCGGATTTTTCTCAGCGCAAATTCATCCTTGGACTGCGCCTGCCTACCGCAGGCTGGCTAAAAATTCCACTTAGTTATAGAGACCTGAAATGCACCGGAAAATCCCCGAGGCATGCAACTTCAGCCTCACCGAAGTGTGTGCAATAGCAAACAATTTGTTAAATAAATTCTCCATTGATCATAACACGATCGATCCAGTTTTCTCCAAAGGAATAAGGCAGGTAGGCGACCGAGGGAACAGGCGTCGTAATAATAAGATTAGCTTTTTTTCCTTTTTGTATGCTTCCAACTTCGTTTTGTAGTTCTATTGCATAGGCACCGTTGATAGTCGCTGCATTGATGGCTTCTTCCGGTAAAAGCTTCATTTGTATGCAGCTCATGGCCAATACCAGATTCATATTCCCACTGGGCGATGATCCGGGGTTATAGTCGGACGCAATGGCTAAAGCAGCGCCGGCCTCTATCAGTTTACGCGCTGGCGGATACTGCATCCGGAGAAAGAATGCTGCCAGGGGCAGCAACGTACCAATAGTCGAAGCGTTGCCCAGTGATCGGATGGCACTCTCATCCATGCTTTCAAGATGGTCGACAGACAGGGCGTTCACAGCGACCCCTGCTTCTACCCCGCCTGAACAATGGAGCTGATTGGCATGGAGCTTAGGCTTTAGTCCGTGCGCTTGGGCAGCCCGGCAAATCTGGATGGTTTCTTCAGGAGAAAAAAAATCCTTTTCACAAAATACATCGACATAATCCGCTAGTTGTTCCCCGGCAATCTGCGGAAGCATTTCTTCGATAATAATCTTAATGTATCCTTGATGATCGCTTTTGAATTTTTGTGGATAAGTATGGGCTCCGAGAAAAGTGGACTTGATGAGAAGCGGGGACTTTTCTTTCAGTTTTTTGATCACTCTCAACATTTTCAATTCAGCTTCTGTTGATAACCCGTAGCCGCTTTTAATTTCTACCGCTCCTGTGCCCATCTTGGCGATCTGCGCCAATCTTTTCCATGCGGTGTTAAACAGTTCATCTTCGCTGGCATCCTGTACCTTTGCTGCAGAATTTAATATCCCACCTCCTTTTGCTGCTATCTCGGCGTAGGTCAATCCTTTTATTTTGTCAACAAACTCTTCTTCACGCGACGCGGCAAAGACGAGATGCGTGTGACTGTCGCACCAGGCCGGTAAGATCATACGTCCTGAAAGATCCACTGCGTTCGTGACCGCTGAAACATTTTGGGGAATCGTGCGCATAAAACCGTAAGCGGAAATCCGGTCCCCTTCCACGAGAAGCCACGCATCCTTAATAACAGGAAGGTCCCCAAGCGCTTTTCCCCTCAATAACTCATCTTGCTCCCGTACATTGATCAGTTGACCGATGTTTGTGAATAAGGTTGTCGCCATTACTGCAACCTTGCTTTTAGATCCAGGTTATAAGCACGTGCTGTTTCAGCAGCCAGTTCATAGCCCGCATCTGCATGTCGTATCACGCCAATACCTGGGTCGTTGCGCAAGACCCTGGATAGTCTTGCTTCGGCCGCCGAAGTGCCGTCAGCAACGATCACCATGCCCGCGTGAATGCTGTATCCCATACCAACGCCACCACCATGATGCAGGCTTACCCAACTTGCACCAGCTGCAGTGTTTACCAATGCATTGAGTATTGGCCAGTCGGCTATGGCATCGCTTCCGTCCTTCATGCTTTCCGTTTCCCGGTTAGGTGAAGCAACGGAACCCGTGTCCAGATGGTCGCGGCCAATTACAATGGGTGCTTTCACCCTGCCTGTTCTAACCAATTCGTTAAATGCGAGTCCGGCTTTCTCCCGCTCGCCCTGACCGAGCCAACAAATTCGTGCCGGCAAGCCCTGGAACCTGATACGTTCCTTTGCAAGTCTAAGCCAACGTTGCAACCCTCTATTTTCCGGAAACAAATCTGCGATTACCCTATCCGTTACCGAAATATCTTCGGGATCGCCACTTAAAGCTGCCCAACGGAATGGGCCCTTGCCTTCACAAAAAAGAGGCCGTATATATGCCGGTACAAAGCCCGGAAAATCAAAAGCATTTTCCAAACCATTTTCTTTCGCTCTCGCCCGGATGTTATTGCCATAGTCAAATGTTACCGCTCCTCTCTGCTGTAATGTCAACATCAGTTCGACATGGCGGCGCATACTTTCATAGCTCAGTTTTATATATTCAGTCGGGCTTTTTTTTCGTAAAACATTACTTTGTTCAACGGTAAGGGTGTGCGGTACATAACCAATGAGAGGATCATGGGCGGAAGTCTGATCGGTCAGGACGTCCGGTGTCAATTTTTTTTCCAGAAGTCTTTCTAGCAATGTGACAGCGTTGCATACGACGCCAATGCTTAACGCTTGGCGCTCCTTTTTTGCCTGCCATGCCATGCTGATGGCTTCATCGATATTTTCAACCATCACATCGATATAGTGAGTCTCCATCCTTTTCTCGATGCGCCATTTTTCTACCTCGGCAGCCAGACAAACACCTTCATTCATTGTTATAGCCAATGGCTGTGCGCCACCCATTCCACCTAAGCCTGCTGTGACAGTCACCGTTCCTTTTAACGTTCCATTAAAATGCATGTCAGCCACCGCTTCAAAGGTCTCGTAGGTACCTTGTACAATGCCCTGCGAACCGATGTATATCCAACTTCCCGCGGTCATCTGACCATACATGATCAAACCTTTTTTTTCGAGTTCATCAAAATGCTCCCAGGTGGCCCATTCCGGAACAAGCTGCGCGTTAGAAATCAAAACCCGCGGAGCATCTTCGTGTGTTTGTAATATTCCCACCGGCTTACCACTTTGCACCAGTAATGTTTCATTGTTCTCCAATTGTTTTAATCCTTTGATAATAAGGTCGAGGCATTCGAAATTGCGGGCGGCCTTGCCGCGTCCACCATATACGATCAGCTCATCTGGCTTTTCCGCTACGTCCGGATCGAGGTTATTCAACAACATTCGCAGCGCAGCTTCCTGCACCCACCCCTTACAATTCAGTGTGGTTCCAGTAGGTGTTTTATACTTTTCCACGTCGTAACCTTGTTGTGCAGTTATTGGCATAGGTGTTTACACGTTTAAAAAAATTGCATCCGATTGTTCAAATTTGATTAATGGCGGCTATAGAAATAACAATTTAAAGAAGAGTTGTGAGAACTGCTATTTTTTTGAAACCATATGACTTGGTGCCAAGAAAATTAGCTGACTGAATTTAACCCAGTCACCATAGATTGTAGATTTTAGATTGAAGATTTTAGATTTACGCCGGTAGGCAGGATTGAAGATTGGGAAACAACTGCGCGTGTGCGATTAAATTCATTTCACGCATAGCCTGCCTGCCACACTTTTGTGAAACTTCGGGTCTTGGTATATTTGCGGGCGCTGTCGGTTATCAGATTGACGATTGTTGACTAAATTAATGGTATCTAATGCAAGCAGCGTACATTTTTTCGGTCCGGTAGACTGAGTTTCTTTCCCCTATCTTTTTTATATGATTGAATCCTGCATTGGAAAAAGTTTCGATCAAATTTTCAAAGCTTATGGGATAAGGTACCCAACGATTTTGCCTGATCGTGTCATATTCAACAATGATCAGTTCTCCGGTAGGCCTCAAGTGTTTTTTTACTTTTTCAATAAATGCAGCTTTATCTTTCACATAATGCAAGGCGTTCGCCATCAAGATGCCATCGACGGTAAGAAAGGGAAGTTCATCATTAATGAAATCGAGCTTGACAAATTCAATTCTTATTTTACCCCCTGTATCAATGTCAATCGCTTGATTTTCTTTGTCTATGGCATAAATTTTCCCATGATCTCCCAGCAAACGCGCCAGTGCATTAGTGAAGATCCCGCCTCCACATCCCAGATCAGCCCAGACTGTATTGTTAATCTTTGCCGGCATTCCGCCTTTAATAAGCATTGTAGCATCGCTCACTTTCATATCTCGCGACTCAGTTTGAATTCTAGGGCATTGTTACACTAACAAAAGAAGAAGGATTTGATTCTTTGAAGTTGTAAGTAACTGCGATCATGTGATATCGGCGCAGTCCACGACCTGAGTCCTTGTCAATAAAATTTGAAACATCACCATCAGTCTCGGCGAGCAACTTGTTATCGCGGAATATCTTATAATACCACACCGCACCATTGGCCTTCGAGTCAACGGTAGGCGTGCTCCAGGTTATGCTTACGGTATTGTCGCTCTGAAGTTTTGCTTTCAGCCCTTCCACACTATGCGGCGAGCTGGCGGTTTTTCCTTTGGCTTGCGCGAGAAGCCACTGGTGCAGCGTTTTCTCCCGTGCAACATTTTCCCAACTGTTGTGTCGGACGCCTGGATATTCTGTATACCTGACTACTCTCCCTCCCTCCTTTTTAATCTCCTGGTAAATCTGCCGTGAATATTGTACACCCACGACATCGTCGGCGTCGCCGTGGAATATCCACAACGGCGTATTGAGCAACTTGCTGGCCGCGGTTTCGCTTGACCCACCACAAATGGCATAACCGGCGGCAAACTTTCCGGACTCCTTTGAGAGAACGGAAAAAACTCCAAATCCTCCCATTGAAATTCCATATACGTACAGCCGATTCTTGTCGATGTTATACCTGGCCAACAGTGAATCGATCACCTGCAGCGTCTTCGCCATCGCTGGGCTATGCGCATCGGTCCAGGTATTTCCCCATCCCTGATTGGGATTGGTACATTTAGGTGCTAACACAAAGGCTGGATTTTCACGTTGAATGGATTCATGGTACCATGTGATATCGCGTGAGATAGTATCGTTGGCCCCATGCAGATACAAAATGAGGGGATATGATTTTTTAGGATCGTAATTCGCGGGCTTGAACAATCCATACCGTAATCCTTTAGACCACTTTTGTTCATACGTCTTGTACTTTGCAGAAAGTTGGCCGAAAGATAATTGAACGGTCAGCATAGCAGTCAGTAAAACACAAATTGCCTTGATCGTTTTCATGTTTCCGAAGTTTTACAGATAGTAAGAATGAGTCCTTAATTTGAACGCAACAGGCATAGGGATGGCTATGTAATTTACACCGATGGTTTACACGGTTCTTGGAAATTGTTGCGAACAGTGTTTGTGACATTTTATCGCTTACGATATTTCCCTTAACATGGGTGACGATTCCATCAACATTAGGTCCTTACCGGACCGTTATCGTAGGCAAGTACCTGCATTGTCCCCAGGTGCGCATGTGCTACTGCTGAAAATGTTATAATGATTTTCAAGAAACGATATCTACGCGCCACGGCAATTTAGTCTTGAAGGGATATTGTATGTCCCGTAGGGACATGATGTTGGTAGAAACGACATCCGTATTCACTAGAGTCCCGTCAGGGACGAAATGTAAGCTTCATTCGCGAACCTGCCTTGCTTGAAGTCAGGCTGAAAAGGTCCCTATTTTAATACGGGAAACTGAGAAATCCTCAACGTCGTACAGCCGTATGGAATGAGTTCGATCGTGTCCGGCGCTTCGTTCCTGAGTTGATCAGAAGGTCCGCCGGGCGATGGAAGCATTCCGGCCTGCCCATTCACAACGGTCCAGTTAGGAATCATTAATCCTCTCGCTTTTACCACGATCGGGGCATTGTCAAGATTCCAAGGGTTGCGCTCAATATTTTCTTTTATCGTTATCACAAAATTCATCTTATCGATATCTTCCTTCAACAAGGAATAATTCCAGGCAGTTCGCGGTCTCACCTCCCAATATGTATCATCAAATCCAGCGCGCTTTACCTCCGACCATTCCTCCTCTATTTTCAACGCATATACAATCGGACCGCGCTCAATACCAACTGAGGAATTGTACCACCAGCTCTTTCGGAACTCCATCGGTAAAACCAGGACGATTTCATCGTTGTTGTTCCATACTCGATCGATCACAACGACCCCCTTGTTGGCCTTTAAATCCGTTTCTTTATTGTTGATTTTGATAACCGGCTTTGAGCACCATTGCGGTATACGCAAATGGAAGGGAAATCTCACGGCCTTCTCTGTCTTCATGATAAACGTAACATCTTCTTTAAAAGGATAGGATGTTGTCTCCTCTACTTTCACCACTTGACCATCACCAACTTTTATTGAGACTTCCGATTCACCATAAACCAAGGCGGCTATACCGTTATCACTGGTGGCATACCATAGGTTCTGGACAAACTTCGGCCAACCTTGGTGCATGTTTGTTGTACAGCATGGATATCCGCTCGTAGTGCCAAAGACAAGATGGCCATTGTTGTCGTTAAAAAAATTCCGCCCCTGGTTCGTCACGAGCACCTGATTGGGTTGCTGAAAATATTGCCTTCGCATGTAGTCGTCCGTGCTTTGTGCGGGCAGGACGTTATAGGCTATCTTCTCGAGATAATCAGCATAAAAAACGTCGCCGGTAATCGGCAACATGCTTTCGAAAGAGAACATGAGCTCCACTGCAGAACAGAGCTCAGATCCCTGTGTCGGGTTATTGCCGTGTAAATGTTCATCGCCACCATACATACCGTTGACAAACCCATGAACATCCCGCAGCGCGGACAGCCCTTCCCTGGGAGCCTCGCGATGCGCTATGTCTTTGCTTTTTTGATAATAAATGGCAGGTTCCTTTAGCCCTTGGGCGACATTAACACAGTGCAGTTGGGGTAAGGGATTTACTTTTCGAATGGTGTTATCGGTCATCACTCCGGTCCAGTTGAATGATTGTTGATGAATCAGATCTCCTAATGATAAAAGAGATTTGTCTTTCGTGATGTTATAAAGCCAGTAAACCAGGGCTAAGTTATCACCACCACGCTGGGCGCCCCAGTATGTCCAGTTACCCAGGGGCTGCGATGGCAGTTTTTGCTGCATGTAATGGAAATAGTTTGTCATCAAAGTGATCACGCGCCTGTCTCCGGTTGCTGTATAGTATTGCTGAAGCGCTTTCAACATCACCATTTTCGGCCACCAATCCTCACGGTCATCTTGCTGAGTACCTGCGATCTTTTTATATCCTTCTGGCAATGGTCTTGGACCGAAGTAGCCATCGGCGCGTTGATTACTAATGCTCCATTCGATCCATGTCTGGACCTTAGCTTTCAGCTTTTGATCATCCAGCATGTACGCCAGCGGGACAAGGCCGTCAATCCAATAGGGTCCACGCTCCCATCCATCACCCGTTCCACCGAGCCATCCATTGTCGGGTCCACATACGAGACTATAGATACTGTCTAATTTTCCCGTGAGTCCCTTCTGTTGTCGCACGAGCATTTCCAACAACATACCTTTAGGCCTTATGGCTCCCAACGGTAAGGCTGTGTACGGTTGGGACACTAACGGGGCTTGATTTGTTACGTAATGACTATTTCGTTTTTCCTGCGCATAACCCACCAGCGCAAACGCCATAAGTAGGGCTGAAGGCAAAAGTTGCTTGCTCATTTTCATACCTGGATTTGTTCTTTATTTTAGCTCACATTAGGACCTTCCATGGCAATGCGGCAAATAAAGTTACCTTTTTTTTGAAATGGGCTTCCAACTACCGTCTTCGACATCAATGGAGGCGTTACTTACTAATCAATGTGGTCATACAGAATTTCGTCCGACACTCAGTATTCGCAATTGGATATACTTTCCCTGATCAAGGTCTACCAATCTCAATGTGCAGAATAAATTTTATGCAACGAAAGCCAGGACAAAGACAGGCCAATAAGAATCATGAATGAACGCACCCAATTCATGAAAGTCCATTCAGACCATACTTTTCTCAGCAAGTCTGCATCGGTGAGTTGTGCGTCCTTGAACATGATATCATTCCTGGGATAGAAATATGTAAAGGTCAAAACATCGCCTAAAACGTAAAGGGCAAATGCTATACCTAAGCATAACCGGATAGATGGAGAGGATTTCCAAAAAACTATTAGTGCTAACAGTCCGACGACCTGATTTAGCGGAGAAAATATTCGGAAGTAATCTCCAGGCGTTACCGCTTTAAAATATTCCCGTGCTGCTGCGATGGAGTTTGGGATGTCGCTTCCCCACGATTTAGCATCAATCAAAGAAGTGTAAAGATTTACAAAGAGTATGCCGCTGGCAATACTAATGGACAGAAATAGAATGATATTTTTCATGTGTGTTTTTTTGCCCGTAAAATTGGTGGTGGGCTAACACACAAAATTGTATTTAACGGACATCCTCAAAGATGTGACCCTTCACAAGACTTTTACTCCTGTTGTATTCTCCAGGCGTCAAATGCGCATAAGCTTTAAAAGATTTGATAAAATGTGATTGATCTGAAAAGTTGCTCTTAAAGGCAATTTCCGTTAATGACAAGTCAGCGTGATGCATTAAGTGAACGGCATGAAGGTATTTTTTATAGAGCAAAATTTCTTCCGTATTCATGCCGGTAGATTCGAGAATTTTTCTTCCCAGGTGTCGCGGAGAATAGCACAAGGCATCGGCAAGTTGCCCCACAGACAAATCATGCTGATTGGGGGCGCATAAGAAATGGTTCATCATTTTTTCCTGGGCGTGCCAGGAAAATTGTTTCGCCTGTATCCAACGGGAAAAAATCGAAACTCTTTTCTCGAAGTTATTTTGTTCAGCTAGCTCGTGCCAAAGATTACTGAACGTCGCGCTAATTAACGTTAAGTCGACTAAGATGTCAGAAAATGCAGAAGCAGGTGCGCCAATAATTTTCTTTGCCGATAACGGCTGAAGGGTCACTCCAAAAAAAACTTGTTTTTTAGAAAGCTGAAGCCTGATCGGCATTGTGTTAAAGCCACTGACGAAGCAATCCGGCAGATGGTATTGCTTGTTGGCGAGATGCGCGGAAATTGGTGTACTATCGCTAAAGTTGAAAATAATTTCCACCACGCCTTTGGGAATAATGTGTTCTTTTCGAAAAGAAGACAAGCGATCAATTTGCCAAATGGAGTGGACGACATCCTTCACAGGAACGCTTTCTGGTACATAAAAATGGCTGTTCATCTTCTGGTATGTTGGATAAAGACTTCAGCTCTCCTTCGATATTGGTAAATATCAAATATCTCTCAACTTAAGACCACCATTGTAC
>Ga0157380_10002123_pt1 | contig 13297 bp, 9 predicted proteins | sample S35metaG_FD_119757 | JGI IMG/M metagenome (GOLD analysis project Ga0157380, IMG submission 119757) | Switchgrass rhizosphere microbial communities from Kellogg Biological Station, Michigan, USA - S3-5 metaG | ecosystem: Host-associated > Plants > Roots > Rhizosphere > Soil | place: USA: Michigan...
CGAGGTGAGGAGGGTGTGGGACGGGTCATAGACCTTGATCTCATCCGCGCCGGCGCTGGAGGCGTAGACGTCGCCTTCGTTGTCGACGGCGGCGCCGCAGGCGTGGTTGAGGTTGGGGATGTCACCGCCTTTGTCGCGCAGGTGGGTAGGTACCGCCAGGGCAGAGGAGACGAGGAGGAGAGAGAGGAGGGCCGTGGCGAAGAGGGCGAGTGACACCCGGGTCAGAAGTCCTCTGTTGGTGGTCGTCTCTCTCATCTGCTGCCTTCCCCTCCCCGTGTGTGTCACGGGGGCCCGGACCGGGCCCCCGTGACATTGGTCTTCCTATTCCCTATCGCTTCCCTGGTGCTCCTATTTGAATTCGGCCGTGACTGCTTTGGCCGCGCTGATCGTGACTTTGCAGGGGTTGGTGGTCCCCGTGCAGGTCCCAGCACTGGTGCTCCAGCCCCCGAAGGAGGAGCCTTTGCCCGGGGTCACCGTGAGTTCGACTTCGGTGCCCTGGTAGTAGGCCGATGCCTGCGAGGTGCAGGTGGCACCGCAGTTGATGCCGGCCTGTGCGGCCTTCACGGTGCCGTTGCCGCCGCCGCTCTTGGTCACCGTCAGCAGGTGCTGGGGCACCGCGGTGAACTCGGCTTCGACTGCCTTGTCTGCGCTCAGTGAGCTCAGTACGCAGGTGCCCGTCCCTGCACAATCACCTGACCATCCGGTGAAGGTGGAGTTTTTGGACGGGGTTGCGGTGAGCGTGACGTTGGTCAGCTCCTTGAAGGCGGCCGAGGTCGATGAGCAGTTGCTCAGGCAGAGGACTCCGCCCGGGGAGCTGCCCACCTTGCCGAGGCCGGTGCCTTTGCGGGTAACCGAGACGTCGTAGGCCTGGATGAACTTGGCTATGACCGTCTTGGCTTTGTCCATCGTCACTTTGCATGTGCGCCCGACCGCGCCGCCTGCTTCGCAGCCTTTCCAGCTGACGAACTGGGATTCGGAGTCGGGTGATGCGGTGAGGGTGACTTTGGTGCCTTCGACGAATTCGGCATCGCAGGTGGCGCCGCATTCGATCCCAGCGGGGCTCGAGACGACGGTGCCGTTGCCGGTGCCTTCTTTGGTGAGGGTGAGTTTGTGTTCGGTTTTGGGTACTTCGACGCCGAACTTGCCGACTTTGCCGGTGCTGGACGCCGTGAACCAGAGGTTGCCATCGGGACCGGCCGAAAGCGCGCCGGCGGGCACTCCTTCGGTCAACCGAGTCGCCGGCAGCGCGTCGAATTCGGTGATCGCACCGGACGGTTTGACGCGCACGAACTTCTGGGCGAGGGCCTCGACGGTCGTTTTGACCGTACAGGTCGGATTGGTGCCGGTGAGTTCTCCGGTTGCGCAGGTCATCAGCGGCACGTTGGTGCGCGCGAATTTGCCCGTGAAGGTGATTTTCCGAGTCCAGAGGTCTCCGGCCGCACCACCTGCTCCGATGCCGACGGTGACGTTGGTGTTGCCACCGATTTTCGCCAGGGCCCCTAGTTTGGATCTGACGTTCGCGGTGATTTCGTTGAAGTTGATCGCTGCCGTGCATTCGCTTTCGAAGCAGAGTTTGTATGTGCCACCGAGGCTTGCATCGGCTTTGATTTCGACTTCCTGGACCTCGTTTGCCGTGGAAACATTCACACCCCAGACATTGCCGTCGGGACCGGGTGCCAGCGAAAATATGTTGAAGTTTCCAGTGGGAGTCGTGATTTTGGTGACTGTCCCGGAGGGGGTGATTTTGGCCATTCTTTCGGTCAGTTCCACTTCTCCCTCCTGTATGAACCAGATGTTGCCGTCGGAGCCGAGGGCAATAGATTCTGCTGCCCCCGCAACGGGATACTCAGTAATTGTGCCGGAGGGGGTGATCTTGCCTATTGCCTCATTCGGATTAGAACTGTCGCTGAACCAGACGTTGCCGTCGGAGCCCGCGCTGATCGCACGCGGATCGGCTGTTGCATTGAGGCCGTTTGCAACTCCGTACTCGGTGATCGCTCCGACCATCGTGATACGGCCGAGCTGTTTTTTGCCGGTGTCGGTGAACCACATGTTGCCGTCGGGGCCCGCGGTGATGTAGAAGGGCTGCCCGCCTGCCGGCAGACCGTTGGCTTCGCCGAACTGTTCGATCGAGGCTTCGGGGCTCCCGGCCAGCGGATCGATGCGGCCGATTTTGCCGCAGGAGGGCTGGGTGAACCAGATCTTCCCGTCGGGGCCGGCGTCGATGCCGATGGGTGGGCAGCTGAGACCGCCGTACTCCGTGATCACACCGGCGGGTGTGATGCGGCCCACTTTGGTGCCGGTGAAGTCGGTGAACCAGAGATTGCCGTCGGGACCGCTGGTGATGTTGGTCGGTTCGGTTGCCCCTGTGAATTCTTCGATTTGGCCCGGCGCCAGGGCCGAGGCGCCAGCCGGAAGGGCCAGAGCCAGCACCGCGATCAGGGCCGCGAGGACGCCAAATCGCGCATGCAGCCGGTTGGAAATCTTCGATTTCGATCTGGAAGGCGGTGCCTTCGAGGTGCCTCTCACGTGCTCTCTCCTTGTCCCTTGAGCCCCTGCCGGCCGCTTCCCGGCGACCTTGGCGACTCTGGTTTCCCTGGTTTCCCTGCTGCCTGCTCTGTTTTGAGGCAGGTTTAAAACAAAACGTACATAGAACAGGAGCGATTGAAACAGGAGCCGTTCATGACGTCAAGGAAAGCCCTGTATCCGCAGCGAGCCAAACAGGCCCTGAGCTGATCGGAAACGGCTCTGGGGAGGGGAAACCGCTTAGGTACGCCACTGTTATCTGACAAAAGAGGCGGAGGCTGCCCGCCAAATCGCCCCCGCGGGACGCGTCGGTAAACGCCGTGTGGCTGGCGTCCCTTCGAGCTGCCTAAAGCAGCGAAAAATGCGCCCGGAGAGAATCGAACTCTCGACCTCCGGCTTGAAAGACCGGCGCTCTTTGGGGCTCGTTAAAACCCCGTTGACCACTGAGCTACGGGCGCTCGCTTCCTGCTCCCGGAAGTATGCCGAGATCAGAGACCGAACGTCTTGGCGATGATGTTGCGCTGGATCTCGGAGGTGCCGCCATAGATGGTGGAGACCAGTGTGCTGCGGACGAGACGCTCCATGTCGTACTCGGATGCGTAGCCGTAGCCACCCATCATCTGCATGCCGTTGAGGGCGGCGCGCCGGGCGACCTCAGTGACGAAGAGCTTCACCATCGAGGCCTCGCGGGGCAACATCTTTTTGGGATCCTCGTCGGTGAGGGTGGCAACCCAACGGGTCATCAGGCGGGCAGCCTCGATGTCGGTCGCCATGTCAGCGATGCGGTGCTGGAGCGACTGGAAGGAGCCGATCGGCTTGCCGAACTGCTCGCGTTCCTTGACGTAGACGATGACGTCGTCGAAGACGCGCTGGGCGATGCCGAGCTGGGTGGCGGCGAGGATCAGCCGCTCGACGTTGAGGCCGGCCATCAGCTGGGTCCAGGCCTGGTCGACCTGGCCGAGGACCGCGTCGGCGGGCGCCTCGACGTCGGTGAAGTAGAGGTGGTTGGTGTCGCGGCCGCCCATCGTGTCGATCGGGACGACCTCGAGGCCGTCAGCCTCGCGGGGAACCCAGATCATCGTCATGCCGTCGTGCTTGGAGGCGGAGCGGGTGGTGCGGCAGACGACGAGGATGTGGTCGGCGATGTGGGCGTTGGAGCAGAAGACCTTCTGCCCGTTGAGCACGTAGCCGCCGTCGACCTCTTCGGCGGAGGTCGAGAGGGCGGCGACATCGGAGCCGGCCTCCGGCTCGGTCATCGCGATCGCCTCGACCGCGCCCTCGGCGATGCCGCCGAGGATCGCCTCCTTCTGCTCCTCGGTGCCGAAGCGGTTGGTGGCGCCGGCGACGATCAGCGTTGTCGCGTAGCCGCCGATCGGGGCCAGCGCGCGCGAGGTCTCCTCCATGAAGACGCAGGCGTCGAGCATCGTCCCGCCGGAGCCGCCGTACTCCTCCGGGATCGTGATCCCGGTCCAGCCGAGCTCGGCCATCTCCTTGTAGATCGTCTCGTTGTGGTGCTCGCGATAGCCGTCGGTGAGGCGCTCACGCTGGTCAGGTGTGCCGCACTCGTGATCGCAATAACGCCGGATCGCGTCGACGAAATCCTCCTGCTCGTCAGTCAAGGAGAAGTCCACTGAGCCGGAGCCTAACGGTCAACCAGGTCAGCGCCATTTGGCGACACACATCCAAACGCAAACGGCCCGGGGAGACGTCTCTCCCCGGGCTATGGATGTTTGCGTCAAGAAGGCCGTGCCGCACAGGGAACGAGCGGGACGGCCCTGGCCAGCTAGCCGGTGGCTAGCTGGCAATAGCGCTTCCCCACGCTGGGCTATATACGAACATCTTCAGACCGAATTGTCAAGCTTTTTAGAAAATAGGCTGATTAAGAAGCTCAACGAACGCGACAACCACGGACCGTTTCAACTCGTAGACGAGGTCCGCCGGCGAACGAGTAGGTGGCGCGAGCAACGGAGAGAAAGCCTGCTGTAAAGCCCGGTGGCGCAGGACAGGGTGCACTCAAATAGCTGCGACGCCTTCCCCGGTAGGTGAACCGGCGCGCGAAGGTCAGCTGGAAGCGGGCCAGGTGGGACCTGGTACCGACCGCGCTCGGCACCCTGGCGACCAGCAACGTGCTGAACGCGCCGGCTCGCCGGCGGACGACGAAGGGAAGGACAACCGCGGCGGGTGGGTCGGCGGCAAATCCGTGAACCCAAACCGCCGCGCCGCCGCCATTGGTACGCCCGTTGAAGGCGAGCAGGCGGCTGCGGACCGTGAAGGGGGCCTGATGCGGGATGAAGGCTTGGGTGTAGAGGTGCCCACTGCCGACCAAGGCGGGGGCACAGCGAGCGAGTGCCTGGCGGGTGTCGGCGTTGCGCAGGCGAGCGCGGGGGCAGACGGCAAGGCCCCGCGTGGAGAGCAGGCCCAGGCCGGAGAGGCCCAGCTCGATCCGGCTTGCCCGAGGCAGCGGCGAGCCATCGGCGGTGCGGATCGAGCCCGAAAGGCGAATGGCGACCGGCGCCGCGTGGTCACGGGGAAGCTTGCGGGGCGAGATCTTCCCGTTGAGGGAGACGATCAGGTTGCCCTGCTGGGCGCGCTCTCCGCGAGCGGCGGTGGAGGCAAGCGCAAATGCCGCAAGGACGGCGAGTGCCGCCCGTGCAGCGCTCCGTCGCATCTCAACCGAACCTCGAGAAGCGGAAGGTGCAGTGGTCGAAGCCGAAGGCGAGGACGACGTTGTTGGCGAGATTGCCGTTGTGGATGAAGCGCGCGGTGAGACGCTGGGCCTTGATCGTGTGACCGACGCGCAACTGAGCCGTGATCCGCGCCAGGTAGTCACGCTGGCGGCCGAGATAGACGAACCACTTCTCGAGCCGGGCTTCATCTGCCACGGGCCTCGGCGCCGCGGCCATCGCGCGGTTAGTGCCCGCGAAGATTCTCGTCGCCTTGGCGAACTTCCCGGCGGCGACAGACGTACGGCCGGCGTCGATGTCGTCTCGCACGCCCTTCATCGCCCGTTCGGTCGCCTCGACGTCGGGCTTGCAAATTCTCTCCAGGCCCGATACGTACTCGTCTCGGGTGGGGCTTTCCGCCGCCAGCGCCGCGGCGCTCATCGTCAATGCCACCACGACAGCGGCAGCTGTGGCTAGCCGACCGATTGCGTCCATCCCCTTATGAACTTCCCAGGCTCGCGCAGTTGCGCCCAACTTTAGCTGTCCTTCTTACCGCAGTCCGACCTGATCCTGGAACGTATCCGATGGCTCTTGCCGTTGTGGCCGACAAAGCCCGCGGTTGCGTGCATTCGCTTCGCGCACAGGCTCTCGCTGTTGACGATGAGGCCGTGCTTGCCACCGCGTAGGACGAGCTCGAGGCGGCTCAAAGGGACATCGGGCAGGCGGTCAAAGCTGGCGCGGACCCTGACGTGGGGGGTGTCGAGATGACCGACTAGGTCGAGATCGATCTGGCCATCCAGGTCGACGGCGAGGTCGGGAAGCCGGCCGGCGCTTTCGCGCAGGTAAAGGCTGCCTTCGAGAGGACGGTCGAGCAGCGGGCTCCAAGCCCTGACCACGCCATAGATCGAGTCGGCCGGACAGCTACGGGCAGCGAAGCTGGCCCGCGTGCAGACCCCCCTGATGTGACTCTGGTCGAGATACTCGCCCCGCGGCAGCACGATCGTCGCAGCGCGGAGATTGGCCTCACCACCTCTGGGTCGAAAGACAGCGGTCACCCTCGGATAGCCGTTGCGCCCGGTAGCGCCGCCGACACGTAGTCCGAGCCTGGGCTTGAAGCCAATGCTCGAGCAGTCGCCGACCTGGAAGCGGCCGGAGGTATTTGCGGTCGAACCCTCGCTCGAGGTGACTACGCCTTTCAGCGGCATCTCTTCACAGCTGGTCGGATTGCGGATGAAGCCAGGCCGGTCGATCACAAGGCGAACCGCGCGATAGGCGATCGGTATCCCCCGCAGGATCTGGGGCAAAGGATCCAAGCGGATCGTTGCCTCGGCGGACTTCGGGTTGATGTAGATAGGCACGCGCGTCAACACTGTGCCGAGGTCGAACGGCCCCGCCTGAACGGGGACCACCAAGGCGAAGCTGAAAGGTGCTCCCTTGTAGGGACCGGCAAAGTAGACGGCACTGGCCGGTCCGCCGGGCCGCGGGACGACAAGCGGCTGCGCACCGTAGCCAGCGGCAATGCGCACCGAGCCGACGCGCGAGGCTTCTGGACAGGCACCGGCGGTGGCGAGAGCATCGGAGCAAGCGGGGACCTCGCCGAGATCGGCGGCCAAGCCGGACGGCAAGCCGAGTGAGAGCGTCGAGACGTTCTGTTCGCCGTCGTCGACCCGAGTCAGGTCGAGCCGGAAATCCGAGGATGTCCCGGCAACTGGATTCATGGTCCCGGCATCGAGGAGCGGCTTGAAAGCATCGCCCGGGCAGTCCTGGTCTACCGACATGGTCGTCTTGCCGCCAGCCGGAAGTGCCCCAGACCATGCGGTCAACTCATACCGGCTTGCGTAGGCGCCGCAGCGCGTCGGGCTCACAAACGGGCTGCGAGCCCCGCCGCGAAAACGCAGATGGAGATGTGAAAAGGGAAGTTGGGGCAACTCGGGCACAGCGGCGGTGATCTGCCCGGTCTCCGGATCGATCTCGACCCCGGCGGTCTGCTTGACGAGAATCCCCAGCTTCTGGTCCCGCAAGACGACGTAGAACGCAAAAAGGGAATCGAGCGGGTTGGCGTAGGGCTGAGCGACGAAGACAGCGCCCTGCACCGGCTTCTCCAGCATCGGCGTTTCGACGATCGCCGTACCGATCTTCGAAGCGTTGGGGCAGCCCTCTCCCGGTTGGGCATTCAACGTTTCATCCGCGAGCTCGGCCGGGGAACAACCGTCGAGCCCATCCGCGACGCCTGGGTTCACAGTCATCCCCCGAGGCAGGGCGACCGAGATTTCACGCAAGTCAGACGGAGCGAGACCACCCGGACTGACAAGCCCATCGTTTTTGCTCATCTCGACGTCGAGATCGAGGCCGGTTGGCTGATGCGGGCCCAGGGCGCTCGGCTGGATCTCGACCTTGGGCTGGAACCGCAGATGACTGCAGCCGTCGAAGCCGGCCGGACCGGACGGAAGCAGCGCATGGGTTTCGACGCTCTCGGAGACCCAAGCTCCAGGGTTCTGCCAGGAGTCGGCTTCGAAGACAGTCATCTGCGGGCCGAGGCAGGAGCGTGGCAGGGTCAGGAAGGCGCCCGAGGAGCCATCGGTAGCCGGGCAGATCCCTCCCGCGACCAAGCAGCGTCCGCGCATCGCATTGTGTGCCGGGTCCGCTGGCTCCCCCCAGACCGTGAAGGTCGAGTCCACGAGCGACACCGCCTGAGTGACGTTGACGAGCGAAGCCGTAACACCGTAAGGGGGTGCCTCTTGGATCCTCAATCTGATCAGCGCTTGCAGCCCCAGTGCCGTGAATCCAAACTCCCCCGCCGCTCCGCGAGATAGGACAAGGTTATAGAGGGGCAATTCCAAGATCCCGAGCTCCCCTTCCAGCCGAATGCGAAGGGCAGCGACCCCCACCGCCGCATCGTCATCGCAATCTTCAAGCACGAAGTCCGCCTGCGTGCATTTGGGCACGGCGGCTGGGGTACCAATCAATCCCGGAGGCAACGCGATCCTCAGATCCTTGATCGATCCATCTGGAAGCTCGCCGGCGTCGGGATCGACCGTGCTGTTCATGACAATCCTCGTCGTCCAGGCAAATGGATGAGAGCCCGCCTGCATCGCCGACCTTCCATCGCGATCGGTGAAAGTCACATCCAGGCCGTCGAAGCCAAATGCGCCGTGCGCGGCGGCCGGCGGCCAAAATGAAGCAGACGCGCACGCGACGGTGAGCATGAAGATTCGGATTATGAACGCCAGCGTACCAGGCTTGACTTATGACAGCTCGGAGAACGTCGGCCCCCACGGACAAGGTGCCCGGTGGCCGCCCCGAGCTGCGGGCGGCCACCGAGATTGACAAACCTTCTTTGATGCCTAGAAGGTGAGGATACGGAGGTTGTCGGCTTCCGTATTTTCCGGATCGTTTACTTCAACTATTTTCAGTGGCCCAGAGGGCTGCCATTTATCGGTACACCCACCCCACTGTCCTGGAAGATTTTCCACCATACCGCCTGGCGCTACTTTGGACTGCGTTGATTCGTTGTACCAGGCTAGGGTCATTTTGGCTTTTTCTGTGTTGCCGTACACACAGCTCCCGTATTCCCGCATGAATTGGACATTCTGTGTCTGCATGGGATTACCTGCGATGAATTTGGGGGCGTCTATGGTGAAGGCCCAAGGGAAATTCTGTCCTATCGGCCACCACCCGAAACAATTAGTAAACCACCCTTCCGTGGCAAGCAGTTCGACCGAGTCGCCCGCGCCGACGCTTTCATTGTCGGTCACTGTGGCGGTGAGTGTCGCATCACATTCAGTCCATGCGAACGCATTTTTGAATTTAAAGGGACCTTCTATGGTGAAGGTAGTTCCATAGGTTTCCGGCCAGCATTCATTTTCTTCGCAGGTGTAAACGCTCTCGGTCGCAGGCTGACAGTTTGCCGCACCTTTGCACGACTTGACCTGGATGCCCGCCTGGGCCGAAGAGGCGCCAACGAAGGCTGTAAGGGCGAGTGCAAGTACGACTGCTATGCCCAGCGTCTTGGTTTGTCTCATTTCTCTCCTTGGATCCGGCGGCTCACTGCCATCCGGGTATCGGTTGTGAGCCTTCAGTCTCTTCACCGGTGCGACATCTCGCAGTGTCTATTGACAACCGGCATGGATGTCGGGGTTGACAGGTGAAAGCGCCGGAGTCCGTGGCTGCGAACCGATTAGGCTTCCTGGGGCAAGTCCTTGAAATCTTCCATTCGGAGAGCTGCCTCCAACTCCATTGCACAGGCAGGCAACGGTCGCGTGAGCTTTCGCTCGATTGACCGCAGCCGCTTTGTAACGGCCTGGCGACTCACCCCGAGCGCCGCCGCCGCCGAGGCCGCATTGCGATCGGCGGCGAAGTAGGCCCTTAGCGTCGTCCGCGCCCCCTTACCGCCGTCCCGCTCTCGGGCCAGCGGCGCGAGGTAGAGCTGGCGGAGTGAGGTGGAGAGAACCGCGTCCTGGAGCATCGAAGCGAGGAGCGCGACGTCTGCGTAACGGACGATCACCTCGGCGCTGCGCATGGCGATTGGCAGGGCCGCGCGGGCCTGCTGATGGGACAGTCGCCAGCCTCCGAGACCCTCTCCCGACTCGCCGATTGCAAGCGGCGCCCCAATAGGCCATTGAGCGGAAGTCAACTCAACGAGCCGCTCGATCTCGAGCTGGCGTCGACCGCCAAGCCAGGCCCAGGTTGTGCTCTCATCGAGACGAACAGTCAGGAGGCGCCGGTCGAGCGCCGTTGCCAATTCTCTCAACGGCTTCGCGTCACCCAGACCACTGGCGATGATGGCAAGATGATGGGCCTCGAAGTCATAGGCAAGGCCCGATGTGTCGAGAAGCTCGCCGGCAAGCAGGCGCCGGATGCGCTCGGCGCGCCGCTTTTCGAGTGTGTCGGACTGACTGCCTCGCTCACGACCATACTCCCCACTGATCACAGCGATCAGGTGGTCAAATAGGGCAGCCTGAGCTCGGAGCAGGAGCTTCAACTCCGCGTCGCCGATGAGCCCCCGGCGTTCGGCCTCCTCGATCAGGAAGTCACCGAGAAGCGCGTAGCCGCCAAAATACCGGCGCAGCACAATCTCGAGACTGACTCCGCGACGGGCGGCGATGCGAGCCTGGGCGAGAAGAGCGAGGGGAATAGACGGAGGGCGCTGTTCCCCCCGCGCTATTACCCCCTTGAGGCCGTAGTCGATCGCAGCCGTGACGGCTACCCGGATCCCCTCGGTGTACTCGGCGTCAGCGGCGCCAGAGGGGTCAGAGGGGTCAGAGACCGCGCAGACACGCGTGAGGACAGCTTGCTCGATCTCACCGCGGCGGGCCTGTAACCGATCGTGTAGGTCCTGACGGGCTCTACTGGCTGGTTGGAGCATCGCTCTACTGGGCTTTGGCGGTGAAAGACAGCGAGCCAAGCGTTTCGCCCGCCTTGAAAACCTCTTTGCGTTCGGCGAATGCTTCGTTGAAGTAACCGGCAACATTGGCTTGCATGGTGAGCCGAGCGCCTGCGACACTAACCGTGCGGTTTTCAGGGTCGGATGAGATCTGCGCCGTAGCGAGGTCAAGATCGATGAGTGGAACACGACCGGTCTTGCCCGGATACGGCGGGGAGGGCTCGACGTCAGCTTCAGCGGACTCGCTCCGGCCGTCGAGATCGAGCCACAACTCGCGAAAGAAGACCTGCCCGCCGTGGAGCTGGAGGAGTTCGATGCTGCCGCCAGTGCGTAGCTCGCCAACGGAGGCGTCAGGGGCGATCGCCCCGCCGGGGACGATCGGGAAATTGAAGACTGGGCCGGTGTGTTCAGCGGGAAAGATCGGGTTGACAGCGACAAAGAGAGCGTTGAGCTTGGCGACGATCTGGGGGTCTAGGGTCAACGTCGCCTCGCCGCCGAGGATGGCGATCGTCCGCGGCTGAACCTTGCTTATCGCGAAGCCAATCGGCTGCCCAGCTTCAAAGGGCATCTTCGGACGGAGCTTCTTGTTGAGACGCGTGGCGACCTTGGCGGCCAGCCGAAGCTCGTTGACCCTGAAGTCCAACCCGAATCCGGCCCGGATCGAGTGGAGCCCTCCCTTCCCCGCGGTAGCAACCTTGAGCTGGCTGCCCCCGACCTTGGCGATCAGTGGGGCGCCCTCGGTCCTGAGCGAAAGGTCTCTGAATGGGACGCGCTTGCGCCCGTTCCCGAGGACCAGCTCGCCATCGTGCTCGATCGTTCCCTTGCCCGTGGTTGGGTCGACAAGCCCTCCGGAGACCGGCAAGACCACCTTCTTGCCCCTGCGCTTGGCGGGACCGCTCGTGGTGAGCCTGATCTTGTCACGAGCGATGAAAGCGATGAATCTCTTGTCGAGGGTGACCGTCGTGGTCCCGGAACCGAGCGGGTCGTAGCTGGCGCTGGCAAAGGGCGCTGGAATCAGCACCGCAAGGCAGGTGAACATAGCCGTCAAGAGCATCGGCCGGTTGAAATTGACGACCTTCATTCCTTCACCGCGCAGGTCTTGTTCACCGTGATGCTCAGCGGCCGGTGCTCGGCAAAGGAAAAGGTGGCGCGGGCAAGGGGGAAAACCGCGCGGGTGGCGTTCTTTAGCGCGGGACATGCCGCATTGAAGTAACTACGGCTGGAACCCCGGTAGTGGTAACGGCGACGCAGGGTGAGCTTGATGCGATCCACGTAGCCCCAGTTGCCCAGCGCGTCGGGCAGCGAAGCCGAAAGCTCGGTCCCATAGGTGCCACGGGCGATGCGATGGATCCGAAAGACGACGACGAAAGAGGTGGCAAAGGGGTTGGTGCTGAAGATGTGTGCAAGCAGAACGGGTGAAGCGCCAATGCGGCCGTTGAAGACGAGCAGGCGACCATGGGTTGGGTAGGGCGCTTGGTCGGGAAGGACGATGTTCGCCCAGAACCGGCCCGAGCCGACCAGCGCTGGGCCGCACCTCTCGAGAGCCCGTTCGGTGGTGGCCGGCTGAATCCGAGCGATGCGGCAGACGGGCAGACCGACCCTCACAAGACGCCCGCGGCGGTTGATGCGGATCGTCATCCGGTCGAGCTGCGATGGAATACCGCCATTGGTGGCGGCGACATGGCCAGACACGAACACGGCGATCGGCGCCACTCGATCCCGTGGCAAGCGGTATGGCTGAATCTGGCTGAGAACCGTAATCCGCAGATTGCCCTCCTGCACCACCGCCGCCAACGCAGCCGCTGAAGCCGCCAGCAGAAGCACCGCCACGGCCAGGGCTCCCGCTCTTGTCGTCATCGGCTAGCCGGCTGGACGTTGGCTTTGCTTGCTCCCCTGCGATTTCTTGCCGCAGGCAGCGCCGAGAGGCAGGTTGAAATCGTGGGCCTTGCCGTTCTGGCCGGTGAACTTGGCGAGCGCTTGATGGCGCCCTTTGCAGAGATTGGTCGAGTTCACGAACAGTCCCTTCTTGCCCCCCTGCATTTCGAGGATGACTTTGCTGACGGGCGCGTCGGGAATCGATTCGAAGGTGCTGCGCAGGCGGCCTTTGACCGAATCGATGCGGGCGACCGCGTGGACGTCGATCTTGCCGCTGCTCAGGGCGATGACTAGATCGGGGAGCTGGTGTTCGGAAGAGCGCAGATACACCGGGCCCTGGAGCGGTTCGTCCAGAAGCGGCGTGTAGGCGCGGGCAAAGCCGTAAGCCGACCCCGCCGGGCAACTCTCAGCCGCGAACTGCACCCTGGTGCAGATCGTCTTGAAGTGCGCGTTCTCGATGAACTCGCTGCGCGGCAGGATGACCTGAGCGCTGCCCAGATTGGCCTGCTGGCTGGGCGGCATGGTCAACACGGCCTTCAGGGCCGGATGCGCCCCACGCTTGGTTCCACCTTTCAGCGCGAACCGCAGCTTCGGCGCAAAACCGAGGTTCTGGCAGTTCGCCGCCTGATAAGGCGAGGAGACGGTTACGGGCTGGTCGTCGGCATCCGAGAAGAAGTCGAGCCCCGACCCGAGCACCGTGCTCGCCGTCGAGGTCCGATCGCAACTCGTCGGGTTGAGGGCAAACTCGGGCCGCTCGACATAGGCTCGGATATCACGCAGGTGCACCGTAACCCCGTCGATGATGTGCGGAATCGGATCCGAGCCCGTCGCGTCGACAAAGACTTCCGCG
>Ga0157380_10002125_pt1 | contig 13296 bp, 13 predicted proteins | sample S35metaG_FD_119757 | JGI IMG/M metagenome (GOLD analysis project Ga0157380, IMG submission 119757) | Switchgrass rhizosphere microbial communities from Kellogg Biological Station, Michigan, USA - S3-5 metaG | ecosystem: Host-associated > Plants > Roots > Rhizosphere > Soil | place: USA...
ACGATTCCAGCTCGATGAGCACGTCGCGGCTCAACGGATAGACGCTCACTTCGCCGAACCGAGAGTCGCCCGTGCCGGCGGCACTGTAGAACTCAACTTTAGTGCCGCCGTTTCCGGTATCGTCGGCGGGCGGCGCGCATGATGCCAGACTCGCAAGAACGCACGCCACGCGGAGGAACCGCGTGGCGTGCGAGCGCAACCCTGTCATCCCGAGGAGCGAAGCGACGAGGGATCTAGCGCGCGTGCCTCGTGGCCGGTCCGGCCACGATGACCGTACAGTAGATCCCTCGCTGCGCTCGGGATGACATCCTACAAACCCGACTTCGCGATCGACTTGAGATCGAAACCGTTGGCGCCACGCTGCACGACGACGACGTAGTTCGCGTCCAGCTCCGCCATCTGCGTGATGCCTGACGGCTGCTCCAGCGGCGTCCTGGGGATGCCCGCGACTTCCGGCACCTTCAGCGCCGCACCCGTCGCGACGTCGCTCGCGTCGATGCGCATCAGCGGCCGGCGATTGTTCACCACCATGATGACGTTCTTCCCGGCCCGCTCGAACGGCACGAGATCGGTCGGCGTGTTCCCCGCCCCCAGCTCCGCGACGGTGCGGCCGACGACGTGCTTGCCCGGCACGAGGTCAGCGACCGCGAAGGCGACGATCGGCGTGCACGTGTATCCCGCCACGATGAACTGGCGTCCGCCGATCTGCTGGATCGTGAACGATGTTACCGGCGAGCGCGTCTCGCTCGCGCGGTGCGACACGTGATAGATCTCGAGCGTCGTCGTTTCCATCGTCTTACCGAATGGGAACGAGAACCGCCGGAACGTCGACGCGAATTCCTCGTTTGACAGACCGGCAACCCATACCTTTCCGTCCGCGAACGCGATGTCCGTGATGGTGGACGTCCGCGGGTTGCGGCGCGCGCTCGGGTCATCGGCCGGCGCGTTCGAGATGGCGGCGGTCGAATACTTCACGTTCGTGAGCGGCACTTCCTCGATGGGACGCTGCGCGTTGCGCGTCACGCGCAGCAGCACCGGTACCGCGCTCGCGCCCGATCCACGAGTGACGGTGAGGTAGACGTTCCTCGAGGCCGGGTGCACCGCCATGTCGTTGATCTGGATGTCTCCCGCCGCGACGCCGAGGACCTGCGCGACTTTTGCGTCGAGCCCTTCGAGATTGATCGCACCGGTGCCGCGAGCAGCGTCGTCGATCTCGACGGCGAGAATCTGCGCTCCGGAGTTGTCGCCGATGAAGAGGACGTTGCCCGAGCCGAACGCCATCTGGCCCAGCGATTGGACGGCGGGGCTTCCGACGACCATGCCGGATGAATCCGGCCGGATCCACGCGACGCTGGCCGCCACCGCGGCCGCGACGACGAGTCCCACACTGATGCGGCTGCCACTCATGTGACGCTCCTGGTTTTTCTGGAACAGGGAGAGCTTACGGCCGAGAGCCGCGACCTTCAACCATGCCAATTGTCAACTGGGGGTCAGGAGAAGTGGATTTCAACCTGACGGCATCGCACACTACAACTCGATGCCGATCTGGAACGGGGTTCTCACGCGGCGCCGAATGGTGCACCATCTCGCCCTCGGCGGGATTGCGAGCGTACTCGGCCACGGCGTGGCATTCGCCAGCCAAGCCCACGCGCTCCTCACGCGCCGCATCCCATCGTCCGGCGAAGAGCTCCCCGTCGTGGGCCTCGGCACCTGGATCACGTTCAACGTCGGCGATGACGTTGCCGCCCGCGACGAATGTGCCGAGGTCATGCGCGCGTTCTTCGAAGCGGGTGGACGTCTGATCGACTCGTCTCCGATGTACGGGTCGTCCCAATCCGTGGTCGGGCATGGCCTAACGAAGCTCGGTCGACCCGCGTCGCTCTTTTCCGCGGACAAGGTGTGGACGTCGTCGGATGGTCGGCGGCAGATCGAGGAGACACGCCGCCGCTGGCGGGTGCCGACGCTCGATCTCGTGCAGGTGCACAATCTCCTCTCCTGGGAAGAGCAGCTGCCGGTGCTGTTCGCGATGAAAGCCGAGAAGCGGATCCGCTACGTCGGCATCACGACGTCGGAAGGACGCCGGCACCGCGAGATCGAGCAGCTCATGCGAGCGCACCCGCTCGACTTCGTGCAGGTGACGTACAATGTCCTCGACCGCGAGGTCGAGCAGCGCATCCTGCCGCTGGCGCAGGAGCGCAGGATCGCCGTGATCGTCAACCGCCCGTTCCGGCAGGGCGCGCTGATCGACCACGTGCGGCGCCACCCCCTTCCCGGCTGGGCGCGCGAGATCGACTGCGCGAGCTGGGCGCAGTTTCTCCTCAAGTTCATCGTTGCGCACCCTGCGGTGACGTGCGCCATCCCCGCGACGAGCAGCGTCGCGCACGTGCAGGAGAACATGGGCGCCGCATCCGGGCGGCTCCCCGATGAGACGATGCGCAACCGCATGAGCAGCTACGTGGCGCAGCTCTGATGAAAGACTGGCTGACCTATCGGCTGTCCGACCTGCTCCTGTTCTCGCCGCGCACGTACTATCGGATGTTCGAGCTCTACCACCAGGAGATCTGGCCGGCGCAGCTCGTCGCAGTCGCGCTCGTGCTGGCGATCCTCGTGCTGATGCGGCGCGACGACGACCGGCATGGGCCGGTCATTGCGGGGCTGCTGGCCGCGTGCTGGCTGTGGGTCGCCATCATGTTCCACGTTAGGCGATACGCCACGATCAACTGGGCGGCGCGATACTTCGCGGTGCTATTCGTGGCGCAGGCGGCCCTGCTGGTCTGGAACGGCGTTGTGCGACGGCGCCTGACCTTTCGTCGCCAGTCCGAGGCGTCTGCGTTGCTGGTACCCGGACTGCTGGTGATCGCGATCGCGATACCGCCACTCGTGGGGCGAGTAACGGGCCGCACGTGGAGTCAGGTGGAGCTCGTAGGCCTCACCCCCGATGCGACTGCGATCGCGACGCTCGGCATTCTGCTGCTCGCGTCGCCGCGCGCACCGCGCGCGCTCATGGTCGCGCCACTCTGCTGGTGTGTGATCGGCGGCGCGACGTCGTGGGCATTGGGGTCCGCCGAGGCGTGGGTGCCGATCGTTGCGGCCGCCGGGGCACTGACCGGGATGCTCTGGAGATCCCCCGTGCCGTGGCCGGACTCGTCAGCTTAACAGGATGCTCTGGTCTTCGCGGGCGGCCTCGCGGCCGCCCGCGACTACCGCAACCCCATCTCTCGCTCGATCCGGTCCGACAACCGTGCAAAGCGTGGGTCTGACCGCAGCGGATCGAGCGCGGGGTCGATGAGGGCGGCCCGATGCGGCCACAGCCAGCTGCTGCGGTCGAGCCAGACGAACGCGCTGTCCGGCTCCTGAAGCGCAACGTAGGCGCGCGCGACGGTGAACGGTTCTCTTGGCTGTACTTTCGCAAGGCGCAGCGTCTGGCGTGCGCTCGCAGTGTCACCGCCTAACGCCTGTACGTAGGCGAGATCGCCGAGAAACTCCGTCCGCTCTGGAGCGACCTCGATTGCCCTCTGCGCAGCGCGAATCGCCTCGGCGTGCATCCCCTTCCGGGCGTAGGTCAACCCAAGCAACGCCAACGCCGGTGGGTAGTTGCCAACATCGACGCTGGTGCGAAGGCGATCGACTGCACAGTCATAGTCGCGGCTGAAGTAGCAGTGGTGCCCGTAAGTGGCGAGGGACTCGCCCGTGAGCGGATCCCGTTCTGCGTCTTGCCGGGCCTCCGCGAGCGCCTCGGCCGACCGTCCCATGCCGCTGAGCAGCAACGCATACCACCCGTGGGCATCGGGGTGTCCAGGGTTGAGCTCGATGGCCCGTCGGAGCTCACGCTCCGCTCCACGCCAGTCTCGCTGCCACCAGAGAGCAACCGCGAACGCGACATGCGCATCGGCCGATTGGTCATCGAGCCCGATCGCCCGCTCGGCCGCCTGCTTCTGACGGGCAGACAACACTGCTTCCGGCAGATCCATCAGCTTGTGCTGGAACGCAGTGAGATGGAGGTCGGCGATACCAGCGTAAGCATCCGCGTAACCCGAATCGCGGGCGATCGCCCGCTGATAGTACTCGAGCGCTCGCGCGTGTCCCTCCCGGTCGCGCTTGGACCAGAGGAACCGACCGCGACGATACAGCAGAAAGGCTTCCGGGTCCCGCGTCCCGCGCTTGGCGGTCAGCGTCCGCCCCTTTTCGCTCAGCTCGACCTCGAGCTTCTTGACGACTTCGTGAGCGATCGCTTCCTGCGCGCGGAAGCTGTCCCCGAGCTCGAGCTCGAGACTCTCCGCCCAGAGATGTTGGTCGGTTCGTGCATCGATCAACTGCGCCGAGATGCGGACACGACCATCGCTGCGGCGGACGCTGCCCTCGAGGACGTGTGCGACCTTGAGGGCGTCGGCGATCTCGCGGAGGGGGCGCTTGGTGCCTTTGTAGTGCATCGCCGATGTGCGCGAGATGACCTTGAGTCCCGGCACCGACGCGAGACGCGCGATGATCTCCTCGGTCAGCCCGTCGCTGAAGTATTCGTTTTCCTCGTCCGCGCTCAGGTTGATGAACGGCAGCACGACGATCGACGGATCAGGATCGGCAGGGCGCGGCCAGCGCGTCCATACGGCGCCTAACGCGCCGACCGCGAGCGCCGAGATGCCTGCCACCCACGCCCAGCGTCCCCATCGACGGCCGCGCGACTCGACCGGTGCGACCCCCGGCGCCGCTCCGGGCTCCGAGTCCGCCCGAACCGGAGCGACTCGCGGAGCAACATCCGGTTCCCGCCGCAATCGATCCGCCAGCGCCGCGATCTCGGGGACCGACGTGACCCCGAGCTCTTGCTCCAGGAGCCGCTGATGAATCGTTGCATGTTGCAACGCGCCCGCCCGGTTGCCGCTCGCGTCCAGCGCCCGCATCACCCGCAGAGCGACACGCGAGTCGTACGGATCGAGCACCGCTCGCTTCTTCCACCATTCCACTGCTCGCTGAAAGTCCCGATCGGCCTCGGCAGCCTGGGCCAGCGCTTCCAGCGCCCCTCCATAGAGCGACGCAAGTCGCTGGCGCTCTCGGTCCGTCCAGTGCTCGAACTCCGATGCCTCGTTCAGGAAGAAGCCGTCGAGCAACGGACCTCGGTAAAGCGCCACGGCGGCTGCGTGATCAGCTCGATCGAGGGCAGCCTCGAATTCGACCACGTCCGTCCGAACGACATCGGTGTTCAGCCGAAGGAAATCGCCCTCGGACAGGAGCGCCGTCTCGGCCAGGGCCTCGCGAAGGACATAGGTCGCGACCTTGAGCAGGTTGCGTCCGCCTTCGCCATCGCGTTCCGGCCACAGCGTCGCGATCAGGCGGTCGCGAGTGAGACGCCTGCCGGGCGACAGGGCGAGGAGGGCGAGCAAGGCCACACGGTGCCGTTGCGTGGCTCGGCCGGGAGCGGGCCCGCCGTCGCTCTCGAGAGACGGGCTTCCAAAGAGGCGGAAATGGAAGAACGGCTGGGAATTCAAAGGGGTTTACCCGGCCGACACTGCGTGTTCACCGCCCATTCGCATTTCCTCGTCGACGCAACCGCCGCGCATCCGGCGGTCCAAGCGTGTGGTTGTTGCCGAGCGACAAACCTATAGCGAGGGGAGACCTACGTCATGGTAAGACGATTAACGCGGTTCGCCGTATTACTGGCTGTTGGTTCCACCGCCCTTGCCGGTTGCGGCAGCGATCAGGAGGCTCCCGTCGCGATCAGCACCGTGCGCCTGGCAATTGTTCCCGGCGCCGAGCACGGGGGCGCGCCATTCACGACGGGAATGACGCAGGAAGTCTGGCATACACCGATGGCTTATGCCGGCGATCCCGACGGCACGGGCTCCGCACTCATCACCGTGAACCGTGGCCAGGGAGAGGTCTGCTGGCATCTCTCGGTGGCGAATATCACGCTCCCGGCATCGTTGTCCCACATCCACAGGGCGGCTCCGGGCGTTCAGGGACCGCCCGTGGTGACTCTCACGCCGCCGGACGCCAGTGGCGCTTCGTCCGGCTGCAAGTCCGACGTGGATCCGGCCCTGCTGAACGAGCTCGTCGAAAGCCCGGAATCCTTCTATGTGAATGTGCACAATTCCGTGTACCCTCCAGGCGCGGTTCGCGGTCAGCTCGCGCGGTAGCCCAGTCGCCGGGACAGCCGTCGGCGCCCTATTTTCGGCGCCCGACGGCTCGAGACGCCGGCAGTTCGTCAATCGTCGGCAGTCGGAGGACTCTCGAGCAGCCGATCGAGCTGGTCCGGATCGATCGGCTCGTCGTTCGTGTAGGCCCGGATCATGTGCTTGGGGTGAAGCGCCGCGTTGAGGCAGCGATGATGCGCCCACTTGCCATGCGTCATGGGAACTCCATCACCATTATCGAGCACGATCGTGAACGCGGAGTACTGATCCTCGCCCATCGGCTTGTCGCAAAACGCGCACGGCGAAGCATTCATGACCCGCTTCTTCTTCTTCGGGGGGACGCGCTTCGACGCGTCAGCCGGCGCGAGGTTCAGCCGCTCCAGTAGATCGTGCATCGCGAGATTGAACGGACCGGGATCATCCTCGGCCCAGAGCTCCATCAGCTCGCTGCGGAGCATGACAGCGGAGAGATGGGCGCGAGAATGATGGAACAGCGATTTGGACGGTCTGCCAAAGGTCGCGACTCGCTCGGCCAGGCCACGCGGCATGTCGTCGCTCGGATGCCCGCGCATTGCGGCTACACACTCGGCCACGACCACGATCCGACACGCGGTATCCGCATCGATCGGCTGATCGGGGGTGCGAATCGTGAGCGCGTCTGCAAGGTCCTGCGCGGTTCGGATCTCCGCCGCGAAATCGAGCGCCGTATCGTTTTCGAACGCACCTGGTCCCCATGCTCCCATAGGCGGTGTCTGCGACGCGTGCTCAGCTCTGCAAGTCGGCCGATGCCTGCGCGATCATGCGCGCCAGACCGTTCGGCGCGATCGTCTCCCACTGCCAGCCGACCGTCAGGGTGACCGGCTCGCTGAGCGACGGCGTCGAACAGGTCAAGACCACGTCCTTGCCCATTCCTTCAGCCGTTCCGGGCGCCGCCGTCAGCGTCGGCACACACGTCCACTCACGTCCGTCCACGTCGGTCACGGTGCGATTCGCCATTCCTACCTCCGTCTGGTTCTGCATGAACCCACATGGTGCTGGATGGATGAAAGCTAGTCGGTCACGACCGCGCAGCGGTCCGCCGCAGTAGTCCCTGACTTTCGGCAGGCCATCCCGCACCGAGGTGGGGGCCCTGCACCAGCCATCGTGAGGGCGACGTTCTATCCGCCGCTCTATCGTGACGCAGGCATGTGCCGTCGAGATTGCATGACACGCGTTCCGGCCGCCGAAGCATCGTTGGCACCGCGCGTCTCTCCTCGATTTCCGGACTCACCCTGCATCCAACTAGGTTCGCCGTGCCTCGCATCCATTCTCGCGCGCACACCGCCAGGATCCTCGCGCCGCGCCTGCTCGCGTTCTACGCTTTGCCGCTTGCCGCCTGCTCCAGTCCAGCGGATCCCACCGCGCCGATCGTCGCGCGCAGCCCGCTGTCGCCCGTCCAGGTCGTCGCTCCGCTCAAGGGCGATCGCCTCGCGACGATCGAGATGGAAGAAAACCGCGAGGTGCTCTATCTCCAGAATGCCGACGGCAGCAACCGCGTCCGCGTCCACTTCCGGAACGTTCACGATCACGTCGCCGGCAACTATCCGCCGAGCATGCTCCCGGTCACCGACGAAACCATCCGCGCGATCCGTCGCGCGAAGTGGAGTCCGGACGGCCAGCAGCTCGCCGTCATCGTCGTGCCGGGGAACGACGTCGCGGAAGTCGTCCTCGTGAGTGCGGACGGCCATGACATTCGGACGGTCAGCCCGAACGGTCAGTATCTCGTCGGCGACATTGACTGGTCACCCGACTCGCGTCGCATCGCCTACACGATGACCACGGGCCCTTTCGCCTCCCTCCCCGATCTCTTCGTGACCGAGCTTGGACCCGACCAGGTCCGGCGTTTGACGACCAGTGGGAAGGTCTCGGGCTTCGACACGTTTCGGTTCGGCCTCGATGGCGAGCGCATTCACTTCACGGAACGCCTCGGGTTGGCCCCTGACGGCGTCAACACGTTGTCGCGGCTGCTGTCGACCGACCTAACGACGGGTCAGATCGTGGACCACGGGACTCTCGTCGGCGAGCCCCAGGGTGTTGCGCGCGACGGGTCGTGGGGGCTCCTGATCCGATGGGGAGCCGAACATCTACGCGAGCTCGTTCGCGTCTCGTTTGGCGACAGTCGAGAGACGGTGCTCGCGAACGGCGACCTGTGGAACGCCGCGCTGCTCGAGGGTGACCGCGACGCCATCGTGGTGGCGGCCAACCCTGACGACCGCGTCGATTCCGCCCGCACGTTCCGGATCTACGGCGTCGACGCACCGAACGATGTCCGCGCGACGCTTCCGACAGCAGGAAATGTCAACTGGGCCACGCTGGTGCGGCGCGCCAGCCGGTGACACACCGCGGGCGCGTGCGGATCGGGTCATTCCGAGCGTAGCGCCGAAGACGCTAGCCTGTCATTCCGAGCGGAGCCGCTTAGCGGCGGAGGCGAGGAATCGCACTCGTCCCGGGCCGGGAGGCCCCTCTACCGGGACGAGTGCGATTCCTCGCCTCCGCCGCTAAGCGGCTCCGCTCGGAATGACAATCCCCGGCGATTCCTCGCCTCCGGCCTTCGGCCTCCGATCGGAATGACCGGCGTGTCAGATCGCCGACGACTCGAAGCTGTCAGGAAGCACGTACACCGGGCGCCACCCGCGGCGGATGATCCATTCCGCGAACAGCGCGTTCGGCACCCAGCTGAGCCACGCCACCCAGCGATAGGCCGGGAGGAACTGTCCCTGGTGGGCGATGATCAGGATCGGCATCCAGATCCGGAGCATCACCGCCGCGAAGACCAGTGCGTAGCTCCGGAGCATCCACTCCCGGTGTTGCCTAACGTTGTGTCGTTTGATGGCGCGGTAGGCCTGTGCGGCCGTTCCGAGCGTCCCGACCGCGAGCAGGATGAAGCCCGCGCGAGCTCCCGGTCCGCCAGCCGCGTGAAGAGCCAGCGACAACCCGGCGCTTCCGAGCGCGAGTGCGGAGATGAGATACACTCTGCCCGTCCATCGGTGTGCCGCCCACATAGCGGAGCGAGTACCCGGCGATGGCAACGACCAGGAACGCCGCGAGCCACCACCAGCGGGGCACACAACGACTCGTCGCAGCGGGCGCGGACGTCTCGATCGCGGTCTGCACGTGATCTCTTTCGGCTCAGAGATTGAACTCGAGCGTGACCTTCACGGTATCTCCATCCCCCTTGCCGCCGCGCACCGCCTTCGGCACCGCAAGCAGAGTACGGCCGGACTTCTCACGCCAGACGCTCGTCTTCCACCGGACTCCGTCGACGGTTGCGGTCACGGTGGACCGACCGAACCCGTGCATCACCGGTGGCGCGTGGCGAGACGGGACGATGGCGAAGGTCCATCCGCCTTTCCCCGGATAGCGAAAGAGCGTTGCGGTAAATCGGGTCGTGGTCGAAGGCACTCGGGAAGTTACCTCGCTACCGCGAGGGCACACACCAGCGTGTGCGAGGCGGCCGCGCACAGCAATGCGACCGCCTCGCAACCACTTCCGCGCTGGACTCCTTGCGCGGCGTCATGGGTCGCGCCGCACGCTGGCTCCAGATCCTGCAGGTACGTCGCGAAGGCTTCCGCCTCGCCCGGCGTCCGTGCAACCTCCGACACCGCGTCGAGCGCCATGGTGCGCGCCGCCTCGTTGCCGAACGCGACGCACATCGCCAGCGCGAACAGACACGTCTCGTTGATCATGACACGGCCTGCCACACTGAGCTCGACGATGCGCCGCACCGCGCGCGGGCCGTCTTCCACGATACGCGCGCGCGCATTCGTCGCCTGCTCCACCGTGAGCTTGCGCTTCCGGATGAAGTAGGTGCCGCGCTCGGTGCCGTAGATCAGGAAGCGGTCGAACCGCTCCCATTCGTTCGCGGGCCACACGGGCGTGTTCGGCGTACGAACGAGCAACCGGGTGCCCGGGTTGCGCTCGGCCTGCGGCGTCACGAGACGCGTCAGGCGAGTCGGGTGCTGCTTGTTGAGTGCCATCATAGCTCGCCTCCTGGTCGAGTGTGGCGGGTGAGTGCCGTCGCGTTCGCGGCGGCCACGTGCATGTGTGCATCGCGCGAGAAGACCACCGGCGATCGGCGGGAGTGAGACCCGCATCTCGCCACCGTGCTCCGCGTTCATCGGCCCTCGTCGGGCAAAGGATTCCTGCGGCGGTGACGCGTGCTCGCTGCACCACGATCCCCGGACGACGCGCGGCAAAGGCCCATACGCGCCGGAGCTTCGGTCTCTCGTGACGTGCGTCACGATCCATCGTTCCTGTCACACCGCATGACTCCGCCATCGTGCGACGGGAGCAGCATCACTCTCGGCCCAGGGAGTCGCGTTCGCCTAACGCCTCGAGCGCCACGCTCCCGCCGGACGACGACAGAGTCTCGGTGTTCTCCTTTCACGATCGGTTATCAAACAGCGTGCGCTCCTGGCGCAGATGCGAATCGCCCCGCCTGCGAACGGGTGCAGGCGGGGCGATCGGGTCGCTCCTTCGGTCGGAACGCGGGTGGTACCTATCCGGTACGCCCGTGCCCCGTGCCACCTGCACTCTGGTTTCTGTGATCGTTCATGCCGACCTGACGGCCTTCCGCCTCGAGCCAGAGACGGCGCGTCGCGATGCGCCCGGCGCTGAATTGCGCTGGCGAGCTCGCGCTCGACGGGCAAACGCCAGCCGGACGCAGGTCAGCAAGTCTGAGGTAAACGGTGGGCTTCATCGAAGGTCCTCGTGGCACAGTCAGCTATTTGGTTCACTACGATGGTTCACTTCTATGGATTCACTGGGGATCGCTGCGCGTAATCGCGCGCGGTCCGCAGGTGACGAGCCAGACCCCTTCACCATCACATGGGTCACATCGAACTACCCCAAATACGAAGTCGCGCCTCGATGCTCGCTCGACCGTGCGGTGTCCGGTCGAGGTGGCAGCTCCGCCACTAGAGGCGGCGAAGTGCCGTGAACATCGGGACGCGACTCCCAGGGGGCGCACTCTAGCATCGACCCCGGTCGGCTGTCAAGGCTACTTTGTCATTCCTATGACCGACCTGTTCGCCGCGCGAAGTCAGATGGCCATGTCGCTCGCGTTCCACATCATCTTCTCGGTGATCGGGATCGGTCTGCCGCTCCTCATGGTGATCGCCGAGTGGCGCTGGCTGCGCACCGGGGACGCGGTGTACCTCGAGCTCGCCAAGCGCTGGGCGAAAGGCGCCGCCATTCTGTTCGCCGTCGGCGCCGTGTCGGGTACGGTCCTGTCGTTCGAGCTCGGCCTGCTCTGGCCAAACTTCATGCGGTTCGCCGGCCCCATCATGGGCATGCCCTTCTCGCTCGAGGGGTTCGCGTTCTTCACCGAGGCGATCTTCCTGGGGCTCTACCTCTACGGCTGGGACCGCGTCAGCCGTGGCGCCCACCTCTTTGCCGGCATCATCGTCGCGCTCAGCGGCGTGCTCTCCGGCATCTTCGTCGTCATCGCGAACGCGTGGATGAACGCGCCGACCGGGTTCACCATGGTCGACAACACCGCCGTCGACGTCAGGCCGTTCGCGGCCATGGCCAACTCGGCCGCATTCTCGCAGACGCTGCACATGACGCTGGCCGCGTATGCCGCGACGGGCCTCGGTGTCGCCGGCATTCACGCCATCATGATCCTGCGCGGCAACACGACGACGTTCCATCGCTACGGGCTGGCCGTGGCACTCGTGGTCGGCGCGCCAGCAGCGATCCTGCAACCGCTGTCCGGCGATATCAGTGCGCGGTACGTCGCGCGCGAGCAGCCCGTGAAGCTCGCCGCGCTCGAGGCCCACTTCACGACGCAGCGCGGCGCTCCGCTGCACATCGGCGGATGGCCCGACGTCGAACGACGTGAGACACGGTGGGCGATCAAGGTGCCGTACGGCCTCTCGCTGCTCGCCTTTCACGACCCCGACGCCGAGGTCTCCGGACTGAGCGAGTTCCCGCGTGATACGTGGCCCCCTGTCGCCATCGTTCACGTCGCGTTTCAGATCATGGTAGCGTTAGGCGGGTGCATGGCACTCGTGAGCGTGTGGGCGCTGTGGCGTTGGTGGCGTGCCCGCGATACAACCGGCATCACGGACCATCCGGCGCTGCTCCGGGCGCTCGCGCTTGCGACCCCGATGGGCTTCATCGCCATCGAAGCGGGATGGACGGTCACGGAGGTTGGCCGACAGCCGTGGATCGTCTACGGGATTCTCCGCACTGCCGACGCCGTCACGCCGATGCCGGGGCTGGTCGTACCGTTCCTCGTGTTCTCGCTGCTCTACCTGCTGCTCGGTGCGATCGTCGTGTACATGCTCAGGCAGCAGATCGCTCGCGCTCCGGCCGATGACGTACGGCCCGGAGACAGCCGATGATCGCTTTCCTGCAGGGTCTGACGGCGGCTGAGTGGACCGCGTGGGTCGTGGTGGTGGCGCTGAATGCGTACATGCTGTTCGCCGGCGCCGACTTCGGCGGCGGTGTCTGGGACCTGTTCGCATCGGGCCCGCGGCGCCGCGAGCAGCGCGAGCTGATCTCGCACGCGATCGGCCCGATCTGGGAGGCGAATCACGTCTGGCTGATCGTCGTGGTCGTCGTGCTCTTTGTCTGCTTCCCGCCCGCGTTCGCTGCGTTCGGCACGGTGCTGCACATCCCGCTCTCACTCATGCTCATCGGGATCGTGCTGCGTGGGTCGGCGTTCGTTTTTCGCGCATATTCCTACGGCCCGCGTACCGAGCAGCGCCGGTGGGGCCAGGTATTCGCCATCTCGAGCCTCGTGACGCCCGTCGTGCTCGGCATGTGCGTGGGTGCCGTGGCATCGGGGCGCGTCGGTGACGCACTCGCGGCCATCGGACACGCTCCGGCGGCGGTGCTCCCGAGCTCGGCGAGCTCCGTTGCCCTTGGTACGCCGCGCGCGAGCTTCTCGTCGCTCTACGTCGTGCCATGGCTCTCGCCGTTCACCATCGCCGTGGGTGCCATGGCGCTCGCGCTGTTCTCGTTCCTCGGCGCGACGTACCTGACTGTCGAAGCCGAGGGCGACGCGGAGCTTCAGGATGACTTCCGGCGACGGGCGCTGGGATCGGCGGTGTCATCGATGGTCGCGGCGACGATCGCGCTCGAGCTGGGCGCCACGCGCGGTGGCGTCATGGCGCGCCTTGCGGGG
>Ga0157380_10002126_pt1 | contig 13295 bp, 11 predicted proteins | sample S35metaG_FD_119757 | JGI IMG/M metagenome (GOLD analysis project Ga0157380, IMG submission 119757) | Switchgrass rhizosphere microbial communities from Kellogg Biological Station, Michigan, USA - S3-5 metaG | ecosystem: Host-associated > Plants > Roots > Rhizosphere > Soil | place: USA...
CAACGAGTCGACGATGTGCTCGCTCAGCTCGTCCTGGATGCGGATGAGATCGTCGATCGCAACGTCGATGCGATCCGACCAGATGATCGTCCCCTCAGGTACGCCTAAGAGCTGCGCGCTCACGCGCAGCTGCGATCCCGAGCGTAGCAGCGTACCGACCAGCGCAGCGTCCACGTTGGTCTCGTCGGCAAGCGCGCGGAGGTCGAGGTCCGCGGTCGCAAAGCGCGATGCCGCCAGGGTCGATCGCACGATCAGCGAATCAAGGCTCGACAGCGTCGTCGAGACCGCGTCGGCGAGACTGAAACCAAGGAATTCGGTCTCCGGATCGGGGCGCAGCATTCGGAAGGGCAGCACGACGAGCCGGGTGCGCTTGGCCAATCGCGTGCGCGGGGTCGACCCCGAACCCGGAGTGTCCGGGTCTGGACTGAGGTCGGCCTGCCGGGGCGGCGCCTGATCGAGTTGTTTTTCAATCGACATCAGCTCGGTGACGAGCTCGAGTGCCGTGGCAAACCGGTCCAGCCGGCTTTTCCGCAGCGCCTTCGCGGTCAGGCGGGCGAGCGCTGTCGGCACGTGCGGCGCCTTGAGCTCGAGCGGCACCGGCTCGGCATTCAGGATCGCGGCCGTCAGGTCCGCGGACGTGACGCCCGCGAACGGCGGCGCGCCAGCCACCATCTCGTAGATCAAGACGCCGAGGCTCCACACGTCGCTGCGCGCATCGAGTTCGAGCCCGCGCGCCTGCTCGGGCGACATGTAGCGCGGGGTGCCCATCACGATGCCTGGCGTGGTGATCGGTTTACTGAGAGGATCGGCAGACGGACCCTCGCCGAGCTTGGCCAGTCCGAAGTCCAGCACCTTGACGTAGCCGTCGGGCCGCAGCATCACGTTCTCGGGCTTGACGTCGCGATGGACAATCCCGCGCGCGTGCGCGGCGGCCAGCGCGTTCCCGACCTGCAGCGCGATGTCGATGGCCTCCTCGATCGGCAGCGGCGTTTGCATGCGCTGACGCAGCGTCTGGCCTTCGACGTATTCGGTGACCATGAACGGGCGGCCGTTGGCGTCGCCGAAGTCGTGGATGACGAGGATGTTCGGATGGTTGAGCGCCGACACCGAATGCGCTTCCTGCCGGAAGCGGCGCAGGCGATCGGCGTCGAGGCTGAGCGCCGCCGACAGCAATTTGATCGCGACGGGTCGATTGAGCTTGGTGTCGCGCGCCAGGTAGACCTCGCCCATGCCGCCGGCGCCCAGCCGCGACTCGATCCGGTAGCCGCCGACCTCGCTGCCGGGCAGCTCATCACGATCATCAGCGCGGTCCTGATCGATCAACACGTGCGCGGGAGCTTCGAGAAAGGCGGCGGCGCGATCGTGGGCGGCGAGCAGCGCCGCGACGCGCTCGCGCAGCGCGCGGTCGGCGCCGCATTCGCGATCGAGAAAGCCCGGGCGATCCCGGGCCTCGATGGCTGCGGCGCCGTCGAACACCGAGCGGATCCGTTTCCAGCTGTCAGCGTCGCTCATTCAGCCTCGAGCTCGACGAGCAGCCACGCCTTGGCGGAGGCCCAGTCGCGCTTGATCGTCGACGGCGAAACCTCGAGCGCCGCGGCCGTCTCTTCGACCGTCAACCCGCTGAAGAAGCGCAGCTCGACGATCCGTGCTTGCTGCGCATCGAGGGCGGCCAACCGCTCGAGCGCCCGATCGAGGGCTTCGATGTCCACCGGGCCGGCGGCGGCGACATCGTGGCCGTCCAGCGGCACGATCTGAACGCCGGCGCCGCGCTTGCCGCGGCCGCGTTGCCGCGCGTAGTCAACGAGAATGCGGCGCATCAGCGTCGCCGCCATGGCGAAGAAATGCGCGCGATCCTTCCACTGCATGCGATCGAGCTCGACGATTCGCAGGTAGGCTTCGTTGACGAGCGCGGTCGTCTGCAAGGTGTGGCCGGGCCGTTCGCCCTTCAGATAGCGATGCGCGATCCGGCGCAGCTCGTCGTAGACGAGCGCGACGACTTCGTCTCGCGAGGCGCCGTCTGGCAGCGCCCACGCCGCGAGCAGCCGGGAAATATTCGGGTCGTCGGGCATGCGCGCCAATATTATGAACGCGCCGGGCGGCGAAGTCTGTTCAGGCCGAGCGCCGGCGGGCCAGCTCGAACCCGAGGCCGCCGAGCAGAACGAAGAGAACCACACTCGTCATCGCCAGCGGCAGGTGGCCGTTTCCTCCAAAATACACGCCAGCCGCGATCGAAACCACGGCCATCGTCAGGACCGCGCCGACTGCCGCGGCCGACGGCTTGCTCTTGTTCATGAATCGATTCTAATGCAGCCGATCAGACAGCAGCCCGACGGCGAGCGCGTAGGCGTGCGCGCAGTTGTAACCGAGCAGCGAGTCGTAGTTCGAGTAAACCAGGTAGGTCTTCTTGCCGGCTCCGAGGAGCGACGCGGAACGAGCGACTCTCGGCAGCGCCCCGCCCGTCGCCGTTCGGACACCGAGGGACTGCCATTTCGCCAGCGGGATCGGCACGGTCAGCTCGCGCGCGGCGCGGCATCCGCTCTGCCTGAATCCCACCGACGCCGCCAGCTTCAAGGCGCCTCCGGCCGGCACCCTGACCTCGCGACCCCATAACTCGTCGCCCTTCCAGCCGTAGGCGATCATGTAATTGGCAATCGACGCGAACACGTCGGGCAGCGTGTTCCAGATGTCGCGCCGCCCATCGCCGTCAAAATCCTGCGCGTGCGCGAGGTAGCTCGATGGCATGAACTGCGTCTGCCCCATCGCGCCGGCCCACGATCCCTTCATCTGATCGAGCTCGATGTAGCCCTTGTCGAGGATCTGCAGCGCGTCGATCAATTCGGTCGTGAAGAACGCGCGGCGCCGGCCTTCCCATGCCAGGGTGGCGAGCGCCTGCACGGTCGGCCTGGTGCCCATGAAGCGGCCGAAATTCGACTCCATGCCCCAGATCGCGACGAGCACGCTGCTCGACACGCCATATTTTTTGGCGATCGCGACGAGGTCGGTGCGGTGTTCTCGTTGTTTTTCTGCGGCGGTGCGGACGAATCCGCGCGTCAGGCGGCGCGATACGTATTGATCGATCGTCAGCTGGGTCTCCGGCTGCGATCGATCGCGCTCGACGACGATTTCGAGGGGCTCGAGATTGGTGAAGGCGGCTTCGATCGTCGCCGGCGTGACTCCTTGGGCGAGCGCCTGTTCCCTGAGCTTCACGACGAACTCGGAAAACTCCGGGCGCGGTTCTTCAACCGGCGCCGGCACGGGCGCAGGAACGACGACTTGCCCCCTGACGGGCTCGACGAGGAGGAGCGAAACGCAGACCGCGCTACAGAGCAGTGCCAGCCGCGCCATCGACGGTAATGGCCTGGCCGGTAATGTAGCTGCCCGCCTGGGAAGCGAGAAATACGACAAGGTTCGCCAGCTCCTCGGGCCGGCCAAGACGTCCGAGTGGGATTCCGCCGATCGACGCCTTCCGCACATCTTCCACCGACTTGCCGCTCTTTTGCGCGTTGGCCTGATCCAGCTCCGCGATGCGTTCGGTGTCGATCCGGCCGGGGGCGATCACGTTGACGAGGATGCCTTGCGGCGCGAGCTCGCGTGACAACGTTTTCGCGATGCCCCACACCCCCGCACGAAGCGCATTCGAGAGCGCCAGGTTCGGGATCGGCTGCTTGATCGACGAAGACGCAATCGTCAACACGCGCCCATAGCCCGCTTTTTTCATCTCGGGCGCGGCGGCACCGACGATGCGCGTAAAGCTGAGGAGATTCTGTTCGAACGCCTTCTGCCACTGCTCTTCGGTCATCTGCAGCGTCTCGCCGGCGGGCGGACCTCCGGCGTTGTGGACGACGATCTCAAGGCCGCCGTACGCGGAGACCGCGGCATCGACGAGCCGCTTCGCTTCGCTTGCGCTGCTGACATCCGCGACGAGCGCCTTCACGTCGGCGCCAGTTTCCTGGTTGATCGTCGCCGCCGCTGCTTCGATGCGCGCCTGGTCGCGGCTGCACACGATCAGCTTGCAGCCTTCGCGCGCGAGTCCGAGCGCCGAGGCGTATCCCAATCCGCGGCTCGCCGCCATGACGATCGCGCGCTTTCCTTTGAGTCCTAAATCCATGCGTTTCCTGATCCCTGATCCCTGATCCCTGATTACACCTTCGCCGTGGCAAGCCCGAGACGGGCAAGAATGTCGTCGAGATCGGCCAGCGTGTCGGTATCCACCGGCGTGAACGGCGCCCGCACGCGTGATGACGCAATGACACCGCGCAGATGATAGATGTGCTTGCGCAGAGCGAGGTTGATGCGCGGCTGGTTTTCGAAGCGGATGATCGGCAGGTACTTGTAGAACACTTCGGTCGCGCCGTTGCGGTCACCCGCCGTGAACTTCGTGAAGATCTCAACAAGGATTTCCGGAAACGCGAATCCGGTCATCGTTCCGATCGCGCCGTGACGCAGCTCCTCGAGAAACATCATGCCGCCCAGACCGCCGAAGATCTTGACGTCCTTCGACACCGCCTTGATTTGCGTGATCTTCATCGGTGCGGGATCGTCCTCGAGCTTGAGGAACGCCAGGCGCGGCGACGCCGCCGCCAGCTTCGCAATCAGTTCCACGCTCATCATGATGCCGCCGACCGCCGGCGGAAAGTCCTGCACCACCACGGGAATGTCGATCGCCTCGGCGACGGCCAGGTAGTGGCGCTCCAGCGCCGCGTCGTTGGTGCGCGCCAGCTTCGGTGGCGCTACCATCACGGCCATCGCGCCCTGTTCCTGGGCGCGACGGCTGTAGGCAATGCAGCCGTCCGTTCCCGCATGCGTAGTGCCAACGCAGATCGGCAAACGATCGCCGGCGGTCTCGATCACGATCTCGGTGACGCGCTCGCGTTCGCGCTCGGTGAGTTTGTCGGCTTCGCCGAGCACACCGAGGATCGTCATCCCGTGCACGCCCGTGCCGCGAGTGAATTCGGTGAGCTTTCGAAGGCTCGGCTCGTCGACCGCGCCGTCAGGTTGAAACGGCGTTGGCGTGATGTTGTAGATGCCCGTCAGGTATTCAAACATTCAAGACCCAGGACCCAAGACCACAAGAATCATTTTGCATCCGGAAACTTTTCGACGCGATTCGTGACGGGCTTGAGCGTGCGCAGGTAAGCGAAAATCGCGGCCAGATCCTCGCGCGTCATGCCCGCATACATGGTCATCGGCATCGGCGTGTTCTGGGCGCGCTCGTGGTCGGCGAGCGTCGCGTTGGTCGCGGTCTCGAAGGCCTTGAACTTGTCGATGAACTGCTGTTCGGTCCAGGATCCGATGCCGGTGTTGGCGTCCGGCGTGATGTTCGCCGATCGCACGCGATAGCCGGTCTCGACGATTTCCGAGCCGCCGGCGAAGTCCATTCCCGGAATCGGCGTGCCCTGATCGTCGATCGGCGTGTGGCATTCGCTGCAGAGCGCGGCATTCGTCATGTACTTCCCGTAAGCCACCTTGTCGTCGGGCGACGGTCGCGCGCCGTAGGTATTGGGTCCGGGGATGGTACGTGCGATCAGGTTGAGCGGAAAGCTGAGTTTCGGCTTCGGCGGCGCGGGGCTTTCGATCGCCTTCAACGTGCGGATGTACGCGACGACCGCATGCATGTCGTCCTCCGACATGCTGCCAAAATGTGGAAACGGCATCACCGGAAACAGCGGCGAGCCGTCCTTCGCCACTCCTTGCGTCATCGCGCGCAGCAACTCGCCGTCGGTCCACGATCCGATTGCCGCAGGCGTGATGTTCTTCGAGTACACGACCCCGGCCGGCCCAAGCGAAAACTCCTGGCCGCCGGCGCCGATCGTGTCCGGCTTGGCCGGTCCTGAAAACTTCGTCCAATCGCGTTGCGAGTGACAAGTCGTGCAGCCATTGACGTGATTGGCCAGGTACTCGCCGCGGGCGAGCCGCTCCGGCGACGCATCGACCTTGACCGCCGATGGCGGCGGAACCTTCGGATACGCGAGCATCATATAGCCGTAGCCGCACGCGGCCGCGGCCACCAACAACACCATTAACCCGCCGACAATCTTTACCAGTGTTTTCATCGTTTACTGTTGTCCCGCTGTTGTCGCCGGGCGCCGTTTCGCGCGCTCGACGATACCTGCCACATCGACGGCCAGTTTTTTCGCGTCATACACGATGCCGTCCTTGATCGTGTACTTGATGCCGCCGACGCGCTCGACCTTGCCGTTCTGATCGTTCAGCTTGACCGCGCCGGTCGCATACAACACCTTGAAGTTCTCGAGCGGATTCTGATCGACGATGACCATGTCGGCGAGGAGGCCCGGCCGGATGATCCCGAAATCGATCGGCTTGCCCTTCGGCTCATGCAGCGCTTGCGCGCCGTAGAGCGTCGCCGAACGAATCACTTCGAGTGGATGGAAACCCGCTTCCTGCATCATCTCGAACTCGTTGATGTAGCCGAAGCCGTAGGTCTGGTAGATGAACCCGGAATCCGATCCGGTCGTGACGCGGCCGCCGGCGTTCTTGAAGTCGTTCACGAACGACATCCACACCTGGTAGAACCGCTTCCACTGGATCTCGTCTTCCGTCGTCCAATTGAACCAGTAGGCGCCATGCGCGTTGCGATTCGGCTGGTAGAAATCCCACAGCGAGGGCAGCGTGTATTTGTCGTGCCAGTCGGCGTTGCGCATGCGCATCACGTCGCGGCTCGCCGAATAAATGGTGAACGTCGGATCGATGATGAACTTGCGATCGACCCACTCCTTGATGAGTGCGTTCCATTCATCGCTGCCGCGCGGGTGGATCTTGTCGTAGAGGCGCGCGACCTGCCCGAAGCGGTGTTGCTCGTCGTTGTAGTTCTGGTTCAACGGGTACGGCTGGATCGAATAGTCCTTCAACAGCGATTCGAACAGGCCGTAGTAGTGCGTCAGGGTCCCGAGTCCCAGGCGGGAGGCGTCGCGGGCGGTCATCCGCCCGACGCCCATCTGGTCGAGATGCGCGGTCGAGCCGAGGTTGAGTTTCTTCGCCTCGTCGAGCAGCGCCGCCATGATCTCCGGATCCTGCGCGCCGAACTTGATGCCGTCGACGCCCTTCTTCGCGGCGAAGCGAACCCACTCGCGCGCCGTTTCCGGCGTCTGCGGCTTGCCGCGGTCCCAGCCCTCGCCGGTGAACGGCCGGTGATAGATGAACATGCGCGGCGCGACAATCTGGTTTTTCGCCGACAGTTCGCGCTGCGCCAGGTCCCAGTCCATCGATCCGCAGGGCACGCCGCGGACGGTGGTCACGCCATGCATCATCCACAGCTTGTAGACGTATTCGGGATCGCGCGCCTGCCCGCCACCGCAGTGCACATGTGCGTCGACAAATCCGGGCATCAGATACATGCCGGTGCCGTCGATCTCTTTCGCACCCTTCGCCGGCCGGTTGCGCTCGTTGATCGCGACGCCCGGGAAGCCGACGCTGACGACGTCGGTGATGCGGTTGTTCTGCACCACGATGTCGATCGGCCCTCGCGGCGGCGCTCCGGTGCCGTCGATGACGGTGATGCCGCGAATGACGAGGCGATCGAACGGGCCTTCGCCGTCGCCGGCCTGTCGGTTCGGCGTCGGATTCATCTGCTGTGCGGACAGCGACATCACCGCCGTGGCGCACACGGCGGAGCACAGGAGCAACAGGCGCAAGTGACGCGGCATTCTCGCCTCCAAGAAGAGAAAGTATACCTTCCCGGAGACGAACGCGCGCGCGGCGCTATTCCGTGCGGAGAGCCGTCATCGGATCGACGCGCATCGCGCGCCGGGCCGGAACGAAGTTCGCGACGGCAGCGGCGGCGATCATCGCCGTCATCGCCAGGCCCCACGCGATCGGATCGAAGGGCGTGATGCCGTAAAGGAGGCCACGCAGTGCCACCGCCGCGGCGGCGGCGAGCAGGCCGCCGGCGACGAGGCCGATCGCGACAATCGAGAAGCCCTGGCGCATCACCATCGAGAGCACCGCCGACGGATCGGCGCCAATCGCCATGCGCAACCCGATTTCCCTGGTGCGGCGCGCCACCGAGAACGCGATCACGCCGTAGAGGCCGATCGCGGCAAGCAGCGTGCCCAGGCCGCCGAATGCAACGGCCAGCATCGCGCCCACGCGCGCCGGCATCAGGCTCGTGCCCATGTTCTGCTCCATCGTCGAGTTGCCCATGAACACCAAGCCCGACTCGATGGAGAGCAACTCGCGGCGGATGCCGAGCAGCAGCGCGTCCGCGCCGCCGGCGGTCCGCGCCACGAGGAATTTGTAGGTCGGATTCGGGCGCTGGCTATCGGCGAAATACACGAACGAGTAGGCTTTCTCAAGCACGCCGTGCTGTTTGTGATTGCGATTCACGCCGACGATTCGATAGGTTCGCGTTTGAGAGCCGTTGAGGACCTGCAGGGTGTGACCAACAGCGGATTCCTTCGGCCAGTAGGTTTGCGCCATCGTTTGGTTGATCACGGCCACTTCGGGGCTGCCGGCAATGTCGGTCTCCGTAATCCCGCGGCCTTCGATGATCGGCACGCCGAGCGTTTCCAGATAGGTCGGCGAAATCATGGTGTTCTCGATGATGTCGCCGCGCTGCCCCTCGCTATAGGTGCGGCTGTCGACGCGCAGTTCGCTCGTACTGAAGTTGAACCCGAACGGCACCGAGGGCGACACGAACCCGGCCGATTGCACGCCGGGCAGCGCGCGCACCCGCGTCAGCGCTTCGCGCCAGAACACCTGGCTCCGCTCCGGGCTATAGCGAACCATGTCGGTATCCATTGAAATCGTGGCTAGGCCACGCGGATCGAATCCGACGTCGGCGCGCTCGGACGCACCAAGGCTCCGCAGCAGCAGGCCGGCGACCACGAGCAGTACAGCCGTCAGTGCGACCTGGCTGACCACCAGCACGTCGCGAAGCGAGAAGCGGCGGCGGCCAAACCTTCCCGTGGGCGCTTCGCCGCGCAGATCGCCGGCCAGGTTGGGGGCCGAGGCTTTCATCGCCGGCAAGAGCCCGGCGAGCACGCCGGTGACCGCCGCGATGACGATGGAGAACGTCAGGACGCGCGCGTCGATCCGCAGATCGAAGACCACGTCAACCGGGAGCGGCAACTTGATGCCCTGCAGGCCCTGCACCAACGTCCAGGCAAGCGCCACTGCCGCGGCGGCGCCGAGCGTGCCGAGCAGCGCACCTTCCACGAGCAGCTGCTGAATCAGCCGGCCGCGGCTGGCGCCGACCGCGAGACGCACGCTGATCTCGCGTTGACGCGCCGATGCGCGGGCCAACAACATGCCCGCGACGTTCGCGCAGGCAATCAGCAGCACGAGCCCGACGATCGACATCAAGCCGGCGGCGCCGATCGAAAGAATGCCGCCGGCCTGCGGCACGAGGAGCCGCACGTCCTCGGTCGGCACGGCCGCCAGCTTGCGATCCCTGTTCGTCTGCACGTTCGCGGCTTCGAGCTGCCGGCCAATCAACGCCACGTTCGCATGCGCCTGTTGCGCGGTGACGCCGGACTTCATGCGGCCTTTTACGAACATCCACCGGAAACCCCGGCGCTCGAGTCGCGTCTTGCCGACCGGCGACGGCACCGAGTCGTTGATCCCTGCCGGCTCCACCTCCTCGACGTGTTGAATCGGGAGCCACAATTCGGGAGTCAGCAGCGGCACGACGCCGGTGAATGATGCCGGTGCGACGCCGGCGATCGCGTATGGAAGGCCGCGCAGCGTGAGGTCCTTGCCCACAATCGAGGGATCGCTGCCGAACTCGCGTTGCCACATGCGATGCGAGATCACGACCACGCGGGGCGAACCAGGCGCATCGTCCGACGGCACGAGCATGCGTCCAAGAAATGCGTGCACGCCGAGCACGTCGAAGTGGTTCGACGTCACCACTTGCCCGAGCGCGATCCGCGATCGATCGCCGAGACTGAGCGGCGCCATCATCGGGCTGTAACCGATCATGTCGCTGAAGACGGTGTTCTGCTCTTTGAGATCGATGAAGTCCGCGTACGAACTGGTCGCGTATTCGTCACCGTCGCCGCCAGTGGTGAAAACATCGACGAGCGTGTCTGGTGAGCTGACCGGCAGCGGCCTGAACAGGAGCGAGTCGACCAGCGAGAACATCGCCGTATTGACGCCGACGCCAAGCCCCAGCGAGAGGATCGCGACGGCCGAAAACCCCGGACTGCGCCGCATCCATCGGAGCGCGTATCGAACGTCCTTCAGCAGCGTCTCGACCATGGCCGGTGATACGGACCCGCCAGCACGGGTGTTCCCTCAGGTTTTTCGATAGCGGCGGCCGGCGGCGCCCGATACCAAGCCCGCCAGGCTGCGCGGCAAGGCGCCGGTCAGCCACACCAGCAAACGGTAGACGGCGCCGTTCACCACCACCGAGCGGCCCTTCATCACGGCGTCGTAGCCCTCGCGCGCCACGTCATCGGCCTCGAGCCACAAGAGGCCGGGCATCTTATTCATCCTGTCCCGCGTCCCGGTGACGTCGTGAAATTCGCTCCGGGTAAATCCGGGGCACACCGCTGTGACGTTCACGCCCTTCGGCCCGTTTTCGGCGTCGAGCGCTTCCGAGAACCGGATCAGGAACGACTTCGAGGCGCCGTAGAGCGTGTGCCCGGCGGGCGCCGGCACCATGCCCGCGACCGAGGCGATGTTGATGATGCGTCCCCAGCCGCGCGCGAGCATGCCCGGCAAGAGCCGATAGGTGAGATCGAGCACCGCTGTCACCATCACCTGCATGAAGCGCTCGTGATCGTTCCAGGGCACGTTGATGTAACTGCCAGGCACGCCGTACCCCGCGTTGTTGACCAGCAGGTCGATCGCAAGTTTCCGCGAAGCCAGCTCGCCTGCGATCTGCTTCGATGCATTCGGCTGAGACAGATCGGCCACGATCGTCTGCGTGGCGACGCCGTATTTCTGCTTCAGCTCCGCGGCCAGGGCGTCGAGCCGATCGGCACGCCGTGCCGTCAACACCACGGCATATCCTTTTTGCGCCAGCAAGTCGGCGAATGCCTTGCCAATTCCCGACGATGCGCCTGTGACCAGGGCCGTCTTTCCGGATCCTTCCGCCATTGAAACTGAAACTGTAAACCGGAAACTCGACTGTCAACTGTGAACTTTCAACTGCCAACTTCAGTATCATCACCCTATGCGTTCACTCCGAATCCTCGGCGTATTCCTCGCCACCTTCTCACTGACCGCGTGTTTGAACATGACGACGCTCGTCAAGGTGAATGCGGACGGCAGCGGCACGGTCGAACAGACCATGCTGGTCAACATGGCCGCCGCCAAGGGGCTGATGGGCGCGCAGGCCCAGGGCACTCCGCAGCCAACCGGCCCGGTGCTGAACCAGGCCGACCTGGAGCGGATGGCCGCGAACATGGGCAAGGGCGTCAAGTTGGTCTCCCGGGAAGAGATCAAGGGCGACAACGGCTTCGAAGGCACCAAGGCGATCTTCTCCTTCGCCGACATCAACGACATCCAGATCAACCAGAACCCGAGCGGCGGCACCAGCGCGGCGCGCTCGGCCGAACCCACGCAGAACGATCCGGTCCGCTTCACGTTGAGTCGTCGCGGCGGCACGTCGACGCTGAGCATCAACTTCGTTGATCGACCCGCCGGCGACAAGCCCGAGACGGTCGCGATGTCGAAGGACATGCCTGACCTCACCAACCCGATGATCATGAACATGCTCAAGACCATGTTCCAGGGATTCAAGATCAACATCGGCCTCGAAGTCGCGGGCAAGATCGTCAAGACCAATGCGGAATACGTGACCGGCTCGCACATCACGCTGCTCGAGATGGATGTCGTCGAGCTGCTTTCGAACGAAGCGGCGTTGAAGTCGATGCAGGGCAAGATCGGCCCCGGCATGTCGTTCAGCGAGATCAAACCCCTGCTGAAGGACGTGAAGGGCATCAAGATCGACGGGCCGGCGATTACGGTGGAGTTTAGATAGGGCTTACGGGCTACGGGCTTAGGGGTTAAGAGAAACAGAGGAGTCGGCCTTCGGTCGAGCCGACGACGATTCGGCCATTGGCGAGGGCGGGTGACGCGGTGATCGCGGCGCCCTCGTCGTGCTGCCACACGACTTTCCCGCTCGCCAGATCCAGCGCGTAGAAGCGGCCGTCATTCGATCCCACGTAGACACGCCCGCCGGCCACCGCCGGCGACGAATCGATGCGCGCGCGGGTCATGTAGGTCCAGCGCGCCTTCCCGGTCCTGGCGTCGAGCGCGTGGACCATGCGATCGCGGCCGCCCAGCACCACGGTGCCGTCGACGACCGATGCGCTCGAGTAGAACGGAAACTTGCGATCGGGATGTTCGTAGCGCCACAGCACCTTGCGCGAGCCGAGGTCGAGTGCCAGGACCTCGTTGTCGAACGTGCCGAAGTACGCGACGTTGTTGACGAGCGCGACCGACGCGCCGGTATACGCCGTCGCCGAAGTGGCAAAGCGCTCCTTTCCGGTCTTGACGTCCACCGCGTGAAAGACTTCGTCGCAGCCTGCGAAGTGCGCGACGCCATTCACCACGCAAGGCGTGCCGTGCACGTAGTTCTCGGTCGTATACGCCCACACCTGCTTCCCGGACGCCGCATCGAGCCCGTAGAGTTTGCCGTCGTAGGACCCCATCAACACGAGATCGCCGACCACGACCGGTGACGACTTGATCTCGGATTGGGTCTTGAACGTCCACATCGGCTTGCCGTCGGCGATGTTCACCGCGTGGACCACGCCGATGAGATCGCCGACGAAGACCCGGCCGTTCGCCACTGCGGGCGATGATTCACCGATCGCTTCACCCGCCTTGTATCGCCAGCGTAGCTTGCCGTCGGCCAGTCCGACCGCGATGAGCTCCCCCGTCGCCGTCCCCACGTAGACGACGTCATCGAGAATCGCCGGCGACGAATCGAACGCCTCGCCGCCCTCCCAGGTCCACGCGAGTTTTGGGGCAGGCGCGATGGTCGTCGAGGAAATGCCAGTCAGGGAATGGGAGCCGCGGAACTGCGGCCAGGAATTTGGCGGCGCAGCCGACAAATTCCTGTCTCGCTGAAGCTCGCCAGGTTGCACGCGAGCGAAGGCGGACCCCGCAAACGTCGCGCACGTCGTTAAGAAATCCCGCCGCCTCATTTACTTCTTCAACTGAGCGCCTTCTTGAAGTGCGTAGAGCTGATTGCGGTTCATGACGAACAGCTTGCCATTCGCCGGGACAGCGGTCGCATACACCGAGCTCCCCATGTTCTGCTCCGACACCAGCTTGAAGGTCTTGCCGTGCTCGATCACCGCGACGTCGCCGTCTTCGTCGCC
>Ga0157380_10002127_pt1 | contig 13291 bp, 5 predicted proteins | sample S35metaG_FD_119757 | JGI IMG/M metagenome (GOLD analysis project Ga0157380, IMG submission 119757) | Switchgrass rhizosphere microbial communities from Kellogg Biological Station, Michigan, USA - S3-5 metaG | ecosystem: Host-associated > Plants > Roots > Rhizosphere > Soil | place: USA: Michigan...
CCGGCTTTCATCCAACGCGCCTCAGGAAGATGCCGGCGAGCGGCGGCAAGCGAATGCGCAACGCGTGCGGATAACCCTGCACGGTGTGGTTGAACGCGTCGTAACCGGACATACCCGCGAAACCCGAACCGCCGAAGGCGCTGAAATCCGAATCGAAGACCACTTCGTAGCGGCCAGGATCGGGAACACCGATCCAGTAGTCCTCGCGCGCCACCGGCGTCGCGTTGAACACGCAGACGATGGGCGCGTGCCCCTCCTCCTGCCGCAGGAAGGCGAACACACTCTCGTCCGCGTTGTGCAGGTCGCTCCAGCGGAAACCGTAAGCTTCGCAGTCACTGGCGTGGAACTGCGGATGGTTGCGATAGAACCTGGCGAGCTCGCGATTGAGATCCCTGAGGGCCTGGTGCTTCGGATCCTGCAACAGCGGCCAATCGAGCTGCTCGTGGTCGCGCCACTCGTGCCACTGGCCGAACTCCGAACCCATGAACATGAGTTTCTTGCCCGGGTGCGCGGTCATGTAAGTCATGAACAGCCGGTAGTTGGCGCGCTTCTGCCATTCGTCGCCCGGCATCTTGTCGAGCAGCGACCGCTTGCCGTGCACCACCTCGTCGTGGGAAATCGGCAGGATGAAGTTCTCGGTCCACGCGTACATGAACGAAAACGTGATCTTGTTGTGTTCGTGGCGGCGATAGACCGGATCCTTGCTGAAGTATTGCAAGGTGTCGTTCATCCATCCCATGTTCCACTTGAAGGAAAAACCCACGCCGCCCAGGTGCACGGGACGTGACACGCCGGGAAATGCCGTGGACTCTTCGGCGATGGTCAACACGCCGGGATGTTCGCGATGCGCGACGATGTTGAACTCGCGCAGGAATTCCAGTGCGTCGAGGTTCTCGCGGCCGCCGTACTTGTTGGGCAACCACTCGCCGGCCTTGCGGCTGTAGTCGAGATACAGCATCGACGCCACGGCATCCACGCGCAGCCCGTCGATGTGATAACGCTCCATCCAGTACAAGGCGTTCGCCACCAGGAAGTTCTTCACCTCGTGGCGGCCGAAGTTGAAGATCTTGGTGCCCCAGTCCATGTGTTCGCCGAGGCGCGAGTCGTGATGCTCGTACAGCGACGAGCCGTCGAAGTTGGCAAGACCGTGCGCGTCCTTGGGAAAATGCGCCGGCACCCAGTCGAGCAACACGCCGATGCCGGCCTGGTGGCACCGGTCGATGAAGGCCATGAATTCCTTCGGCGAGCCGTAACGCGAGGTCGGCGCGTAGTAGCCCACGACCTGGTAACCCCAGCTCCCGTCGAACGGATATTCGGCCACGCCCATGAGCTCGATGTGCGTGTAGCCCATGTCCACGACGTACGGAATCAGGTGCTCGGCCGCTTCGCTCCAGCTGTAGAAGGGCGGCTGCCGGTCCCAGGAGTGCCGCCAGCTCGAGAGATGCACCTCGTAGATGTTGATCGGCGCACGGCGCCAGTCGGTGCGCGCCCGATCCTGGATCCACTTGTCGTCACCCCAGGTGTATCCGTCGAGGTCGCTGACGATCGACGCGGTCTCGGGTCGCAACTGCATGCGGAAGCCGAACGGGTCGGACTTCATGAGGATCTCGCCACCCTGCGCGCGGATCTCGTACTTGTAGGCCGCGCCCTCCCCGATGCCGGGAACGAACAACTCCCAGACGCCGGAACTGCCACGCGCCTGCATGGCGTGTTTGCGACCGTCCCAGAGATTGAAATCGCCGACCACGCTCACGCGTTTCGCATTCGGCGCCCACACCGCGAAGTGCACGCCGGACACGCCCTCGCGCACGCGCGGATGTGCGCCGAACTTGTGGTACAGGGCGTAGTGCCGGCCTTCGCCAAACAGGTGCAGGTCGAAATCCGACAGCTCGTGCGAGAAGAAATAGGTGTCGTGTTTGACGACTTCGTTGCCGTCCTGGTAGCGCACGCGCAACCGGTACGGCACCAGCGGGCGTCGATACGGGATGCTGCCTTCGAAGATGCCGGCCTCGTGCACACGCTTGAGTTCGTGCGCGGCCTCGGCGGCATCATCTTCCCAGAACACGGCCACCGATTCGGCGCCCGGTTCGAACACGCGCACCATCGCCAGCGGCTGGCCATCGGTGCGCGCGAACTCGTGATAGCCGAGCAGCGAGCGCGGTTCGTGGTGCGCCGCCTGCAGGAGCGAGGCGATTTCCGCCTTCGTGAGCTTTCCGGACTTACTGGCCATGAAATGGGGACATCAGATCACCGGGCGTATGTTCCAGATTCGGTCGGCGTATTCACGCACGCTGCGATCGCTCGAGAAAGGCCCCATGCCCACGGTGTTCAACACCGCGCGGCGGCTCCACTCCTCGGGCTGACGGTACAGCGCATCGACGCGATCCTGCGCCGCGCAGTAGGCGGCGAAATCCGCGAGCACCAGGAAGGGTTCGCCATCCGAGGTGAGCCGGTCGACGACGTGGCGCGCGTATTCGTTGTCGCTGCGTGTGAACGCGCCGCTGCGGATCATGTCCAGCGTCGCGGCCAATTCCGCGTTCTCCGCCACGATTTCGCGCGGCCGGTAGCCATTGGCGCGCAGCGTCGAGGCCTCCTCGGCATTCATCCCGAAGATGAAGATGTTCTCCGGTCCGACCGAATCGCGAATCTCGATGTTCGCGCCATCCAGCGTGCCGATGGTCAGTGCGCCGTTCAGCGCCAGCTTCATGTTGCCGGTGCCCGAGGCCTCCAGGCCTGCGGTGGAGATCTGCTCCGACAGGTCGGCCGCCGGCATGATGAGCTGCGCCAGCGACACGTCGTAGTCGGGCAGGAACACGCATTTCAGCCGGGTCAGCGTCTGGGGATCCTGGTTGATGGTGGTCGACACATTATTAATGAGTCGGATGATGGACTTCGCCATCACGTAACCGGGCGCCGATTTGCCGGCGAACATCACCGTGCGAGGCACCCAGTGTTCCTCGGGCCTGGCCTTGATGCGGTTGTAGCGCGTGACGACGTAGAGGATGTTCAGCAGCTGGCGCTTGTACTCGTGGATGCGCTTCACCTGCACGTCGAACAGCGAGTCCACGCTCACGTCGATGCCGGTGCGCCGATCCACTTCCTCGGCCAGCGCGATCTTGTTCTGGCGCTTGATGTCACGGAACAGCGCGCGGAATGACGGATCATCCGCGGCCCAGCGCAGGCGCTCGATCTCCTCGAGGTCGTTTTCCCAGGCACTGCCCAGGCGCTCTGTCAGCAGCCGCGACAGGCGCGGATTGGATTGCTTGAGCCAGCGACGCACGGTGATGCCGTTGGTGACGTTGGTGAAACGATCCGGGAACATCTGCCCGAAGCCCGAGAAAATGGTCTTCTGCATGAGTTCGGAATGCAGTTTCGCCACACCGTTGACCTTGTGCGAACCCACCACCGCGAGATGCGACATGCGCACGCGCCGGCCGTGGGACTCACCGATGATGGACAGCGTGGTCTTGGCGGCATCGTCACCCTTGAACCGCTTTTCGACCTCGAGCAGGAACTCTTCGTTGATGCGGTAGATGATTTCCAGGTGGCGCGGCAGGAAGCGCTCGAAGTACTGCACCGGCCAGGTTTCCAGCGCCTCGGGCAACAGCGTGTGATTGGTGTATCCGAACACTCGCCGGCACAGTGCCCAGGCATCCGCCCACGCCATGTCGTACTGGTCCAGCAACAGCCGCATGAGTTCGGGAATGGCCAGCGTCGGATGCGTGTCGTTGAGCTGGATGGCCAGCGACGACGGCAGCTCTTCCAGCGAACGTTCCTCGGCGAGATGCGTCGCGAGGATGTCCTGGATGCTGGCGGATACAAAGAAGTACTGCTGCTTGAAGCGCAGTTCCTTGCCCTGCGGCGTCGAATCATCCGGGTACAACACGCGCGAAACGTTCTTGGCATCGACCTGGTCTTCCACCGCCGCCGCGTAGTTGCCGGCGTTGAAGTCCTCGATGTGGAACGGCTGCAGCGCGCGCCCCGACCACAGGCGCAGGTGGTTCACCGTCGGGCTGCGGTTGCCCGGCACCAACTGGTCGAAACCCACCGCAAGGATGTCCTGCGTCTCGACCCAGCGGGAGCGCTGGGCTCCGCTGACGTCGTGCGTGGTCAACACGCGTCCGCCGAAACGAACGATGTAACGCGCATCGGAACGCGGCGTTTCCCAGACATTGTGCAATCTCAGCCAGGTGCTGGCCGATTCGCGCTGCGCGCCGTCGGTGTCGATCGACTGCGTGAAAATGCCGTAGTCGTAACGGATGCCATAACCGGTAGCCGGGTATTGCAAAGTCGCGAGTGAGTCGAGGTAACAGGCCGCCAGGCGCCCGAGGCCGCCATTGCCCAGCCCCGGATCCACTTCGAGCGCGATCACCGAGTCGAAGTCGTGGCCCATGCTGGCCACGGCCGCCCGCGCCTCGTCGATGAGTTCGGAATCGATGCTGGAAAGCGCATTGAGCAGCGACCGGCCCGGCAGGAATTCCACCGACAGATAACAAAGTCGTTTCACCCGGGCGCGCGCAACGCGCCGCTGAGTCGCGAGCCAACGGGCGGACAATTCCTCGCGGACGCCGAGTGACAGGGCGTCGTAGATATCGCGTGGTGTCGCCGTATCGGGCTCTTTGCCGAGGCTGCGCGTCAGGCGGTCGTAAATCACCGCGCGCAGCGACCCGCGCCTGAGGATCGATCCGGCCGTCATCATCGGCTCACTGAGCACTCGAACTACCTTTCACTGTGCAACGAGACATTTCAGGACAATTTTTCATGGCTCTCCGACAATGCATGCAAAAACTATGTCGGGGCCTTCAGACCGGTATCATAGGCACAACGCGAGCGGGGGCGAGAGATTACCAAGATAGCTTGGGATGCCCTCTTCGCGCTGCACCAACATTGGCATCGAGTACGCGGAATGCACCGACAAGCGATTGGCATTGATATCGGCGGCTCATCGATCAAGGCGGCCATCGTCGATCTCACCCGCGGTAGCCTCGTCGGCGAGCGTCGTTCGGTGCCCTCTCCGGCAATGTCCGCGGTCAGCGAAATGCTGCATGCCATGGCGGATGCCGTGCCGGAAGACACCGCGCACCTGCCGGCTGGCGTGACATTCCCCGGCGTCGTGGTCGGCGGCACGGTGTACACCGCCGCCAACGTGGCCAAATCCTGGATCGGGCAGCCGCTGGCCGAACCCGCCGCCGCCAAGCTCAAGCGCAAAGTCGTCGCCATCAACGATGCCGACGCCGCAGGCCTGGCCGAAGTGCATTTCGGCGCCGCGCGCGACGTGGCCGGCACCGTCATGGTGTTGAGCCTCGGCACCGGTATCGGCAGCGCCCTGTTCGTCGATGGCAGGCTGGTGCCCAACACCGAGCTCGGCCATCTCGAGTTCGATGGCATGGAGGCGGAGGCACGCGCCTCCGGCCGCGCGCGCATGGAACGCAAGCTCGATTGGGCCGGTTACATGACCGAGCTCAACTACGTGCTCAACCGCATCCATGCGTTGTTCTGGCCCGATCTCATCGTGCTGTGCGGCGGGATCACCGCGGACCATCCGCATCTCACCGACGACCTCAAGGTGCCGACGCAGCTCAAACTGGGCGCATTACGTGCCGACGCCGGCATCGTCGGCGCGGCATTCGCCACCACGCTCAGCCAGGGCGTGTGGATCAAGCCCGCGAAGGCCGCCGGCGAATAGGCCCCTCCGGGCTCCTGTTGCGCAATACTGTCGCGGATTCGCGCCACACTTGCCGTCTGCCAGCGCCGGCCGGTGGTTCACGTAATCGAATCCTACGTGCATGTTAGTTAGCCCGCTTGCAGCGCGGCGGCCGTATTCCTAACAAGATCCTCCTTTACGGGAGCCGCCCATTCCGGCCCCAGATGAAGGAGAATTCCATGCGTTCTTACAAGCTCATACTCGCCGTGGTCGCTGCAACGCTCATGGCTGCCGGCTGCTCGCAACAGAAGCAGAACGCCACCAAGGTGCTGGAAGGCGTAGAGACGAAGCTCGCCACGATCAAGGCCGACGCCGAGCGGTACGCGCCCGAGGGTCTCAAGGGCATCGAATCGCAGCTCGAGCGCATGCACGCCAGCATCGACAACAAGGAATACAACGACGTGATCGCCGGCGCGCCGCAACTCAGCAAGGCGGTCGATTCGCTCGAGAAGGCGGTCACGTCCGGCAAGGCCCATGCGAACGCCGCACTCGCCGCCGCGAAGTCCGAGTGGAAGTCGCTGAGTGCCGAAGTACCGAAGATGGTCGAGGACATCCAGGCCCGCGTCGACGAGTTGTCGAAGCAGAAGCGCCTGCCCTGGGGCCTCAACAAGGATGAGTTCGCCGAGGCCAAGTCGGATTTCGAGACCATGAAGACCCAGTGGTCCGAGGCCAGCAGCGAATACCAGTCCGGCCAGCAGATCAAGGCCGTGGAAAAGGCCCGGGTTGCGCGCGAGATGAACGAAGAAATCCGCGAGCAGCTCAAGATGAAGAAGGCCTGAGAACGGACCAACCGTTCGCCGTGGGACGCAGGGGCAATGTTCCTGCGTCCCTTCTTTTTGCAAGCGCATATAAAACAATAACTTAAGCGCACTACCTCCCGCGCTATCGACATCTGGTCATCCAGTGTCGCCGCACACCTTGCTGTCCGACCGTCGTGGCTTCGGCGCTCTCATCTTGTTAGGTCGCGAGCGCGGTGTTCGCGTCGAACGCCGCGCCTCGCCTTCATTTGCCACAATCCGCGCAGCACCTTGCCCACTTCCCCGCTTTAACTATCCCTGCGTCAAATCATCTCCCTGCAGGAGCTTCAATGATCCGTCACCTCTTCGCCGCCATGCTGGCCTCGGCGGCGCTGTTCGTATGCCTCAGCTGCAGCAGTGACACGGGAGTCACCGAAAAATCCCGCACTGCCCCGCCCGATCCTTCCTGGGTCGGCGCGATCAGCATGCATTCGAACGGGGCGATGTCGCGCCACCAACCCATCCGCATCCTGTTCCTCAAGGACGTGATCCCGGCGGATCGCGTGGGTTCGGACGCCGCCGCCAATGTCACGATCTCGCCGGCGGTCAAGGCCACTGCGAGCTTCGCGACCCGCCGCGAAATCATCCTGCGGCCGGAAACCGAGTTCGCGGCGAATACCGAGTACCGCGTGTCCATCAAGGCCGAGGGCCTGGAGGGCGTGCCCGCGGGCACCAAGCCGTTCGAGTTCAAGGTGCGGACCTTCGAGGTGAATTTCGCCGTCAACACCGGCGCGCTGAACGTCGAATACGAGAAGAACGAGCTCATGAACCTCACCGGCGCCATCGCGACCTCGGATCGCGAGCCGCGCGAGAAACTCGAGAAAATCCTGACCGCCGACCTGGACGGCAAACCCATCGGCATCCACTGGCTGGGAGGCGATCGCGCCTATGCCTTCGAGATCCGCGGCATCCAGCGCAAGCAGGAAGAACAGGTCCTCACCCTGCACTGGGACGGCACGCCGCTGGGCCTGTCGAACAAGGGCGAGAAAAGCACTCGGGTGCCGGCGCTGGACGAGTTCGCCGTCACCCAGGCCGACGCGGTGCAGGTGAACGACCAGAAACAGATCCAGGTGCATTTCTCCGACGCCATCGACACGCGCCAGGAGCTCAAAGGACTGGTGCGCCTGTCGCAGGGTGAATTCACCACCAGCATCCAGAACAACGTGCTCACGCTCTACCTGGGCGAAGAGATCAACGGCAAGGTCACGCTGACACTGGAGGACACCCTGCGCAGCCGCGCCTCGGTGGCGCTTTCGGGTGAACGCAGTTTCGAGCTCGAGTTCCAGAGCATCAAGCCGCAGGTCCGCTGGGTGGGCCAGGGCGTGATCCTGCCGGATGCCAGGACGCTCTCCATTCCGTTCGAAGCCGTGAGCGCACGCTCGGTGCGGGTCACGGCGTTGCAGGTGTTCGAGACCAACATCCCGCAGTTCCTGCAGCTCAACAATCTGTCCGGCACGCAGGAACTGGGTCGCGTGGGCCGCGTGTTGTGGCGCAAGACCATCCCGCTCACCTCGCAGGTCAAGGGCCGCTGGACGCGTTACAACCTGGACGTTACGGAGCTCACCGCCAAACACCCGGGCGCCCTGTTCCAGCTGACGCTGTCGATTACGCCCAGGGACGCGCAGTGGGAATGCCCGGGCGCCAGCGAAGACGAGGAACTGGACGATCCGGAACCGGTGAACCAGGAAAGCGGTGACGGCGACTCGTACTCGAACTGGGATTACTACGGCGAGGAATACGAGTACGAAGGCGGCCTGAACTGGAATGAACGTGACGACCCCTGCAAGCCGGCCTACTACCGCTACCAGGGTGTCGTCCGCGCCTCGCGCAACCTGCTGGCCTCGAATATCGGCCTGATCGCCAAGCGGGGACCCAAGGGCAAGCTGCTCATCGTGACCACGGCGCTGGACTCGGCAAAGCCCATGTCCGGCGTGAAGGTCGACGTCATGAGTTTCCAGAACCAGGTGCTGGCCAGTGGCCGCACCGACAACAACGGCATGCTGGAACTCGATCCGCGTTCGCAGCCGTTTGCGGTGATCGCCGACGACAGCGGCCGCAAGGGTTACCTGCGCGTGGCGCCGGCCGTGGCGCTGCCGGTGAGCCATTTCGACGTCGGCGGCGAAACCGTGGTGGACGGGCTCAAGGGTCATCTCTACGGAGATCGTGGCGTCTGGCGTCCCGGCGACTCTATCTACCTGACCTTCGCGCTGCAGGACCGGGCGAAAACCCTGCCGCCGAACCACCCGGTCACGCTGGAACTGCGTAATCCACGCAACCAGCTGGTGCAGACGCTGACCAACGCCGAGCCGGTCGGCCAGTTCTATGCCTTCGAACTCAAGACGGCGGCCGATGCGCCCACCGGCAACTGGGATGCCACCGCCATTGTCGGAGGTGCGCGGTTCAGCAAGACCCTCAAGGTCGAAACCGTGATGCCGAACCGGCTGAAGATCGAGCTCGACCTGGGTGACAAGCCGGTCATAGCCAGCACGCCGGTGAAGGGCGCGCTCAACGCGCAGTGGTTGTCGGGCGCAACCGCCGCCAACCTGCGCGCCAGCGTCGAGGTGCGCCTGACATCCATCCCCACGCGCTTCACGCGCAACACCGACTTCGTGTTCGACGATCCGGCGCGCGGCTTCAATGGCTCGCCTTACATGTTCGAGGAGAAGCTGGATGCCGACGGCCACGCGGATCTCGACTGGGACCTGAGCGTGCCGCGCGATGTGCCCGGCATGATGAACGCCACCTTCGTGACACGCGTGTTCGAACGCGGCGGCGCCTTCAGTATCAATCTCGATACTCACACGGTCTCGCCCTTCGATCGGTACGTGGGCCTCAGGCTGCCCAAGGGCGACGAGGCGCGCGACATGCTGCTCACCGACACCCGGCATACGGTGGAACTGGCCTCGCTGGATCGCGACGGCAAGCCGGTGTCGGTTCCCCGCCTGCAGGTCACGCTCTACAAGGTGGAATGGCGCTGGTGGTGGGACGCCAGCGGCGACTCGCTGGCGCAGTACATCCAGGGCCAGAGCAACTCCATCATCCGGCAGGAAACCGTCTCAACCAGGGACGGCGCCGGCAAATGGCAGTTCGAGGTCAAGTACCCCGAGTGGGGCCGCTACATGATCCGCGCCTGCGACCTGGACGGCGGCCATTGCACGGGCCGCGTGCTCTACATCGACTGGCCGTCCTGGGCCGGCGCCGCACGCGAGCAGTCCGGACCCGCGGCCAACGTGCTCATGATTACCTCGGACAAATCGGAATACAAAGTGGGCGAGACCGCAACGGTGCAGTTGCCCGAGGCGGCGCAGGGCCGCGCCCTGCTCACCATCGAAAACGGCAGTTCGGTGCTCGAGCATCGATGGATCGAAGCGCGTGGCGTCAACGAGGCTGGCAAGGAAAAGTCCGGCGCGAATCGTATTTCCATCCCGATCACCGCGGGCATGGCGCCCAATGTGTACGTGGCCGTGACCATGGTGCAGCCGCATGCGGGCAAGGCCAATGACCGGCCGATCCGCCTGTACGGCGTGATTCCCCTCAAGGTCACCGATCCCGCGACCAAGCTCACACCCGTGGTGGCCAGCGCCGCCGAGTGGGCGCCGAAGTCCAGGGCCACGGTGACGGTCAGTGAATCCAGCGGCCGCGCCATGGACTACACGCTGGCCATCGTCGACGAGGGCTTGTTAGGCCTGACCAATTTCAGGACACCCAACTTGCGCGACGAGTTCTATCGGCGCGAGGCGCTGGGTGTCTCGACCTGGGACCTGTTCGACGAAGTGGCCGGCGCGTACGGCGGTGAACTGGATCGCCTGCTGGCGCTCGGCGGCAGCGACGCTGCAAAGCCCGTCAATCCGGATGAAGGCAAATCGCGCTTTCCGCCGGTGGTGCGTTTCCTCGGCCCCTTCTCGCTCAAGGCCGGCGAGAAACGCCCGCACACCGTTGACCTGCCCGAATACGTGGGCGCGGTGCGTGTGATGGTGGTGGCGGGTGATGGCAGCGCCTACGGCTCGGCCGAGAAGTCCGTGTTCGTGCGCCAGGCGCTGATGATCCTGCCCACCCTGCCGCGCGTCATCGGGCCCGAAGAATCCTTCCGCCTCCCGGTATCGGTGTTCACCTCCGAGGCCGCCATCAAGGACGTGAGACTGGAAGTGCAGACCGATGCGCGCTTCAGTGCGGTCGGTGAGCCGTCCACTACGCTCAGCTTCACGCGCCCGGAAGAGAAGCTCGGCTTCCTGTCGCTCAAGTCAGGCCCCAAGCTTGGCAAGGGCAAGATCCGCGTGATTGCCACCAGCGGCAAATACCGCGCGGAGAGCGAGGTGTGGCTGGAAGTGCGCACGCCCAATGTCGCGCAATCCCGCATCGAGCGTGCAACGCTGGCGCCCGGGGCAAGCTGGAATTCCTCGCTCAAGGGATTCGGCCTGGACGGAACGCAAGTGGCCACGCTCGAGGTCTCGGCGCTGCCGCCGGTGAACATGGACGGCCGCCTGCAATACCTCATCAACTATCCACACGGCTGCATCGAACAAACCACCTCGGGTGTGTTCCCGCAGCTCTACCTGCCCGCGCTGGTCAAGCTCACGCAGAATCAGCGGCTGCAGGTGGAAAACAACGTTCGTGCCGGCATCGCGCGCCTGCGCACCATGCAGCATACGAGCGGCGGCTTTTCATATTGGCCGGGCGTCTGGAGCACGGACCCGGCGCTCGACTGGCGCAACGACTGGGGCACCACGTATGCCGGGCATTTCATGCTCGAGGCCGAGAAGGCGGGTTACGCCCTGCCCGGCGACATGAAATCGGCCTGGGTGCGTTACCAGAAAGAGCGTGCGCAGCGCTGGACCCAGGACAGCTACGACTGGCCGGATGAAAAGCCGGTGCGGCGCATCGAGGCGGCGCGTTACGCGCAAGCCTACCGGCTGTTCACGCTGGCGCTTGCGGGCCAGCCCGAGCTCGGCGCAATGAACCGCCTGCGCGAGTCGAAGCCGTACTCGCTCGGTGAACGCTGGATGCTGGCCTCGGCCTACAAGCTGGCCGGCAAGGCCGACGTCGCCAACAGCGTCGCGCAACACGACCGGCTGCAGGCCTTCGTGTTCACCGATCCGAATCCCTACACCTTCGGCTCGCTGCTGCGCGATCGCGCGGTGGTCCTGATGGGGCTGACGCTGATGGGCCGCGAGGAAGAATCGAACGCCCTGCTCGAGGAGGTGTCGGCGCAGCTTGCGGACGAGTATTGGTACAGCACGCAGTCCGTGTCGTTCGCGCTGGTGGCGGTGGCGAAGAATGCCGGCACGAGGCCCTTCAAGGGATTCAGCTTCGACTATGAAGCCGGCAAGACCCGCAACACCATCAAGGCAGAATCGCCGCTGGCCAGCGTCGCGCTGCCGCCGCCACCGGTCGTCGGCGTGCCGCTGCAGCTGACCAACACCTCCGACCGCAAGCTGTACGTCACGACCAACGTGCGTGCCGTGCCGCGCAGCGGCGAGGAGCAGCCTTCGTCGAGCGGGCTCACGCTCACGGTGAATTACAGCGACCTCGAGGGTCATGCCGTCGACATTGCGAAAGTGCCGCAGGGCATGGACCTGGTCGCACAGGTCACCGTGAAGAATGTCGGCGCGCGCAACGTGGACAACCTGGCGCTGTCGCAGCTGGTCCCGGCGGGCTGGGAAATCCGCAACGACCGGCTGGAGAATGCCGACACCTCGGGTGAGCGCACCCAGGACGAGGCGTATCGCGGCGCGTACTGGTGGGTGCCGGGCGGTTGGCGGAACCAGCAGTTGCGCCAGGCCGAGTATGTCGACATCCGTGACGATCGCGTGCAGCGCTACTTCAGCCTGCGCTCGGGTGAGTCGATTTTCTTCGAGACGCGGCTCAACGCAGCCTACCTCGGCAAGTACTACCTGCCCGGCCCCAGCATCGAGGCCATGTACGACGCCAAACAGCAGGCACGGCTGAAGGGCCAGTGGGTCGAAGTGGTGGCACCCCAGAGATGAGGAACAGGTGAGCCACGCATGAGATTCCTGCCGCGCCTCCGCTCCGCCCTGCACGCCCGCCGCCGCACGTTTGCGGTGGCGGGTGTGCTGCTGGCCGGCGCGGGAGCGTGGTTCTGGAGCCTCTTGCCCCATCCATTGTTCGATTCACCCCTGTCCTACGTCGCGGAAGCGCGCGACGGCACCTTGCTCTCGGCGCGTATCGCCGCGGACGGTCAGTGGCGTTTTCCGCCCGCCGCGACGGTGCCTGTAAAATTCCGGCGCGCCCTGATCGTGTACGAGGACAAGCGCTTCGAGGACCACCTGGGCATCGACCCGCTCGCCATCGCGCGCGCGGTGCGGCTCAACTCACAGCGCGGCCGCGTGGTGAGTGGCGGCAGCACGCTGACCATGCAGCTGGCGCGGCTGGCGCTGCTGTCGGGTGACAAACGCACGCTGGGCCGCAAACTGTCCGAGGCCGCGCTGGCGCTGCGCATCGAATGTTCCTTCGAGAAGGATGAGATCCTCGCCTTGTACGCGGGCCACGCGCCCTTCGGCGGCAACGTGGTCGGGCTCGAGGCTGCGGCCTGGCGCTACTTCGGGCGCGAACCCGCCTCGTTGTCCTGGGCCGAGTCCGCGACCCTGGCGGTGCTGCCTAACAATCCCTCGCTCGTGCACCTGGCGCGCAACCGCGAACGGTTGCAGGCCAAGCGCGACTTCCTGCTGCGCAAGCTGCACGCCGCGGGCGATCTCGACGCGATGGAACTCGACCTGGCCTTGTCCGAACCGCTGGCCGCCGAACCGCACGACCTGCCCGACCTGGCGCCGCA
>Ga0157380_10002129_pt1 | contig 13289 bp, 9 predicted proteins | sample S35metaG_FD_119757 | JGI IMG/M metagenome (GOLD analysis project Ga0157380, IMG submission 119757) | Switchgrass rhizosphere microbial communities from Kellogg Biological Station, Michigan, USA - S3-5 metaG | ecosystem: Host-associated > Plants > Roots > Rhizosphere > Soil | place: USA: Michigan...
ACGCTAGATTGGTCATAACAAAATAAACAAGCATATGATTTATTAATCGAGGATGGAATGTTTTTTTCTACCAACGTTTGCACCGACCAGGTGATTTTTCGGTGAGTTTCCTTATCCCCAAAATGATGGGATTTTTATCGGAAGATTCCCGATGACCTCTTCCAATTTTGGCGGCATGATCCAGTGTTTTCCAGGCATCAAAACAAATCTTGTTGCTAAAGACATGAGTCCAAAAAACAAAAAACGGACGCGCTACTGGTTAATATTATTCTTTCCTTTTTTAGAAAGTGAACCTGGTGTACGTGGCAAAGTGCGAGCCATTCTCTAATTCCTTAGAACGTCATCCTGAGCGAAGAAGGCGCGGTGAAAAGTGAGCGAAGGATACCCTTGAACACTCGCAGATGACGCCTTGAAATGGTAGGCGCGCCGCCACAGTGCCTCACCTACAATTACTTCGACAAATACCTTTCCGCGAGCCCGACGTTTACTCCAATAACACTTTTCGGATTCATTACATGGTAGCGTTTGCGTTTTTCCGTTCTTAAAATCAATTACACAATCAATAGGTTTTGACTCACCAAAAAATTGATATTTATTGCATCACTCCTCTAGCGCCAATGAAAGAAAAACTGATCTCTTCAGACCATATATTTTGTTGGTTGTCTGGCACTTTTATTACTCAACGATCTCTATTTAAAAGCAGAGTATCACAATTGGCTGACCGGAAAGTTATCTGATTTCTGTGGTTTATTCGTTTTTGCTTCCCTTTGGGCCGCACTTTTTCCAGACCGAAAGGGCACCGTTTGTATTTCAACGGCATTACTTTTTGTTGTTTGGAAAAGTCCCTATTCCCAGACATTTATTGATCTCTTTAGCCAGAATTTATATTCGATACATAGGGTCGTTGATATTACGGATTTGGTTGCTCTGCCTGTGTTGCTAGTCGTGTTTTTCCATAGGGCGGACTATGCGACCGAACTAAAACTACACCCCGTACCCATTGCACTATTAACCATTGTCTCATTCTGCGCGACGTCATTACCCCACTACAAGCAAAAATTTTCACAACCACAATTTATTCTATTCAAATCGGGAATTGTGGATTTTACAAACCCTGATGGATTTAGCCGTTACCAGGTTTATCAACTGGATAGTTTAATTGTGATTAGCATTGAAGAAATCCAAATAGCCAAACAAGCAGTGATCGAGGATGACTATCATAAAACGCAAATTTTATCAGATCTTGACCTGCGACTGGTAGGCGATTCACAAGAACCCTACGCTAAAATAAATGACCTGACCAAATACAAAACGTTAAGAGATTCCTTAACCGTCAATGGACGAACTGCTATAACCCTGAAACATGATTCAGTCAGCGATGAAATGAATTTTAAGAACTCAAGACTCGATGGCGATTTTAGGCGATCCATGAACGATCAATTGCTATTTGAAGGTAAATTTAGAAATGGAATTGAGGATTCTGTCTGGAACTATTATGATGATAGCAACAAAGTTGTCACAAAAAAATATTTTAAAAATGGTGAGGTGACCCGGACGGAACAGTTTGAAAATGCCGGCCTCGTTTCAGAACAAAAACATCAAACCAGGGATGATATCGTCAGGAATAAATATTTTCACCTGGCGATCTTAACCTTATTAGTAGTTGCGGTGTTAGCGCGCTTGATTCTAAATTTCAGGAAATCGGACAAGGATCATATTATTCATGCTTCCAGTTTTTTGACCGTGTTGGCGATGTTTGGATTGCCATTCGTTGTTTTAACACTGGCTAAAATAATTTCATCGTGGATCCCGTATTCATATTCAAATTTTTTCCTTGACCTATTTATTGAGGTCTTTTTTATTTATTTAATCACCGCACTTTTGTTTCTTTTTGTTTTGGCTGTGTTGAAGTTGAGAAGCAAGTTTGACCTGGTATTATATATCCTTCTGTTTTCCCTGTCGGTAGTTCTGATAGAAGAATTGATTCAAATGAAGGCGCTGTTTTAAATGCAAAGGATCTTACCTTATCCCATGGTGAACTTGAACAATCTCAATGAAAGAAATTGATGAAATAATTAACACCACTTCTCACAGACCGTGGGACCTGCCGCATGGTCCCTGGCACTACTATCAAGAATGGAACAATGCGTTATTCCTTCACTGGAAAGTGCCAGCTGATGATTTAATCAAGGTAATTCCGAAAGATCTTTCGCTTGATACTTTTAATGGCGAAAGCTGGGTATCCCTCGTTGCTTTTACCATGGAGCGAATCAAACCAAGATTCCTTCCATCAATTTCTGCGGTCTCTGACTTTCATGAAGTTAATATTAGAACGTATGTTAATAAGGATAAAAAAGGCGGTGTTTACTTCCTAAGCATAGAAGCAGAAAAACATGTTTCTTGCTTCATTGCAAAATTGTTATCGGGACTTCCCTACACCAAATCCCGAATCCACTTCCAAACAAAGTCAGTCACGCGAAATTATTCTTCCAGGAGTGCCAGCAACGATTTCAGGCTTGATGTAAATTTTAGCATTGGCGAAAGCATTACAGATAAGACTGATTTACAGACCTGGCTGACTGAACGGTACTGCTTGTACATGGACCAAAGTGAAAAGGTTTTTAGATATCAGACACACCACAAGCCCTGGGTACTCAACGAGGTTAAAATTTCGGATCTGAAAACCCAATATAAAATTGGAAATATTTCCTTACAGCGTAAACCTCAATTGATTCACTTTTCGCCCGGCGTAAAAGTGGTTGCGTGGCGGCGCGAATCCGTTTGAGGTCAATACGAATTTATACCTCAACATTCTGCAAAAGTCTTCGCAAGATTGCAAGTGCGAAAGAAAAGTTGAAGATTTAAGATTAAGGAATTAACACCAAGGAACATAAGTGATCCACACAACCAGGGTTATGAAAAAATTAAGCGCCATCATTCTAATATTTGTCGGGCTCGTTCTCACCTATTTCACAGCTAAGACATTTAGAAGGATTTCAGTCGTAGACGTACCAACAGAATTAAGGACAGACCATTTTGCCATTTCGTATCAAGGAATCTACAAAGAAGAAGCGCAAGATGTTGCTGATAACCTGGAAGAGCACTATGGTAGGATTCGACTTGACTTGAATGGTCCAGACCACGAAATAATTCAAGTATTTATTCATGCGACACAGAGGGAATTTAATAAAGGAACTGGACTTTCTAATAGCACTGCCAACGGCATGAGCAGAGGCCCAAACAAATTTCATATTCTTTGGACAAACTGGTTCAACGGCATTTTGCCAGATGACCCCATAAAAACGGCCCTTCATGAATTTACCCATTGTGTGCAACTGAACGTTCTGATAAAAAAAGCTCAGGAAGAATTAACCCTTGAAGGACGAGGTGATTTTGATAGCGCTTTTGAACAGAAGTTCATCAATGAGTATCCTCAATGGTTTTGGGAAGCAATTTGTGATTATGAAGCCGGTATCGTAAATGAAATAAGTGTAAAATATGGGATGAGCAAAAAACCGACGCTAGCATATTTGAACAAAAGCAATCAAATTTACAATGTTGGCTACACCATTATTGAATATATAGTTGAAAAATGGGGGAAGGATAAGTTACCGGTTTTGATTACGTCGTACGTTGACATTGAAAATGTTTTAAAGGTGAGTGAATCTGATTTTGAAAAAGGCTGGATTGATTATGTAAACGAAAAATATTGATAAATTCAATGGAATTGTTGACAATAAATAAGGATACAGAAACGGAGTCCCGGGTTAAAATTCGAATATCAGCTGCAACCCAGTTATGCTAGCACCTCTATTTACGATTGTTAAAACAAACAAGGAATTTCGGTACCTTTTCATTTCTGGACTTCTATTTCTAATGGGCTATTTTTTTTACTACGTTCTCTATGACCTATACTCTATACTCGGTTTTATTTTGTTAGTTCTTTTGGGAGTTATTATTCTGATTGTAGTTGTACAATCATTACTAAAAAGAAATCGAAATGCCGTCATCTTAGGATTATCCATTATTGGAATTGTAACAATTAATGAAATTGCCAGATCCGAAATCTTTAAAAGTAAAATGATTTTAGAGGCAATTTTAATCGATGATCTCTCTTCAATTCATTTAATATTAAGAGAAAATAAGAGATTTGAGGTTAGGTCAACATATTATTTCGGACCAGATAAAATTTTTGATGGAAAGTATGAGATTCAAAACTCAGAAATAATTTTCAATGACAAACCTTATAGTAACGACTTCATTCCGGACACAGTTTTTATTTATGAAGACAAGATTTACTTAAGACGTAATAAAGAGGGACAACCAGATGAGTTTGCAAACTATTTTCAAGTGACAAAAAGCTCCTTGGATTTTCGATGACCTTTAATGAAGGGAAATACAAAAGACTCTTGTTGAGAACGCAGAGGCGTAACAGATCTGAGTAAGTCCCGCTGAGCGCTCTCTTGCATTTAACCTCGGTATTTTCTCTGCGTTAAAAAGTCGCGTAGTTTTCTCAGAACACGAAACAAAACTAGGTGTTGTATATTAAGCCTGCCTGAACCATCCATCTAGGGAAAAACATGTAAATAAATTATACAATGACAGTCAAAGAAGTACTTTCTCAACTCCAATCTTTGAGCAACGAAAAGATGATTGCTCATAATACCAAACATGGCGCTGGCAATAACCAGTTTGGTGTCAAAATGGGTGATATTAGAATGTTGGCAGACAAGATTAAGGCAAATCACGAACTAGCCTTGGAGCTATGGAAGACCAAAAATATTGAAGCCCGGCTGCTCGCTTGCCTTATAATCAAACCAAAGGCTTTATCAGCCAAAGAATTGAGCGATATGGTAAAGTCAATTGATTTTGTACAGGTAGCGGATTGGTTTAACGCTTATATCCTGAAAGACCATCCTGAAAAAGAATTATTTCGGGAGGAATGGATGAATTCTAAAAATAAATGGGCTGCGAGATCAGGATGGAGTTTGACTGCAGGCAGAATCGCGAGAGATGCTAAGGGTCTCAACCTTACTAAAATTTTAGAACGAATTGAGTCCGAGATGCCCCTAGCACAATCTGAAGTGCAATGGACCATGAATTCTGCCCTTGCTCAAATAGGCATAACCTTTCCCGAACATCGAAAGAGGGCACTCGAAATTGGGGAAAAGCTAGGAATATACCGAGACTATCCCGTCTCTAAAGGGTGTACTTCGCCCTTCGCACCTATATGGATAAACGAAATGGTGCGCAGACAGAAAAAGTGAAAAATAAAACTGGTCCTCATATTCTTGTCGTGTTTGGTGTTGCGCGGTGACCTTGCGCCAGCCTGTGCAAAAAAGTTCTAACGACAGCGTTATGATTTGCATCCTCAAACGTCAAAATAATTCTCAGCACTGTAGAATTAATAACCCGAACCTCTATGGCAGTGTAGCAGATAACACTCAGATCAATCCCTTCGACGCTTTTAATAGTGGATTTTGGAAAGGGTTCAATTTTTGAGCAGTGTCATTACGATACAGGAAATGGGAACACATCCGTCCTATTTTAAACAAAAAATTATTAACACCTTAATCATTCTAAATTATGGCAACTACAGCAAAATCACCTGCTACGAAGAAAAGCAAGGCAGAAGATCCCAAATCAGCGTTGCTCAGTTTTTTTGTCGACGAAATTAAAGACATTTACTGGGCCGAAAAGCATTTAATTAAAGCATTACCAAAAATGAAAAAAGCGGCAACATCGCCGGAACTTCAGGAAGCGTTCGAAGCACACTTGCTGCAAACCCAGGAGCATGTGACGCGGTTGGAAGAGGTTTTCAATTTGATGGGAGAAAAGCCTCAGGCAAAAAAATGCGATGCTATGGAAGGCCTGATCGCAGAGGGCGAAAGCGTAATTGAAGACACGGAAGAAGGAACTGCTACCCGTGACGTTGGCCTTATTGTTTCCGCGCAAAAGGTTGAGCACTACGAAATAGCCGCTTATGGTGGATTGGCACAATTGGCTAAAACCCTCGGTCGTGATGATATTAAAGAACTCCTCGGTACAACTTTGTCCGAAGAAAAACATGCCGACGAGCTGCTAACGGAGATTGCTGAGAGCAATATTAACTATGAGGCAAGCGAAGAAACAGAAGAAGCCTAAGGCTTCTCCCGTTTTTACCTTCCGATTTAATATTAAAAAATTTCTAGCCCACTACTGACGCGTCGCTTATCAAACTCGGCGTTAACAGTTGTGGGCTATTATTTTGTTTCCGTGACCGGTGTATCCCAGGTATAAACGCGTTGAAGACTTGGATGGCGACGTAATCGGGCAAGGCCACTATTGGTTAGCAGGGTCCCGTTGAGGTTCACTGCCTCGAGATGTTGATGTTGCGATAACAAATCGACAATCCGATCGCCGACAGGGTTCTTTTCAAGCCGCAACTTTTCCAGGTTGCTCATCAGCTTCAATATTTTCAGATCATTTTCAGTCAGGTTGTTGTCCGATAGGTTCAGCCAGATCACATTGCCTGCGACAATGCTGAGGTCCTTCTCAATATCGCTCATGGCTACGCCACTTTTTGCAGGCATTGTAACGTCCAGCATAACCGGATCATGCAACATCACCCTTACCGTGAGTCCTTTCTGCCGGAGAATACTAACGGTTGCCATATCTGTCTTCGGAGGAATAGCAGCATTCACAGCACGCATTGTTGTGACTCCCGGTTCTGGCAACGGTCTGGCGCCTGGCAGCTTAAGCAAGCTTGCCACCAAAGGCGTCATTTTTTCATAACCCTTTACTTCCGAAAGCTTTCTACCTTCCGCAGCACCAGCGTTCTCTATCCACCATCGAATCATTTCAGTCTCAGATTTTGTCAAAGGCGTTTTGCCATCCGTTGGCATAAAATCTTCATGCGTCGGATCCAGGGTGATGCGACGATAGAGTTCGCTCTCATCAGGTTTTCCAGGCTCCAATACGGGACCATGCTTTCCGCCCTTCATTAATTGTGCATGGCTGCTTACGATCAACCGGCCTTTGCGCTTTCCTTTTTGGTGACAGCCTTCGCAGCGCCGTTCAAAGATTGGAAGTATAACATCTTCAAAAATCATTGCCTCCTCTGCGTTAACAGGCTTCTCACGCACCTGATAGGTTAGCGTTTCCAGCGAGAGGTAATCACTCCCATGGGTAAGAGTTCCTCCCTGATGTCCGGTGTAAGCCGTTAGAAGTACCAAGGCGATACACAACGCAGTGACTATCTTCTTTGATATCATGATAAACCGGGCGTATAAGGCGGTCGTCATTGACCATAATATTCCAGCAAGAATTGCCAGAAGAATGCCCGAAAGCCGGTGTTGACTCAGAATTTGACGATCATACTCTCCGCTTAGCGATAACAGGTAACCTAGTATACACGCTGCTACGGCTGCGAGAAATCCAGCGAGCAGCGTAAACGACATGGCGTCTTTTAAGAACCTGTAGTTTGGAAAATAGGACAAAACATTGAACACGGCGCCCATCAGCAGGAAACCGATTGGCAGGTGTACGACCAACGGATGGAACCGGCCCAGAAAAGTAATAATGTCTGTGAATATCATGGGACCCGGTTTGTCATTTACGTTAAGCCAATACTGCGTTAACAACTTTGCCGTGTACATCTGTTAGACGGAATCGACGACCCTGAAATTTATAGATAAGCTGCTCATGATCTATTCCCATCAGGTGCATAAGCGTAGCCTGGAAATCATGTACATGAACAGGATCTTTCACGATGTTGTAACTGAAATCGTCTGTCTCCCCATAACTGAAACCCGGCTTCACTCCTGCACCCGCCATCCACATAGAAAAACAACGGGGATGATGGTCACGCCCATAATCTGTCGCGGTAAGTTTCCCTTGGGAATACACGGTGCGCCCGAACTCCCCGCCCCAAACGACTAGCGTGTCTTCAAGAAGACCCCGTCGTTTCAAATCCTTGATAAGGGCTGCTGTCGCCTGATCCGTATCCCTGCATTGCCGTGCTATGTTTTTGGGAAGGCCGGCGTGCTGATCCCAGCCCTGGTGATAGAGCTGAACAAACTTTACATCTTTCTCCAACAGCTTTCTTGCAAGCAGGCAGTTGGCAGCATAAGTGCCAGGATCGCGACTTCCAGGACCGTACAAATCGAATACTTCCTGCGGTTCATTTGACATATCCACTACGTTGGGAACCGAAGTTTGCATTCTAAAGGCCATTTCATACTGCGCAATTCGATTTTCAATTTCCGGGTCACCGTAGAGATCATTTTGCAGCTGATTCAATTTCGTAAGGTAGCCCAGCATTTCTTTGCGATCCGTCCCGTCATATCCTTCGGGATTGTTCAGAAACAGAACTGGGTCTTTGCCCGAACGGAACTGTACCCCCTGATGCCGCGTTGGAAGAAATCCATTGCCCCACAAGCGCGCATACAACGGCTGGTCCAATTGCGCATTCTTGGACACCAGTACGATAAATGTGGGCAGGTTCTGGTTGTCGGAGCCCAGTCCATAGCTTATCCATGAACCAATGCTTGGTCTGCCCGCCAGTTGATTACCGGTTTGAAAAAATGTAATGGCAGGGTCATGGTTGATTGCTTCCGAGTGGAGCGACTTTATTATACATAGATCGTCGATCACCTGCGCCGTATGGGGCAAGAGATCGCTTACCCAGGTGCGGCTTTGACCGTATTGTTGAAATTTATAAATGGAAGGTACTACGGGTAACGTAGCCTGACTGGCGCTCATTCCTGTGAGGCGCTGTCCCTTGCGGATGGAGTCTGGCAGATCCTGTCCTACAAGGTTTAGCAGTGCGGGTTTGTAGTCAAAAGTCTCAAACTGTGAAGGGCCGCCCGCCATAAAAAGATATACAACCCGCTTTGCTCTGGGAGCAAAATGGGGAATGGCTGCCAGCATTGCTTCCTCTGTAGAATTAGCGTCAGGTTCCAATAGCGAAGGTGACTTATCTCCGGACAACCCTTTCATCCCAAATAGGCTTCCCGTTGCAAGAGCTCCCAAGCCCAGAGAAGTTTTCAAAAGAAAACGACGCCGATCGAGTTTCCTGTTGAGGGCATCACCATCCGGTGTGTTCAGGCGGAATTCTTCATCATGTGAATGCGGCATAAAACTCATCTTTTCGTTAGGGTTGCGTCTGAATTCATGATCGTACTGGCAACAATTGCGTTGGCAGCTACCAGTGACCGTTCCAAGGTCGGGTTCAGAATATGCTGACCGGTGCTCAACCATCCTTTTGCTTTTTCAGGATTTTCCTGAAACTTCTTGTATTCTGTTCGCTGAAGCTCAAGCAATAAATCGACTTCCTTTTGCAAGGGTGTACGTCCGGTAAGTCTTCGGTAGGCATTTAAAATACCATGTCTGGCATCGCGCTCCAGTGTTATTTGTTCACCCAAAACACAAGCAGCCTCAACGAACGTCGGATCGTTCAATGTCACCAATGATTGCAACGGCGTGTTCGTACGTTGTCGTCGCACAACGCAGTAGCTTCTGCTGGGCGCATCGAAGGTCCCCAATGTTGGATTTGGCACCGTTCGTTTTACCACAACATAAATACTTCTCCGGTAAATTACCTGGCCAGTATCCTGCACGTAGTGTGTATTATTGATTTCCCAAAGGCCATCTGGCTGATAGGGCTTCATGCTCGTCCCGCCGATCTCTTTCCTTATCAGTCCGCTTGCTGCCAGCGCATTGTCGCGAATCATCTCCGCTGACATCCGGTTCGCAGGCCCGTGCGATAGCCAACGATTCTCAGCGTCTTTTTCGCGCGCTTCTTTTGATGCTCGCGAGTTCTGCCGGTAGGTTGCAGACATCACAATGAGTTTCTGTAACTTCTTTATATCCCATCCATTCTCTCTGAAATTTACTGCCAACCAATCCAGCAATTCCGGATGGCTGGGCATCTCACCCTGGTTGCCAAAATCTTCCGTCGTTTTCACCAAGCCAATCCCAAAAAAATTCTGCCAAAACCGATTAACAGCGACACGCGCAGTCAGCGGATGATCTCCTCGTGTGAGCCATTGTGCCAGTCCCCACCTGTTTCTCGGAAGCTCTGAAGGAAAAGGAAGGATCGATTCAGGTGTGTTGGGAAATACTTCTTCGCCTGGAGCATCATAGCTCCCCCGTTGCAAAACATGGCTTTTGCGTGGCTGGGCCATTTCGTCCATCACCATTACCTCTTGTACTTTTTCTGTTGAATCAGCCTGCTTCGTCCGGATCGCCTGCAGCTCACTCCGCGCTGCATTAACATTCGGATTTACCACTGAGATATAATAGTTTTTCAAATCGCCCAGCAATGCTGTTGTATAGGCATCAGGTTGCGATGCAACGATCGCCCCCCAGGATTCGCGATTAGCAATAATTCTTACTTCCAACGGAGTCAATTCGCGATTGTAGACTACGATATCATCCACTTTGCCATGTTTTAGTCCCCAACCACGCTCCCACGCCCCAACCTGTAATCCAGGCTGTTCGTTGTACAATAGAATATCTTTGGTAAGGTTGTCAACGGCTGTTTCCATGACCATGGCCTTACCGTCCATATAGAGGTGCAAGCCCGCGGCGCGCGATGACCCATCGTATGTCATGGTAAGATGAATCCATCGGTCACGCGGAACATCCTCGGTTGAATATTTTCTTATGGCATTTGACGGTGCTGTGTGCGAAACGCCGAGCCTCAGCCGCTTGTCTTTCAGGTAAAGGTCATATCCACGGTAGTTATAGTGCCGTTCCTTGGTGGATTTGTGGAAGATGACACCCTCCTTCAAATCCTTCGGTATATAAACCGACAGACCGATGCTAAAGGCATCACTCTTTCTGAAAATGCCAACTTCTTTGAGGTCGAGCCACGAATCGCCATCCAAGGTCAAAGCCTTCCCCCCATCCCGGTTTTCAAAAACAGGCATCTCCCGGCTTCCGCCCTGTTCCATTGTACCGATCTGCCGAGCATTTATTTTGTTCTTCAACGCGCCATCGTCAAATGTATACTGGGCTACGAGCCCGGTCTGCGGAATTTTCTCATCGCGAAGTGCACGGAAGCTTTCCGACCTTAGCCAATCTGCAAAACCAGAAGCTGCCCGGACCTTAACGTCTTCAAGTTTTTTTTCCTGTTCGGAAACCCTGGTCTTCAGAAAGGTGAGAATTTTTTCCTGCTCCTCTGTGGGTAGCATGAGCGTTGGCCCGGGCATGGCGTCATCCCAGGAGATTTGTCCTGCCTCCGGCACGTTGTTAAAGAAACTGAAAAGCTCATAATAATTTTTTTGCGAGATGGGATCGAATTTGTGGTCGTGACAACGTGCGCACCCGACTGAAAGGCCCAGGAATGCATCTCCCAAAGTATTGGTCCTGTCCACGACATACTCTGCCTGAAATTCTTCATCAATCACACCGCCTTCCATATTCTGCGCGTGATTCCGGTTAAAAGCTGTAGCCAAAATCATTTCCTTCGTCGCGTCAGGCATTAGGTCGCCGGCCAGTTGCCATTGAATAAATTTGTCGTACGAATAATTTTTGTTGAATGCCTGGATCACCCAATCGCGATAGGGAGACATATCGCGAAGCCTGTCAACGGTGTAGCCATGCGAATCTGCGAAACGTGCCAGGTCAAGCCAGTCTACGGCCATCTTCTCACCGTAATGCGGATTATCGAGTAACCGATCTATTTGTTTTTCATAGGCATCGGCTGATTTGTCCTGCAAAAACGCATCGATCTCTTCCAATGTCGGTGGTAGCCCTGTCAGGTCCAGCGTCACGCGGCGGAGCAACAATTCCTTTTCCGCTTCAGGGGAAGGTTTCAAGTCCTCCTGTTCCAATTTTTTATAAATAAAAAGGTCGATCTCATTCAATGCCTGGGCATCGAATCTACTTGTAGGTACCTCCGGCAATTCAGGCTTGACAAATGACCAATGTGGTTTATAGACTGCACCTTCTTCGATCCATTTTACCAGGATAGCTTTTTCTTTTGCATCCAACGTTAAGTGCGACTCCGGTTCTGGCATTTGATAATCGGGATCGTCGCTCAGGATGCGGTAAAATAATTCGCTTCCTTCCGGGTCGCCAGGATCGATGGCCACTTTTCCCGGATCTTCAGGAAGTTCTGCAAGGGCTACATCCTCCAGGTCCAATCGCAGTCCTGCCTTTTGCTTTGCCTTATCGGGTCCGTGACAGGCAAAACATTTGTCGCTTAGGATCGGCTTGACGTGAATATTATAGTCGAGGTCATCGGGTAATTTTTCATAGGCTTCCGCCACGTCGTCCGGAAGGGGTGGCGAGCAAGAAAAAAAGAAACTGGCAAAACATAGAAGTATCAACCAGGAAACTTGTTTTAGCGTCACTATGTTTTCGCTTCCGTTTTTCATTCCCTTCACCTTGAAAAATTAAGATCAGATATCTTTACTAAAATTACAAAGTTTCCAAGACACCCAGATCACTTCGTTGACATTACCGCCAGCATCATCGCCCTTGTAAATCCAACGTTAAAACATTCGGCTGCATATCCTCCACCTCCCGGTGTTGCGCCGTTTCTTTTCTCGCCGCCCGGATGTTCTTTATCATAATCCAGGATAAAAGGGTGCTCAGCATACAAACCACGTTTATAATGATGTGTAAAAAGCTCCTGCATCACGGCAAGCATGTTTACCTCACCTTCATCGAGAAATACTTCTGTGTATTTATTGTATTTTATTTCCGAAATGACGTTGCGGTAGTGAACATGATTGATGCGATCGCGGGAAGCGAAGTAGCGGCACACGTCAACAGGATCCTCTCCCATTTGGCGCATCACGCCAGAGTCAAAAGTAATTCCGTTGGACGGACTCTCGACGAGCGCGATCAACCGTTTCAATCCGGCAAGGTTCGCCACGATCTGATCCGACCCGTGACTTTCCTGCGAAACCGGATCGTTTGGATGAAGCGCCAAACGAACTCCCGCCTTTTCTGCAACCGGAATTACAGCTTTCAAAAAATATTCAAGGTTTTTCCACAAGGCCTCCGCCTTATGAATACCAATCTCCGTTTTGGCCGGCAAGTCTTTGACTTTACTATAATCAAACGCTGTGAGGCCCGAACCTCCACGGCCACTTTTTTCAAAGTATCCTTCGATTAAACGATCGACATAAAAATTATACTCAACGGTAGGAAGCCCGCACGCTCCCGCCGCTTTTAACGAGTCCTGAATTTGTTTTATCTCCTCATCGCGCCCTTCACGACCCAGTACAATGCTGGGTTTGACAATGTACATCAGGTTGATCAGCTTCAATCCATTCTGCTCAAATGTATCCATG
>Ga0157380_10002130_pt1 | contig 13288 bp, 12 predicted proteins | sample S35metaG_FD_119757 | JGI IMG/M metagenome (GOLD analysis project Ga0157380, IMG submission 119757) | Switchgrass rhizosphere microbial communities from Kellogg Biological Station, Michigan, USA - S3-5 metaG | ecosystem: Host-associated > Plants > Roots > Rhizosphere > Soil | place: USA...
ACCTCGAGGACCTCGGCTTCTACACCGTGGGCTACGGCTGCACGACCTGCATCGGCAACTCCGGTCCGCTGAAACCGGAAATTTCGGATGCGATGCGTGGCGCGGACTTGTCGACTTGCTCCGTGCTCTCGGGCAACCGTAATTTCGAAGGCCGCGTGCATCCCGAAGTGAAAATGAACTTCCTCGCATCGCCGCCGCTGGTCATCGCCTATGCCATCGCCGGCACGCTGGACCTGGACCTGACGACTGAAGCTCTGGGCTGCGACGTCAACGGCAACCAGGTCTACCTCAAGGATCTCTGGCCGAGCGCACAGGAAGTCCATGAAGTCATCGGCCGCTGCGTCACCTCGGCCCAGTTCCGCAAGAGCTATTCGAGCGTGTTCTCGGGCGACGCCAACTGGCAAGGCATCAAGACCGCGACCGGCAACATCTACTCGTGGAACGACAAGTCGACCTACGTGAAGAACCCGCCGTACTTCGTCGGCATGACCATGAAGCCCGGCGCCGTGTCGGATATTCGCAATGCACGCGTGCTGGCATTGCTCGGCGACTCGGTGACCACCGACCACATCTCTCCGGCGGGCGATATCTCCAAGACCAGCCCGGCGGCGAAGTACCTGGTGTCACTGGGCGTGCAGCCGGTGGACTTCAATTCCTACGGCGCTCGCCGCGGCAATCACGAGATCATGATGCGTGGCACGTTCGCGAACATCCGCCTGCGCAATCAGCTGGCGCCAGGCACCGAAGGCGGTGTGACGGTGCACGTGCCGAGCGGCGAACAGATGAGCATTTTCGACGCCGCGATGCGTTACAAGCAGGAAGGTACGCCGCTGGTCGTGATCGCCGGCAAGGAATACGGCACCGGCTCATCGCGCGACTGGGCTGCGAAAGGCACCATGCTGCTCGGTGCGAAGGCTGTCATTGCCGAGAGCTTCGAGCGCATCCATCGCTCGAACCTGATCGGCATGGGCGTGCTGCCGCTGATGTTCAAGGATGGCCAGAACGCGCAGTCGCTGGGCCTCACCGGCAAGGAAAGTTACGAGATCATCGGCCTGAACGGCGGTGCGGCGAAAATGGTCACGGTCGTGGCCACTCCGGCCATGGGCGCGCCGATCAAATTCGAAGTGCGCGTCCGTATCGATACGCCGAAGGAACGCGACTATTTCCAGCACGGCGGCATCCTGCACTACGTGCTGCGTCAGCTGGCGGGCGCAACGAGGGCGGCATAACCGCATAGCAGGCTTGAGGCACCCGTATCTGGGGTCGAACGTCCAAGGCAGGACGGAATCAAGGGAGCTTCGGCTCCCTTTTTTCTTTGTGGGGATCGTATCATCGAACTTTCAGTCTGGAGAGGCCGCCATGAGCGAACACGTCCGCGTCGCCATCGAAGACAACATCCTGCGACTGACCCTCGCCCGTCCGGAAAAGAAGAATGCCTTGTCGCTGGCGATGTACACCGTGCTGGGCAATGCGTTGATCCAGGCGCAGAGCGATCCGGCAGTTCGCGCGATCCTGCTCGATGCAGAAGGCGACGCGTTCACCGCCGGCAACGATCTCGCGGATTTCGCAGCAGTCGCCGCCGGCACTCTCGATCGCAAGCAGATGACCTCGCAGCTGTTCCTGCACGCGCTTGCTCACGCCGACAAACCCATCGTCGCTGCCGTGCAAGGATTGGCGGTGGGAATCGGCGTGACCCTGCTTCTGCATTGCGACGTCGTCTACGTCGCGGAAGACGCGAAGCTGTCGACTCCCTTCGTCGGTCTCGGCCTGGTGCCGGAAGCTGCATCGAGTTGGCTGCTGCAGGCTCGCATCGGCTACGCGCGTGCGTTCGCGATGATCGGTCTCGGCGAACAACTCGACGGCAAGACTGCAGCGTCTTATGGATTGGTCAATGCAGCCGTACCCGCGGCAGAAGTTCGTCCTCGGGCACTGGCAGCGGCGCAACATCTCGCTTCGCGGGCGATCGGTGCATTGCAGGCAAGCAAGCGCCTGATGCGTGATGCCGCCCTGATCGAGGCCACCATGGATCGTGAATCCGAAGTGTTCGGCGCCCGCCTCGGGACTGCTGAAGCGGCTGAAGCATTGAAGGCATTCTCCGAACGCCGCGCGCCGAACTTCCGCGCCATCACCGGTTGATTGTAGATGCAGCGCCCGTTCATCCTCGAACGCTAATCGGGCTTGTTGAGTCCCAGGTATTCGCGAAACCAATCGGCGGCGGCATTCGCGCTGATCTCGAAAGGCTGGTTGCAGAACATCTCGAAGTGCGTGGCGCCGGGCACCTCGAGCACCTTCTTCGGCCCGGTCAGCAAATCGGCGGCGGCATACGCATGGTCGCGATTGTCGAACAGCTGCTCGTTGCCCGCGACCACGAACAACACCGGCCGGCTGCCGACATCCTTGACGTAGCGGAACGGCCTGAACTCCGCCACCAGCTGATTGGTTTCCACGTCGATCATGCGACGCGTGGAGAAGCCAGTCTCGATTTCCGCGCCTTGCCCGTAACGTGCCCTCCTGATCGCGTCTTCGAGCATGGGACCGCGTATCGCCTTGGGTCCGTCCGGTTGGTTCTTCCCGCTGATGGCGGGATTCTGCAAGGCAACGACTTTCACGCGCGCATCGAGCGCAGCCACCGCCATCATGGTGCCACCGGCGGAGGAAGTCCCCCAGATGCCGATGCGGTCTTGATCGACGCCGGGCTCTCCCTGCAGATAGGAAATTGCGTTACGCACATCCTCCACCTGCTTGGTCGGAATCAGGCGGGTTCGCTTGACGACGACGTCGAGCCTGCCACGCGTGATGCGGGTTGCGTCGTCGTTCTTGACCTTCTCCGCCAGGGTCGTGAAGCCATCGCTGTTGCCCCAGCTGCGATAGTCGATCGTCATCGCCACCAGTCCTTTCTCGGCGAAGCGCGCACCGTACTTCTCAATCGAAAAATGCGTTCCCGACCAACCGTTGGCGAGCACGACCCCGGGAGTCTTGCCGCCGGCGACATACCCCTTGGGGAAAAAAATCACTGCGAAGCAGGCCACGTCGTCGCTGTAGAACGTCACCTCGCGGCGCGTGACCCCATCGGGCAGCTGGTAGACGTAGTCCGCGGGCGTGAGGCCGCTCTTGGGCGGCTGTTTTTCCTGGGTGTCCGCGCCGCTCGCGATGAGCGTGATGAGCGCCAGTGTGACCACCATCGCCGATCTGATGAACTGCATTGCTCTCGAAACCTCTCGCTGGCGACCGTACGAATGCCTGTCGGAGAATGTCGGTACGCGCTTCACGCTCGCTGTTCAGGTAATCACCACTACCCCGCCGACACTGGTCGATCCGCACGCTGCGAAAGAAGGCGTTCGGATTATGCTCGATCCGACAGCGGCGTCAGCTCGATGTAGCACGGGAAGGCGCAAAGATTGGTCAACAATGGCGAAGATCCGGTCGCAGGATCGGGCGTTAGCCAGGCGCTGCCGCGCCATGAAAAAAGATGGCAGCAGATCGACTGGCGTCAATAACGATCGGGCTTGCGATTGCGCTCGCCGGGGCGGCCCGGCGCCGGTTTGAGTTTCGACCTGCCGCCCTTTCGGTTCGACAAGGAACCGTGGCCGCGCAACTTTCCCGGCAGGGGCAGCGGCACGTCCGGCTCGTCCTCGACGCACCATTGCTCTTTGAATGCCTGCAGCGCTTCGTTTTGAATGGAGGCATGCCGGTGGGACAGCATCAGGGAGGAAGGTGCGCACACGCGCGCCCGGATCAGGCCGAGATCTTCGGCTGCATGAAACAGGCTCGGATACCAGCTCTGCCACGTGGGCAGCAGCTTTTCCACCTGCTCACGCAGGCTCATGCGTTGTCGACCGTCTGCAGCGGTGCTCGTGCTCACACTCATGCTCAGGCAGACTTACCATGGATCCAGGCCTGAAGAAAAGCCGCTGCTCGCGAACCGCACGCATCAGCATGAGTGGAGAAGCGTCGCTGTTCTTGTTAAGTTCCGCTAATCCCGCCGAGGAGAAGCTGCCATGAAAGGACGTTGCCTGTGCGGTGCGGTCGGCTACGAAATCGCCGGTCCGCTCCAGATGATGATCCACTGCCATTGCTCGATGTGCCGCAAGCATCATGGCTCCGCGTTCGCCACTTTCGTGGCCGCGCCGCTGGCGGGCTATAAGCTCACTAGCGGCGCCGACCACATCGTCGGCTATCAATCCTCGCCCAATGGCCAGCGCAGTTTCTGTAGGGTCTGCGGCTCCGCAGCGCCCTCGGTGGCGAAGGAGATGGACATGGTGTTCTGCCCCGCCGGCAACCTGGAAGGCGATCTCGACATGCGACCCACGGCGCACTATTTCGTCGGCTCGAAGGCGCCGTGGCACGAGATCACCGATTCGCTGCCGCAGTACGTCGAGTATCCGCCCGAATTCGGCATAGGCGGCGTGGAGCGTCCTGAGCGTGCGTCGAGGGAAGGCTGCGTGACCGGAAGTTGCCTGTGTGGAGACGTCGCCTTCGAAGTCACCGGCGCTCCGATACGCAGCGCAAATTGTCATTGCACACGGTGCCGCCGCGGACGCAGCGCCGCGCATGCGAGCAATTTTTTCTATCCGCTGGAGCAGTTTTCCTTTCTGCGCGGCGAAGGGTCGATCACGGACTATCGCGTGCCGGAAGCGCGCTTCTTCGCGGTCGCATTCTGCAATCGATGCGGTGGCGCTGCACCCCGCATCTCGCGCGAGCGAGGCATGGTAGTCGTTCCGGGGGGCATCCTGGATTCGGATCCGGGTTGCGGCCCCGCGGCGCACATTTTCGTCGGATCGAAGGCCAACTGGTACGACATCACCGACTCGTTACCGCAATACGTGGAGATGCCTCAGTGAAAATTCGGCCTGGCTATTCCGCGGCCATCCAGCCTTCCGACATCACCGCTGAATCGGTGTACCTGGATCGCCGTAGATTACTGCAGGCCGCGCTCGCTGCAGGTGTGACGGGACTGGGTGCTTCCTGGCCAGCTGACGCCACGTCGGGCGGCGTGCCACTGACCTACAAGCGCAACGACACCTACAGTCTCGGCGAGCCGCCGAACCAGTTCGAAGACATCACGACCTACAACAACTATTACGAGTTCGGCATCGACAAGTCGGAGCCGGCTGCGAACTCGGATCGATTCAAACCCACGCCGTGGAGCGTCACCGTCGCGGGCGAAGCGGAACGCACCGGCAAGTTCGCGCTGGAAGATCTCCTGAAGCCGCATGCGCTCGAAGAACGAGTCTATCGCCTGCGCTGTGTCGAAGCCTGGTCGATGGTGATTCCGTGGGTGGGCGTGCCCCTGGGAGACGTGCTGAAGCAGTTCAAGCCAACCTCGAAAGCGAAGTTCGTTGCGTTCAAGACCGTACTGCGTCCGAGCGAAATGCCGGGGCAAAGCGTCGATGTGCTGAGGTGGCCCTATGTCGAAGGCTTGCGCATCGACGAAGCGATGCATCCGCTGGCGCTGCTCGCTGTCGGTTTGTATGGAAAGACCCTGCCCAATCAGAACGGCGCGCCGCTGCGCCTGGTGACGCCTTGGAAGTACGGATTCAAGGGCATCAAGTCCATCGTCGAAATCCGCTTCACCGAAAAAATGCCGCCGACGTCGTGGAATATCTCGGCGCCGCGCGAGTACGGGTTCTATGCGAACGTGAATCCGCAGGTCGACCATCCACGCTGGAGCCAGGCGCGTGAACGCAAGATCGGCGGCGGTGTGTTTGCGTCGCGCGTGCCGACGCTCATGTTCAACGGCTACGAAAAGGAAGTGGCCAGCCTGTACCAGGGGCTGGATCTCGCCAAGAACTACTGATGCCCTCCACCGTCGTCGTCCGGCGCTTCATCAAGCCGGCGGTATTCCTGGCATGCCTGGCGCCGCTGGCGCTGCTCATCCTGCATGCATTCAACATCGGCGGCGATCTCGGCGCCAACCCGGTCGAGAAAATCCAGGATACGTGCGGCCAGTGGGGACTACGATTCCTGCTGATCACCTTGGCCGCCACGCCGGTGCGCGACTGGTTCGATGCGCCGTGGGTAATCATGCTTCGACGCATGCTGGGCCTGTTCGGCTTCTTCTACGTGCTGCTGCACTTCCTCAACTGGCTGATCCTCGACCAGGGACTGTACTGGTCGGGAGTGTTGGCCGACATCGCCAAGCGCCCGTTCATCACTATCGGCTTCGCCGCACTGCTGCTGCTCATTCCGCTCGCGGCGACCTCGACCAAGGGGATGATGCGCCGGCTCGCCAAACGCTGGAAATCCCTGCACCGGCTGATCTATCCGATCGCGATACTGGGCGTGTGGCACTACTGGTGGCAGGTGAAAGCGGACATTCGCGAGCCGCTGCTGTACGCGTCGATTCTCGCGGTACTGCTGGGATGGCGGATGTGGAAGGCGCGAAGGACGCGAACCGTCAGGGCGGTGGCCTCGTGATCACACACATTACATCGCCGTCCTGATCGACCACAGCTCCGGAAAGAAACACAGTTCCAGCGCCTTCGCGAGATAGGAAACGCCGCCGGTACCGCCGGTGCCGCGCTTGTAGCCGATGATGCGTTCGACCGTCTTCATGTGGCTGAAGCGCCAGAGCTGGAATTTCTGGTCGAGGTCCACCAGCTTCTCGGCCAGTTCATACAGGTCCCAGTGATCGTCGACGCTGTGATACACGGCGAGCCAGGCCGCGGCGACCTGCTTGCTCGGCTGGTACGGTTGGGACCAGTCGCGATCCAGGTAATCGTCCGGAATCTCGAAGCCGCGACGACTGAGCAGCCGCAGCGATTCGTCGTAGAGACTCGGGCTGTGCAGCGCACGCTGCAGTGAGCCGTATGCCTCCGGATCCCGCTGGTGGACTTCGATCATCTGCGCCGTCTTGTTGCCGATGACGAACTCGAGCATGCGGTACTGATACGACTGGAAGCCCGAGGCGCGGCCGAGCTGATTGCGAAATGCCGAATACTCCGCCGGCGTCAGCGTCGCGAGCACGTCCCACGACTGCGTCAGTTGCGCCTGGATACGAGCGACACGCGAGAGCATCTTGAACGAAGGTCCGAGATCGTCACGGCGGATGTGTTCGAGCGCGGCAGTCAGTTCGTGCAGGCACAGCTTCATCCACAGCTCGGACGCCTGGTGGATGATGATGAACAACATTTCATCGTGTTCGTACGACACAGGTTTCTGCGCGCTTAGAATCCGGTCGAGTCCCAGGTACTCGCCGTAGCTCTGCGATTCGCCGAGATCCCAGTGGACTTTTTCGTCGGTGAGATCGACCGGGCTTGCGACCGGACTGGTCACTGGACTGGCAGGAGCGCAGGGTTTGTCGTCGCTCATGGTCGTCAGGCAAACATCCAGCTGGGAACGGCCTGCCAGCCACGCAGCAATTCGCGATCGAGGCGGCGATAGTCGGGCTCGTGCGCTTCGACCAGCGCCCAGAAACGGCGCGAGTGATTCATGTGGCGAGTGTGACACAGCTCGTGGACGAGCAGATACCGCAATACCGCGGCGGATTGAAACAGCAGGCACAGGTTCAAACTGATGGTGCCGCTCGCGGAGCAACTTCCCCACCGCGTCCGCTGCTGGCGGATCTGCATTCGCGAGAACTGAAATCCGGAAGACTGCGCCACTTTCGTCAGCGCCAGCCGCAATTCTTCATGCGCCAGCGCGGCCAGCCACGAACGCAACGCGGCGGCGACTTTGCGGTCGTCGTCGAGTTGGCCGGCTACCGACAGCCAGCCTTCGCCGGCCACTCGCACCGTGATGCGGGGAGAACGCGTCGGCCGGTACTCGACCACGAAGCGCCGTCCGATCGCCGGAAGGTCGATCACTTCGGGGCGCGCATCGTTGACCCTGCCCGCCGAAAGATCGGCGACGCGCTGGTCGATCCATTCGCGATGATTGCCGACGAAGCGCTGAACCGCGGTGGGAGAAGCACCGGGCGGAACGACGACTTCGACTCGGCCACCGGGATAAACACGCACCGAAAGGCGTCGCGCGCGACGACTGATGCGCACATTCCAGGGTGCATTGAAATCGCGCGCCTCGAACAACTGCAATTGTGCCGTCATACCTGTCTCATCGCCGCGATCGCTGCGCCCTGGTCATACACGAGGGTCATCATGGGTTCATACATGAGAGCCACACGCATGAGGATCCACAGATGCCAGAAACCTGTCACTCATCGCAGTCGTACTTTCCATGAGTGTCCGCGTGAGGGCATGCGTCATGCACGCCAGTCTAGTCCACCTCGGCGGCACTGCCTATCAGTCAACTCCCCAGCCGATCATCGCGGTCTGACCGCCGCGGTATCGAGCAGTTCGCGCGCCTTGCGATAATCGGGTGCAAGCACCAGCGCTTTCTCGATGACGTCGCGAGCAGCACGTGTGTCGCCACGCTGCAGATAATTCTCTCCGAGCAACAACAATGCTTCGGCCTGGCCCCAATCGGGATAGCCGGGCCGTGCCGGCGGCTCCGCTTCGAACGCCGCAACGATCGCTCGCTGGCGATCGACCGCCGAGCCGTCGGGCGCCGTCGTCGCAGATTGCAAGCACAGTCCTTCCATCAACATCACCCGCGGATTCTCCGGAGCCAGCTCCTGCGCGGTTCGAAACGAGCGGCTGCGTGCACAGGGCGGGATGGAAGACTGCGTCTCTCCATTCCGTGGACTGTGAGCCAGCGTCGAGCACTCGGCATCCACGACGTAGGCCTCTGCCATTTTCGCGTCGGCGGCCAAAGCGGTTCTGGTGTGTGCGAGGCAAGCCTGCGCCGCCCTGGTTGCCAGGGTGCGGGAATTCTTCGGGCCACTGTGATCGGCTGCGTCGGCATACAGCTGCGCCAGTTTCCAACGAGCGTAAGCTGCGTTATACGCTTTCAGCGCCGCGAGCGAATCGGGTATGTCGAGACGCTCGATGATCTGCACGACTGCGTCGAGTCCTCGCACGTCGGCGGTGTAGAACGCGTACTGGGCGCGTGCTGCGGCGTCGTCGAGCTCAGCCAGGGGATCCGCAAACGCTGGCGCCGACGAACACGCCGCAAGCAGGTAGATGCCTGCTGCGAACAGCCGCCGCCGTAAAGGCAAAGAGTGAAGTGTCCCCATTCCCCAATACCTTGACCGCATTGTTTATCATCGCACCGCCGCGGATAGTACAGCGGCGGCGCCCGAAATGTCTGTGGGAATCGCGGCGTCGCCGCCGCCAACGATTGAACGTAACTGCACACGATATGCCTGCTGCACTGCTCGACATAGGGATCAATCTGACACATGAAAGTTATCGCTCCGACCTGGCGGCGGTAATGGAAAGGGCGGCGCACGCCGGCGTCACTCGCATGATCGTCACCGGAAGTTCGATCGCGAGCACACGTGAAGCGCTGGCGCTGGTGCATTTGCATCCGAATGTCCTGCGCTGCACGGCTGGCGTCCATCCGCACCACGCGAGCGACTTGGATGAAGCACAGTTGCGTGAACTCGCAGGACTCGCCACGGCAAACGACGTCGTGGCAGTCGGTGAATGCGGACTCGACTATTTTCGGAATTTCTCGCCTCGCGAGGCGCAGCTGGATGCTTTTAGGGCGCAGCTCGCCCTGGCACGCGAGCTAGGCAAGCCGGTGTTCCTGCATCAGCGTGATGCACACGACGACTTTCTTGCGGTGATGCACGAGTTTCGCGATCTGGCAGGCGTGGCACACTGTTTCACTGCCGGGCCCGAGGAGGCGCGAGCGTATCTCGATCTTGGCCTGCACATAGGGATCACGGGATGGATCTGCGATGAGCGCCGAGGCTTGCACCTGCGAGAGGTCGTACGCATGGTTCCCGCGGATCGCCTGCTGATCGAAACGGACGGCCCGTACCTGTTGCCCCGCGATTTGCGCCCGAAGCCCGAATCCCGTCGCAACGAGCCGGCGTATCTGCCCCACATTCTGTCCGCGATTGCAGCGGCACGCGGTGAGACTGCCGACTCGCTCGCCGAACGAACGACTCAGAATGCGTTGACCCTCTTCGGATGGCGATGACCCATGGAAATGACGATGGAAACCCTATGAATCCAGCACAGCTGCGCAGCTACATCGACCGCGTCTGGGACGATTCCATCGTGCCGGCCTTGTGCGACTACATTCGCATTCCCAACAAATCGGTCAACTTAGATCCACAGTGGGCCGAGCACGGGTACATGGACGCCGCGGCCGAACTCATGCGCAGGTGGTGCGTTGAGTATGCGTTGCCAGGCATGACCATCGAGCTGGTGCGTCTCGCCGGACGCTCACCATTGTTGTTCGTCGAGATCCCGGCGCAGTCGTACGATAGCGCGGTGCCGTCGCGCGATCCGGCGGATTGCGTGCTCATGTATGGCCACATGGACAAGCAGCCGGAATTCACCGGCTGGGCTGAAGGCCTGTCGCCCTGGACACCGGTCATTCGCGAAGGCCGGCTCTACGGACGCGGCGGCGCCGACGATGGCTATGCCGTATTCGGCTCATTGCTCGCTGTGCGGGCACTTGCCGAACAACGCGTGCCGCATGCACGGTGCGTGATCCTGATCGAGAGCGGCGAAGAGAGCGGCAGCCCGGATCTACCGGCCTACATCGAGCACCTCGCGGAGCGTATCGGTCAACCGTCGCTGGTGGTGTGCCTGGATGCCGAATGCAGCAACTATCGACAGTTCTGGTGCACGACCTCGCTGCGCGGCAATCTCATCGGCACGCTACGCGTCGATGTGCTCAGCGAGGGCGTGCATTCAGGCATGGCGAGTGGCATCGCGCCGTCGAGCTTTCGGGTGATTCGTCAACTGCTGGACCGAATAGAGGACTCCGCGACCGGGCGCTTGCTGGTCGATGCGCTGTACACGAACGTTCCGGAGGATCGTCTGCACCAAGCAACGGCGGCGGCGCTGACTCTCGGCAACGAAGTGTTTCGCAAGATTCCGTTCCTGTCGGGCATGCAACCCATGTCCGGCGATCCGGTCGAGCTGCTGCTCAATAGCACCTGGCGCCCGACACTTTCCGTTACCGGCGTCGACGGCATTCCCTCGCTGCGCAATGCAGGTAACGTGTTGAGGCCCATGACTGCGCTCGTGCTGTCGTTTCGCTTACCGCCGCAGGTGGATCCCGAAGCAGCAGCGCAGGCAGTCAAGCGAGTGCTCGAAGCGGCCCCGCCTTACGGCGCTCGCGTGCGCTTCGATATCGAGTCGAGCATGGGCGGATGGAACGCACCCTCTTCCGCTCCCTGGCTGGAAGCCGCCGTCCAAGCCGCTTCCAGGCAGTACTTCGGCGCCGACGCCATGTATATGGGCACCGGCGGCAGCATCCCGTTCATGGGCATGCTCAGCGAGAAATTCCCCGCTACGCAGTTCCTGGTCACCGGCGTCCTCGGCCCGCATTCGAATGCGCATGGACCGAACGAGTTTCTGGATATTGCGACAGGGAAGAAAGTGACGGCGTGTGTGGCGCAGGTGATCGCAGAGCACGCAAAGGCTTCTTAGTCCCCGGATCACCCCGCCAGCGGATTCGGCTCGGCGTGCTTCTTCACGTTGGCCCAGACGTCGCCGAAGGCGGCGGTGATGTTGCCGCGAGCCGGGTCGACGACCGGGTAGTCGCCGGTGATGGTGTCGATGCGGATGACGTTGCGGGGCTTGCCTTTCGGGAAGTCGCTGCGGACCGTGAATACCACGCGGCCTTCGACGGGTACGTCGCCGGTCAGCAAGCGCACCGCGGCCATGCGGTCGTAGAGGGCGTGCTGGGGATTGGCGAAGGTGAAGCGGCGCTTCTTGCCGATCACGGTCCATTCGATCATCTGGTCGCCGCCGAAGATCGCGCCCGGCAGGTCGAGCAGGTCCAGCACCAGCAGTCCCCGTTGAGTCAGCAACAGGTAGTGGACGTGGATCTGGCCGCCGTTGCCGTTGGGCAGCAGCACGTTCTTCATCATCTCGTAGGCGATGCTGGCGATGGCGGCATCGATGGCCCGCCTGGAGCGGTACGCCCGGAATTGCAGGTAGCCCCAGACGATGGCCGCCAGCACCAGCAGCGCAATGGCTGCGGGCCAGGCCCAGGCAGGAATCTCTACAGGCATGTTCAAGGCTGCTGCAACCCCGTACGAAGCGCGCTGAGAGTCGGCGCGAGGTCCGTTTCCTGCCGAGGCAGGTCCAGTAGTCGGGCGAGCTCCGGCGGCACCGGTACTTGCTTGCCGATCTGCGGTTCGACGATGTCGTTGAACTTGGCAGGATGGGCGGTAGACACGATCACCCAATGACCGCGTGCACCGCGCGACAGCAGGCGACGAAACACTTTCGCCGCGGTGGCAGTGTGCGGGCACCAGATCTGCGACAGCTCATGCGCATCACGGCGGATGGTGGCGCGGATCTCGATGTCGTCGACGCTCGATGCTCCCAGCTGTGCCTGCAGCTCGGCGAAATCGGGATGCAGCGACCGCAGGCGTTCCATGTTGCTCGGATTGCCGACGTCCATCGCCGATGCCAGCGTGGCAACGCTCGCTCGCGGCTGCCAATCGCCGGTTCGCAGGTACTCGCAGATCGTCTGGTTGGCGTTGGTGGCGAGAACGATCTCACCGAGCGGCAAACCGACATGCCGTGCCCAGATCGCGGCCAGTGCATTGCCCAGGTTGCCCGCGGGAATAATGAAGTTGGGCCGCTTGCCCGTCTGCTTCCACAGTTCGAGGCTGGCTTTGGCGTAGTAGACCATCTGCGGCAGCAGTCGGCCGACGTTGATGCTGTTCGCGGACGACAGCTCGTGAGTCTCGCTCAGCGCCGGATCGGCGAACGCTTCCTTCACCATGCGCTGGCATTCATCGAACGTGCCGGCAACCCGGAAGGTGCGCACGTTGCCGCCCCAACACGCGAGTTGCTGGGCCTGACGCTGCGATACCAATCCCGCTGGATAGAGCACGGCAACATCGATGCCCGGCTTGTTGTGAAACGCCGCAGCGACCGCGCCACCGGTATCCCCGGAAGTCGCCACCAGGATGGTCAGCCGCTTGTCCGACTTGCGGGGAATGCGCGTCATGCATTCAGCGAGGAAGCGCGCTCCGAAATCCTTGAACGCCGCCGTCGGACCGTGAAACAGTTCGAGCACCGACACGGGTGCCGGCGCTAGCGGCAGCGGTACCAGTGGAGCTGGGAAATTGAATGCTGCTTTGGTGATCGCTTCCATCTGGCCGGCGAGCGCATCGCCCGCTGCGAACGGCGCGATCAATTGGTTCGCCAGCTGCGGCAGCGATGCATCCGCAGCGAAGTCGTGCGGCACGAAACGCGGAAACGTCTCCGGCACGTACAAACCGCCGTCCGGCGCGATGCCCTGGACA
>Ga0157380_10002131_pt1 | contig 13273 bp, 12 predicted proteins | sample S35metaG_FD_119757 | JGI IMG/M metagenome (GOLD analysis project Ga0157380, IMG submission 119757) | Switchgrass rhizosphere microbial communities from Kellogg Biological Station, Michigan, USA - S3-5 metaG | ecosystem: Host-associated > Plants > Roots > Rhizosphere > Soil | place: USA...
ACGTTTACATGTCCGTGTAACATCTCGACGTAATGCTTCATGATATGCAGGCCCAGGCCCGTTCCCTGCGCAGTTCCCGTATTAGAAGCACGGAAGAACCGGTTGAATAAATACTTCTGGTCCTCTTTCGGTATTCCGATCCCATCGTCCCGCACTTCTATACGCAGTCGGCTGTTGACATTGCTGATCACAGAAATTTTCTTTCCTTCATCCGAATATTTAATCGCGTTCGAAATAAGGTTATTCACAATACTTCCTATTAATACCGGGTCCGTATGTACTTCTTGCATGCCATGATGCTCGTACTCTATTTCCTGGCCGGGTTTAGAGAAACTATTAAAACTGCTGCAAATTTTCGCCAAATAATCTTTGATGTTTACCTGTTCTATTTTCGGCGTGACCTTGCCTTCTTCAATTTTACTGATGGATAAAAATTCATCAAGGATGGTGGTAAGGTTATTAACCGATGATTTAATTCTTGCGACATGTTTCGCTGCTTTTTCCTGATATTCTCCGTAAGAGTACCGTTCCAGTAAAACGGTCGAGCTAAGAATTGATGTTAACGGTGTGCGAAATTCATGGGATGCCAATGACACAAAGTTAGACTTCATTTTGTTGAGCTCGATTTCGGTTGCTAGGGCGCTCTTCATTTTTTCCTCCAGCTCCTTATGTGCGGTCATGTTGACGAGGGCAGACAGGAGGTGTTTTTCATTTTTTATATCGATTATCTGCATCGATAATGACACCCAAATAGGACTTCGACCTTTCGGCTTTATTTGTATTTCGACATCTTTTGCGCTTCCAGTTGTAAAAGCATTTTTTATGATTGATTCCCGTTGCTTCCCGTTTTCCAACAATTTGAGGGAAACGGCCGTCTCGCCAATGAGTTCCCTTGGCGTGTAGTCAGTGATCTGCGAGTACGCCTTGTTGCAATCAGTGATTACGCCATCTTTTAGTCGGCTTATCACCATGCCAACGGGCGTCTCATTGAACAACGTTTTAAACAAGTCATTGGCTCCTTTCAATTCTTGTTCAGCCGTAATCCGTTTGTTAAAATTATAGCGAATAGAAAAGAAAGTGGTGGCTACCAAAATCAAAACTCCCCCGAGCATTAGGAAGAAAGTACTATAGAACGCAGCGATGCTTTTCTGATTTGCTTTTTCTCTTTGCAATAATAACTCCACCTCCGTCGCTTTTATCTTATTGAGGACTTCTCCGGCAGTCGTTCGATATTTTTTGTGTATTAAGAATCGATCTGCATGTTCGGCTCGGCTCGCCAGGCCGTCAAACAGGTGATGTAACGAGTCCGTAAAATGAACCAGGCCGTTTACGTGGCTTAAAAGTGTGTCGATCCGCCGCCGTTGTTTTTCATTGTCCTGCGTTAAGAATTGGAGTCGTTTGATACTTTCTAAGGTACTGGTTTTAGCCGAAGCATAGGGGACTAAAAATGATGGATCACGTGTTACCACGAAACCATTGCTTTCTAGTTGAATTTCTTTATAGAAAGATTCCAGTTCAAGGACGTTATCGAGGACCTGATGGGTATGTTCCACCAAGTCAGCTGCCTTATCAGAGGCGTGGCTATTTTTCAGTGAAATAACAGCCAGGACCGAAATTCCAGTAATCAGCAACGCAAAAAGAACGCCTAGTATTAATTTAAAAGAAATCATTTCTCCAGGACCAAATTAAAGTTAAGGTAAAACACATGCGCGCGGCCCAACAATGACTTTTGTCAGCTCATAAAAAGTTTCTATTGCTTTTGGGCAGGCTGATCGTTGGGAAATCGTGATTGAAAACCTTCTTTTAGATTATCTTCGAGTTGTACCACTTGCAACGTCAACCCATCTGTGGCATCACGGGTAAAGAATCCTTTTCCTTCTCGCGGCTCTTTGCAATGACACACTCCGTGGTGAGCAACATCATCGCTACTGAAGAAGCATTCTCCAGCGCCAACCGTCCCACTTTAGTTGGGTCGATCACACCAGCAGCCAGTAAATTCTCCATGACTTCTGTCTTGAAATTGAATCCATAGTCACCTTTACCGTCTTTCACGCGCTGGAGAATTTCGTTTGGATCGAGGCCGGCGTTTATCGCCAATTGTTTAACAGGTTCTTCCAGCGATTTTCTGACGATGTATATTCCAATGCGTTCTTCTTCGTTTTCAGGAACAATTTTTTCAAGTGAAGCAATGGAACGAAGATATGTAACACCGCCTCCAGGCACGATGCCTTCTTCGATGGCAGCCCTCGTTGCATTGAGTGCATCTTCTACACGGTCTTTTTTCTCGCTCAGTTCCATTTCCGTATAGGCGCCAACGTAGATAATTGCCACACCTCCGGTAAGCTTTGCCAGGCGCTCCTGCAACTTCTCTTTATCGTAATCGGAAGTGGTATTTTCGATTTCGGCACGAATCTGTTTCGTGCGACTTGCAATTTTTTCCTTTTCTCCCGACCCATTGATTAACGTTGTGTTGTCCTTAGTGATGACAAGCTTTTCACAACGCCCGAGCTGATCAATTTCAATTTTATCCAACTTGAAGCCACGTTCTTCGGATATCACAGTTCCATTCGTTATGACGGCTATGTCCTCCAATAAATCTTTTCGCCGATCGCCAAAACCAGGAGCTTTTACAGCGGCTACTTTTAACGCACCCCGGAGATTGTTAACCACCAATGTCGCTAGTATATCTGTTTCAATATCTTCCGCGATTATCAATAGCGGCGATCCTGCTTGTGAAACCTTCTCTAACACCGGCAACAATTCTTTTATTACTGATATTTTTTTGTCGTAAATAAGAATGAAGGCGTTTTCAAAAATAACTTCCAGTTTTTCGGGGGAGGTGATGAAGTAGGGCGAAAGATATCCGCGATCGAAACGTAAACCCTCCACTACTTCAATGGTCGTCTCCATCCCTTTTGCTTCTTCAATTGTGATAACGCTTTCTTTGCCCGCTTTCGCCATAGCATCAGCAATCAGCTTTCCAACCTCATGATCGTTATTCGCTGAAATAGTGGCAACCTGTTCGATCTTTGAACGATCATCGCCGATCATCATGGATTGAGATTTCATGTAATCCACCACCGCTCTCACAGCTTTGCTTATACCCCGGCGAACCTCCATCGGGTTTACACCAGCTTCAATACGCTTCAACCCTGTATTAATCATGGCCTGTGCCAGAAGCGTTGCAGTAGTCGTCCCGTCGCCAGCGGTTTCTGAGGTTTTTACCGCTGCCTGTCTAAGCATCTTGGCCCCCAAATCTTCGATCGGATCGTCCAGCTCAACTTGCTTCGCCACCGTGACACCATCATTGCAAACCTGAGGATCACCCGTTACCTTTTCAAAAATCACCGTGCGTCCCTTCGGACCAAGTGTAATGACGACTGCTCGGGCGAGTGCATTTATACCGTCCTTCAATTTTCGTCTTGCCTCGACGTCAAAGTCAATTATTTTTCCCATAATTATTTGATTTTATTTTGATTCGTATTTTCGAATGGATGCGTAAACTTCTTTTTTAAAGTTCTTAATGACCGCATACACATCTATCATTTTCACACGCAATTGTTGATGAACATCGCGGTAGTTGCTTTCCTCCTGCAACGAGGTTGTTTGCATCACCAACGCTAGAAAACGTTCGATTCAAAGCCTGTTCCTTTATTGCTCCAAGCATGTCGCTATTAATGCTTACCAGGCGTTTATCAAGGGATGCAATTTCTTCCGTTGGATATGCTTGTCTTAATAGTTTACTGTGCAATAGGGTGTAAAAAAAAGCAAGCTCGTCTTCCCAAAATTCGATTTCACTTAGCCATGAGTGGCTTTCCTTGTGCAAAGAGGCTAAATCAGCCTGAAGCAGGTAAGATGTCTGAGGGTTGGTCAATAGGTCCATAATTGTTTATCATTAAGTTGTAGATTCAGGTGTATAGTATAGCGGTGCCCGATTCTCCGTTAGGCCAGTAAGCTCACTTCTATTATGACTGTTTCGAGTGTCGAAATCGGCACCGATCGAATCGAACAAAGTTGGTTTCCATATAGATTCGAATGGAGCTTTCATTTTCTTTGCCCTCTAAGATTCGGTTGACTTGCACCGACATGTCACTATAATCAGTATAGATAAAATCTTTTCTGCAGAGGCTAATGAATTTTTATTTCGTCCGTTGATATTGGCGCTTCTTTTCTGAGGTGTACAATCCAGGCGTCGATATATTGAATAAGAGCATTCCTGTCGGGGCTGACACCGTTTTCAATGTATGCTCCGGACGCTACCATCCCCAGTAAGATGCATTGTGGCAGGGTGAATCCTGCAAGCAATCCCAGGCAATAGCCAGCATTGAGGTTGTCCCCACCACCAGTCAAAACTTTCGGCTTATTGACAAACCTGCCTGTCATCTCAAATATTTCCCTTTGGTGAAAGGCAATGGTACGATCGACAGGATGGACCAGCAAGCAATCAATATTCATCATTTTGTAAAGATAATCGCCAGCCAGTTTAACCGAAGGCAGTTCTTCCTTCACAACGCAACTGTTAAGCGCAGACCAGATACGAAGTGTTTCATTTTCATTAAGACCAAGAGTAACTTTACCATAGGAACTAAAACAACCTATGACGTCCAGAATCTCGTCAATTTCTTGCGTGGATTTTTTTGAGGGATCACAAAGATCAAACAGGAATAGGAAATCTCTCCTACCCGATGGCTTGATTACATCCTTCAGCATCCCTTCCCAAATGTCGCTGCTATGAGGCAAGTTCACCCAATCGACAAAGGCAAGTAATTCACAATGCTCTATTGCCTTTTGGATTTTAGCCAAACCGAGCGTCCTTACGATGTGTTTCCAATCATAGTCATCAAACACGGTTAACTCCGAAAGGATAATTTTTCCGTCTTCAAATTCGATTGCGTCGCTTTCCCCCGGATCCAACACGCTTATTGCTTCACAGTTTTTATTGAGGTCGTAGAATAAAGGGTGTAGTTTAGGATAACCGAGGCTGCCAAGGCAGTAGCTATGAATACCTAACTTTCCAAGACCACTGCACAAGATCGGGGCATTTCCGCCGAACTTGGTTTTCTGAGTCATTAATTCGACCTGTCCACTTTTACCTGATGCATCCTTGATACGGCCGGCAAATTCAACCAGGGTTGCATAATAATTGCTTTCGCTATCGCTGCTTTGTCTAACAACTTTTTTAATCTTATCCACAAAGCCGTCAAATCCAACAAATACTTTTTTATCGTTAGCAACAACAATCTGCTGTAATTGCTGGCGCAATTCCGTAAGGGCTGCAATTGATGTCTTAATCATAACCGATCCTATTTATACACTAAAAATAAGATGCTGGGTTATATTCGGTTATGACTTTTAACAAACTATGAACTGATTTGCATCATATTCATAAAAAACTCTATGGTGGTGTTTGAGATGCGTAGTATCTTGAAGAGACGGGATGAATTATTTTTTTATCGCAAATTTATTGATGGCGTCTAATAGCTCGTCAGTATCAAACGGTTTACGCACATAGCCATCGGCCCCCATGTCCATGGCCAATCTTACTTCACTCTTTTCGGCACTCGCAGTGACATAAATGAATGGAATATATTTGGTTTCTGAATTACTTTTTATTGCTTTCAGGACACCATAACCGTCCAATCCAGGCATCATAATATCACACAAAATAATATCCGGCAATTCTCGGGTTGCAACATCGAGGCCTGTCTTTCCTTCCATTGCGACAATTACCTTAAAACCTTCAAGCTCGAGAATTTCTGAAATATTTTCTCTTATCTCAAGGTTATCTTCTATTACTAATATCGTTTTCATCTTGATGGTAACGCTATCAAAAATACAGTTGTCGTCCCAGGTGAGCTGCGAAACGAAATTGTTCCCTTCATTAATTCCACATAACGCTTGACAATCGTAACCCCAGTCCAGTTCCCTGTACATTTGCGGTATGTAACTCAAGTCAATAAATTCAAAAGCCACATTTGATCCACCGCGGACATCCAGCAAAGGTACGGTGGAGTCGTGTACGAAAGCCGCTTCTTGTTAAGAGACAATTATCACAGATGTTAACTTTCAGATCTGCAAACGAAGACAATAAACGATTCGCCAACAATAGCTGATAAAGGTCATCCTTTCACCTGACAAAACCTATTGAAATTTCAACGTACAGGCAGCTACCTTGATTCATTATTAAATATTTCTTAAAACTTAAATAAAAAATTGTTATGAATTTAACATTCAGACCGTCGACAGGACTTACCAGATTATTTTCAGACTGGCCAAGTACGCTGCTGGATCGAGATTTTTTTGATATTGAATCCGATCTCACGCCCGTGCGCCTAGGGATAAACACTCCTTCCGTAAACATTCGAGAGACTTCAAAGGAATATATTTTGGAAGTAGCGGCACCGGGACTGGAAAGAAAAGATTTCAATATTGAAATTGACAATCACACGCTGTGCATCAGCGCAGAGAAGGAAGAAGAGAAGGAAGAAAAAGAAGGAAATGACGGATATTCGAGAAAAGAGTATTCCTACAATTCATTCTCACGATCTTTTACACTTCCAGATGATGTAAAGGAAAATCACATCGAGGCAAAATATGAGCGTGGCATATTGAAATTGACCGTGCCTAAGGCCAAAGAAAGTGAACCAAAAGTTGCCAAAAAAATTACGGTGTCATAATCACAAGGTGTGTACAGGGATCACTTACTGACTGAAGTTGCAGTGCGTTTGAGGCAGATAAATCGCAATCAAAAGTCCGAACACAGTCAAGTACGCCCTGTACTTAACCATGCCAAACCAAAGTAGCCATGAAAAAACTAACAAACCTCAACGAAGTACTGGCCTTCCAACTTGAAGGCATGTATGACGGCGAAAAAAAATTGCAGCACCGGCTTCCGATCATTAGTGAACGTGTCGGGAATATCAGCCTTAAGGCCGAAATAGGAAAATGCGTAGAACGAGCCGTGGAGAAGAGGTGCAAACTAAAAAGAATATTCAGCTACTTACTAGTGGAAAAATCCAGACGAAAAAGCAACGTAATGGAGAGCATTTTGAGTGAAGCTGAGAACCTGGTGCATCACGGGTCAGAAAGTCACGTCGGAGATGTATTATTAGCAGCGTGCCTTCAAAGTGTAAATCACTACAGCGTTGCTAATTATCGCGCGGCACTTGCCCTTGCACTTGCACTAAATTTAGAACAGGTCGCGGACCTGTTAGATGAGATTCTGCAAATTGAAAAGGAAATGACCACTGGACTTGAAAAAATAGCATTTGAGGGATTACAAAAGCAAGAATCCATACCATTGACCTAAGTCAATGGTTCGCATTTACCAAAATACACGACCATTGAATTCATCTTAAAATGAAAATTATCATCCAAACACATGGCTTTACACCGACGAAGGCCATGCTAAATTTCATAACAAGAAAATTACGAAAGCTTGATCAACTTTCTCCCCGGATCCTGGAAGGTCGCGTCCTTTTAAGGTTAGAAAAATCAGATACCCGGAACAACAAATTGTGTGAGATCAAGCTTGCGATACCTGGGAACGACCTGTTTGCCTCAAAGCAAAATCAAACTTTCGAAGAAGCAGCGAGCCAGGTTATTGAAACCTTGAAGCGCCAGCTAGGCGATCAAAAACCGGAGTATAATCCACACGGCGTCCTCCACTAGGCACCGTTGAGATTGTTATATTTTTTAATCAAATTCAGATAGGTTCGCAATGCCACTACGTGCTGTTTTAAAATTTCCGCGTCGTCACATTGCGCTGCACTTATAGCGTGGACTTTTGCCCGCACATTTGCCCTGAAACATTTGTAGTAGGTAAATAACTTCCGGTCTTCCGCAAACTGAAAACAGACCGTCCTACTTTGGTATTCCTTTAGGAAGATGTCCGCCAACGATTTCTGCTTGAAGGCTTCAAGGTCCATGCAAAAGAATGCAATCTCATTTAAGATATCAATGTGCCTGTATGAATCGTTAAACTCAATGCAATCGAAGAGAATGGGATCCTTATATAAAAAAATATTTCCACTGTGAAGATCACCATGAACGTCCCGGTAAAACCCGTCATCCATTCTCCTTCTTATTCTTGTCGCGTGAATGGATAGAAACTTGTTGCTCCAATCAATCGATTTTTCAATAATCGTCGCGTAATGACAACCAAGATACTTTTTTGATAACGGGATAATTGATTTGACATCGTTGAACGCGGCGCGGGCCTTTGAAAGATTAAAAGAATTCTTTGTCACCGCTGTTTCCAAATGAAATGACGCAATGAGCCTTGCTAAAGATAAAATATGACTCGGAAGTACCTTCTTTTTCTGAAGAAGCTTATCCATTCTCTTCGTCGGATTTAGTCGTTTCATCACAACTGCATATTCGACTATTTTACCTTCACCTTGTCCGATTGTCCACGCATGATTATGCCTACGAACGGGTAACACATTTAGGTAGATGGGTGAGAATCGTCTATTGAGCTGAAGTTCTCTATGACAAAATTTTTTTCGTTTGCGAAGGGTAGAAAAATCAAGGAAAGAAAGCTTTAACGGTTTTTTAATTTTGAAAGCATACTTCCTTGTTAATATCACCCATGAAATGTGAGTCTCCTCAATGCGCCCTTGAAGTACCCTACCGTCATAACGACCAATACCCGCAAGAATGTTTACTTCGCTCTCATGCATGCCGGTTATTAATATAATGGATTGCGGATTCGATCATGGTTTGTATGTTATCCGCCGCAGATCGAATCACGAGGTGTGGAACATGAAGTTCATCAAATTCATTTTTGATCTTCAGATACACTTGAAAATCTGCCTCACTGTCCGTGCGACGCTCTTGTAGCCGTTCCTGAACCAGGGACTCGTCAGCTTCAATCTTAATGAACCTGATTGGTAATGCGTGATCTTTTGAAAGCGTCACGAATAAATCAATCATCTCTTGTTTGTAAAAACTTGCGTCTATAATTACGGATTTACCTTGATGCAGGGCTTGATCCATTTTTTCTGCCATGACGCGATAAATGTGCAACTTATCGTCTATTGTATATTTTCCTCGTGCGTGAAGCGCATTACGCAATCTATCGCTATTGAGATGCACGGCCCCTATGCGGTCCGACAATCTCTCAGCGAAATAACTCTTTCCGGTTCCTGGTAATCCGAGCACAACAATGATCATATATTGCTACTAACAGAAAATAACGAGTCAGCTTCCAATCAAGTGTCTTTGTTTTTCCGTTTTCACGATGCGTTCAGTCAATTGAAACACACGATGCTTGATGTCCCTAAAACTTTTTACAAACGCAACCAGCTCGTCTTCCAACATCTGATGCTCGTGGCGAAATGCAGAGGCGTCCAATGCAAATGGGTCAACCATCAAATTTTCAATATGTCGTAGGTGTTTTGATACTTTTTTATAAAGCGACTCGTATGTCTTAGTGATGTCCGAAAGCTTTGACGCAACCTCTTTGGTAACTGCTATATTCTCCTTATCCACCAACGATGTAAAATACTTGTCGATCAAAAGATCTATAAAGCGTAATTCATCGCCAAAAAATACTGTATCAGATTGCCAATGCGATGTAAGGGCATGAAGCTCCTGCCACTCTGCATCGAGCAGGTAATTGCTTTTTGGTCTGCTGCGAAATTCCATAATGTTTCTTTTAGTTTCTAAATAATTCTATTGTTTTGTTTTCTAGTTTTCATGCTGACTTCATCTTCAAAAGGGCACCGTACACCATAAAACGTGTCGTTTTCCTTCCTGTTCCTTTGGTGAATTTAATTCATAGAAATACAAAAGAATACACGGCTCGTCAGCCAAATCCCTGATTTAAATCATTTGTTATTATTAGTTTCCTCATATGCTGCAGTTTGCGCATCGCGTAGTTTTAAAGGGCAATAGTTAATCATCCCTGCCAAAAACAAACGCATGAGATTTCTCGTTCCGACTGATTTTTCTAATAACGCACTGCATGCATCCCAGTACGCATTGACCCTCGCGCAGCTAAAGCCTGGCTCAAGTATTCATCTTGTTCATGTATTGACACCCATTTTAAGTGATGCTCTTATTATTCAGGATATGGAACATGAAGTGACCAAATATCTTGACGGACTAGCGTCAGATTTAAAAGCGAAGGCCAAAAGTTCTCAGGTATCCTATTCAATCAGAGTTGGAGAAGTTGTTGCTGAAATTAACAGTCTAGCAAGGGAAATTAACACGGGACTTGTTATCATGGGAATGCAGGGATTAGGGAAAATTTCCCGCTTGATATTCGGAAGCAACGCTGTATCGCTAACAAAGAAGGCTACCTGTCCGGTGTTGATCGTGCCTGAGGCCGCTGTGCTCCGGCCTCCTAAACAGATTGTGTTTGCAACAGACTATTATACGAGTGATGCAGACGCTTTGCAACATCTTATTCCAATCGCGGCCACTTTCAATTCTGCAATCATTATGGTGCACCTGTTTGACCAAATGGAAGAAGAAGAATCAGAAGTCATCATGGCAAATTTTTTGGCAAAACAAATATTTAAAGACATCGAATATCCACAGATTACCTACAAAGTCCATTACAGCGAAAACCCGGCACTAGGAATCAAAGATTTCTGTGATTCTATGTCAGCAGACCTGCTGGTACTTTCGGCAAGAAAACAAACGATAATCAACAGATTATTTAGAGAGAGCGTTACAGATGAACTAAGCTACAGTAGTGCTATCCCACTGCTAATTTTTCATGAATAAAGCTATTTTAACGATCCATCGACCACCATTGGAGTAAACGGGAACTTTTTTTATCATGGATTTGTCATGCCCCAACAAATCGAGCCACCATGCCTCCATTCAAGAGAAGAAATGCAACCCAAAGTCTGCTCTTTTGGGTATTCTTAATCTCCATTTCGTTGTCATTTGCCGATGCCACTCCTTCTTCTATACATCGGTTTCCCTTTGAAACAACTATCGACGCGCTTTATCACACGATTGAATTCAACAATTCATCACCCTCCTACGAAGCGTTCAATCATGCACTAAACGGCTATTACAAGCTCAAAATCGCCAACTTAATTTCACCAAGAGAGATAATTACGATCATCGATTTTAAAAGATCAGCAAACCAGAAAAGGTTATGGGTAATAGACTTAAAAAACAAAAAAGTATTGTTTCACACGCTGACCGCTCATGGCCGAAACAGTGGTGACGAACATGCTCAATTTTTTTCAAACACACGCAATTCGAACCAAAGCAGTTTAGGATTTTTTATAACCGGAAATACATACATCGGGAAGCACGGAACTTCACTTAAGCTTCATGGTATCGAACCTGGCATCAATGATAACGCAGAGACTCGTGCAATCGTTATGCACGGAGCTGAATATGTCAGTGAATCCCACATTAAAAAATATGGCAGGCTAGGTAGAAGCTTCGGATGCCCGGCAGTGCCGGTTGAACTGCACGAAGCGTTAATCAATACGTTGGCCAATAAAACATGCCTGTTTATTTATTATCCTGATCCGATTTATATTGCTCAATCAGCATTTAAGAGTGAGAATTGATGGGTGTCCAATTAATGATTAACCTTCCGGAATGAATTCAAACTCTTCAGACTGAGTCTCTGTTAGTTTGAGATGTGCTAAGGACCGAAGCAACGATTTTTTTACAGAAAGGATTTCGTAATGAACATTCATCAATGTTGACGCATCAAATTCGACAAGGTCTTTTTTTTGCAGCATTGCTATGATCCGGGAAGTTCTCTTTTGCTGATTATGAAACGCCGCTTTCATAGCGTCCGCTAGTCCTTCGAACAAAGTTTTTTGATCTTGTATGTCCAGTAAATTGTAAAATGTCAGGTTAAAATCCTTCCAGTCTGCCTGAAGATCTTTATACTGATTATATAGGATATTATCCGCCGCGGCATCAAAATCTTTAAAATTGTGCTGAATATCCTTCATCGACTTTGCTGCACGAATACAATATCGTACCGCTGTGATGTATTGATTTACCAGTGCATATTGACTCTCGTTAAGGTCATTGATTTGGAGAACTGCATAATACTCCAGAATGGCACCTTCCGTGTTTTTTAACTTCGCATATATTGCATTTACAGAAGTATGGGAACGAACCAATGACCTCAGCACCGGACGGTTCGCATTTTTCTCATCGACGTTCAAAATGTGTAGAAGAAAATCCAGTGTCTTCGTCAACAGGTTCTCGCCTTCATGGAGCAACGTTTCCACGGCCAGTTCAGGAACAACCGGAAGATTGGTGCGAATGAATGATATTTTTTTATCTTCAACACCCTGAAATCTCTTGGACAACCAGGTTGAAAACAAATTGATGAATGGAACAAAAAATATTATAGTTAAGATGTTCATGAAGGTTTGAAAAACTACCAAACCGATAAGTGGATCCTTCACACCAACTGCATCCTGGATAAAGTGGATAAAGTCCGAAAGAAAAGCAAAGGCGACCGCGCACGTCACGAGATTGAAAATAAAATTACCCCAAGCGACTCTCTTCTTATTGGCTGTGCCCTTTAGACTGGCTAATACAATTTTAATAGTAGTACCTAATTCGGATCCTATAACGATGGCCGCAGCCATCGGAAACAGTATGACGCCCGTGTATAATGCCGTCAAGGTTATCGCTACGGTGGCCGAACTCGACTGCATTAAAATTGTTGCTGCAAATCCTATTATCACAAAAATCCATAAGCCATATTGGCTGTACGTTTCGAAGTCTAAGCTATCCACAAAATATTCACTGGAAGCCTTCATGAAGCCTAAACCCAAAAACAAAATACCAAGTGAGAAAAATAATCGAAAGTAATTGTATAGCCGTTTTTGCTCAGACACAAAAAACATCCCGATAGCAAAAACGCCGACAACCAACAATGCGTAACGCTCTATATCAATTTTAAATCCTAAAGTAGCGACAATCCAGCTGGTGAACGTTGAACCTACATTTGATCCCAAGATAATTCCCAGTGCATTCCGAAAGGTAATGGTCCCCGCTTCAACCAGTGCAAGCACCAGTAACGATACCACAGAACTGCTTTGCACCAACCCAGTGATTAACGCGCCACCCGTTATTGCGTATGGTAAACGTTGCGTGTACTTTGCTATAAAAAGTTTAAATGATCGTCCTGACAACTTTTTAAGCACCTTCTCTAACAAGGTCATTCCATAGAGAAATAGACCCAAGCCAGCTAAAAATTCCCAAGTATCCATTTACAATTCCATTTCAAAGCTCAATACACTTTAATACACCAAAGGCATACCTAAAG
>Ga0157380_10002132_pt1 | contig 13272 bp, 12 predicted proteins | sample S35metaG_FD_119757 | JGI IMG/M metagenome (GOLD analysis project Ga0157380, IMG submission 119757) | Switchgrass rhizosphere microbial communities from Kellogg Biological Station, Michigan, USA - S3-5 metaG | ecosystem: Host-associated > Plants > Roots > Rhizosphere > Soil | place: USA...
ACTCCCGCCGCGGCCGCGGCCGCCACGAGGTGCAGCGTGCCGATCGACTCGAGCTCGTGCGCGTAGCTCGTGTCGCGCCGGGGCGTGGTGACGAACGCGGCGTGGAACACCGTGTCGACGTCCTCCTCGCGGAAGAGCTCCACGAGCCTCCGGTCGGCGCCCGGCAGCGTCAGGTCGAGCATCCGGTGCCGCACGCCCTGCAGCGTCGTCGGCGGCGGCGCGATGTCGACCGCGAGCACCGCGTCGGCGCCGCGCTCCGCGACCAGCCGGCGCAGCAGCCGGCCGCCGAGGAACGACGCCGTCCCGGTGAGGGCGAGGCGCGGCACGTCGCTAACCGGCGGCCTTGGCCCTGGACTTCGGCCGGCGCGCTCGGGCCCGGTCCGGGGCGGCCTTCGAGCGGCTGCGCTTCAGCGCCAGAAGCTCCTTCTCGAGCGCGTCGATCCGCGCGACGGCGCGCTTCAGCTCGCTGCGCGTCGGCACGTTCATCTGGCGCAGCACGCGGCCCACGGCCTGCTCGAGCTTCTCCTTGCCGCGCATCGCCCCGGCCACGGCCTGCATGAATCTCGGGTTCTGGCTGAGCTCCGCCGACACCTGGGTCAGGTACTCCTGGCCCCGCGAGCGCAGCCGATTCAGGAAACCGGAGTCTTCGGCCATTGGCTCGCCTCCCCTTCGCGCCGAGGATACGACGCGGGCGCGTGGCGCGCCAGCGCGCTCAGCGCGGCTTGAACGAGGCGAGCTCGATCCGCTCGCCCAGCAGCTGGCGGAACTCGCGTGGCGGGATGCCGGCCACCTGGCGGCCGGTCTCGTACTCGATCGCGTCGATCGCCTGCTCCCAGACCCGCTCGCGCCGCGCGACCTCGTCGGCGTCGCGCACCTTCGCGAACTCCTGCACGTACTTGTTGTGGCGGCACAGCATCCGGAAGCCGGCGGCCGTCTCGGGACGCCGGATCGGCAGCCCCAGCAGCCGCACGTCGTTGCCCACGTCGTGGATCGGCTGGCCCCACTCGCCGTAGACGCCGAAGATCGAGCCGAGCTTCTCGACCACGTTCGCGAGCTTCTCGTCGCCCGCCGCCTGCAGCACCGCCTTGTAGAGCGGCAGCGTCACGTTGCGCGAGAGTGTTGGGTCCGCGAGCCGCACCTTCACCCCGAGCTCCTCCTCGGCGATCCGGCAGATCTCCTCGGAGCGGATCCGGTTGTCGGTCGCGAGGTGGATGCGCGCGCCGATCGCCTCCGGCGCGGTGAGCGCGGCCAGGATCCCCGCCGCCACGCGGTCGACCGGAACCAGGTTGATCTCGGCCGAGCGGTCCGCCGGGAAGCTCGTCGCGATGCGCGTCGCGAGCAGCGTCCGCAGCCTGTCGAAGGGCTCGCGCCCCAGCTCCGACAGCGCCTCCTGCGCGCGGCCGAAGGCGTTCACCGGCGCATTCAGCACCTTGGTGTCGCCGCGGTTGTTGCCGGTGCGCGCGTGGCCGATCACGATCGAGGGCAAGAGCTGCGTCACGCGCAGGCCGTCCTGCACGAGCGCCCGGTCGGTCTCGATCGAGGCCATCGCCTTCGTGAGCTCGTAGTAGTTGTTGTAGAAGTGGCGCGGGAACACGAGCGCGTGCTCCTGCGCGATCGTGCGCTTGCGGCGGCCGTGGATGTAGGACGTCTCGATCGCCACGTGGGCCACGAAGCGCCCGCCCGGCGCCGCCTGGATCTCCTTCGAGAACGCGAGCGCGTTGCGGCAGCCGAGCACGTTGGCGCGGAACGAGCTCTCGTACGGGTCGTCGAACGAGACGCTCGCCGCGCAGTGGACCACGTGGGTCAGCTCGCGCCGCAGCCGCGCCAGCTCGGCGGCCTCGATCCCGAAGCCCGGCTGCTCGACGTCGCCCTCGACGAAGCGGAAGCGGGCTTCCGCTTTCCCGCTCAAGTGCAGCCGCTTCATCAGCAGCGCGCCGCGCTCGCGGGCGCTCAGCACCTTCACGACCTCCTTCGTCTTGCGGTCGCGGATCGTCTCCTTGCGCACCACGCAAACGACCTCGTCGACGTAGGGATGCAAGGCCGCCTGGGCGAGGAACTCCTTGCCCAGGAACCCGGTCGCCCCCGTCAGCAGCACGCGCAGGCGCGGGCGCTTGCCGAGCGCCTCGAGCTTCGCCTTCGCCTGCTTCTGCAGCTCGGCAACCCGCGCCTTCACCTCCCGCTCCGACAGGTGCGTCGGCTCGCGGAACTGGAACGCGTAATCACGCGTGGTGACGCCGAGGAGGCGCGCGACGCGCCGGGCGTCTTCCGGGTTCCCCGTGAGGCCCGCAACGGTGCGGCCGACGCTCGAGCCCAGCCGCTCGATGCCTTTCAGGCCGAGCTTGACCAGACCCTCGTTGCCCGTGACGTGGATCAACCGGCTCGCCAGGAACTGCGCGGCGATCTCGGCCGGGTGCCGATCGCGGTGGGCATGCACGAGCAGATCGCTCGGGTCGATCGGGTCGGAGAGAGCCTCGCCGGTGGTGCGGTCGACCTTGACGATGTACTGGGCAGGTGACATGTCGACGACGGATGCGGGTGGGTCCCTCCTCGTCGCGCGCCGACTTTCGGGGCGTTTGCGCGCGACCTTCGACGCGATCGGCTGGCGGATCCCCTTCGTCTGGCGCATGGAACGCCGGAGCCTACTCCATCGTTCGGACGCGCACAAAAGGCGTGATGTCGCATGCAGAACTTACACGCGATGCGCGGCATACGGATTGCTAGACTGATACCAGGGATCGCCTCGCCGGGGCCGCTCGGCCCCGGGCGCGGCATGAGGAGGAATCGAGATGAAGTGGCAATCCAAGGCAGGTTTGATCCTGCTCGCCGCCGCAACCGTCGCTCCGCCGGCGTTTGCCCAGAACCTGCACAAGGAGCGAGGCAACATCCTCGCCGTCGACTGGAACGCGATGCAGGTCCGGCTCAAGGACCCGCAGGGCCGCGAGCGCACCTGGCCCGTGTCTCGGAATGCCGTAGTGGAGTTCAACGACAAGCGCGAGCAGTTTCCCAACCCGAAGCTCGGCGACCTCGTGGCGCCGATGTACGTGCACTTCACCTTCAACGCCGACACCAAGGAAATCGTGAAGTTCGAGGTTGCCGAGGTGGGCTTCGAGCCGGGCAAGGCCGGCGCCTCGGCCAGCAGCGGAGCCGCGGCCTCGGCCTCGGCTGCTGGAACGCAGACGGTCACGATCACCGCGGTCGACGCGAACGTCGGCCAGGTCGAGGTCCAGACGGCGACGGGAAAGCACACGTACTGGGTCGAGCCCAAGACCCTGCTGAAGAACTACAAGGCCGGCGATCGCGTGAGGATCCAGGTCCAGCAGCAGGGCGACAAGGAAGTCGTCACTGCAATGAGCAAGACCCGCTAGGCCGAAGTCGAAGCCTTCCGCGGCGCCGGGATCCCGGGCCGGGCCGAACGGCCTGACGCTGGCCCGTCCCGGGAGCCCTCCGGCGCCGCTATCCGTGGCGACTTCGGCATTGTCCCTGCTCGTTCAGTGGAACTCGCGGGCAGGAGTCGCGGGCGCCCCGGCCAGGGCGGGCCGCACGGCCACGGCCCGCACCGAGAGCCCGTCGACCGCCTGCAGCACGCCGTCGATCTCCATGAAGGCCGCGCTCACCAGCGTCTGGTGCTCGCGCTCGAAGAGGTCGGGCCTCACGATAGCGTTGACGAGGCCGGTCTCGTCCTCGAGCGTCAGGAACATGAAGCCCTTGGCCGTGCCCGGCCGCTGGCGGCAGATCACCGCGCCCGCCACGCGCACGAAGTCTCCGTCCGAGAGCCGCGGCAGCTCGGCCGCGCGCCGCACGCCCCGCTCGAACAGCTCCTGGCGGTAGAACGAGACGGGGTGGCGCCCGACGCTCACGCCCGTCCCGCCGATGTCGCTCGCGAGCCGCTCGGCCGCGTCCATCTCGGGCACCGGCGAGGCGTCGTCCGGCTCCGTCTCGCGGAAGAGCGGCCCCCGCGGGCGCCCCGCCTTCTCCACCTGCCAGAGCGCGCTGCGCCGCGTGAGGCCGAACGCGTTGAGCGCGCCCACCTCGGCCAGCCGCCGCTGCTCGTCGCGCTTCAGGCCGGCGCGGTCCACGAAGTCCTGCAGCGAGCCGAAGGGTGCGCGCGAGCGCTCCTCCTCGATGCGCGCGGCCGCGGCCTCGCGCAGGCCGCGCACGTAGCCGAGCCCCAGCCGCACCTCGCCTGCTTCCAGCGCGCAGCGCTTGCCGCTCTTCGTCACGTCCACCGGCCGGAAGTGCACGCCGTGGCGCTGGGCGTCCCTCACGAGCGTGAACGGGTGGTAGAACCCCATCGGCTGGTTGTTGAGCAGAGCGCACACGAAGGCGGCGGGATGGTGCGTCTTCAGGTACGCGCTGGCGTAGGCGATGAGCGCGAAGCTCGCCGCGTGCGACTCCGGGAAGCCGTAGAGCGCGAACGAGGAGATCGAGCGCACGATCGTCTCGGCGGCCTCGCCCGTGATCCCCCGCTCGGCCATGCCCGAGCGCAGCCGTGACTCGATCGCCTTCATCCGCTTCTCCGAGCGCTTGAAGCCCATCGCGCGCCGCAGCTCCTCCGCCTCGCCCCCCGTGAAGCCGGCCGCGACCATCGCGATCCGCAAGAGCTGCTCCTGGAACAGCGGCACCCCGAGCGTGCGCCGCAGGATCGGCTCGAGCGTCGGGTGCAGGTACGAGACCGGCTCGCGCCCGTTCCTGCGGTCGAGGTACGGGTGCACCATCTTCCCGACGATCGGCCCGGGGCGGATGATCGCGACCTCGACCACCAGGTCGTAGAAGCGCTCGGGCTTCATGCGCGGCAGCGTCGCCATCTGCGCGCGGCTCTCGACCTGGAAGAGGCCCACGGTGTCGGCCGCGCGCAGCATGCCGTAGACCTTCGGGTCGTCGGCGGGCAGGTGCGCGAGGTCGATCGCCACGTTCTCGCGCGCGAGCATCGCGATCGCGTCCTCGAGCGCCGCCATCATCCCGAGCCCGAGCAGGTCGACCTTGATGATCCCGAGCTCGGCGCAGTCGTCCTTGTCCCACTGCACGATCACGCGCCCCGGCATGCTGGCGGGCTCGAGCGGCACCACCTCGTCGAGCCGCCCCTGCGCGATCACCATCCCGCCCGAGTGCTGGCCCAGGTGGCGCGGCAGGTCCTGGATCTCCTGGAAGAGCCGCGCGAAGAGCGCCACGCGCCTGTCGGCCGCGCCCCAGCCGGCGCGCGCGAGCCGCGACTCGAGCGTGTCCTTCGGGTCGACGTACTCGAAGCGGCGCATGTGCCGGGCGAGGGTGTCGATCTCCTCGGGCGGGATCCCCAGCACCTTGCCGATCTCGCGCGAGGCGCTCCGGTCGCGGTAGGTGATCACGTTCGCGGTCATCGCCGCGCCGGCGGCGCCGTAGCGCGTGTAGACGTACTGGATCACGCGCTCGCGCTGGTCGCCGCTCGGCAGGTCGAGGTCGATGTCGGGCCACTCGCCGCGCTCCTCGGACAGGAAGCGCTCGAACAGCAGCTCCATCCCCACGGGATCGACGGCGGTGATGCCGAGGCTGTAGCAGACGGCGCTGTTGGCCGCGGAGCCGCGACCCTGCACCAGGATCCCCTCGCGGCGGCAGAAGTTCACGAGGTCCCAGACGATCAGGAAGTAGCCGGCGAGGTCGAGCTTGCCGATGAGCGCGAGCTCGTGCTCGATCTGGCGCCGCGCCTTCTCGTGGTACGGGCGGTAGCGCTCGCGCGCGCCCTTCTCGGTCATCCGGACGAGGAACGAGAACGGCGACTCGCCGGGCGGCACCGGGTAGGCCGGGAAGCGGTAGCCGAGGTCCTCGAGCGTGAACGCGAGCCGCTCGGCGAGCTCTTCCGCGTTGCGCAGCAGGTCCCTGCGGTCCGCGAAGAGCGCCGCCATCGCCTTCGGCGACTTGAGATGGCGCTCGGAGTTCGTCGCGAGCAGCCGCCCCGCGGTCGCGAGCGTGCGCTTCTCGCGGATGCAGGTGAACACGTCCATGAGCGCGCGCCGCCCCGCGGTCGCATGGCGCACGCCGTTCGTGGCCACGGCCGGCAGCCCGAGCGCGTCGGCCAGGTCCAGCAGCGCCTGATTGGCGACCTCCTGGTCGCGGCGGCGGTGGCGCTGGACGTCGAGGAAGACGGCGCCAGGCCCGAACGCCTCGACGACGCGCGCGAGCCGGCCGCTGTCGAGCGGCCCCGATCCCGAGGGCTGGAGCGTCTCGACCCCGGGCAGCGCGACGAGCCCTGCCTCGAGGCCTTCCAGCATCTCGAAGCGGAGCCTTCCTTCGCCCTTCGGGACGCCGGCCTTCATCCGCGTGACGAGCCGGCTCAGGTTCCTGTAGCCGCGCTGCGTCTCGACCAGGAGCGCGAGCGCGCCGCCGCCGTCGAGGCTCAGCTCCGCCCCGACGAGCGGCCGCACCCCGCGCGTCCGGGCGGCCTTGAAGAAGCGCGGCGCCCCCGCGAGCCCGTCGCGGTCGACGAGCGCCACGGCGTCGTAGCCCAGCTCCGCGGCCCGCTCCACGAGGTCCTCGGGCAGCGACGCCCCGCGCAGGAACGAGAAGGCCGACGCGGCGTGGAGCTCGACAGGCATAGTTTCGCTTTTCTTTCGCCACATGCTGCCGCAGGGTGGCCCCCGGGTCAACCTCTCGATTCGAGGGGCACAATTCAAGACCTGACCCCATTACAGGAGGCGAACGTGCGGCATTCGGCAGACGAAATCGTCGACAGGTTCGAGAAGGGAGCCCTCTCGCGCCGCGAGCTGATCGCCGGGCTCATGGCGCTCGGCGCTTCGACGCCGCTGGCCGGCGCGGACACGGCAGCCAGGCCGATCGCGGTCGGCGGCGTCGACCACGTGGCGCTGCGCGTGAGCGACGTCGAGCGCTCGGCCCGCTTCTATGCCGAGCACCTCGGGGCCAGCGTGCGCAGCCAGTCGCCGAGCGCCGTCTTCGTGGACGTAGGCGCCGACTGGATCGCGCTCTTCGGCCCGGGAGCCGTGAGCACCGGCTTTCCCCCGACCTCGTCCGGCGTCGACCACGTCAGCTTCCACTCGACGGCCGCGCGCAGCATCGAGGACCGGGTGCGCGTGCTGCGCGAGCACGGCCTCGACCCGCACAACCCGGCGGGCTCCGAGCGGGTCTACTTCAAGGACCCCGACGGGATCATCCTGCAGCTGAGCTAGAGGACGCGAGCTCGACCGCGAGCGCCATCGCGGCGAGCAGGCTCCCGGCGTCCGCGCGGCCGAGCGCGGCGATGTCGAAGGCCGTGCCGTGGTCGACCGACGTGCGCACGAACGGCAGCCCGAGCGTCACGTTCACGGCGCGCCCGAAGGCCAGGAGCTTCACCGGCACGAGGCCCTGGTCGTGGTACGCGGCCACGACGGCGTCGAACTCTCCCTGCACGGCGCGAACGAAAACGGTGTCGGCCGGCAAAGGCCCGCTGACGTTGAGGCCCTCGGCCCGCAGCGCCTCGACCGCGGGGCGCAGCACGTCCTCCTCCTCGCGCCCGAAGAGCCCGTGCTCGCCCGCGTGCGGGTTCACGCCGCAGAGCGCGATGCGCCGCTGCTTCGAACCGAGCCGCGGCAGCTCGCGGTGAACGAGGCGCACGATCCGTTCCGTCTCGGCCCGCGTCACGGCGTCCGGCACCGAGCGCAGCGAGCGGTGGATGGTCAGGAGCGCGACGCGCAGCGCGCCGCCGACGAACATCATCGCCACGTCGGAAACGCCTGCGGCCTCCGCCAGCAGCTCGGTGTGCCCGGGCCAGGGATGCCCCGCGGCCCGCAGCGACTCCTTGTGGAGCGGGGCCGTCACGATCCCGTCGACGCGGCCGGTCAGCGCGTCCGCTGCCGCCGCCTGGACGGCCGCGGCCGCGGCTCGCCCCCCTTCAGCCGAGATCTCTCCGAGTGCGACGTGACCGGCCCCGACGCTCACCGTCGAGGTGGCCAGAGTGCCGATGCGGGCCAGTCCGAAGCGCTGCGAGCGCTCGTCGAGCAGCGCGAGCGGCCCGTAGACCACCCACTCCGCCGCCGGGCAGCTCGGTGAGGCGAGCGCCTTCAGGACGATCTCCGGCCCGATCCCGGCCGGGTCGCCGACGGTCAACGCCAGCCGCGGCCTCTGGCTCACGCGTCGGCCCGGTTGCCCCCCCGGTCGCGCTCGTCCTCTTCTTTGTAGATGTACTTCACGGCGTGCTTCATCAGCAGCACGTTGGGCGCTCCCTGGCGGTGCACCTTGAGCGCGTCCTTGTCGTACCACTCGAGCGTGCCGCGGATCTCCTCGCCGTCCTCGAGCACGACGACCAGCGGAGTACGCGCGGCCATCTGCTTCAGGTAGTAGTTGGTCTCGGCCTGCGTCTCGTCGGGCGGCAGCGAGCGCCGCCGCAGCTGCTTGGTCGTCAGGATGTCCTGGCGGTGATCCCTCGGCTCCCGAAGGCCCGGACGGATCAGCTTGCGGTTCATCGCGCGCCCTCCCCCGCGAGTAGGTAGCACACGGCTTCCGCCCGGCGCAAGGCTTCAGTCGCCGGCGAGCGCGTTCACCAGCCGGTCGAAGGTCAGCAGCTTGGCCGTGAAGCCCCGGAGCGCCTCGCGCGCGTCCTCGGCCTCGCCGGCGAGCGCGATCGCGCGCGCGCCGAGCGGCCCGGCCGCGAGGGCCGCGAGCCGGTCGGCGCGATCGGGGTTCAGCAGCCCCTGCGCTCCGGCCCCGGCGCGAAGCGCCGCCAGGTCGCGCAGCAGCGAGCGCAGAGCGGTGAGCAGCGACGACAGGTCCTCCGACTGCTCGAGCGCCTCCGCCGCCTCCATGCGGCCGAGCGCGTCCGCCGTGGCGACGCGCTCGAGGACCGCCAGGAGCTCGTCGCGCGTGCGCAGCTCGCTGCCTGGATCGTGCGAGAGCGCCTCGGCCAGGCTGCCGCCCGCGAGCGCCGCCTGCAGCTCGGCGGCCGCCGGGTCGAGGCCGCGCTCGCGCTGCAGCAGCTCGCTCACGATCGCGCGCGGCAGCGGACCGAAGCGCAGGCGCTGGCAGCGCGAGCGGATCGTGGGCCGCAGCCCCGACGCCGCCGACGAGACCAGGATCACGTGCGAGCGGGAAGCCGGCTCCTCGAGGCTCTTCAAGAGCGCGTTCTGCGCCGAGTCGTTCATCGTGTGGGCGTCGTCGATCACGAAGACGCGCCGGCGCGCCTCGAACGGCGCCCCCGCGATCTCGCGCACCAGCTCGCGCACCTGGTCGACGCGGATCTCGGGCTCGCTGCGCGGACGCCCGGTGCGCGTGAGCCACCAGCCCTCGGCGAGCACCAGGTCCGGGTGCAGGCGGAAGTTGCGCCAGAGGTCCTCGTCCGGGTGTCGATCGGCCTCGTGCCGCATCTCCGCCAAGCGCTCGGCGCGCGCTGCGCCGCCGACCTTGCGGCAGGCCAGGCACTCGCCGCACGGCTCGGCGAGCGGCGCCCGCTCGCAGAGCGACGCCTGGGCCACGGCGAGCGCCAGCGTGCGCTTGCCCACGCCATCGGGCCCGTCGAGCAGCAGGGCGGGCGGCAGCCGGTCCCGCTCGAGCGCGCGGCCCAGCACGGCGCGCACGCGCTCGTGGCCCCGGACGTCCGCGAGCCTCAAGCCGCCGCTCCCTGGATCAGCCCCCGGCGCGACAGCCCGAGCCAGACGGCCTCGACCACTTCCTCGGCCGGCCCGCGGGCGTCGACGCGCAGCCAGCGCTCCGGCTCCGACGCGGCGAGAGCCTCGTAGCCCGCGCGCACCCGCTCGTGGAACGCGAGGTCCTCCGCCTCGAGACGGTCCTGGGCGCCGCGCCGGCTCGCCCGCTGCAGCCCGAGCGCCACCGGCACGTCGAGCAGCACGATCGCGTCGGGCCGCAGCCCCCCGGTCGCGAGCACGCCGAGCGCACGGATCGCGTCGAGCGGCAGGCCGCGGCCGTAGCCCTGGTACGCCAGGCTCGACTCGACGTGGCGGTCGCAGAGCACGACGCGGCCGTCCGCGAGGGCCGGCCGGACCACCTCCGCGACGTGCTGGGCGCGGTCGGCGAAATAGAGCAGCAGCTCGGCCATCGGCGCGAGGCCGCGCGTGCTCGGAGACAGCACGATCTCCCGCACCGCCCGGCCGATCGCGGTGCCGCCGGGCTCCCGCGTCTCGAGCGCCCGGGGCCCGAGCCGCTCGGCCAGCAGCCGGACCTGCGTGCTCTTGCCGCAGCCCTCGATGCCCTCGAACGTGATGAACGCCACGCACGGATTCTAGCGGTGGAAGGCGCCTTGACGGGCCCGCCGGCCGCGGATAGCGTGACCCGCGATGCTGACACTCGAAGGCCAGAACGTGCTCGTGACCGGCGGCAGCCGCGGCATCGGCCGCCACACGGCTCTGCTCATGGCACGGCTCGGCGCGAAGGTGGCGGTCGCCTACGGCCGCGACGAAGCCGCGGCCAGGGAGACGCTCGCCCAGATGGGGGGCGCGGGCGTGGTGCTGGGCGCCGACCTCGCCAGGGCCGGCGAGGCCGAGCGGCTCGTCGCCCGAGCGGAGGAAGCCCTCGGCCCGCTCGACGTGCTGGTCGCGAACCACGGCATCTGGAAGCGTGCGGCGATCGAGACGATGAGCCCCGAGCAGTGGGACGAGATGCTCGACACCAACGTCGGCGCGGTGCGCGCGCTGGCGAGCGAGGCCGCCCGGCGCATGATCGCGCGCGGGCGCGGGGCGATCGTGCTGGTGGCCTCGACCGCCGGCCAGCGCGGCGAGCCCTTCCACAGCCACTACGCCGCCAGCAAGGGCGCGGTCATCGCGCTCACCAAGTCGCTGGGCGCCGAGCTCGGGCCGCGCGGCGTGCGCGTCAACTGCGTGGCCCCCGGCTGGGTGATGACCGAGATGAGCCGCCCCGCGCTCGACGGCGCCACGGGCGAGACGATCCGGCACGCGATCCCGCTGGGCCGCCCCGGCACGCCCGGCGAGATCGCCGGCCCGATCGCCTTCCTCGCCTCGGACCTCGCGAGCTACCTGCACGGACAGATCCTGTCGGTCAACGGCGGCGCCGTGATGATCGGCTGAGCCGGCCGCTGCGCGTCCTCGTCACCGGCGCGGGCGGCCTGCTCGGCGGGCGCCTGGCGGCCCTGCTGCACGAGCGCGGGCTCGACGTCACGGCTGTCTACCGACACGCTAGCCCGCCGGAGGGTCTGCGCGCGATCCCGGCCGACCTCGTGGACGCGGCATCGGTCGCGCGCCTCGTGGACGAGGCGCGCCCGCAGGCCGTCGTGCACGCCGCGGTGCTGGGCCGCGCGGACCTTTGCGCGGCTCGCCCCGACGAAGCCGAGCTCGTGAACGCTCGCCTCCCCGGTCTCGTGGCCGAGGCGTGCCGGGAGCGCGGCCTGCCGCTCGTTTCCCTCTCGACCGACCTCGTGTTCGACGGCCAGCGCTCGCACATGAGCGAGCAGCAGGCCGCTCACCCGCTGAGCGTGTACGGCAGCACGAAGCGAAGGGGCGAGGAGGCGGTGCTCGCCGCCTGGCCGAAGGCGGCCGTCGCGCGCGTGGCGCTCGTGCACGGCCGCGGCCACGGACCGCGGGCCACCTCGAGCGAGTCCGTCCTGCGGGCGCTCGCCGCCGGGCAGAAGGCGACGCTCTACACCGACGAGTACCGCACGCCCGTCGATCCCGAGTCGGTGGCGGATGCCGTCGCCCGGATCCTGGAGCGGAAGGGCGCGGGCCTCTTCCACCTCGGGGGCCCCGAGCGCCTCAGCCGGTTCGAGCTGGGCCGGCGCGTCGCACGCGCCTTCGGCCTCTCCGAGGACGGCCTGGTGCCGGGAACCCAGGCGGGACACGCAGGACCCGACCGCCGCGCTCCCGACGTCTCGCTCGACTCGGGCCGTGCCCGCCGCGAGCTCGGCTGGGAGCCGAGGCCGCTCGACCAGGCGATCCGGGAGAGCCGGGCCTAGGCTACTTCCCCGCCGGCATCCGGAACGTCAGCGCCAGGCGGCACAGCACGAACTCGTCGCCGTCCTTGATCGGAGTGAGCACGCCGGTCGCGAGCTTCGTGTTGTTGAGGAACGTCCCGTTCATGGTCCCGATCTCCTCGGCCACGAAGGGCTTGCCTTCCTTGTACACGAAGCGCGCGTGGCGGCGCGAGATGTTGCGGGCCGAGTCCTCGTTCGTGAGGTCCACCTCGGGCGTCTGGCCCGTGACGGAGTCGTAGCGGCCGATCAGCGAGTCGGTCTTGAAGACCGGGAACACGTTGCCGCTCGCCTTGGAGATGAAGTACGCGATCGCCTCGGCCTGCTGCGGCGCGGTCGGCTTCGACGCGGTCTCCGGCGCGGCAGCCTTGGGGACGACCGGCGCCCCCTCGGCGCGCGCGGCGAGCTCCTCGATCTGCTTCGTGGTCTCCCGCAACCGCAGCGAGTACTTGCGCAGCATGCGCACGCCGATCTCGGGGTTCGACTTCACCATGTCCCCGAAGACGTCGCTGCCGATCACGATCAGGTCGCCGTCCTCGAGGATCTCGGCCCCCGCCGTGCGCGGGATGTGCTCGAGCATCGCCATCTCGCCGAAGAAGTCGCCCTTCTCCAGCACGGCGACGGTGATCTCGCCGTGGGCCACCCGCTTCTTGATCGCGACCTTGCCGGAGCGAATGATGTACATCTCCTCGCCCTCGTCGCCCTCGTTGAAGAGGACGGTTCCCTTGCTGAAGTGCTTGAGGAACTTGGCGAAGGAGTCCTTCTCGGCGCCCATCGTCGCGGTGCGGAGTGTAGCCGAAAACCCGCCGGGACCGAAGCCCGAGCGGTCTCAGCGCCCCCCGTGCCCCCCCTCGATCAGGTCGGTGATGTCCTCGCGGACGGTCGCGCCCTGCAGCTGCGAACGCTTCTGCACCTCCCGCAGCAGCGTGACCAGGAAGGTCTCGAAGCGGTGCGCGATCTGCTGCAGCGCCTGCAGGCTGCCGCACTTCAGGATCTCGATGTAGAAGAGCTCGAAGCCCGACCAGTCCCGGTACATCAGGTACTTGATGTGGTTGTCGTAGAAGGCGGAGATGCGGTCCTTCATGCGCTGGGCGGAGCCCGCGTCCTTCTGCTGCTGGAACTCGTTGAGCGAGCGCACCACGTCGACCAGGCCGTCGCGCAGCTCGACCGACTGGTCGCGGCGGGCGCTGAAGTCCGGGAAAATCCGCGCGCCGTCGATCTCCGTGTCGAAGGACTGGGCGAGCTGCACGATCGACTGCTGGAAGCAGTCCTTCAGGATGCCGTGGCTGTTCTCGACCCGGGTCCGCACGTGCTCGGCCTGTCGGCTGACCGAGATGTCGCTGAGCTCGGTGTTCACCACCTTCTTGAGCTCGAGCGGG
>Ga0157380_10002133_pt1 | contig 13266 bp, 11 predicted proteins | sample S35metaG_FD_119757 | JGI IMG/M metagenome (GOLD analysis project Ga0157380, IMG submission 119757) | Switchgrass rhizosphere microbial communities from Kellogg Biological Station, Michigan, USA - S3-5 metaG | ecosystem: Host-associated > Plants > Roots > Rhizosphere > Soil | place: USA...
AGGAGATCGTGTCGCGCGGGCGGACGCTCGTCGTCGGCCCCTGGCTCTCGGAGGTCGGCTTCGAGACGCTCTACTGGATCCCGTTCCTGCACTGGCTGAAGGCCGCCTTCCGGCTCGAGCCCGATCGCCTGGTGGCCGTGTCACGCGGCGGTGTGGCCGGTTGGTACGCGGATCTGGCGTCGCGCTACGTCGAGGTCTGGGACGACATGGAGCCGGCCGAGTTCGGGCGGCGCAACGCCGAGCGCGGCGTCACCAAGCAGTACGAGAGGTCGCCGCTCGACGAGGTCATTCTCGAGACGGTGGCCCGGCGTCTGGGCACGCGCGACTTCGACGTCCTCCATCCCGGCCTGATGTACCGGCTGTTCACGCTCTACTGGTCAGGCAAGCGCGCGATGGGATTCATCGACGCCCACGTGCGCTTCACACGGCTGGCGGCCCCTGCCGTCATCGATCCGGCCCTGCTGCCGCGCGAGTACATCGCGGTGAAGTTCTATGCCGCTCGCTCGCTGCCCGACACGCCGGAGATGCGCGCCCATCTTCGCGGCCTGGTGGCGTCGTTGTCGGCGCAGCTGCCGGTGGTGCTGCTGGACACCGGCCTCGTGCTCGAGGACGACCACGCCGACTACGCGCTTGCCGGCGCCGGCCAGGTGATCAGCGCCAGGCCGTGGATGACGCCGCGGAACAACCTCGGCGCGCAGACGCAAATCGTCGGCGGCGCGCGCGCGTTCGTCGGCACGTGCGGCAGCATCGCGTGGCTGGCCCCACGCCTCGGCGTCGACACGTCGGCGCTCTTCGTGGACCCCAAGTGGCTGCACGCGCACCTGGCGGTGGCGATGCGGGCGTACCACAAGCTGGGCGCCGGCCGCTTCGCCGTCGCGGACCTCCGCGCGCTTCAGGTCCTGCCGATGCCCGGCATGCTGGGCGCTCGATGAGCGCGGTCGCAGCGGCGCCGGCGTTTTCGGTGGTGGTGCCCGCCTACAACGAAGCGGCGGGCATTGCCGACACCGTGCAGCGGCTCACGCGCTATCTCGCGGGCACGGCGTTCTCGTGGGAGATCGTCATCGTGGACGACGGGAGCGCCGATGCCACGGTGGCCACCGTGGAGGCGCTGGCGGCGGCCGATTCGCGCATCCGGCTGGTGCGCGGCGGCCGGCACGGCAAGGGCGCGGCGGTGCGGCGCGGCATGCTCGAGGCGTCGGGTGCCTGGCGCTTCATGGCTGATGCCGACCTGTCGATGCCGCCCGGGAACATCGCCCGCTTCGTCGCCGAGCTGAAGGGAGCGGAGCCCGCGCCACACGTGTTGATCGGCTCGCGCGAGGCGCCCGGGTCCGAGCGAGTGGGCGAACCGTGGCGGCGCCACGTGGTGGGCCGTGCCTTCAACCTGCTGGTGCAGGCCGTCGTGCTGCCGGGTATTCAGGACACGCAGTGCGGCTTCAAGCTGTTCAGCGCCGAGGCGGCCACCGCGCTCTTCCCGCGCACGACCATCGCGGGCTTCGCATTCGACGTGGAAGTACTGACGCTGGCGCGGCTGGCCGGCTACGGCGTACGCGAGGTCGGCATCGAGTGGCACTGCCGGCCCGACAGCCGCGTGAGCGGCTGGCGCGGCGCCGCCGCGTTTGCCGACATCCTGCGCGTGCGCTGGAACGGCTGGACCGGGCGCTACCGTGGTATTCCGGCGCCGGCCGCGTCGGGACCCGCCGAGCTCGAACGTGTCTGCTGCTAGCGCCCGCGCCTGGACCTTCGCGATGGCGGCGCTGCTCGCCGCGACGATGGCGTATGACGTGTGGCGCGTGCCGGTGCAGGTGTACGACTCGCTGATCGAGATTCTCGACGCGCAGCGCTCGCCCTCGGTGGCGGCGTCGTTTCGCGGCAGCCTCGACGGCGCCGCCTACCTGCGTCCGGCGCGCATCGCGCAGATCAAGGCGATCTACGACGTGTCGGGAGACCACCTGCGGGCGGGGTACCGCGGGTTCCACGTGGCGCTGCTGCTCGCATTCTTCTGGCTCTTCGCGCGGGCGCTGCGGGTCGAGTCGGGCCGCGACGCCTCCGCGGCCGTCTTCGCGTTGACCGTCGTCACCGGGCTGCACACGTTTCCCAGCTTCATGCGCGAGGCGTTTCCCATCAACCATTTCCTCGAGATTGCCGTGCTCGGGCTGGTAGCCGTCAATCTGGCGCAGTCGCGCGGGGGCTGGTGGGCCGACGCCGCCGCGGCGCTGGTGTTCGCGCTCGCCGCGCTCACGCTCGAGTCCGGGTTGCTCGTCTGGGTGGTCGTGGCGGCGGCGTGGGCCAGCGGCTTCCGCGGCATCTCCACCCGCGGCGTGGTGCTGCTGACGGCGCTCGTGGCCGGCTACTTCCTGCTGCGGCTCGAGGTTCTCAGCGCCAGCGTGCCGTCGCTCGCCGAGCGCAGCTCGGGGTTGCTCTTCGACCGGCTCGAGCCGGACGAACTGCAGCGCCGCTTCGGCGACGCGCCGCTGGTCTTCTACGCCTACAACGTCGGCACGTCGCTGCTCGGCGTGCTGCTCTCGGAGCCGCGCGACGGCGTGTTTGCGGCGGTGCGCTCGTGGCTCGACGGCGATGTGCTGCCGCGCACCTGGGTGGCGCTGATCTCGTCGGCGCTGACCACCGCGCTCATCGGCTGGGCGGTGTGGCGGCGCGTCCGGCAGGGCGGCCCGCTCGACGCGGCCGACAGGCTGACGATCGTCGCCGCCGCGGTGCTCCCAGCCAATGCCGTGCTCGCCTTCGCCTACACCAAGGACGAGATCATGGCGTTCGCCGGCGTCTTCTACGCGTTTGCGGCCTACGCGGCCGCGCGCGTCGCCATCGATCAGGCCGGTTCGCTGCGGCGTCCGGGCGCGAGGGCCGCGGCATCGCTGGTGCTCCTGACGATGGCCTCGCTGTGGGCGATCCGCAGCGTGTCGGTGCACCACGTGATGAACCGCCAGGCCTTCCGGGTCCGCAACGACTGGGTGGGGGCGCCGGCGTTTCTCCGCTCCGAAAAGCGCTGGCCGGCCACGCCGGCCGGCGTGGCACTCGTCGAGTCGCTGCGCGCACAGGCGCTCGATGCGCCGGTGCGCAATCCGCAGCTCGTGCCTGAATGGAACAACCGTTGGTTCGGCGACTGATGCCGGCCCGTCTGCCCACCCTCGGCGTCGTGCTGCCTGGTGCGCTCGTGGCCCTGTGGTCGCTCGGGCTCTGCGCAATGACGGCCATCGGCGCCAACCCGTATTGGGCGCCGCAACCCGTCAACATCTCGGAGGCGGCGGCGCTGCGCGATGCGGCGACGGTGGTGCGCCTGATCGGCCGCGGCGCCGATCCGCTCGAGCCACACCCGGTGCGCGCGGGGGCGCTCTTCGATCGCGCCGTCACCGTGACGCCGCTCGAAGCCGCGGTCGCGGCGCGGCGCGCGGAAGTCGTGGACGCCATCCTCTCGGCCCGGCCGCCCGCGGCCGCGGCGTGGCAGCGTGCGGCATGCCTGGCCAACAGCGTGCCGGACGAGGACATTCGTGAGGCCGTCGGCGCCCACCGGCCAGACGGGGTCGCGGCCGACGTCGACTGCGCAGGCTATGCGCGGCCATGGTAGGTCCGAGGGCAGCCGCCGCGCGCGGCGGTCCCCTGACCGGGCTGTCGCCGCTGGCGGTTGGCGGCGCCGCGGCGTTGGCGGGCGCCTTCGGGGTGGCGTGGCGCTACTTCACCTTCACCGGCTTCAACAACGACCACTACGTGCATTTGTCGCGCGCCTATCAGATGCTGCTCGGCGATCTGCCGGTCCGAGACTTCACGGATCCTGGCATGCCGATGACGTATGTCGCCTCGGCGGCGGCGCGTGTCGTGGGCGGTCCGGCGCTCGGCGCCGAATGGGCGCTCGTCGCGTTGGCGATCGGCCTGGCCGCCGCGGCCACGGTGCTGGCCGGTGCGGCGCTCGCGCGCTCGGCGGGCGTGGCGCTGGCCGTCGCGCTGCTCGAGGTGATGGCCAACCCACGATCGTTCAGCTACCCGAAGCTGGTGCTCTACGCCTGCGCGGCGGTCGCCATCGTGGCCACAGTGGGCCGTCCGACCCGCGCCCGCGGCGCGGCGCTGGCCGTCATGATTGCGGTGGCGTTTCTCTTCCGCCACGACCATGGCCTCTATATTGGTGTGGCGTCCGCCGTGGCGCTGGCGATAGTGGTGTGGCCGCAGGGCCCGGGGGCGGCGCTCCTGGCCGTGGCCGGTCTGACGGCTGCCGTCGCGCTCCTCCTGGCGCCCTGGGCGATTTTCGTCGCGGCCAACGGCGGGTTGATCGAGTACTTCCGTTCCGCGCTCGACTTCTCGCGCATCGAGGCCGGCTCGACGATGCTGAGCGCGTGGCCTGCGCTCGACTGGTCCGACGGCAGCAGCGCCCGCGACAACGGCATTGTCGTCCTGTTCTACGTGTTTCATCTCCTGCCGCTGGCGTGCCTCGCGCTCGCGGCGGGCCGCGCGCGGCGCGGTCTCGAGCGGTGGAGGGGCGAGACCGCCGCGGTGACGGCGCTGGCGGTGATGGCCATTCCCGTCAACATCGGGTTCCTTCGCGACTCACTGCCGGGCCGCTGGCCGGACGCCGTGGTGCCAGCCGCGCTGCTCGGGGCCTGGTTGATCGGGCTGTCGTGGCAGCCGCGCCGAGCGATCTGGCGCGCCGCGGGCGTCTCCGCCGCGGTTGTCGCTCTGGGCGTCGTCACCACCGCGCTCTGCTACGCGGCCGAGACGCGCGAGCAGATCGGAAGGAGCGGAGTGCTCTCGGGCTGGGGGTCGGTGCAGGCGCGTGCCGCCGACCTGTGGGACCGGCTCCAGAAGCGGCTGCCCGAGCGCGACCACGTCCCCAGCCGCTATGCGGGCGCGCTCTTCCCGTTCATGGCATTCCTCGATCGCTGCACCACGAGCCACGATCGGCTGTGGATGACCGGCCTCTTCCCGGAGATCTACGTCCTGTCGCAGCGCGGTTTCGCCGGCGGCCAGCAGGCGTACCTGCCCGGGTACTACTCCACCGACGCCGAGCAGGCGCAGACCATCGACCGCTTCGAGCGCCAGTCGGTACCGTTCGCGGTCCTGGTACTCAGCATCGAGAAGCAGTTCCGCGACCGGATGGCGCTCCTGGCGCACTACCTCGACACGCACTACACGCCGATCGCCCGCATCGAGGTGTCGGAAACGCCAGGCGTGGTCGTCTACGTACAGCGCGGACGGACGCCGAGCCATGTGGATGGTGAGACCGGATGGCCGTGCTTCCGCTGACCGGCGCCGTGCCGGAAAGCCAGGCGATGCCGGCGGCGCACTGGCGTCGGGCGGCCGTCCTTGCCGTGCACGGCCTGCTCGCCGCCGTCGTGTTCGCGACGCTGATGGAGACGGGCGGGCAGATTGCCTACAACGGCGGCATGGGGTGGGACGGCGCCTACTACGCGGCGATGACGAGGGAAGGCCTGGCCGCCGGTACGGCCAATACGGCGCTGCGCCCGCTGGTGCCGTTCCTCAACCGGCCGGCGTACGCGCTGCTCGGCAACGAAGTGGCCGCGTTCCAGTTGATGAACGTCGTCTACTCGGCGCTGTTTGCCGCCGGCCTGGTGATGATTCTGGAGGCCTACGCGGCGCGACCGCTGGCCCGTCTCCTCTTCGTGACCACCGCCGCGGTCAGCATCGCCACCGCGCAGATGATGGCGTTCTATCCCGTGCTGATCGACCTCGGCGCCTACGCGGCGATCACGCTTGCACTTGTGCTCGTGCTGCGCGGGTCGAGTCTGGCCGCTGGCATCGCGTGCGTGCTGGCGGTGCTGAGCCGCGAGTTCGGCATCGCGGTCGTCGCCTTCGGCCTGGTCCGCGGCGTCCGGCTGCGCGTCTCGTGGGCGCGTCTCGTCGCGACGTACGCGCCGGCGTGCGCCGCGTTCGTACTGCTCCGAGTCGTGATCGCGTGGGTTGATCCCCGCGATGCGTCGCTGGAGCTGGTGACCGCCGAGCGTCTCGCCGGCAATCTCCGGTTCTGGGCGGACCCGCTCTTTGCCGGCCTGTTCCTCTACTTCCTCCTCACCGTGCTCGGCGGGGTGAGCCTGGTGCTGGCCAGCCGGCCGGGCACCTGCGTCAGGCTGTTGCGGGACGAGCCCGAGTGGCTGGTGTTCACCGGCCTCGTGCTGGCGGCGACCGCCGTGGGCAGCGCGGATCTGTGGCGGTACTTCGGCTTCCTGACGCCGGCAATGGCGGCGCTCTTCGCACGCGTCGAGGCCGGATGGTCCGGGTGGCGGCGCGCCGTGCTCCTGACGTTGAGCGTGGCCGCGACCTGGCTGACGCAGCGGCCCTTCGGCGTCATGGATCTCGGACGCTACTTCGCCGACTGGTTTCCGTATTACGTCGTCATCGATCAGTTGCCACGCGGCGTTCGTCCGGAGCTCTGGCCGCGGTGGGGCTGGCGCTTCGTCGGCGTGGCGGCGTGCCTGCTGGTGATGACCGCCTGTGCCGAGGCGGTCGTCGGCGCGCGGCGCGATTCGCAGCCGGGGCGGCTGTCGTGACGATTCTCTTCATCGCCCGGCACTTCACCTATTTCCGCAACTTCGACTCGGCGATCGAAGCGCTGGCGCGGCAGGGGCATCGCGTGCACCTGGCCGCCGATCGCGAGGACGGGCTGGGCGGTCGCGGCCTGGTGGACCTGCTGGCGGCGCGGCATCCCGGCATCACGGTGGGAGAAACGCCGATTCGCGCCTGGGGCCGCTACCGGCGCGTGGCGTCGGCCCTGCGGCTCGGCCTCGACTACCTGCGCTACTCCGACGCGCGCTTCGCCGACATGCCGAAAATCCGGCGACGCGCCTACGACCGCACGCCGCTCTTCATCCTGCTCCTGGCGCGTCTGCCCGGGCGGCGCCTGCTGACGTGGGGGCTCGAGCGCCTCGAAGAGGCCGTGCCGACGCAGGCCGGCATCGACGAATTCGTCACCGAACGGCATCCCGATCTGATGCTCATCACGCCGCTCATCGAGCTCGGCTCGCCGCAGCTCGACTACCTGCGCGCGGCGCGCCGCCACGGGATCCGCAGCGCCCTGTGCGTCTGGAGCTGGGACCACCTCTCGAGCAAGGCGCTGATCCGCGTGCGCCCCGACGCCGTCCTGGTGTGGAACGAGATCCAGCGTGGCGAGGCGGCGCAGTTCCACGGCATCCCCGCCGCTCAGGTGCACGTGACCGGCGCCCAATGCTTCGATCGCTGGTTCGACCGCGCGCCGGCGCGCGGCCGGGCCGAGTTCTGCCGCCGGGCAGGGCTGGCCGACGACCGGCCGTTCATTCTGTATGTCTGCTCGGCGCTCTTTCGGGGCAGCCCGTCGGAAGCGGCGTTCGTGCGCCGATGGCTCGAGGCGATCCGGGCCGCGGGGGACGAGGCGCTGGGTGGCATGAATATCCTGGTGCGGCCGCACCCGCAGCGGCTCGACGAGTGGCAGGGGCAGCCGCCGCTCGAGGGTGCCGTGCTGTGGGGCTCGAACCCCATCGACGACGACGGGCGCGCCGACTACTTCGACTCGCTGCATCACAGTGCCGCGGTCGTCGGGCTGAACACCAGCGCGCTCGTGGAAGCGGCCATCGTGGATCGGCCCGTCTTCACCGTGCTGGCGCCCGAGTTTCACGAGAACCAGGAAGGCACCTTTCACTTCCACCACCTGATGACGGTGGGCGACGGGTTCCTGACCACGGCCCGCGGACTCGACGAACATGTCGCGCAGCTGGCGGCGATGGCCCGCGGCGACACCCCGGCGCGCAACGCGTCGTTCGTGGAGCGCTTCATCCGGCCGCGCGGGCGGAGCGTGGCGGCCACCCCGGTGTTCGTCGAGACCGTCGAAGCGCTGGCGGCGGCGCCGGCGCCGCCGCGGCGGGCCACGCCGATCTGGACCTACCTTCTCCGACCAGTGGTGTACGCTTTGGTGCTCGCCGGGCGTCTGCCGCTGCTCGAACGGATCTATTGGAACCCGGCCAAGCTGCGCCAACTGGCCAACGCATGACCACCACGCATCCGGCACTCTCGGGGCTCGGCCACGGGCGCTGCCTCGTCATCGGCGAAGTCGCGCTGACGCACGACGGCAGCCTCGGGCTGGCGCACGCCTTCGTCGATGCGATTGCCGGCGCGGGCGCCGACGCCGTGAAGTTCCAGACCCACATCGCCGCGGCCGAGAGCACGCCGTCCGAGCCCTTCCGCGTGAAGTTCAGCCGCCAGGACGCCACCCGCTACGAGTACTGGCAGCGCATGGAGTTCACCGAGGCGCAGTGGCAAGGTCTGGCCGACCATTGTCGCGAGCGCGGCGTGCTGTTCATCTCCTCGCCCTTCTCGATCGAGGCGGTGGACCTGCTCGAACGGGTTGGGCAGCCGATCTGGAAGATTGCGTCCGGCGAGGTGTCGAACGCGCGGCTGCTCGACCGGGTGCTCGAAACCGGCGCGCCGGTCCTGCTGTCGACCGGCATGAGTCCGATTGAGGAAACCGACGCCGCCGTGGCCCGGGTCCGGGCCCGCGGCCGCGACGTGGGCGTGCTGCAGTGCACCACCGCCTACCCGTGCCCGCCCGAACGCGTCGGCCTCAACCTGGTGCCGGTCTACCGCCAGCGCTACGGATGCTGGGTCGGACTCTCGGATCATTCCGCGACGATCTTTCCGGGCCTGGCCGGCGCCGCGATCGGCCTCGACGTTCTCGAGGTGCACGTGGCGCTGTCGCGCGAGATGTTCGGGCCCGACGTCGTGGCGTCGGTGACCACCGGCGAGCTGCGTCAGCTCGTGGACGGCGTGCGGTTCATCGAAACGATGCGCGCCAACCCGCTCGACAAGGCGGAGTCGGCGGCCGCGACGGCGCCGCTCCGCCGGCTGTTCACGCGAAGCCTGGTGGCTGGCCGGGACCTGGCCGCGGGCACCGTGCTGGCGCCCGAGCATCTCCTGATCAAGAAACCCGGGACTGGGCTGCCGCCGGATCGGCTCGACGAGGTCGTCGGCCGGCGGCTCACCCGCGCGGTCGCCGCCGACCACGTGCTCGCGCCCGAGGACGTCGAAGGGCTCTCCTGACGCCCCCCACTGACACTGTGCCCAAGCGAAAAATCTGCGTCGTCGTCACCGCGCGTCCGAGCTATTCGCGCATTCGTACCGCTCTGCAGGCGATCAAGCAGCACCCCGACCTGCAGCTGCAGCTCGTCGTGGCCGCGTCGGCGCTGCTCGACCGCTACGGCAACGCCGTGCAGGCCATCGAGCGCGACGGGTTCGCGATCGACGAGCGGGTCTACATGGTGCTCGAGGGCGAGAACCTGGTCACGTCGGCCAAGTCCACCGGGATTGGCCTTTCGGAGCTCGCGACCGTGTTCGACAACCTCGAGCCGGACGCGGTCGTCACCGTGGCGGATCGATTCGAGACGCTGGCCACGGCCGTGGCGGCCTCGTACATGAACATCCCGGTCGTGCACGTGCAGGGCGGGGAAGTGACCGGGTCGATCGACGAGAAGGTGCGCCACGCGGTGACCAAGCTGTCGAACCTGCACCTGGTGGCGACGCCGGCGGCGCGCGAGCGGGTGCTGCGGCTTGGCGAGCCCGAGGACACGGTGGTGGTGACTGGATGTCCGTCGATCGACATCGCCGCCGAGGTCGCGGCCCGTCCCGCGCTCGACTTCGACCCCTTCGCGAAGTACGGCGGCGTGGGCTCGACGCCCGACCTGTCGAAGGGCTACCTGGTGGTGATGCAGCACCCGGTGACGACGGAGTACGAAGAGGCGCGGGCGCAGGTCGAGGAGACGCTCTACTCGGTGACCGCGTTCGGGCTGCCGGTGCTGTGGTTCTGGCCCAATCCCGACGCCGGCTCCGACGGCACCTCGAAGGGGATTCGCGTATTCCGCGAGCGCGAACAGCCGGACCACTTCCATCTTTTTCGCAACATGTTCCCGGAGGACTTCCTCCGGCTGCTCGTGCACTCCACGGCGATCGTCGGCAACAGCAGCGTCGCCATCCGCGAGTGTTCGTACCTCGGCGTGCCGGCGGTCAACATCGGGTCGCGGCAGCAGGGGCGCGAGCGTGGCCGCAACGTGATCGACGTCGGCCACGACCGCGCGGCGATCACCGAGGCGATCCACACCCACGTCTCGCGCGGCCGGGTGCCGAGCGACCACCTCTACGGCGACGGGCAGTCGGGGGCGCGCATTGCCGGCTGTCTCGCCACCGCGCCGCTGACCGTCGAGAAGCGCCTCACGTATTGAGCGGACATCAGCTGATGCAGACGACGATTGCTCCGGAGCGCGCGGCGAGGATTGCCGCGCTCGGCTACGACTTCACCGCGCAGCCGCTCGAGCGCATCGCGGAGTGCAATCTCTGTGGCGGGGCGCGTCTCATCACCCTGTCGCACCGCGACCGCTATGGCTACCCGGCCCCGGCGACCGCGTGCGCACGGTGCGGGCTGGTGTTCCTGAACCCGCGGATGACCGCCGCCGGCTACAGCCGCTTCTACGACGGTGTCTACCGCCCGCTCGTCAGTGCGTTCCATGGCCGGCTGATCGACGCGCGCACGATTCAGGACGAGCAGCGCGCCTACGCCCGGGACCGCGCCGAGATGATCCGGCCGTTCCTGCGCGGCGCCGGCCTGCGCTCGATGCTCGACATCGGCGGTTCGACGGGCGTCGTGGCCGGCCATTTCGCCCAGGAGTTCGGCCTCGCGGGCACGCTCATCGATCCGGCGCCGCTCGAGGTGGAACAGGCGCGGGCGTTCGGGCTCGAGACGATCACGGGCCTGGTCGAGGAACACGACTTCGGCATGCGGCGTTTCGACTTCGTGATCGTCTGCCAGACGGTCGATCACCTGCTCGACGTGGGCGGCACGCTGCGGCGGGTGCGCCATCTGCTGACCGAGCGTGGGCAGCTCTTCATCGACATCGTGGACTTCCGCGCCGCCTACCTGCGCAACTGGTCGGTGGAGGACGCGACCAAGATCGACCATCCCTACTATCTGACCCAGAACACGATGGAGGCCTACCTGCGGCACGCCGGCTTCAGCAGCGTGACCGTGGACTACGCGGCCGACCACTTGCACGTGAGCTATCTGTGCCGGCTGGCGCCGCCGGTGCCCGACGCGCTGCCCGATCCGTCGGCGGTGCGCGACCTCTTCAGGGAGATCCGCTTCGTGCAGAACGCGCCCCGTCCCTCGTGACCAGCGCTGTGCCTGGCGGCGTGCTGGCGATCGTCCCGGCACGAGGCGGGTCCAAGGGCGTTCCCAGAAAGAACGTTCGGGAAATCACCCCCGGGCGGACCCTGCTGCATTACGTTGCCGATGCCGCCGCCCGTGCCGGACGAGTCGACCGGACGATCCTGTCGACAGAGGACGAAGACATCGCGCGCGTCGGGCGTGAAGCGGGCCTGGAAGTGCCGTTCATCCGTCCGCGCGAGCTGGCGGCCGACGACACCGCCATGCTGCCGGTCCTGCGTCATGCGCTCGAGCAGGTGGACGCCGGGGGCTGGCTGCCGGAGTACGTCGTGCTGCTCCAGCCGACGTCGCCGCTGCGTCGCGAGACGCACATCGACGAGGCGGTGCGCCTCTTGATCGCCGAGCGTGCGGATTCCGTGGTGACGGTCGTGGAGGTGCCGAAGCACCTGTCGCCCGACTACGTCATGAAGATCGACGACGGCATGCTCCGTCCGTTTCTGCCCGAAGGCGCCCAGGTCACGCGCCGCCAGGACGTCCGCCCCGCCTACTTTCGGGACGGGACGGTCTACGCGTTCAGGCGCGACACGATCGACCGCTTCGGCAACATCTACGGCGAGCGCTGCGTGCCGCTCCTCATCGACGCCAGCGACTCGCTGTCGATCGACTCGCCGGAAGACTGGGCGGCGGCCGAAAGAATCCTCGCCGCCCGTGCGGCGGGTGGGCAGGTGAGCAGGTAGGCGGGTGGGACGATTGAAACACTTCGTTCCCCATGCGATGCGGCGCGGCATCAGCGCGCAGCTGGCGCGGGTGCAGGCGGCGCGGCTCGAACGCGGCCTGGCCGCGATTGCCGCCGGGTCGAACACCATCGTCGCGGGTCCCTGGCTGGGCGAGGTGGGATTCGAGCTGCTGTACTGGGTGCCGTTCCTGCGCTGGTTCGCGGCGCGGTTTCACGTCGCGCCCGAGCGGCTGCTGGTGGTGTCGCGCGGTGGGACGGCGTCGTGGTATCGCCCGTTTGCCAGCGGCTACCGCGAGACGTTCGACTACCTGACGCCGGAGGAGTTCCGCCGCCGCCACGACGAGCGGGTCACCGCCAATGGCGAGCAGAAGCAGACGCAGGTGCTGACGTTCGAGCGCGAGCTGCTGCGCCAGTTGACGACCGACGTCCACGATCGATCGATGCTGCACCCCTCGAGCATGTACGGGCTGTTCAATCCCTTCTGGTGGGGGCACGTCGGCGAGTCGTGGGTGCACGCGCACGCCGTCTATGCCCGGCTGGCGCCCGACGCGGCCGCACCGTTTGCTCCGCCCGCCAGCCCCTACACCGCCGTGAAGTTCTACTTCAACGACTGCTTTCCGGCCTCGGACGAGAACCGGGCCTTCGTCCGCCGTACCCTCCAGGCGCTGGCGGATCGGGGCCCGGTCGTGTCGCTGGCGACGGGCCTGCGCCTCGACGACCACGACGGCGAGGACCTGCAGGCGCTGGGCGTTCAGACCCTGCCGCGCCATCTCGAGCCGCGCGACAACCTGGCGGCGCAGACCGCCGCGGTGGCCGGTGCGTGCGCGTTCGTGGGGACCTACGGCGGCTTCTCGTACCTCGCTCCATTTCTCGGCGTGCGCGCCACCGCCTACTACGCCGACGCGTCGGGTTTCTCGCGGCGGCACCTGACGATGGCCCAGTCGGCGCTGGGCTCGCTCGGTGCCGGCGACCTGCTCGACGTCCAATCGACCGTGAAACGACCACTACCATGAGCATCCGACACGTTCTCGTCACCGGCGGCGCCGGCTATATCGGCTCCCACCTTGTAGACGGCCTGATTGCACGCGGCTACACCGTCACGGTCCTCGACAACCTCGAGCCGCAGGTGCACCGTTCCGGCAGCTGGCCGTCGTACGCCAACCCGAAGGCCCGCTACGTCCGTGGCGACGTGCGCGACCGCGGCGTGTTCGAGCCGCTCGTGCTCGAGGCCGATGCCGTCGTCCACTTCGCGGCGGCGGTGAGCATCGGCCAGAGCATGTATCAGGTCGATCGCTACGTGGACGTCAACACGCGCGGCACGGCGCTCCTGCTCGACATGCTGGTCAACCTGAAGCACCACGTCCAGAAGGTGCTGGTGGCGTCGTCGATC
>Ga0157380_10002134_pt1 | contig 13265 bp, 13 predicted proteins | sample S35metaG_FD_119757 | JGI IMG/M metagenome (GOLD analysis project Ga0157380, IMG submission 119757) | Switchgrass rhizosphere microbial communities from Kellogg Biological Station, Michigan, USA - S3-5 metaG | ecosystem: Host-associated > Plants > Roots > Rhizosphere > Soil | place: USA...
GCCACCCATGCCCGTCATGCCGACGAGCACGCCGATTCCTAATCCAAAGACGATGATTGCCGGGTCCATATGAGCGTCGCGCGGGTTGGTTATCGACTTTCCTGACCTTTTTGGTCAGGAGCGCGAGTGCGCCAGGATACCCAAGATGCCCGCGAAAGCCAAGGAATTCGCCACGGAGAGCTCGGTGCCTGCCTCCAACGAAGCGCCCGGAGTCGGCGTCTCGATCCGTGGGCTGCAGCACTCCTACGGTGAGCTGCTCACGATCGAGCAGCTCGACGTCGGCGTCCCGGCTCACGGGGTACTCGGCCTGGTGGGACCGTCGGGCTGCGGCAAGTCGACGCTGCTGGAGCTGATCGCGGGGCTGCAGGAGCCAGAGCTTGGCGAGGTCGCGCTTGGCGAGAAGCTCGACCCCGCGGCCCGCCTTGCCCGCTGCGCCTTCATGCCCCAGAGCGACCTGCTGCTGCCCTGGCTCTCCGCGATCGACAACGCGGCGCTGGCGCTGCGCAACCGCGGGGTCCGCCGCGGTGCCGCGCGGCGCGAGGCCGGAGAGCTGTTCGAGCGCTTCGGTTTGGCTGGTTTCGAGCGCTCCTCCCCCGCCGAGCTCTCCGGCGGCATGCGCCAGCGCGTCGCCTTCCTGCGCACGCTGGTCGCCGGCAAGCCGGTGCTGGCTCTGGACGAGCCCTTCGCCTCGCTCGACGCGATCACCCGCGCCGAGATGCAGCAGTGGCTGGCCGGCGCGCTGGACGCGGACCCGCGCACGGTGGTGCTCGTCACCCACGACGTCGAGGAGGCGCTCTACCTCTGCGACCGCGTCGCCGTGCTCTCGGCACGGCCGGCACGAATCGTCGAGGAGCTGAGCGCTCCGGCGCCGCGCGCCACAGACCGCGACGAAGCGGTCACCGACCCCGAGTTCGTCGTCGTGCGCGAGAGAGCGCTGCACGCCCTGCGGGAAGGCACGGCATGAGGCGGTGGGTACTGCCGACCCTGTTGATTGCGGGCCTGATCGGGGCCTGGCAGATCGCCGCGAGCACCGGGGCGATCGCCGACGCACTGAGCCTCGACCCGATCCTCGTCCCCTCCCCAGCGGAAATCGCCGAATCGCTCTGGCAGAACCGCTCGCTGCTGGCCGAGGACGCCTGGGTCACGTTTCAGGAGATGCTGCTCGGCCTCTGCTTCGCCATCATCGCCGGGATCGCCTTCGCCGTCGCAATGCACCTCTCCGAAACGCTGCGGATCGCCTTCTACCCGCTGATCGTCGCCTCGCAGACGATCCCCGTCATCGCCATCGCGCCGATCCTCGTCGTCTGGTTCGGCTTCGGGATCGGCCCGAAGCTGTGGATCATTGCCTTGATCTGCTTCTTCCCGGTCACGGTCAGCACCCTCGCCGGCCTGCGCTCAGTGGATCCCGAGGCGACGAAGATGATGCGCACCCTCGACGCCTCGCGCCTGCAGATCCTCTGGCGGGTCGATGCGCCGGCGTCCCTGCCCTACTTCTTCAGCGGCATCAGGATCGCCGTCGCGATCGCCGCGATCGCCGCGGTGTTCGCCGAGTGGGTGGGGGCGGACTCCGGCCTCGGGCACCTGATCCTGATCGACAACGCCCAGCTGCAGACGGCGCGGGTCTTCGCGGCGGTGCTCGTTCTCTCGGCGATGACGATGGCGCTGGTCGGCCTCGTCGTCCTCGCAGAGCGTCGCATCGTCACTTGGCGATAGAAAGCAGGGGATGAAGCTCTCCCGATCGTCGGCCCTCACCCTCGCCATCGCCCTGCTGGCCCTCTCCCTCGGCCTCACCGCCTGCGGGGAGAAGAGCGAGGACGTGACCGGTGAGGCGGAGTCGCTCAGCCTCACACTCGACTTCTACCCCAACCCCGACCACGCCGGGATCTACATGGCGCAGAAGCTCGGCTACTTCGAGGAAGCCGGGCTCGACGTCAGCATCCACACGCCGGCCGATCCCGCGGCACCGATCAAGCTGCTCTCCGCCGGCCGCACCGATCTGGCGATCTCTTACGAGCCCGAGGTGATGCTGGCGCGCGAAGAGGGCCTCGGGGTGGTTGCCGTCGCCGCCCTCGTCAATCGTCCGCTCACTTCGATGATCTGGCTGAAGAAGTCGGGGATCGGCGGTGTCGGGGATCTGCGCGGCAAGACGATCGCCACCGCCGGAATCCCCTACCAGGACGCTTACCTGAAGACGATCCTCGCCCGCGCCAACCTCACGCCCTCCGACGTCAAGGTCGTCAACGTCGGCTTTGGCCTGCTGCCGGCAATCGTCGGCGGTCGGGCCCAGGCGATGCTGGGCGGATTTCGCAACGTCGAGGGCGTCGACCTGCGCCTGCGCGGCAAGGAGCCCGTCGTCACACCTGTCGACCGGCTCGGCGTGCCGACCTACGACGAGCTCGTCCTCGTCGCCGAGCGCCAGCGGCTCGAGGAGAACCCGGAGACGATCCGGCTCTTCCTTGCGGCGCTCGCACGCGGCACCGCCGCGGCAGCAAAGAGCCCGGAGGCGGCAACCCAGGCCCTGTTGGAGGCGAACCCCGACCTCGACCCGAAGCTGACCCGGGCCGAGGTGGCGGCAACACTGCCGCTGCTCGACCCCCCTCGCGGCGAGCGGCCCTACGGCTACATGGATCCGACCCAGTGGAGCCAGTTCGCTGCCTGGATGCGCGACAACGGCCTGATCGCCTCCCTGCTCCCGCCGGCCGCGGTGCAGAGCAACGCCTACCTGCCTGGCACGATCCCCGAGTAGAGCGGAGCCCCTTCTCCCAGCAGAGCGGTGATCTTCTCCGCCGGCAGCGGTCGTGAGAAGAGGTGGCCCTGGGCGTGGTCGCAGCCGAGCCGGACCAGCTCCCCCAGCTGGGCCTCGTTCTCGACCCCCTCGGCGATCACGTCGAGGGAGAGAGCGCGGGCCATGCCGATGATCGCCTCGACGATCGCGGTTCGCTCCTGTTCGACGCCCAGTGCGTCGACGAACGAGCGGTCGATCTTCAGAGCGTCGAAGGGGAACCGGTTGAGGTAGGCAAGGGAGGAGTAGCCGGTGCCGAAGTCATCGAGGACGAGCCCGACACCGAGGTCGCTGAGCGCTTCCAGAGTCCCCGTGGCGGTCGCCGACTCCTCGACCAGGGCGCTCTCGGTCACCTCCAGCCGCAGGTGGACGGGATCGAAACCACAGCCGGTGAGAATCTCGCCGATCGAGACCGCCAGGTCGCGGTTGGTCACCTGGCGCGCCGAGAGGTTGACCGCGACATCGAACGGGCGCCGGTCGGGGCGCAGCTCGTGCCACTCCAGCACCTGGCGGCAGGCCACCTCCTGCACCCAGCGCCCAATCGGCTCGATCAGGCCACTGTCCTCGGCGACGGAGACGAAGTCGCCCGGGTCGAGCAGGCCGCGCTCGGGGTGGCGCCAGCGGACCAGCGCCTCGAGACCGGTGATCTCACCGCTGCGCAGCGTGATCAGCGGCTGGTAGTGGAGCTCGAGCTCGTTGCGCTCGAGCGCGTGACGCAGCTCGCGCTCGACCTCCAGCCGGCGCAACGCTCCTGCCCGCATCTCCGCGTCGAAGAGCTCGCAACGCGCGCGTCCCCGTTCCTTCGCTCGGTACATGGCCGCATCGGCGTCGCGGATCAACAGCTCGGCGTCGATCGGCTCCCGGGTCGAGGGCCGGGCGACGGCAATGCCGACGCTGGCGCTGACGAAGTGGTCGACGCCGCCCATCGGGTAGGCCTCGGCAAAAGCGGCCGCGATGCGGTCGGCGATCGCCACTGCCTCGTCCTCATCGGCGAGCCGGTCGACGAGGATGCCGAACTCATCGCCGCCGAAGCGGGCGACGATGTCGCCCGGCCGCAGGTGAGCGCGCAGGCGGGGCGCGACCGCACGCAGAAGCTCATCGCCGGCGTGGTGGCCCAGGCTGTCGTTGATCAACTTGAAGTTGTCGAGGTCGAGGAAGAGGATCCCGACCGGCGTGCCCGAGACCGTACTGCGCTTGAGCGCGTCGCTCAGCGCTTCGACGAAGCTGAGCCGGTTGGGCAAGCCGGTGAGCGGATCGTGCAGGACGCGGTGGCGCAGCGCCTGGTCGGTTGCGTGGCGCTCGATCGCATCGGCGAGGACGTTGGCCAAGGCCTGGACGAAGTGCACGTCTTGGGGGGTGAAGCGGTTCGGCTCGGTGGAGTGCACGTCGAGCACGCCGAAGGGCTGCTGCTTGCCGTCGATCGGCACCGCAAGGCTGCTCCGCACCCCGATCGCGCGCAGCGCCGGGGGCATCGAGAAGCGTCGCTCTCCGTCCCAGTCATCGACGATCACGTGCAGGCGCGAGTCGAGGGCTGCGCCGGCGTGGGAGTCGCGGGCCGCCGAGGCGCGGGCAGAGCCGACGATGCGGTCCTCGAGCCCGGCGCGCAGGCCAAGCCGGCGCCCATCGCGGCCGATCTCCCAGATGCAAGCGCTGTCGACCCCGTCGATCTCGGCCATCAGCGATACCGCCTCGTCCATCAGGGCGTCCGGGTCTCCGTCCTTCAGCGCCCGCCCACCGAGGCGCGCGACCGCGGCCTGCTGGGTGGCGGCCCGCCGGGCCTCCTGCTCGGCGAGCTTGCGCTCGGTGATGTCGTAGAGCACCCCGTGCCAGATCGGCGTGCCGTCTTCGTCGGGCTCGAGGACGGCCTCATCGAGGATCCAGACGGTGCGGCCGTCGCGCGTGATCATGCGGTAGTCGACCGGCGGTGGGTTGCGGTTTCCCATCGTCTTGCGCGTCTCCTGTGACAGCGCCCGCTCCCGGTCCTCCGGGTGCAAAAGCCTCGCCCAGAGCCCGGCATCGGCCAGCCACTCCTCTGGGGTGTAGCCGAGGATCTCCTCGACCTGTGGGCTGACGTAACGCCAGCGACCGTTCTCGCCTAGCTCGGAGGCATAGACGATCGCGGGCAGGCGCTCGACCAGTCGGCGATAGTCCTCGCCTCCCGACGAGATCTGGTCGAGGAACTCGTCGATTCGTTTTTCGGGCCAGCTGCCCCCGCGTGTCGAGCTCTCCATTGCTCGACTTATCGGCGCTCCACCCACCCCCTTGAGCCCAGCCAAGGGATACGCAAGACAGACGACTAAGGCGCCATCGTCGACCAGGTCGCGGCAAGGCCGCGAAAGGGGGCGTAGGGGGCATAGAACTCCTCCACCTCCTCGACCGTGGCGCGACGGCCAAGGCGGGCGAGCCTCCCCACCTGCTTCAGGTACATCAAGTCTCCCGCCGGCAGGGAATCGGGGTTTCCGCGGCCGAAGAGCCCGAGGCACTGCACTGTCCATGGCCCGATCTCACGCACCGCAAGCAGACGCCGGTCGGCACCGGGCTCGCCCGGGTCACAGCGCCCAGACGCGATATCGGCGGCGACGGCCCGCAGGGCGATCGCACGACGCAGGCCCAGTCCCATCGACTCCAGCTCGACCGGGGCCCGCCCAGCGATCAGGTCCGGCGTCGGGACGTCGCGCAGCGACTCGCGCCCCGAACCGAGCCGAACTCCCCAGCGGCCGACCATGCGACGCTGGATGCGGGCGGCGCGTCCACTCTCGATCAACTGCTTGACCACGGCCCAGGCGAGCGCCTCCCACGGCCACGGTCGGCGACGGGGGCGCAGGTGCGGTCGGCGCCGCAACAGCGGCCCGAGCAGCGGGTCGCCGCGGAAGCGCCGGTAGAACTCGTCAAGGTCGTCGTCGACCCCGAGTGCGAAGCGCATCCGCTCCAGCGCCAGCTCCAGCTCGGCGGACCCGGCTTCGCGCGCCGGAACGCCGGTCGCCGGTCGCGGCGCTGCGACCGAGTCGGGATTGAGCCGCTCGGCACGCAGCATCACGCGCCCCTTCCCCACTTCCCATGCGCGGGTCAGGACAGGGCAACCCTCGACCTGGAGCAGCCGGGTGGCGATGCCGCGCTCGACCTGCATCACCCCGTCCTCGCCGCCGTATGACGGCAGGCGGTAGGGGAATGGCGGTCGGACTTCTACCTCGGCGCTCACCGCCCCAGCAGGTGGACGTCGACTAGGAAGGAGCGACTGGCGAGGACGTTTGCTGGGCGCTCGCGGCGCGCGAGGCGGCGAGGTGCCCGCTTGCGACTCGCGACGGCGCCGACGGCGCGCACGGCGGCAACCGTGGCGGCCCCGGCGAGGACACCGCCAGCAGCCGCGATCGCCGCGGTCTTCGCCTCGCTGCGCACAGCCAGCGAGCTGGACGTCTCATGGGGAAGGACGCGAACCGGGATCGGCTCCAGCTCCATATTGCTCACCGTTTCGACCTTAGCGATGACTGCGGCGCCCAAGGCCGTGAACCCCGCACCTTGCGCAGATCTAAAGGTGCTTCTCAAAGACCCGGTACTTCTTGACCACGCGCCCCCCCATGCCCTCCATCGCCCGGTTCATCGGGCCGTTGGTCTCGAGGATCCAGCCCATCTCGCCGCCTTCGATCGTGCCCGGCCTCTGCGCCGTCTCCAGGTGCTTGAGGTAGAGGCCGGCGGCCACGCCGGTGTGGCGATAGGCGTGCTTGACGCCGAGGGCCAGAACTCGCAGCTGGTCGATTCTGCGCTTGGCCAGCAGGAACCTGAGCCAGCCGAAGGGCAGCAGGCGCCCGTTCAGCTTCGCCAGCGCCTGGTTGATGTCGGGCAAGGTGAGGGCGGCGCCGACCGGGTCGCCGTCCTTTTCCGCGATGAAGGCCCAGTCCTCATCGATCACCTGCTTGAGCAGCTTGGCGTGGAACTCGATCTCGGCATCCGTCGCCGGGACGAAGCCCCAGTTGTCGCCCCAAGCCTCGTTGTAGACCTCGCTGAAGGCGCGCATCTCGTTGGGGAGGTTCCGCATGCTGATGTTGCGGATCGTCACTCCTTCGTCGCGCAGTCCCTTCTCGGCGGCGGCGTGGATCGCCGGATCGAAGCGCTCGCCCTCTTTGAGGTCGCCGAACTGGAGCTCCCACATCAGCAGGTCCATCGCCTTGCCGAAGCCGCTTGCTTCGATCAGCTCCAGGTAGTGGGGCGGATGCCAGTTCTCGAGGATCATCGGCCGCCGCTCGTAACCCTCGATCAAGACACCGATCTCGTCGTTGGTGGTGAAGTCCATCGGTCCGAGAATGCGGTTGCGGCCCTTGCCCTGCGCCCACTCGGAGGCGGCCCCCAGCAGGGCGGCTGCGACCTCTGGGTCGTTGGCGGTCTCAAAGAAGCCGAACATCGCGTCGTTTCCACCCTGGGTCTCGTCCCAGCAGCGGTCGATCTGAGCGGTGATGCGACCCACCGCCTCGCCGTCTCGCTCGGCGAGGAAGTACTCCGCTTCAGCGTGCTCGAAAAACGGGTTCTTCTCGCGGTTGAGGAACTCCATCCGCTCGAAGATCAGCGGCGCCACCCACTGCGGGCGGTCGCGGTGCAAGCGAAACGGGACCTTGACGAAGCGCTTCAGCTCGCGACGGGTGCGGACCGGACGGATGCTCACGCTCGCCGACATCAGAGCTCCGCTCCGCTCACGGCGCGAAGAACCAGATATGCACGCTTGTTCGCTCCGCGATCACCGGAGCTGAACCTACACTCTGGCCATGAGCGAAACCGCGAAGGTCCCGGTTGACGTCTTCGAGAAGGCCCGCGGCCACGACCGGCTCGAGCAGCTCGAAGCGGCCAAGCAGCACGACCTCCTCCCCTACTTCCGCCTGCTCACCTCGCAGGCCGGCCCGGTGGTCGAGATGGAAGGGCGGCAGACGATCATGCTCGGCTCGAACAACTACCTGGGGCTGACCGGCGACGAGCGGGTCAAGCAGGCGGCCCGCGACGCCCTTGAGACCTTCGGCACCGGCGTCACCGGGTCGCGCCTGCTGAACGGGACGACCCCGCTTCACGTCGATCTCGAGCGTGAGCTTGCCGAGTGGATGGGATGCGAGGACGCGATCGTCTACTCGACCGGCTACCAGGCGAACCTGGGATCGATCGGAACGATCCTGGAGCCCGGCGACACCGTGATCGTCGACTCCGGCGACCATGCCTCGATCCTTGACGGCTGCCGCCTCTCCGGCGCCAAGCTGCGCCCCTTCCGCCACAACCGCATGGACAAGCTGGAGAAGATGTTGCAGCGGGCGGCCGAGGACGGCGGCGGCGTACTCGTCGTCGTCGACGGCGTCTTCTCGATGGAGGGCGACGTCTGCGACCTGCCGCGAATCGTCGAGCTGTGCAAGGGCTACGGCGCGCGGCTGATGGTCGACGAGGCCCACGGAGCCGGCGTGCTCGGTGCTCGAGGGGCAGGGGCCTGCGAGCTGTTCGGCCTCGAGGACGAGATCGACCTGCGTATGGGCACCTTCTCCAAGAGCCTTGCCTCCTGCGGCGGCTTCGTCGCCGGCCCGGCCGACGTGGTCGAGTACCTGCGGATCTCCTCGCGCTCTTTCGTCTTCAGCGCCTCGGCGGTACCGGCCGCGGTCGGTGCGGCGCTCGAGGCCCTGCGGGTGATCCGCACCGAGGGCCCACAGCTCTTCGAGGCCCTGCTCGCCAACGCGGAGTACCTGCGCGAGGGCCTGCGGGAGCTGGGGCTGAAGGTGATCGAGCCGGGCACGCTCCCCAACGGGACGGTGGCCACCACGCCAGTGGTCCCGGTCGTTGTCGGCGATGACTGGCAGGCAGTGCTGCTCTGGAAGGCGCTCTACGAGGCCGGCGTCTACACCAACGTCGCGATCCACCCGGCGGTGCCCCCGGGAGGCGCGCTTCTGCGCACCTCCCTGATGGCGACCCACGAGCGCGTGCACCTCGACGATGCCCTCGCGACGATCGCCCGCGTCGCCGAGGACTTCCCAGAACTACCCCGCTCGGGGTAGTTTCCTCCCCGCCGGGATCTCCAAGCGATCGTCCCGGTCAAGAAAAAGGTGCTCTTAGCGACCGGGTCGGGAAGCGCCGCCCGACTACGGGTTGACCCCTGACCACCCACCACATAGCTTGGCCCCCGCGCCGCTCGCAGCCCGGGGCAGGGAAGCGAGATGGTGGAGCAACTCAACTCGACCAGGCCGAGGTGAAGAGCCGCCGGCCAGGCGCAACGAGCTACCAGTCAACCCCCAAATGGGAGGAGTCCCAGTGGACGCTGCTTCGATCGCCCCTGCTCAAACGACCGCTTCCGTAATCAAGGCCCCGCAACACATGCAGGCGCTTGCCCGCGCCAACCGCGTGCGACTCGCGAGGGCGGAGCTGAAGCGCTCGATAGCCCGAGGCGACGTCGAGGCCGCGGACGTGATCCGCGAGTGCCCCTGGGAGACCGAGAGCATGACCCTGGCCGAGCTGCTGACCAGCCAGCGGCGCTGGGGCCGTACCCGCGCCCGTAAGTTTCTGCTTGGCCTCGCGCTCAGCGAGAACAAGCGCCTCGGAACCCTGACCTCCCGCCAGCGCGCCCTGCTCTCCTCCGAGCTCGCCTCCCGAGAATCGGTCCTGGTCTGACGCGGGCCAGCCGCCGTCAGGCAAGGACGCAGTGAGCGTGGCGTGTGCTCCGCACGCGAGCGATCGAGGACGCCGGCTGACGGCGGCTCAGCCGCCGAGGCGGCCGACCTTGAACGACAGACCGCCTGAGGCGCGCTGAAAGGCGCGCCGCAGGGCGAAGAAGGTGGTGAGGAACGCCACCGCACCGATGCCGAGGCAGATCGCCAGGATCAGCCCGGTGAGGTAGAAGAGGCCGCCGACAACGCAGACGAAGACGAAGCCGGCGAGCAGGGTGGTGTGGGAGCGGTAGCCGGCAAAGTGCTCGCGTGCGGCGACCTCGAGACCGCCGAGGCCCGCGAGGGCAACGCCGACGCCCAGCGCGGTCGGGCTCCCACCGACGATGCCGATGACGAGCATGACGATGCCGGCGAGCACCGCCAGCTCGGCCAGGGGAAAGCTCCCCCAGGGTGCCGGCGGCCTCTCCTCAGCGGCGGGCCTTTGGCTCTTGCTGCTCAACGGCCGCAAGCCGCCCGGATAACGGACATCCGGAAGAGACCTTGACCCGCCACCAGCCCATCAGCATCCCCAGCGGGCCGAGACGTGGACGGGAGTGCCAGTGTCCGCAGCCGTGCTCGCCGATGTCTTCCCGCGAGACCCGCACCCACTTGTAACGGGCGGGGGAGGCCAGCATCTGCTCCAGCAGCTCGCGGTTGCGGGTCTCGAGATCGGCGCGCTCCCGAAGCTGGAGCTGCGCCTTGCCGATCCGTTCCGCAAGCGCGTCGCGTACCCGCTCCAGCTGCTCGAGGTCAGCCACCCGCGGGGGACCCGAGGGGGCGTCGACTTGCGTGTCTACTGAGAAGAGGGGAAAGGCCTTTGCCGAGAGCCGCGACAGCTCTTGCTCGAGGTGGCCGATCTGGCGGCACAGCTCAGCTCGGGCGAGGCGCTCGTCGCCCCCCACCCGAAGCTCTGCAAGCGTGTCTCGTTCGAGCAGATCCGGCATGAAGACTCGGGGTCGAGTGTAGATCAACCCCTTGCTCCGTTCCTTAGCCCTGTATTACGGAACAGGCGATCCAAAGCGCCTCGTCGACCGCGGCTTGAGGCACACCCTTGACCTGCACCGCGGCGACCGTAACCCGTCGCGTGTCGCGGCCAATGCCGGGCTCACCGGGGACGCCAAAAAGCAGCTCGACGGGTCCTTTCTCATCAGCGACGATCAGGGTCCCCCGCTCCAGCTCAGCCGGTTTCCCCGGCAGCGCCTCGCCGGGTGCGGAGTCGCGGATGCAGAGCTTTCCTTGCAGCCGATCGGAATCGAATGCACGGACGGCGACGCCCGTCTCCGCGATCGCGATCGTCAGCGCATCGTCGGGCATGCCGCGGGCGAGGAAGGCGCCGTCGTGGAGCCGGTCGAGCGCGAGCTGCTCGACCGGCGTGCGGGTGCGGTCTGGGTCGAGCCCGATCTGACGGAAGAAGACGCGATAGGCCCAAGGGATCGGCCGCTCGCGCATGTGGATCGCGTGCGCGCCGTAGAAGCGGTCCGAGAGACTGCGCAGTCGGAGGCGAACCGATTCGGAGCTGCGCCCGGAGCGAGCGCCGACCTCGAGCCAAGCGATACCAAGGCCCGGGAACTCATCGGCGATGTGCGGCGCCACCCAACCCTGCTCCGGGGCCGGGTCCCAGCCGGGATCGGAGCCGACGGCTCCAGCGCCCACGGTCAGCCCCCCTCCGCCGCGCGGTTCGCCCGCAGAAGAGCCTCGACACGGGCGTCGAGCTGGGCCTGCGTGAGCTCACCGGCGTTCGCGTCCTGGAGAGTGCCACCGGGATAGACGAAAGCGAACGTCGGGCAGCCGCCGACGCGGTAGAGGCTGGCGACGGCCCCGTCGCGGTCGTAGCCGACCGGCATTCGCCAACCGCGGCGGCGGATCGTGTCGCGGACGCTGTCGCGATCGTCGCGCACGTTCAGCGAGAGGAAGCCCACGCGTCCACGGTAGCGCGCGTATGCCCGATCGACCACATCCTGCTGGACGACGCAGTTGCCACCCTGGGCGAACCAGAACGAGAGCACCAGCGGTCGCCCGAAGAAGTCGCACACCCGGATCGCGCCCGGCGTGCGGATGCCACAGGCGGGTGTTCGCCGGGCACTCTCTGGGCAGGGCGCCCGCGAGATCTCGCAGTCGTCTTGAGCCACGTTGGCGTCGCCTTCGAGGGAACCCGTCGCACGCGGCACGGCGAACTCGGGCAGAGCCCAGCGGGGAGCCAGCTGGTCGAGACCGAGGGTGCCTTCGTCCTCGTGGCCGAGGGTGTTGAACAGGGCGATCGCGATCACCGCGGCAAAGAGCAACCCAACCACGAGCGAGTAGCGATCCCTCACCGCCCGCCCCCGAGCACCCGCGAAGGGCTCAATCCATCGAGAGCGGACCGGTCACGTCCGCGTTCAAGAACTGGTGCACGAAGCGGTTTTCGGAGTCGAACAGTTCCTCCTTCGGCCCCGACTCTACGATCTTGCCGTTCCAGAGCACGGCGATGAAGTCGGAGATCCGCCGCGCGGTGTTGAGGTCGTGGCTGATCACTAGGTAGCAACCGCCGTTCTCCTCGTGCACCTCGCGGACCAGCTCGCAGAGCAGTGCCGTACGCACCGGGTCAAGGCCCGAATCGGGCTCGTCGAACATCACGATCGCCGGTTCCAAGACCAGCGCCCGGGCAAAGCCCGCGCGCTTGCGCATGCCGCCGGAGAGCTCGTTCGGCATCTTGTAGACGGCCTCGATCAGCCCGACCTCCTTGAGCCGGCGGTTGACGATCTCGCCGATCTCCTCCTCGCTCTTGTCGGTGTGCTGACGCAGCGGGAAGGCGGTGTTGTCGTAGATGTTCATCGAGCCGAAGAGGGCGCCGTCCTGGAACAGCAGGCCGAACTTCTTGCGCACCTCGAAGAGCTCGTCGTCGGTCATGTTGGGGATCGACTCGCCGTGCACAAGCACGTCGCCGGAGTCGGGGTAGAGCAGGCCCACTATGTGCTTGATCAGCACGCTCTTGCCGGTACCCGAAGGGCCGAGCACCATCGAGACCTGGTCCTCGGGCAAGCCGAGGTTGAGGCCGTTGAGGATGCGGGCGCGGCCGAACTGCTTGACCAAGTCGATGATCTCGATCGCGTCAGTGCCGCCGTGGTCGCGCTTTCGGCCGGTGTGGAAGCGGTAGGGATCGGACTCCGCCGGGTCAACGCCGGGGATGACGAAGTCACGCCCCATCACCGACCCGTCGTCGCTGACGTAGGGGCCGCCTCCTGCCTGCTCGTCTGTCCTGGGCTCGTCCATTGACATGAGAGTACTCAGCCTCCTATCGGCGCTCGCGGGTTGGCTCCCCAGAAGACCAGGGTGCCCAGCATCCCAATGATGTGAACCAAAACGATGTTGAGGACCATCGACTTCGCGGTGGCGGTGCCGACCCCGACCGGGCCGCCCGACGCCGTGTAGCCGTAGTAGCAGCCGACCATGACTATGGCGGTCGCCATGAACATGCCCTTGATCAGGCTGAACATCAAGTCCGGTGGGTTCTGGAACATCCAGAAGATCAGCAGGTAGCCGCCCGAGGAGACGTCGCCGATCTGCTGGACGACGGCGAGGTAGCTGGCGAAGTACATGATCCCGATCCCGACCAGGTACATGAAGGGGAAGGCGATCCAGGCGGCGAGCAGGCGGGTCGCACAAAGAAAGGTGACCGGAGGCACGCCCATCACCTCGAGCGCATCGATCTCGTCGGAGATCCGCATTGCCCCGAGCTCGGCAACGATGCCGGTGCCGACCTTGGCCGCCAGCATGTAGCCGAAGGCATAGGGCATGATCTCGCGCAGGTCACACCAAGCCGAGAAAACGCCGGCGTAGGCGGGCGC
>Ga0157380_10002136_pt1 | contig 13261 bp, 16 predicted proteins | sample S35metaG_FD_119757 | JGI IMG/M metagenome (GOLD analysis project Ga0157380, IMG submission 119757) | Switchgrass rhizosphere microbial communities from Kellogg Biological Station, Michigan, USA - S3-5 metaG | ecosystem: Host-associated > Plants > Roots > Rhizosphere > Soil | place: USA...
ATAGACTCGCTTGACCTTCGGCTGCTTCGACTGACGCACCGGCACCTTCCAACCACACTTCGTACTGCTCGCCCGCGGGGTCCGTCACCTTGAAAGCGTCCGAGATCTCGACTCCCCCGACCCAGACGATCTGATCGTTCCAGAGGAGGAGAGGAAGCAAATCGCGGACCTCGACTGCGATTTTACGATCAATGAGGAATTCCTTCAGCTTTTTATCATGGGACATGCCGAGGGGGCGGAAGCGGTCGCCGCGTCTGCGATTGCGTACTTTGAATGTGCCTGTTGCTTTGTTCGGCAGTTGGAAGCGTTGCCGGTTGCCGGTTGCCGGTTGCCGCAGGGCGATGGTCGTGTCGATCTCCGGGATGTAGCGCGATTCGCCTGCCGCGATCTCGATCTCCCATGGTGGAGCGACAGGCGCTCTCGCCTGTCGTCTTCTGAGCACGTTGCCGACCAGCTCGACGTTTTTCGTCGACGTGGTCCGGCGGGTCAGGCGTGCATGAGGATCGAGTCTTCGCATGTGGCGATGCAGCAGTGCCTGTTTCAGCCACGCATCCTCCGGCCAGCGCATGAAGCGCGTCTCGCTCTCGCTTTCCTCGACTTCATATTCATCGAGCAGTTTCTCGACGACCGTCCATTGCTCGCGCGCCTGCGCCGCGACCGCCGCGAGGTTGCGCGAGACCGATTCCGGCAGTTCGCGCAGCATCGCCCGCACGCGATTGCGCAGAAAGCGCGGATCGGCGTTCGAGCTGTCGCTGCGCGCGACGATGTTCCGCTGATGCAGGAACTCCTCGACCTCCGCGCGTGTGACCTCGAGCAGGGGACGGACGACGCCGTCGCCGCGCACCGGATGAATGCCGCGCAATCCGGCGAGACCGCTGCCGGTCATCAAGCGCATCAGCACCGTCTCGGCCTGATCGTCGAGTTGGTGCGCCGTGGCGATCCAGCGCATGCCTGCCGCTTCGCGGATCTCATGCAGCCGCACGTGCCGCACTTCGCGCGCCGCCGCTTCAATGCCGCGGTGGCGGATCGCATCGGGATCGAGCGTCCCGTCGGCGACGTGCAGCGTGACGTTCAGCCGCGCGCAGAGCTCGCGCACGAAGCGTTCGTCGCCGTCTGATTCCTCGCCGCGAAGGTGGTGATTGACGTGCGCCGCGATGACATCGACTTGCAACTCGGCAAGGGCGACGAGCAGCGCAGTCGAATCGGGACCGCCCGAGACCGCGACGACGACGCGATCGATCGCGTGCGAAGCGAGGAACTGCGAGACGACGTCGGTGAGCATCTATCGCCAGCCGAGGATCACGTGAAACAGCGAATCGTTCGCACCGTGCGAGCCTTCGACGAAGAGGAACCATTGGCCGTCGGGCGCGACGTCGAAGCGTAGCGTGTCTGCCGGGACACGAAACAACTCGGTGGTCTTCGCGTTACCCCACTCGCCCGGCGACTGCGGGACGACGCTCATGATTCCGTTCTGGTCCGACTGGTAGAACAGCTCACCGCTATCGCGACGCCAGCGTGGATTCTCGCCGCCATTCGTGGAGATGCGCACGCGCGGCTGATCGGCGCGCTCCAGGTTCTGCAGATAGACCTCGACCGTACCGCTCGCATTCGAGCTGAAGGCGAGCCACTTTCCGTCAGGAGAGAGCTGCGGGTCCTTTTCGTACGCCGCAGTGGCGAGCACCGCGGTCTCCTTCAGCGTTCGCATGTCGAGGCTGAAGAGATCGCTCCGCGTCTTCGGGTCTTCACGCCCGAAATACAACGTCGAGCCGTCGGGGGAGAAGCTGCCGGCGAATTGAAATTTTCCCGGCTGCGTGAGCGGCTCCGAAGCCGAGGACGTGAGCCCACGTCGCATGAGGTGAGGAAGCGCGCCGGCCGCGGCGGCGGAGTAGACGATCGCACGGCCGTCTTTCGTCCAGATCGGCATGAGCGCGAGGCCCGGCTCGTTTGTGAAGCGGTCGCGGCCTCCACGCGCGAGATCGTAGATCCAGATGTCGCCGAGTCCTGTGCCGCGATCGAGCACGGTCACCCCGGCCTGGTTGCCGTCCCCCGAAATGCTCAGGCTCAAATTGTCGAAAAGAGTCCGGTCGTCGATGATCTGCCGCTTGCCCGATCGATCGGTCCGCACGAGGCGGCCGGTGCGAGTGTCGGTGCGATAGATGACGACGCCGTTCGCGGCATCGAAGTCGGCGCGCCCTGACGGATAGAAATACGAGACGTCGTCGGCGATGAGTGACGGCTCACCCGTGAGCTTTCCTTTGCTGACGTCGAGATGCTGCGAGAGAAGCTTGCCGTCGCGGACGAAGACCAACTCGTCATCGATGACGAAGGTCGCCTGGGAGATGTTCCTGGTCAGCACGGAAGAATCGGCGGTGTCGAGCGAGGCGAGGACCAGCCGCCGCTCGAGCGAGTCGTTGACCGACGCCTGATAGAGATAGTGGCGTCCGTCGGGGAGCAGGCGGGGCCACGCGTGACGCCACTCGTCCTTCTTCATGACCGTGAGGCGGGCCGGCGTCCCGCCGCTCACAGAGATGCGATAGATCTCCGAGCGTCAGCCGGCGCGGTCGACGAAGAGGATCGTGTCACCGACCCACGAGGCGCTCACTCCGGGTCCGTGCTCGTCGCACAATGCTTCGGGCACCGTGCCGCTTCCGGGCTTGGTCTTCCACAACTTTCCGTGCGCACTGAAGCCGAGCCATTGGCCGTCCGCGGACCAGAACGGACTGTTGCCACCATCGGAACCGTCGACCTTGCGCACCTCGAACGAATCGAGACGCCGCAGGTACACGGCCGACGCGCCGTTTTTCTTCCCCGAGTACGCGAGCGTACGGCCATCGGGCGAAAGCGCGAAGTTCGGCGTTTCGGGTTCGGGAGTGGCGCGAATGTCATCGGGCGGCGCGAGGTGCAGACGGACTCCGGACGTGGCCCCGGGCGGCGTGGCGATCCGCATCACGCCCCACACGAGCAATCCGCCGAGCGCCGCTGCTACGGGGAAGGCGAGAAGCCTGAGCCGCGATGACTTCGGCGCGGCGATGGCACGCGTCTCCACCGACATCGGTCCCGATGGCTCGCTCAACCATCGCAACTGGCGCGCGACGTCATGCGCGGTCTGCCAGCGATCGTCGGGATTCTTCTCCAGCGCGGTCAGGATGATCCGTTCGAGCGCGGCGGGACACGCCGGCTGCAGCGAGCGCGGTTGCACGGGATCGGCGGAGATGATCGACGCGATGACGCTGAGCTGTGAGCTTCCCGCGAAGGGACGCTGCCCGGTGACCATCTCGTACAGGATCACGCCGAGGGCGAAGATGTCGGTGCGGGCGTCGACGGCGCGGCCTTCGAGCTGCTCCGGCGCCATGTACATGACGGTGCCGACGATCGTTCCCTCGGCGGTGATCGGATTGACGACGGTCGACGGCGCGGAGTCGACGGAGAAGACGCGTTGCTGCGTCTCGAGTTTGGCCAGGCCGAAGTCGAGGAGCTTCACGCCCGATGCGGTGAGCATGACGTTGCCCGGTTTCAGGTCGCGATGCGTGATGCCGGCACGGTGCGCGTCGCGCAACGCTTCCGCGATCTCGGTGCCGAAGCGAAGGATCTGGCTGAGCGGGAGCGGACCGCGCGCGATGCGCTCGGCGAGCGTCTCGCCCTCCAGGTACTCCATGACGATGTACTCGATGTCGTCCGCGCGCCCGACGTCGAAGACGGCGCAGATGTGCGGGCTGGAGAGCGCGGAGATCGCGCGAGCCTCGCGCTCAAATCGCGCGCGGCGCTCGTCACCGGCGGTGAGGTTGGGGAGGAGGACTTTGATCGCGACCGTGCGCTCGAGCCGCGAATCGCGCGCCCGATAAACCTCGCCCATCCCGCCGGCGCCGAGGAGTACGTCGACGACGTACGGCCCGAGGAGCGTCCCCTTTTTCAGAGTCACGTGTGGGGCATGATAGCGGACGCGTGATGAGGATCACGGGGCGGTGTGACCGCCGCAGCTCGCGGCGGCTGTAGGCCAAGTGCAAACTGCTATCTGTTGTGGGAGGGAGGGCCGGGTTGGTGGCGGTGACTGGAGTCGAACCAGTGACCTAGCGCTTATGAGACGCCCGCTCTAACCATCTGAGCTACACCGCCATGCTGAGTGCGGCAGGGACTATACTCAACATCAAGCGCGCCGAGAAATTTCTCTTCATGTCCTCCACGTACGAGAGATGTTGCGTCGGCTGTGGCTCCTCAGACGAAGTCGCCCGGCTCGACCGCTGCCCCATCTGTTCCCGCTACTTTTGCGCTGACTGCGCCTACCGCGCCAGCGGTCGTCGCTTCTGCTCCGACAACTGCGCGCGCACTTACAACTACGGAGATCCCGAAGATGACGACAAGGACCTTGACTTCGACGACTGACGCGGTGTCCAGCGTCTCCACCACCCGCGCGAACCTGACCCGCCGCCCGCGCCGCCTCCGCCGCACCGAGAGCATTCGCGCCAGCGTGCGCGAGACGGTCGTGCGTCCGGAAGACCTCATCTATCCGCTCTTCGTCGTGCCGAACAGCCGGCCGCGCGTCGAGATCGGATCGATGCCCGGCGTCTGGCAGTTACGCGTGCGCGAAGCGGTCGATGAAGCGCGCCGCGCGTTCGAGCATGGCGTCCGCTCCGTGCTTCTCTTCGGTCTGCCCGAGTACAAGGACGCCATCGGCTCCTCGTCGTGGGATCCATCGGGACCGGTGCAGGCGGCGATCGAGGCAATCAAGCGCGCCGTGCCGGAGATGACGATCATGGCCGACGTCTGCCTCTGCGAATACACCGACCACGGGCACTGCGGCGTAATCGTCGATCACAACGGGACGAAGGAAGTCGACAACGATCAGACGTTGCCGCTGTTGATGAAGCAGGCGATCTCCTTCGCGGCGGCGGGCGCCGACTTCGTCGCGCCGTCGGACATGATGGACGGCCGCATCGGCGCGATCCGTCATGCGCTCGACGAGCGCGGCATGACCGACGTCGGCGTGATGGCGTACTCCGCGAAATTCGCGTCGGCGTTCTACGGACCGTTCCGCGAGGCGGCGGAATCAGCGCCGCAGTTCGGCGATCGCCGCAGCTATCAGATGGATCCGGCGAACGCGCGCGAAGCGCTGCGCGAGATCGAGCTCGACGTGCAGGAAGGGGCCGACATCATCATGGTCAAGCCCGCGCTGTCGTACCTCGACGTCATCCGCCAGGCGCGCGATCACTTCAATCTGCCGGTCGCGGCGTACAACGTCAGCGGCGAGTATTCGATGGTCAAGGCTGCGGCGGAGCGGGGATGGGTGGACGGTCCGCGCATCACGAACGAGATCCTCACGTCGATCAAGCGGGCGGGTGCTGATCTGATCATCACGTATCACGCACTGGAATTCGCCACTGCTTATCGTCCTTAACATATGTGACGATTCCCGAGGAATCCTCCTCACCTCAGGTCTTCCGAACTAAGTCGGCCGGTCTGGACCCACCTTCCTTAGCCACATCCTTCTTCGAAGGCGAGGAGACACATTGAAACTACACATTGGAAATATCTCCAAGGACGTCAGCGACACGGAGTTGACCGAGCTTGTCAATCCGTTCGGCGTCACCACCTCGGTCGAGATCGTTCGCAATCCCGAAGGCCTCTCCAAGGGCTTCGGCTTCGTCGAGTACGGCGATGAGTCGCATGCCCGCGCCGCGATCACCGGCCTCGATGGCAAAGACCTTCGCGGTCAGGCACTGAAGGTCAGCGAAGCGAAGCCGCGCAAGGGCGACAAGCCGGCCGCCACGCCGACCGTGGAGGCTCAGTGAAAGCCGCGGCCGTGAAGATTCCGGTCGCGCGCAAGTCCGTAGCGAAGATCACGGTATCGGAAGGGAACATCACCAAGGCGGCGATGCGGCTTCTGTCGCAGCGTCTCGTCTCTTCCGAGATTCATTACGTGCAGCGCGTGCTCGGCACGACTGCCACGCAGGAAGACATCGACACGAACGTGCTCGCGGTGCGCAAGCTGCCGTGGAAGAGCATCGTCATCGCCGACTAATCCTGATCAAAGGAATTCCACCATCAGGGCACCGGTTGCCCAGTACATCAAGTAGCCAGCACTTCGAGGACGCAAACGTGGATTTGATTCTCCGAAGGCAGCACAGAAAGGAGATACATCCATGAGAACGTCAGGTACCGTCAAGTGGTTCAACGACGCGAAGGGCTTCGGATTCATCACGAGCGAGACTGGTGACGATCTGTTCGTCCACTTCTCCGCCATCCAGGGCAACGGCTTCAAGTCGCTGCCGGAAGGCGCCGCAGTCGAGTTCGACGTGGTCAAGGGGCCGAAAGGTCTCCAGGCCTCCAACGTCACGACGATGTAAGCACTCGCCACAAGCGACACGAAAGGGCAGGAGCGATCCTGCCCTTTTGCTTTTTCAGTCGCCCGCCACCAGCGCCTCGAGCTTCCACTCGCCGGTCCGATTACTGAAGCCGGCGCGATAGCCGATCGGACTGTAGACATCCGCGACGGCGACCCAGCCTTCCACTCCGCCGGACGTCTTCACGTTCATCCAGGTGTCGTTTCGCGAGATGACTTTCAGGATCTCCCAGTCGACAGTCGCAACCTGCGCTGCATCGGGCGATGCCGATGCGCGAATCACGACGCTGGCGCGGACGGCGGCGACGTTCTCGAATGCATCGATCGCTTCGGGCCAGTTCGCGTAGACGTACGGTGCCCAGAACGATTTCGCATCACCCTCACCAATGAAGTTTCCGCCGTTGTCGAGAATGCTGCCGAGCGTCGCCCACAACTCGCTGTCCGCGCTTCCGGTCTTCCAGCTCTTCCTGAATTCGTCGATCCCTCCGCCGCCCCCGAAGCTCGTCCGCACATCGGGCGCGATTCGCTTCACGAGCTCCGCTTCGTTCTTCTGCTCGATCGCCGCGCGAAGCTCCTTGCGGAACTGCGCGAAGGATGGATCGTTCGCGCCGGCGTCGGAAGGACAGAGGCGATTCGGCGCGGGAGTGCAGACTGGTGCTGCTACCGCGGGTTTGGGTGGCGGAGGTGGCGGTGATTGCTGCTGCTCACCGCAGGAAAGGAGTGCGAGGCCGGCGATCGCCGCGAGTCTGCGGATCATCCGCACCAGACCGCGCTGACCGCGTCGGGATGATCGATGGTGAAGCCCCCCTCCGCATCGTCGTACGTGATGACCGCGCCGTCGAGGCGCGAGTACGACATGTCGTCGAGCGCGATCGAGACATCGCCGATCTTCACCACCTGGTCGCCTTCATTCGGCTCCCACGCGAAGTGCAGACGATAACCGCTGCCGCCGCAACCGGTGGTGAAGGCGATGCGGAGATAGCGGCCGTCGAGCTCGAAGTGGAGCTGATCGGCGGCGGCGGGGGAGAGGGAGATGTTCATTCGTTGCCGCGCGGCCCGTGGATGATGCGCCACTCCGCGTCTTCGCGCTTGAACCAGTCGCCGTCGAGCCTCAGCAGCTCGAGCTCGCGCTCCAGCTCGACGATGTGCGCCCGCTTCGTCGCGGCGATGTAGATGAGGATGTAGCGGTCGACCGGCGACGCGCCGCCGACCATCGCCCGCAGCCGCTTCTCCATCGACCGCTCGCGTCCGATCAACGCCTCGGTCAACTCGCGATACGACATCTCGCCCTCCAGGATGTCCTGGAAGCGAAGGTCGCCGGCGAGGGTGATGCGCACGCGCGTGTTGCCGTTGGCCATGATCTTTCCATCGAGCAGATCGCGCGTTTCGCGCTCGTCGACGGCGAACGCCTTGAACATCTGCGCCGTCATCGGGTTCGGCAGATTCTCCGCGAGCTTCTCGAACGTCTTGTACGCCTCGACCGTGTACTGAATCAGCACGCCGAGATCTTTTTCGTCGAGGACCTGGGTTTCGGTTGCAACGGTCATTTGAGCCTCATTCGATCTTTGCCACTTTCACGATCACGTCGCCTCCCAGCTTCGCCTGGCAGCTCAGCCGGTACGGCGGCTCGATCTCTTTGTACGTTTCGTCGGGGGTGGGCGGTGTCAGGTTCTCCCAGCCGTCGATCACTTCGATGCGGCAGGTGCCGCAGGCGCCGTCGCCGCCGCAGACATGGCTGACGCGAACGTCCATCTCGCCGGCGCAGGAGAGGAGCGTCTTGCCCGCGGGGAATTCAGCGCTCTTCCCCTCATCGACGAAGATCACGCGCGGCATCCTGAGCGGGGGATTGTACGGCACGATGAGCCATGTAGGAACTGCGCACGAGCGGCGCTGACTCGACGTGACGGAAGCCCATCGCCAGCGCGCGCTTGCCGAGCTCCGCGAACTCCTCCGGCGTGTAGTAGCGGCGCACCGGATGATTGTGCTCGGTCGGCGCGAGGTACTGCCCCATGGTGAAGATGTCGACGCCGGCCTCGCGCAGGTCGCGCGCCACCGCGAGCACTTCATCTTCCGCTTCGCCGAGGCCGAGCATCAGCGAGGACTTCGTCACCATCCCTGCGTCGTGCGACCAGCGCAGCACATCGAGCGACTGCTGATACTTCGCCACGGGCCGCACCTGCGGATAGAGCCGGGGAATCGTCTCGACGTTGTGCGCGAGGACGTCCGGCTTCGCGTCGACGATGATCTGCAGCGCGTCGCGATTTCCTTCGAGATCGGAGATCAGCACCTCGACCGCCGCCCCGGTCTGCTCGCGCACCGCCGCGATCGTGAGCGCGACATGCTCCGCGCCGCCGTTCACCATGTCGTCGCGATTGACCATCGTGATGACGCAGTGCTTCACGCCCATCTTCTCGACCGCCTCGGCCACACGCCGCGGCTCATCGGGATCGGCGACGAGCGGCTTGCCGCGTCCGACCGCACAGAACGTGCAGCGCCGCGTGCAGATCTCGCCGAGAATCATGAAGGTCGCGGTGCCGGCACTCCAGCATTCGAAGATGTTCGGGCAGCGCGCTTCCTGGCAGACCGTGTTGAGCGCGAGGTCGTTCATCAGGCGGGCGATGGGCAGTTGATCGAGGCCGCCGGGGACGCGGATCTTCAGCCACTCAGGGCGATGTCCGGCTCGTTTGTTGATGGGGTTCGCGCTCATCCCAAGACCCGCTCGAGTTGCTCGAGCGCCTCGCGATCGTCACTCCATTTGATCCTTTCATACGCCTCGGCGAATGTAAACCAACCGAACTCGTCGTGTTCTTCGGCGTCCATGCGGATCGGAAGTTGCGAGTCGAGACGCGCGGTGAAGGCCACCTCGCTGGCGATGATCGGGAGCGGATAGCGTGCCGCGAGGAACTGCGACTCGATCATGAATGACTGCGTCAGGTTCATCGATTCGGGCACCGCGCCGTTGCCGGTCTCTTCGTGCAGCTCGCGTTGCGCGGCATCGAACGGCAGCTCGCCTTTTTCGATCGAGCCGGTGATCGGCTGCCAGAAATTGCCGCGCTCGGGACGCCGATGCAGCAGCAGGACGCGCTTGTCGTCGTGCACGAGCACCTTGATCAACCGGATCGTCTCCGCGCGCGGCACGATCTCGCGCTTGAAGACTTCGGCGAAGTGCCGCGCCACGACGTCGCGCACTTCATCGAGCGACACGTGGCGTCCCGTCAATTTCTCGATCGACGTCACGCCGGTACCGTGCAGGCCACACGGAGTGATCAGCCGGAAGTGCTCGAGGTTGGTCGTGACGTTGAGCGCGAAACCGTGCGACGTGACCCAGCGCGCGATCCGCACACCGATCGCGGCGATCTTCTCGTTGCCGACCCAGATGCCGCGTCTGCCTTCGATGCGCTCGGCGGTGATGCCGTAGTCGGCGACCGTGCGGATCAGCACTTCCTCGAGGCTGAACACGTAGCGGCGGACGTCGCGGTTTCCTTCGCCGAGGTGGAGGATCGGGTAGCCGACAAGCTGGCCGGGGCCGTGATAGGTGATGTCGCCGCCGCGCGTGGTCTCGAAGAAGCGGACGCGCTGCTGCGTGAGCGCCGCGGGAGTGGCGAGGAGATTGGCCGCGTCGCCGCCGCGCCCGAGGGTGATGTCCGGCGGATGTTCGAGCAGGAGGAACTGGTCGTCGATGTCGTCACGCTGACGCATGTCGACCAGCTTCTGCTGAAGCTTCAGGGCGTTTTCGTAGGTGATGAGGTGAAGTCGGTGAAGCTCACAGCGGCGCACGCTTCGCCACAACGCGTTTCACCTGCGAAGTAGTTCCTGCCTCAATTCCTTCGCGTCTTCGATCACTTCCTTGTCGGTGGCGACGACCAGCAACGCGTCGATCCGCTGCAGCGCCGCCTTCCGGTCGCCGTGCTTCAGCTCCTCGATCGCCTTGTTGTACTCGCCGATCTGCCGGTTGAGCTCGATCGTCTTCTCCAGCTGCGCCGCCTGCTTTTCGATCTCGTGCCGCGCCGCTTCGTCGGGAGTGAGCGTCGCGATCTCGTAGACGATCGGCACCGCCTCGGCGAGGTTCTGCTCCGCGATGAGCGCGTCCGCCTTCGTCGTCAGCTCGCGCAGCAGGACGCTCTTCGCGGCGAAGATGACCTGTCCTTCGCGCGACTGCTGAAATTCGCTCGTGAAGAGCGCGTTCGCCTTGTCGCGCTGGTCGCTACGGAGATAGATCGCGTACAGATTGAGCGCGAGGTCGCGGCGGCGGGGGGCGAGGAGACGCGCCGCTTCGAGCGCCTCGATCGCTTGCGCGTGATCGTGTTCGATCGTCCAGCTGATGGCGATGTCGCTGCGCGCGCGTGCTTCGTCCGCGCCGTGGTCGAGCGCGTTTTGCGCGAGCTCGCGCGCCGCGCGGAAGCGGATCATCGCGTCGTCGTCCGCCGGCAACGATCCCGCCGCCGGGCCGATCGCATCGCCGAGCAGGGCCTCGGCGTAGGCCAGGAGCACTGCGGGGTCGTCGGGCGAGATCGACACGGCCTGCTCGAAGAACGGGATCGCGCCCCGGAGATCGCGCGATTTCGCGGCGATGGTCCCGAGACCCGCAAGAGAGCGTGCGTGACGCGGATCGGCCTCCAGTGCCGCGCGGAAGTGGCGTTCAGCGTCGGCGCGCGTCGCATCGAACTCGCTGAGGAACGAGCCGAGCTCGAACAGCACCTCGGCATGCGGCAGACGCTCCACCGTCACCACCGTCTCTACGAGCGTCGTGTCGACGATGAACGGCGAGTTGCGTCCCGCACCGGCCAGTCCCTGTTCCCAGCGCTCGAACGAAACGTTGTAATGCTTGCGAAGGGCGGTCTCGACGTCGACGCCGTTTTCGATATCCGCTTCGAAGGCGTCGAAGGCCGAGCGATCGGTATGCAGCAGCCAGTCGACCGCCCCCCAGGCCTCGGCGTAGAAGCGATTCTCCAGGGGCGTGCCGCGTTTGACGTCGAGGATCTGGCGCATCGGCACGATGCCGCGCTTGCGCATCCAGGCGACATGCCGCCACGGCGCACCGACGCGCATCTTCGAGCCGCGCAGGTCTGCGTAGCTGTAGTACTCGGCCCATCCTTCTTCGAGCCAGAGCGGCGGCCGCACGCGTCCCGCCATCAGGTTGTGCACCATCTCGTGGTACGGCGTGCGGTCGGGCTTGCGCATCGCCGACAGCACCATCGTCCCGCCCCAGTCGCCGTTCACGAACGCGCCGGGGGCGCGCGTGCCTCGCGCGATCAGCAGGTCGAAATACGGCTGCGCCTCGCTGCGGCGCTGGAAGAGCAGCACGCGGGAACGGGTGAGGGGGACTTCGCGGAAGCGCGGATGCAATCGCTGCAGCGTCGCGGCGAGCGTTTCGAGATCGCTCGCCATCTCCCGCGTCTCGCGCTCACCGGCGCTGCTGACGATGGTGAAGTGCGTCGAGGTGGCGCGGACCCATTTCTCTTTCGGAGCGGGAGGCGGGATCTCGATCGCGTTCAACGTCGCGGCGAGGAAGCACGCTGTGATGAGCACCACACAAGAATAAACATTCCATCCTAAAATCGGGGTCAATCGGTCGTGACCATTGGGTGAACGTAGGCCGCTGCAATCTCGCGATGCGCGATGGGCGAAGGCTACGGCCTCGTTTCTGGCGGCGCGGCGCGTCCCGCCGAATGCGATCTCGATCGGCAGCGTGTTCTTCGCCGCGATCGCCGGCGCCGCCTTCGTGTGTGGCACGGACACTCCTGTCCGTGTCGTACTCCTCGCCATCGCCGCCATCGCAATTCAGCTGCGCCTCATCTGCAATCTCCTCGACGGCATGGTCGCGGTCGAAGGAAAGCTCGGCTCGAAATCGGGCGAGATCTACAACGACCTGCCCGACCGCATCGCCGATCCGCTGATCCTCGTCGCCGCCGGCTACGCGACGCCCTATCCGTTCCTCGGCTGGTGCGCCGGACTGCTCGCGGTGTTCACCGCGTACACCCGTCTGCTCGGCGCCGCGACTGGAGCAGGACAGGATTTCCGCGGCCCGATGGCGAAGCCGCAACGGATGGCGGTCATGACGATCGCGGCGCTCGCGCAGATCTTCACGCCGTACGCGCTGCCCGCGGCGCTGGCGCTCATCATCGTCGGCTGCGTCGTGACCATCGCGCGCCGCACCGCGAACATCAAACGCATCCTGGAGTCGAAGTGAAACACGTCGTTGGCGGCGCGATCGCTCGCGTCGCGCAGTTTCTCGCCGGCGCGACGATCCACGGCGAGCGTCCGTCCGACACCCGCCAGCGGATCTACTTCGCCAATCACACCAGCCACCTCGATTTCGTCGTGATCTGGGCCGCGCTGCCGCCGCACGTGCGCGCCTGCACGCGGCCGGTCGCGGCGAAGGACTACTGGGACAAGCGGGGCCTGCGCGGCTACCTCGCGCGCGAGGTGTTCAACGCGGTGCTGATCGAGCGCGACCGCGCCGTCGCTCACGCTGATCCGATCGAAACACTCGTCAACGGCCTCGGCGAATCGCACTCGCTGATCGTCTTCCCGGAAGGGACGCGCGGCAGCGGCACCGATCCCGCCCCGTTCAAGAGCGGCATCTACCGCGTCGCGACGCGACGTCCCGACGTCGAGCTCGTGCCGGTCCTCATCGACAACCTCAATCGCATCCTTCCGAAAGGGGAGTTCACGCCCGTTCCTCTCCTCAGTCACATCGCGTTCGGCCAGCCGATCCGCGTCGGCGACGGCGAGACGAAGGCGGACTTCCTGGAGCGGGCGCGCAAGGCAGTACTGGAGCTGCGGGAATGGTGAATTTTCTGAAGGACCGTCAGATGCTGATGCTGTTCGGCGGCGTGGTCGCGCTGCTGATCGTGGCCACGATCATCGGCCGCCTGCTGCGGATGCGCGCCAAGAGCGACTCCGCGCGCAGCACGATCGACA
>Ga0157380_10002137_pt1 | contig 13258 bp, 7 predicted proteins | sample S35metaG_FD_119757 | JGI IMG/M metagenome (GOLD analysis project Ga0157380, IMG submission 119757) | Switchgrass rhizosphere microbial communities from Kellogg Biological Station, Michigan, USA - S3-5 metaG | ecosystem: Host-associated > Plants > Roots > Rhizosphere > Soil | place: USA: Michigan...
CGCGGCCGTCGCGGCGGACCGTGACGAGATTCGGCGCCGCCGGAAAATCCCAGTCCCACACGTCGTGACGAATCGCCTGAAAGTGCCACGCGTACTTCCCCGTGCGCGCGTCGAGCGCGAGCACGCAGTCGGCGAAGAGGTTGTCGCCGTGGCGCGTCACGCCGTAGAAGTCGAATGAAGCGGAACCCGTTGCCGCAAACACCAGCCCGGTCTTCGTATCCACCGTCACGCCGGCCCACGCGTTCGCGCCACCCGCAAGCTTGTACGCATCCGGCGGCCACGTGTCGTAGCCCAGCTCGCCCGGCTTCGGAATCGTGTGAAATATCCAGCGCACCTTGCCGGTGTTCACGTCGAATGCCCGGATGTGACCCGGTGATCCTGGCAGCGTCTCCGGCACCGACGTGCCGAGAATCAGCAAGTCCTCGAAGATCGATCCCGGCGTACTCGCGCTGACACTGAGTCCCTGCGCCGGCTGATCGAGACCCTCACGTAAATCGATCCGGCCGTTCGTGCCGAATGTCGGAATCGGCTGGCCGGTCTTCTTGTCCAGGGAGTACAGAAAGCTGCGGTACGAGACGAAGACCCTATCCTTATATAGGGTGACGCCGCGGTGACGGAATCTCGCCGTCGCCCCGCCGCCGCTCGGATCGAACTTCCAGATCTCCTTGCCGTTCGCCGCATCAACCGCCACCACTTTCAGCGTCGGCGTCGTCGCGTACAGCACGCCGTCAACGACGACGGGGTTGCTCTGCATTTCGGAGGCACGTGACGAGTCGTGCGAGTCGTAGGTCCACGCGACTTCCAGCTTGCTGACGTTCTCGCGGTTGATTTGCGTCAGCGGCGAGTACCGGATGTTGTCGATGCCACCGTTCAGCGCCCAAGGGACATCTGCTGGCGTCGTGGCTTGAAACAACGCGATCGCGTAAACCAGAGCGCCGAACGCGATGACTGCGCGCACGCTTAGCGCTGTCCTCCGCCGCCGCCTCTGCCCGTCGGCACCGTACCGCGCAGCGTCTTGCCCTTGACGGGATACGCCGGACGCTTCGGATCGACCGGCGGATTCTTCTTCAACGCCTGCAGCGCCACATCGATCGCCTTCTCGAGCTGGGGATCGCGGCCGGCGATCACATCCGCCGGTGTTTGCTCCACTTCGATGTCAGGCGCGACGCCCTCGTTCTCGACGGTCCATCCTTCTTCCGCCGTCCAGATCGCGAGATTCGGCGCTGTGATCGCACCACCGTCCATCAGCACGGGAAAACCAAGGATCCCGACAAGTCCGCCCCACGTACGCTGACCGACAAGCGGGCCCAGTCCGAACTTCTTGAACATCCACGGCAGCAGGTCGCCGCCGGATCCGGCGGTCTCGTCGATGATCATCACCTTCGGACCCTGGATGGATGCGGCCGGCGCCTTCAGATCCTGGCCGTAGCGCATCGCCCAGTACGAGATCAGCGGGCGACGCAGCAGATCGATGTAGTAATCCGCGACTTGACCGCCGCCATTGAAGCGTTCGTCGATGATCACCGCATCCTTGTGCGTCTGCGGAAAGAAGTAGCGCTTGAAGTACGTGTGCCCCTGCTCAGCGGTGTCAGGCACGTACACGTACGCGACGCGGCCGTTCGTCGCGTCGTTCACCTTCTTCAGATTGCGTTCGACCCAGTCGCGGTTGCGGAGGGCGCCTTCGTTCGCGACCGGCACGACGGACACAGTCCGGGATCCCGAACCGTCGGGATTCGGACCAACGGTAATCTCCACGATCTTCCCTGACGTGTTCTCAAAGAAGCTGTAGACGTTGGCGGGCGACCTGACGTCCTTCCCGCGGACGGCCAGCAGGTATTCGCCCTCGCGCACGTTGACGCCAGGTTCGGTGAGCGGCGATCGCAATTGTGGATTCCAATTCAGGCCGCCAAACACCTTCTTGAATCGATACCGTCCGTTCTCGACGGCATAGTCCGCGCCAAGCAGGCCGCCCGGCACTGCTGCCGGCGGCGCGACGACATCTCCGCCGCCGACGTTGTGATGGCCGACCGACAACTCCGACGACATCCACTGCAGGATGCGGTTGATGTCGGTGCGGCCTGCCGCGTCAGCGAGAAACGGCTCGTACTTTTTCTTCATCGCCACCCAGTCAACGCCGTGCATGTTGGGCGCGTAGAAGAAGTCACGATTGATCCGCCAGGCCTCGTCGAAAATCTGCCGCCACTCCGCGCGCGGATCGACCCTCACCTGGATCGAATCAATGGCGAGCCGTCCCGCCGTCGGCTCAATCCGTCCCGTCGTCGCTACGATCGACCACGCGTTGTTGTTGACGTAGAGCATCTTCTTCGCGTCGGCGGAGAGCGTGTAGTCGTTGATGGCCGGCAACAGCGTCTCATCGCGACGCGCGGTCAGGTCGTAGCGATGCAATTCGATCCGGCCATCGACTTGTCGCATGTAATAAACGTGGCCGGCGGCGCCGGTCTGCAGATTGGCGATCTGCCCGGCGGGTACAGGCATGTCGAGAATCCTGAATCCGATGCCGTCGAGATCGATCCGGACAGTTGCGGGCGCGCTCGCTCCCTCGGCAGGCCGTTCTGCCGGTGGCTTGGCGGTCTCACCCGCGGCCGGCGTCGCCGCTGGCGCTGGCGCAGCCTTTTCCTCGTCGCTTTCCCTGGCGAGCGGCGACGGCAGGTCGTTTCGAAGCACGGTCAGATACACGTTGCGCGAGACGCGCATGTCGTTGTTCGACTGCGCGAACCAATCGACGGCCGGCCCGGCGTCCGTCGATCCGAAGAAATACAAATACTTGCCGCTGCGATCGAATACCGGATCGGCGACGTCGCCGAGGCCATCCGTGATCTGATGCGTCTTCCCTTGCTCGATCGAATACAGATGCACCGCGGTGACGAGCGGCTGCAGATTGACGACGTAGGCGATCCATTTGGAGTCGGGCGACCAGTTGTGCGTCGGCACGCCGGTCGGCGTGTAGACACGGCTGCCGTCAATCCGCGTCGATTTGCCGGTGGCGAGGTCCACCCAATAAAAGCTCTGCGAGTTGTCGAAATACGACAGCTTCTTGCTATCGGGCGACCACTTGAGCGTCTCGTAGAACCCGTGGCCCTCGACTTTGATCGCCCGCGGTTCCGTTTTTCCGTCCTGGCTGGCGATCCTCAGCGCATACTCGCCGCCTTCGTCAGAGAAGTACGCCACGTGCAGTCCATCCGGCGACCAGGCTGGAGATCGTTCGTGCCATGCCGTGGTCTGCGTGAGGTTGCGCGCATCGCCTTTCTCGGCGGGGACTGTGACGATTTCGCCGCGAAATTCGAAGGCCGCGCGAACACCTGTCGGCGACAGCACCGCGTTACGAATCCATCGCGCGCCGCTCACGAACCGCGGCCGCGTCTCGGGGAGATCGGCTGCAACGCCGATCTTCAATCGCGTCGTCCGCGCGTTCGCCGGTTCGAACAAGTGAAGGTATCCGGCCTGCTCGAACACGATTCGGCCGCCGCCCGAGGAAGCGTAGATGATCGGAAAATCCGAGAAACGTGTGAGCTGACGGACCGCTTTCGACCGCGGATCGAAGGAAAACAGGTTGAACTCGCCGTTGCGATCGGAGCGGAAGTACAGGAGGTTGCCGACCCACATCGCATCGGTGTCGTTCGACCGCGTCTCGGGCTGCGGAACCTTAATCAATTCCTTGCCGACCGGGTCGTAGATCCAGATCCGCGACACGGTACCGCCACGATATTCCTTCCACTGCGCAAAGCGCGGCGCAAGCGGGTTGTAGGCGATTAGACCGCCCGGACCCGGCGCGGCGCGCGAGACATTTGGAATTGGAAGCGGCTCCTCGATTCCACCGATCACCGGCACTTTGAACAATTGCGTATAGCGGTTCGTGAACACTGCGCGGCCAGACGTAAAGAGCACCGCCGACCCGTCCGTCGTGAACGCCTGCACGATGTCCGCGCCCGGGTGCCACGTCAGGCGCGTGGGCACGCCGCCCTCGACAGGCACGACATACACATCGGTGTTGCCCTCGTACTGCGCGCTGAAGGCGATCTTCCGTCCGTCCGGCGAAAACGCCGCGTTCGCCTCGAGGCCGTCGTCCGTGGTCAGGCGGCGGACGTCGGTACCGTCATGCTTCGCGATCCACAAGTCCCGCGCGTACACGAACGCGACGTGGGTCGCGCTCGTCGCCGGCTGGGCGAGGAGCCTGGTGTCCGTGACATCGACGCGCGCGATCGCGGTCGTCGTCAGCGCGACGCACAGACACAGCAGAAACAGCACTCGGGTAATGAAACGCGGCATGGTCACCTCTGATATCGGCGGGGTAAGTATAGTCAGGCGTGAGTCGACGCATGCTGACCCCCCTCGCGGTCGTCGCTGCCGTGCTCGCGATCCTCTGGTTCGCGCAGCGCAGCCTCATCTATTTCCCCGAGGGCCACGCTCCGGCGCCCGCAGCCGTCGGGCTGCCGCAAGCTGAGGTCGTCAATTTCACAACGGATGACGGGGTCGATCTGGAAGCGTGGTACGTGGCCGCGCGCGAACCGTCGGCAGATCGGACCATCATCGTTTTCAACGGCAATGCCGGAAACCGATCCCACCGCGCGGTTCTGGGCGCGCTCTTCGCCGAGCTCGGGTTCTCGACGTTACTCGTCGACTATCGCGGCTATGGCGGCAATGCGGGGTTGCCGTCCGAGCGTGGGTTGTACCGCGACGCGCGGGCGGCGCTGAGGTACCTGGCGGGGCGCGGCGACGTGAATCTGGCGAGGATTGTCTACTTCGGCGAATCGCTCGGCGCGGCGATCGCCATCGAGCTCGCGAAGGAATACCCGCCCGCGGCGCTGATCCTTCGATCGCCCTTCTCGTCGATGGCGGCGATGGGCGCGCGCCACTATCCATTTCTGCCGGTTCGCCTGCTCTTGAGAGATCGCTATCCGTCGATCGATCGCATCGGCCAGGTCCGTTGTCCGGTACTCGTTATCGCCGGCGATGCCGATCGAATCGTTCCGCTCGATGACACCCAGCATTTGTTCGAAGCCGCGCCGGAACCAAAGCGCCTCGTTGTAATCGAGGGCGCCGACCACAATGACGAAGAACTGGCTGCCGGCCCGCAGGTCTTGAGTGCAATCCGCCAGTTTCTGCAGTAGCCCTGTCTCATGCGCGAGAGCGTGGCCCAGGGCTCATCAATGAGCCAGGCCCATGGCGGCCACGCACTGCTGGAATCTCGGATCCGCGCGCAGCGCGTCCCACTGCGGCGCGACGGCGAGATCGACCAGGCACGGATCGCGCCGTTCGATCGCGCGCTCGAGGTACGGGAACGCGGCATCGAGATCGCCGAGTTCGCTGTGGAACAGGGCGAGCTGGATATCCGGAAACCCGTGCGGATGCTGCGCCGCGTGTTGAAGCCCGAGCCGAACCACGCCCGCGCGGCCACCCTCCGCATACGCGCGATTCAGCGACTCGAGCGCCTCTGGCGGGACGCCGTGCGCGGCGGCATGTTTGAGGTTTTCGGCCATGTGCCGATCGAAGTCACCCATCCCCCAGTACGCGCCGGCCAGGAACTCTCGCGCCAGCCCGTGCGAAGGATCGAGCTCGAGTGTCTTGCTGGCCCAGCGAATCGATTCGTCGTACCGGCGCTGATTCCAGTAGGACAACGCAATCGCCAGATGCACTGATGGCGAGAATGGATCGCTCTCGAGCGCGAGCAGCTTCATGGCAAGGCCCTCGGCGAGCTTGCCTTGTGCATCGAGCAAACGGCCGTACAACAGGCGCGCTTGTGTGTGTTGCGGATTGACGTCGAGCGCGCGCTGCAGACTGCGCTCCGCACCGATCCAATCCCACTCGCCCATGAACATCACGGCGCCCAACGCGGTTCGGGCATCCGCGGACGCATCGTCCATCGCTAGCGCCCGAAGTGCGGAGGCGCGGGCGAGCGAGAACGCTTCGGCCGGCGGCAACAATCGGAATTCCGCCTGCGCGCAGCGGGCAAGCGCCAGGCCAGCATGTGCCGCTGCATGGGTCGGATCGATGGCGATCGCGGCTTCGAATGCTTCAACGGCATGCGGCAGCTCCGACCGCGCCGACGAGAGCAGATGCGCCCGCGCGCGGCCAACAAGTTCGTAGACCTCGGGCCTTGCCGGCTTCGCGAAGGCGCGGGCTCCGGCGTCGCCGGGCGGTGCGATGAACCGATACCCGCTTTTCGCGACGGTCTGGATGTACTGCGACGGTCCTCGATCGTCGCCGAGCGCCTTTCGCAGCGCGGAGACGTGTACGGCAAGGATGCCCTCTTCGACGTGCGCGTCCGGCCACACCAGGTCGAGCAGTTCCTGCTTGGTGACAAGCCGGCCGGCACGGCGCGTGAGCGTCACGAGAAGATCGTGCGCTTTCGGGGACAGTCGCACGTCGTGACCACGATGCGTCACGCGACGTTCGTCGACGTCCACCGTCAAGTCTCCGAACGCTAATTGTTCGCGGCTCATGTTTGGGAAATTAGGCGAATCTTAACAAAACCTACAGGACGGCACGCGCCTGCTCAGGCGATGCTGGCCACTCATCGGAGGTGCTTCATGAAGAGCATTGTGGACCGCGAGATTCTTGATTCCGAGGAACGGTTAACCGCTGCGACTCGCCAGGTCGACGTGGATGCGCTCGATCGCATCTACGCCGACGACATCATCTTTACCGGCGTGACCGGCGTCGTCTGCGACAAGGCCGGGATCATGGACGAGGCCAGGCGTGGCCTTGCCGAGCGGCAGCGCGCAGGTGCCTCGCAGACGGCCGCTGTCGTGTCGTATGAAAAGGAAGACATCCGGGCCGTTCGCCACGACGCAACTGCGGTTACCAGCTTCACGTTCGCCATCACGATTCGCGGCGACGGCAAGGAGGTCACGCGGCGGTATCGAACGACAAACGTGTGGATGAAACGGGCAGCCGATTGGCAGGTCGTCGCCGCGCACACTGCGACGATGGGGTGAGTGAAAAAAAGCCAAGCCGGGTATCTTTTTCCGTGGAAAAAGATACCCGGCTTGGCTTTTTCACCGGATCCGCCAGCCGTTCACGGGCCCGCCGTTGAAGAACGCACCGGGCGTCATGACGCCGTCGCGCTTGAAGACGAGCCCGTCCTTCATGACGAACTGCACCTGCTTCAGTGCCTCGACGTCGTCAAGCGGGTTGCCAGGTACCGCAATGAGATCGGCGAAGAATCCCGATTTGATCGGACCGCGGTTTTGGTCGGTCACGCTGACCTTGTAGCCGTTCGTGGTCATGGCGCGAAGGATGTCGGCGTTCGGGATGCCGGCGTCCTTCCAGGTCTTGAGGAACTCGAGACACACCTCGCCACGTGTCTTGCCTTCCACCCAATAATCGGCGTCGGTTGAGAACGTCAGCGGCACCTTGTTGTCGTAGGCGTTCTTCAGTCCATCGACCGTGCGACGGTACGCGCCATCGGTCACGGGATGACCCGCGAGCCCCTGCGGCGTTTCGGTTCCCGCGCGCCAGATGCCCTTTTGCGCCATCAGTTTGTGCATCTCATCGTTCAGTGCGGTGGAATGAGCGATGGACCAGATGCCCGCGTCAATCGCATTGCGCGCGCCCGCGAGCGTCTGCACGTGTCCCTCGACCTTCATGTTCGATTTCGCGGATTCACGAATGATCAGCCGAATCTCATCGGTCGTGTACCCGTACGGCTTGCAGTCCACACAGATCTTGATGACACGCGCGCCGAACAGCACGTTCTGGCGAATCGCTTTCACGATCTCGTCAGGAGTATCCGCGTCGAGATACTCGGGGTACACGATGTTGTGGTCCGTCGCCATCTCGGGCGTCGGAGAGAACTGGCCGCCCATGCCGCCGATGATGATGCCCGAGTTGATGATCGTCGGTCCCGGAATCCAGCCCTGCTCAATCGCCTGCCTCAGTGCCGTGTCCGCGTAGTTCCCGTTGTTGCCCATGTCGCGGACGATGGTGAAGCCGGAAGCGAGCATCTGGATGCCGTTCGACGCCGCCTGAATCGCACGAAGCGGCGTCGAATCCGCTACGTACGTGTAGTAATAAATGTTGTTCTCCGGCATCGGCTTGTACGTGAGCGCCAGATGGTTGTGCGCGTCGACCAGTCCCGGCAGCACCGTCATCTTCGAGAGATCGATCACCTGCGCACCGGCGGGAATCGCCACGCTCGGTCCAACCTCGCGAATGCGATTTCCCTGAATCAGGATGATTTGATTCGGCCGGATCACGCCCGCGTCGGGATCGAGCAACCGGCCGGCACGGATGGCGGTGACAGGCGCGGGCGCCTGGGGCGCGGCCGGCGCTTGAGTTTGCGCCGCGAGGGCGACGCCAAGACACGCGAAAGTCAAAACGAAGATCGTGGCGCGCTTCATCGGAGACTCCTTGATCAATAGTCAATACTCAATAATCAATATTCAATATTCAACTGCGTCTGCGCCTATTCCTGGCGCAGGACAACAATCGGATCGATCGAGCTCGCGCGCTTCGCTGGTAGTGAGGCGGCAAGCGCGGCGACCGCCAGCATCACTCCGGCAGAAACCGCAAAGACCCGCGGATCCGCCGCGGCCACATCCTGGACAAGATTCTGAATCGATCGCAGTGCGGCGAAGGCGCCAACGAGGCCGATGACGGTACCCGCAGCCGCGAGCCGTAGCCCATGCGCCAGAACGAGGCCGAACACATTCCGGGCATCGGCGCCGAGGGCGAGACGCACGCCGATCTCTCGCAATCGCGATGACACCGAGTACGACAACACGCCATAGACACCGACGGCCGCAAGCATCAGCGCGATGGCGCCAAAGGCGCCAAGAAGCGTCGCATTGAAGCGCGGGCGCGCGACCAGTTTGTCGAGCCGGGCCTCGAGTGGCATCACGTCGTAGATGGGAAGAGTCGGGTCGACCGCGGCGACCGCCTGTCGCATGGCCGGTACCGCGGACATCACGTCACCGCGAGTTTTCACAATGAACATCGTGTCCGGATATGCGAACTGCAGGTACGACGTGTAGAAGTCGGCGCGCGGCGTCGACAACGGCCGATCGATCGTCTCGTACCGCACGTCGCCGACCACGCCGACAATCTCCACGGCGTGTGCTGCGTCGGAGAACGGACCGGTCGTCGTTCCAAACCAGACACGCTTACCGATCGGATTCTCGTTGGGCCAGAACAGACGCGCGCCAGCTTGATTGACTACCGCTACTGGCGGCGTACCCTCGCGATCGGCGTCGGTAATCAAACGGCCAGACACCAACGGAATGCCAAGCGTACGGAAATAGCCTGATGACGCGTAGTGCCTACCGACGCCTGGCGGATTCGCCACGTCGTTGGCCCGATCGGCGAAGAACACCACGCTGCGCGAGCAACCCATGAATGGTGTGCATCGATTCGCGGCGGCGGATTCGATCTCTGGCGCCGCCTGGATGCGAGTCAGGAGCCGCTCGATCGTCCGCGGGCCATCCTCCGGGTACCTGTAGTGCGCGGCCGGCGGACGAACCCAGAACGTCAGCACATCGTCGGGAATGAATCCTGTCCGGAGTTGCTGGATCCGAGCGAAGCTGTCAATGAGCACGCCAGAGCCGGCCAGCAAGAACGACGCGAGCGCGACGTCACCGACAACGAGCAGCGAGTGGGTGCGATGGCGCCGGACGCCTCCGCCACGCTCGTCTTCCTTGAGAGCCGACGCGAGTTGCGGACGCGATGCACGGAGCGCCGGTACAAGCGCGAACACAACGACGGTGCCAAGCGATACGGCGAGAGAAAACATCAACACGCCCAGATCGAGTCCTGGCCGTCCGAGCGCGCCAACTGCACCGTAGTTATTGCGCCCGCCCGGAATGATTTCCGGGGCGGCCTGCGCGATGAGATCCATCCCCCACAGCGACAACAACGTGGCCGCGACGCCCGCGATGGCCGCCATGACCAGACCCTCCGTGAGCAGTTGCCGCAGGAGACTCGCGCGACTGGCACCTATCGCAAGACGAACGGCCATTTCCCGCTGTCGAGTGCGCACTCGCGCGAGCAGCAGGCTCGCGACGTTGATGCACGCGATCAGCAAGACGCAGACGGCGGCCGCAAGCAGAACGAGCGCAGAGCTACGAACGGTCGCATCGACGCGCGCCTCATCCAGAGGCACGGCTTCCGCTGACCACACGCCGGTACCGCGCGATGTATCACCGGCGAAGCGAGATCCGATCGCCGCAAGCTCGGCATTCGCGTGGTCGAGCGTGACGCCGTCCTTCAACCGCCCCAGGACGCTGATGAAGTTCTGCGGTGTCGTCAGATAGCCGGCGTACGTCACTTGCGCGGCCATTGGCGGCGAAATCCACAGCTCAGCCTTGCCGCCGAGTCCGCTGAAACCCTCGGGCATGACGCCGATGATGGTCAGAGGGACGTCGTTGACCTTGATCGTGCCGCCGAGCGCCGGCGAACTCCCCGAAAACTTCCGCTTCGCAAGGCGATCGCCGATAAGCGTAACTGCCTGCGCGCCGCCAACGGTGTCGTGGTCGGGACCGAACGCGCGTCCGGCAGCTGGCGCCACGCGAAGTGCGGGAAAGTACGCGGATGACACAACCTCCGCATCGATTTGCTCCGGATCGCCGTTGCCGCTGATCGCGACGAGCGTCGGCGTGAACGAAGCGACGGATTCAAACGATGTGACCGTGGCTCGCAGCGCGGTGACGTTCGGCCAGGACCAGCGCAGCCGTTGCACGCCGTCGCGCGCGGTGACCTGAGTATTGAAGAGGATGGTCAACCTGTCGGGATCGGCGAACGGCAGTGGCCGCAAAAGCGCCGCGTACACCACGCTGAACATCGTAGTCGTGCCGCCGATGCCGAGTGCGAGCGTCGCGATGGCGACAATGGCGATGCCGCGCATGCGGCGAAGTCCGCGGAGGGCGTACTTGAAATCGCGCATGAGGTTTTGGATTTGCGGACTGGTCCCTTACAGCGCCCGCGCGGGGTTCGCAGAAACCGCGCGCGCGGCCGGACGCCAGGCTGCCAGTAGTCCGACGACAGCGAGCACGGCGATCGCGATCGTCCAAGTCGGTGCGTCGAACCAGCTGACACCGAATACGTACGCCGACAACGCGCGTCCCACCACGACAGACGCGACGAGGCCGGCCGCGAGACCCGCCGCCAGCACCACCGCACACTCGCGGATCACCATCGTCACGAGGCGCTGACGCGTGGCGCCGAGCGCGGACCGAATTGCCATCTCACGCTGTCGCTGCTGCACCGAAAACGCGGTGACACCGTAAATCCCGAGCGCAGCGAACAGCATGGCGAACACCGCGCATCCGGCGACGACCCAGGTGAGGAACAGCGGCGCCGACCACTGCCGGGCCGCTTCCTGTTCAATCGGCACGGCGATCCGCACTCCCGCCTTGGGATCCACCGCGGCGATCGTCTGCCGAAGCGCCGGCCCCCATGTTTCACTTGGCTCACTTGTCGCAAGGTACAGCCACGCGTATCGTGCGGGCGGCGCCTGAAAGAACGGCACGTAGATATCCGCTTCGTCGTTGTCGTCGTAGGTCTGCCGAACATCCGCGACCACACCGACCACCGTCAGCCAATTTCCGGCGCGATCGCCGGAGATGAACCTCTGGGCCAGATTCAGCCGGCGGCCTACGACCCTGCCATCCGGCCAAAGACGCCTGGCGGCAGAGGCGCTGACGATCGCCGCCGGCTCAGAGCCCACACGATCGGCGTTTGTGAACAGCCGGCCCTCGACGAGTGCGATGCCGAGCAAATCAAAATACGGGGCACTGACGGTCACCACACCGATTTCACGCGCGCCATGCGAGGCGTCGTCAGTCTGCACAGGCTGTTTTGGAGTTTCCGCAAATTGCGGCCACTGAAACATCGGGATCGGGGCGCGTGAGAACGGAGCGAGCCGCTCGGTCACCTGGTCATAAAGCGACGCGAGCGTCGCCGCATCGGCATCGCCACGGTTGGGAAAATCCACGCTCACGCGAATCAGGCCGCTTGTCCTGACGCCGTACTCCGCGAGCATCATGTGCGCCAGACTCTGCAGCATCAAACCACTTCCTACAAGCAGCGCCAGGGCGCCCGCGACCTGCGCGCCCACGAAGATCGAACGCCAGCGTCTGGCGCCGTAGCCCTCCGTCGTCGTCCGGCCATCACTTCGCAACGCCGACGCAATGCGCTGACCCCACGGCGTCAATGCCGAAAGAAGCGGAAGAAGCAGGGCGACGATGGCGCCGATTGCGACGACCGTCAGCAAGACCGCCCAGTCGATCTGAAGCGCCGTCGCGCCTCCCGGTGCCGGCCGGCCGAGCTGAGTTGCGATCGCCGGACCGAGGGCGTCAAGCCCGACTGCCGCCAGACCCAGGCCGGCAGCTGTCGCGATCGACACCAGGAGGCCTGCTTCGACAACGAGCATTCGGATGATTCGTCCACGGCTCGCACCGAGCGCGAGTCGCACTCCAATTTCTTTCTGTCGTTTCAGAGAGCGCAGGAGCGTGAGACTCGAAAGATTCGCGCAGGCGATTGCGAGCAACAACGCGGACATCAGCGTCGCGGCCGTGAGTACCGGACGAATCTAGGCCACATATCGATCGCGCGCCGATGTGAGCGTGACGCCCGGCCAATTCGACGGCAGATCCGTTGCCCTGCGGCGAACAAGCGCGTTGATTCGCTCGATCGCCGCCGCGGTGGAGACGCCCTCTCGCAACCTGAGCCGATAGGCACGCGCCGGCGTACGCAACGGCATCACGACATCCACGAGATCGCGGCTGTCGGTGCCGAACCAGAAGCCGTCACGAAGCAGCCCGACCACGAGAAACTTCGCGGCGGCACGGTTGCGACTCTCGAGCTCAGCGTCGAACATGCTGCCGATTGCCGAGGGGTCCGCGCCAAATCGTTCGCGCCAGAGCCGATGACTGATCATCACCGGTACAGGCTCCGCGTCGCTCTGAAAATCGCTGACATCGAGTGCGCGGCCGCGATCGGCACTGACACCCAGACCTTCGAGAAAACCTCGTGACACGCGCAGCCCACGAGACGACTCGACCGGTCCGCCGTTCGTCACGAACATCGTTTCGCTCGTGTTGGCAATCGCGTGTTCGACCACGTCACTGAGCGCAGACCAATCGAGCCCAGACATTCCCGAAGGCTCCCACGGTCCCGGCGGCGCGTATTGGAGGTGATAGAGGCGATCCGCGTGTGGATACGGGAGCGCGCGAATGAGATACGCGTTTGTGACGGCAGCCGTCGTTGTCGTGACGGCGATCGCGAGCGCCAGCGACGCAATCGC
>Ga0157380_10002139_pt1 | contig 13255 bp, 7 predicted proteins | sample S35metaG_FD_119757 | JGI IMG/M metagenome (GOLD analysis project Ga0157380, IMG submission 119757) | Switchgrass rhizosphere microbial communities from Kellogg Biological Station, Michigan, USA - S3-5 metaG | ecosystem: Host-associated > Plants > Roots > Rhizosphere > Soil | place: USA: Michigan...
CCGAGTACCTCGATTTTCGAGGTATCATAGGATCTGACACCTCGATAGTCAAGGTGTGCATTGTGTTGGGTAAGACTCGAATTGCATCTTCAAACGCACTGCACGTCTGAGTTCTCGCGCGCCGCACGCCTCTACAGAAGCTCGAGCTCGGCGTCGAACATCAGATGGTGCACGGGTTCGCGAATGACGTCGGAGCCGACCGCTTCGTGCGCCGCGAAACTGCGATTCGGAAGCGCGTGTCCGTCTAACAGGAGACCGACCGTGATCGCGTGTGGGTCGACCGCCTTTCACTGTGGTGTTCGGGGCAGGCGTCAACGCCGAGGGCACAAATGACGGCTAAGAAGAAGGCATCGTCGCGACGATCTTCGCGCGCGAGACGCTCCGGCGGGGCCGTTGCGTCGGCAGCACTCCCGCAGAACCGAAAGATGACGATCGTCGCCCAGGACCCGAGCGTGCGTCGATCGCCGACACAGATTCTCATGGCGACCGTCTCCGTGCCCGCGGAGGACCTCATCGCGGGGCCGATGGGCTATCGCGTCCAGGTGGTCGACTACGACTCCTCGAAGAAGCAGTACCACGGGGCGCATGTGTTACCGGCGGAATACGCCGACGAGCCGCGTGGGTGGGCCGACGGGCGTGACCGTCTCGTGACGGACTTCCGGTTTCACGCGCAGAACGTGTACGCGCTCGTCATGAAGACCCTGGCGCGGTTCGAGCTCGCGCTGGGCCGCCGGCTCGGGTGGTCCTTTCACTCGCACCAGCTCAAGGTGGCCCCACACGGCATGATGGACGCGAACGCGTTCTACTCGCCCACCGATGAAGGGCTCGTGTTCGGCTATTTCTCGGGCAGCAACGGCCGACCCGTATACACGTCGTTGTCACACGACATCGTCGTGCACGAGGCAACGCACGCGCTGCTCGACTGTCTGCGCGAGCGGTACATGTACCCGTCCGGGCCTGACCAAGCGGCGTTCCACGAAGGCTTCGGCGACGTGGTGGCGCTTCTGTCGGTCTTCTCGTTACCCGAGGTCGTCGAGCACCTGCTGAAGCCGAAACGCGGCGGTGCCTCGGGCGGATCGCTGATCGATGCCGACACCGTCTCCTTCTCAGCGCTCCGCGAAAGCGCACTGTTCGGCCTCGCGGAGGAGATGGGTTCCGAGATCGAAGGTATGCGTGGCTCCCCGCTTCGACAGAGTGTCAGGCTCAGCCCCGATCCTGCGCTTCTCGAGATCGACGAGTTCCAGGAGCCGCATCGACGCGGCGAGGTGTTCGTGGCAGCGGTGATGAACGGCTTTGTGAAGGCATGGGCGAAGCGCATCAGGGACATGGGCGCGCCGAACCAGAAGACCTATCCACTGGCAGCAGTGGTCGAGGAGGGAGCTGATATCGCCGACACGATGGCGACCATGTGGATTCGAGCGCTCGACTACATGCCGCCTGTGCACCTGGAGTTCGGCGATGCACTGAGCGCGGTGTTGACTGCCGACCTCGAGGTGCGCCCCGACGATTCTCGGTTCAATCTCCGGGCGAACCTCGTCGAGGCGTTCGCGGCGTGGGGGATTGCACCGGCATCGAAGCAGCCTGGGGGGATCTGGACTTCGCCGCCCCCAGGACTTCGGTACGATCGCGTGCGAGCCGATTCCATGCGCACCGACAAGGACGAGGTGTTCCGGTTCCTGTGGGACAACCGAAAGCAGCTCCAGCTCCGCGAGGGCGCGTTCACGCAAGTCATCTCGGTTCGCCCCTGCACGCGCATTGGCCCCGATGGCTTCGTCCTCCGTGAGACGGTCGTCGAGTACTATCAGGTCGCGCGCCTAACGCCGAAGGAGCTGAGACAGCACGGGATCGACGTGCCCGATGAGTACCTCGCCGCTCTCGCTGCGAGCCGAAAGTCGGCCAATGCCAATGGGAGCGATGGCAACGTCAGCGCCGCCGCCAGCGGCAGTGGCACGACCGACGACGATGACGACGTAACTCCTGTCTACGGCGGCGCCATGGTCATCTTCGATGAGTACGGGCACGTGAAGTACTGGGTGCACAAGGACGTGTTCGGCGAGCGGCAATCGGCACGCCTCGAGTATCTCTGGGACGAGGGCTTTCTCGTCGCGGACCGCGGCGCCGCGAAGTACCGACCTGCGCGTTTCTCATCGATTCACCTTCGCCGCGCAGTCGATTCGCGACGGCGGCCAGCCGAGGAATGGTGATCCATGGCTAAGCGACCCAAATCGGTCGAGATCCGTTCCTATCAGGTCGGATTCGGCGATTGCTTCCTCGTGTCCTTCGTCTACTCCCGGAGCGACAAGCGGCACCTTCTGATCGATTTCGGCACGACGGGGCTTCCGAAGCCGTTGAAGCCATCGACTCATATGCCTCGTGTTGCGCAGGACATCGCCAGCGTGTGCAACGGGGATCGGTTGACCGCGGTCGTCGCGACGCACCGTCACGCGGATCACATCAACGGGTTCGGCACGGACGGAAAGACGGGCGAGTCCGGCACCATCATCAAGGGACTGCAGCCACGGCTGGTACTACAACCGTGGACCGAGGATCCCGACGCCAAGACCGACGCGAAGAGCGCGACGCGCAACTCGAGTCGTTCGCCGAAGAGCTTCACCGCCGGACTGCGCGCCAAACAGGACGTCGCGCGCATGATCCACAGCTTCGTCAACAGCACGACGGCGGCGGGCCTGAGCGCGTCACTGAGGCGTGAGCTCTCGTTCGTCGGCGAAACGAACATCGCCAACAAGTCGGCGATCGACAACCTCATCGCGATGGGACGCGCCAAGGGTGCCAAGGCCGTGTGGGCGCATCATGGTTCGCCGTCGGGCCTCGAGCGCCTCCTCCCGGGGGTGAAGGTTCGCGTGCTCGGGCCCCCGGACCTCACGCAAACCGAGAGTATCCGGAAGCAGCGTTCCAAGGATCCCGATCAGTTCTGGCACCTTCTGGCCGGACGCGACGGTGCCACCCAAAACCCGATTGCCTCGGGGCTCGGCAACGGACCGTCGAAGCGTGGCGCCGCGATGCCGGTGGAGGGACGATGGTTTCGAAATCGGCTCGAGCATCTGCGCGGCGATCAACTGCTTCAAATCGTCCGTGAGCTCGACGCGCAGATGAACAACACCAGTCTCATTCTGCTGTTCGAGGTGTTCGGGAAGAAGCTGCTCTTCCCTGGCGACGCGCAGATCGAGAACTGGAGCTACGCCCTGGTGGATGCGCCTAACGCCGACGACACGAAAGCATTGCTGGCCGACGTCGACCTCTACAAGGTCGGTCACCACGGAAGCTTGAACGCAACGCCGAAGAAGCTCCTCTGGCAGGCATTCACCAAACGCGGCAGTCGGAAGCAGCTCACCACGATGCTTTCGACGATGCCGGGAAAACACGGTAAGACGGTGAGCAAGACGGAAGTCCCGCGCAGAACGCTCCTGGACGCGCTGACAAGCGAAAGCGAGCTGCACAACACGAACAAGTTGTCCGCCGCCGCGAAGACATTCGAGCTCAACCACCTGGTCACGATCGAGCCCTGACTGCCGGTACGTGTTCTCGGATAGAATGAGCGCTGATAGGCCGCGTGATGCACCCGTGACGTCCGCGGCGCGCCTCCGATGCTACGTCCGCGTGTCCCGACGCCGCTCTGCCTCCGCCAACCAGTCCCCCATCGCCGGGTTGTTCGCGCCGTAGCGCGCCCAGCCCTCGGCCGTCGAATTCCATCGGTAGTCGCGGATCGTCATGTCGATGCCGCAATCGATCAGGAATTGCATCGCCTCGTAGTCGTCACGGAAGACAAGCTCGTGGAGGATGCTCGACGGTTCGTGCGAGCTCCAGCGCGTATTGATGTCCGCTCCATGCTCGAGCAGGACGTCGGCGATCTCGTAATGGTGGTTCAGTACGGCGTACGCGAGCGCGTTGTCCAGAACAGTTTGCGCCGGACGACCGCCGTCGTCGAGCCACCCCTTCACCCGGCCCAGGTCGCCGATCCCTGCCGCGTTAGGCAGGTCATCGGGCAGCGGCCAGATGCGGGTGAGCACGGGAATGAGATGTGGCCTGACATACGTGAGCGCGAACTCGATCGCCCGCGGCGCCGGCGGCGGCGTACGCCGCAACAAAGCCGGATCCAGCTCCAGCAGCTTGACGATGAACGCGCCTCGATCACGTAGCGTGGCCCGCTCGATCATGCCCACCTGGAATCCGACGTATCGCTCGCCGAGCATCCAGGCTTCACGCGTCAGCAGTTCCTCGAACGTCGCCAGATCGTCGTCGTGAATCGCGAGCATGACGCGACCCATGAGAAACGCCTGCCAGAGACCGGATGGATTGGAATCCGTGAACTCCAGCGGGTTGTTCTCGATGAAGTGCCTGACGAACGCCGCACGCCCCTGCCAGTCATCGATCTGCTTGCCGAGCTCCGGGTCCAGAGCGCTGCAGCGATCCAGCAGGAACGAGGCAATCGGCTCGTGCTTGTATCGGCACGCGCGCACGAATGCATCGGTCGCTGCGACGAGATTGCGATCGGCGGCATGTTCACTGAACCACGCGCGAAGACCTTCGAGATCCCCGAGGGCAGCGAGGAAGCGGGGCTCACGCGGCAGGAGGCCCTTGTTTTGGAACAGCTGCAACATGCCTCGCGCGCGCGAGAGAATGAGGCTGTCGAGCACCGGGGGATAGACCGTCGCGCCAGCGTCGATGAGGAGCTCCGCGCATTCCCGCCGGGTGAAGCTTTTCTCCCGCGCGGGCTCGAAGGCGTCACCGTACGCGTCGACCGCAAATCCCAGCAGGCCGTCCGGCCTACCGTGCCAGGAAAGCAGTGCGGGATGCTCCGCCACGAGCTGCTTCAGCATCTCGAGGTCGTTGTCGTGGATCGCGCGCTCGGCCCGGGCTGCCGCCCACTCGAGCCCTTTTCCGATGCGCTTCTGTACTTCCTCGAGGAGATCCGCCCAACCGGGAAAGCCCAGCTCTCGCGCGAGGACCAGCTGCGCATCACGGAGCGACAGCGGTGGCTCTGCGCCAGGCAAGTGAGCACGCATGCGCGCAATCGCGTCGCTGTTGCCGGCGGCAACGTCACGCGTGAGCTTCTTGGCCTGCTTCCGGAGGGACTCCAGGGATGGACGTGCGGGGAGCTGCTTCGGCGTGGTCATGGCGACCTCCTTTCATGAATCGCCTGTGACCCGCTGAACCAGGCTGAAAGAAGGTGCAGAGCACGTTCTTCAGATCGAAACAGGTGGGAGTTTTCCCTTGCCGCGGGCAGGTGGCGCCCTGGTAGCGCACTAAGCACAATCCTCGCGCGCGCTCGCCCTGCTGTCAACGGGCCACCGCACCCGCCAGGCCCTCTGTCATGCCTGCGTGGCCTAGATGACTCCTACTGCCCTCTCAGCGCGCGCGCCGGATCGATGAACGCAGCACGACGCGCCGGCAGAAATCCCGCGGCGACCGCCGTGACGGCAAGCAGCGCCACCACAGCGCCGAGCGTTACCGGATCCCGCGGCGCGACACCGAACAGGAACGCCGCCACCAGCCGTGTCGCCGCCATCGCCGCGAACACTCCGATCACGATTCCGATGATGGACGTCGCCAGCGTCTCACGGAGGATCGCGGACAGCACGCGCCGGCGCGTCGCACCGTGCGCCATCCGGATACCGATCTCGCGCGTCCGGCGAGCGACGCCAATGGACGTGACGCCGTACAGGCCGACGACCGACAGCAGGAGCGCCAAGGTCCCGTATCCTGTCGAGAGGCGAGCCATCAGGCGCTCGCGCAGGAGCGCGGCGTCCATCTGCTGCTCCATCGTCCGGATGTAGGACACGGTGACATTGCGCGACAGCGTGGCCACCTCGCCACGAACCGTCGATGCCAGTCGCGCGGGATCCGACTCCGTGCGTATCGCGACGGTAATGCGCCTAACGTCGCCGGGCAGCTCCCTCGACCCGAGCCTGGACTGCGCCACCGCGGTGTAGATCGTGCGAACTGGCTCGTCGCGCAGACTCTCGAACCGCGCGCTGCGGACGACGCCGACGATGGTGAACGGCTCGCGATCGGCGCCGAGGTAGACGCGTTTGCCTAACGGATCCGACGAACCGAAGTACGCACGCACGAGCGTCTCGTCCACGACGGCGGCCGGCTCGGCACCATTGCGATCGGTGTCGCTCAAGCCCCGACCGCGGACGATGCGGATGCCAAACACCCGAAAGAACTGCGGCGTGACGACGTTGGCCGAAACGCCTCGTTGCGCCTGCGTCATCTCGACCCCAGGCACCACGATCGGCCGCGTCTGCACCGAGTGGTCCAGTGGACTGCGTTGGGCGTACGCCACCGCGGACACACCAGGCACGGCACGGAGCCGAGCCTCGAGCGCGTCGAAGAACAGCGCGCGCCGCTCAGGCGTCATGGCGTTGCCGCCCGCGTCGATGTTGAACAGCATCGTGTTCTCGTGCGCGAAGCCGGCGTCGAACGTCTTCATGTTTACGACGCTCCGGGCGAGCAGCACCGCCACGCAGACCACCACTGCCGACAGCGCGAACTGGGCGATGACGAGGACGCGTCCCACGGAAAACCGTCCCAGTCGCTCGAGCCTCGCGCTGTCCTTGAGCGTCGGCGTGACGTCCACGTTGCTCGATCGCAGCGCGGGCGCCAGACCGACGAGAACGCTGGCGAGCATCGACACGGCGGCGGTGAAGCTCAATACACGCCAGCTCATGCCGGCGTCGATGAGGATCGGGCTCTCGCCGACGGCGAATGCGGACGTGATGAGCGTCGTCGAGAGCGACGCGACGAGACCGCCGAGCGCGCCACCGAGGACGGCAAGCAGCACACTCTCGGTCAGCATCTGACGCACGAGCCGCGCTCGACTGGCGCCGAGGCTCAGGCGCACCGCGACCTCCTTGGCTCGCGATGTCCCGCGCGCAAACGACACGTTCGCGACGTTCGCGCACGCGATGAGGAGAACAATGCCGACCATTCCGAGCAGCAGCCGCAATGGCGTGCCATATCTCTCCCGAAGGTCGTCCGACCCTCGGCCGGCCGGAAGCAGGGCGCCCGGTCGGACGTCGTTAGGCGGGCGCTCGTTCTCCGGCTCCGCCCAGTAGCGCCGAAAGAGATCGCTCGCCGCGGTCTGCGACTGGGCGACGGTCCGGTCCGGCCGAAGACGTGCGACCAGGCGCAGCGAGATCCACCGGTCACGTGCCGTGAAGAAGGCCGGATCGTCGGTGCTGCGGAGGGACAGCGGCAGCGTGAGGTCGACGCGAAACCCCGGGATCATGCCATGGAAGCCGGGCGCGGTCACGCCGACGATGGTGACATCGCGCCCGCCGACCGACAGCGTTTGCCCGATGACGTCCGGGCTCCGTGCGAAGCGGCGCGTCCAGTACCCGTCGCTGATGACCGCAATCGGCGAACGGCCGTCCGGCCGGTCCGCTTCGTCGGCGAACCCACGGCCGAGCGTGAAGCCAACGCCTAACGTCGTGTGATAATTGCCGCTGGCGTACTGCCCGTCCACGCGCTCGAGGCCATCAGGGGCAGCCACGGTGAACGTCATCTGCGAGGATGCCGTCACGCTCGCGAACTGACCGGACGATCGATATCGCTCGAGCAGCGGGTAGTTCGATGACGTGCTCACGTCATCGCCCGAGCCGTGCGCGAGAAAGTAGAGCCGGTCCGGATTCGCGACGGGAAGCGTGCGATACAGGACAGCGTCCATCAGGCTGAAGATCGCGCTGTTCGCACCGATGCCGAGGGCGAGCGAAAGGACGGCGGCCGTGGTGAAGGCGGCACTCCTGGCGAGCTGCCGCGCGGCGTAGCGCAGGTCTTGGCCGAGCTCGTCGGCAACGCGGGCGCCCCGGGCCTGGCGGCATTCTTCCTGGACCGATGCCTCGGATCCGAACGCTACCCGTGCGCGCCGGTACGCTTCATCCGGCGCGAGCCCGTCGCGAATCAGGTCCTCGGCATAGGCCTCTCGATGGAAGCGCATCTCGTCCGCCATCGAACGCTCGAACTCCTCTCGGCGGAACAATGCGCGCGCGGCGGAGCGAAGCTGAGGGAGCACGTCACACCTCCTGGGGCGTGGCGCTCATGGCGGCAGCGATGGCTGCGGCCAGGCGGTTCCAGTTGGCCGTCTCTTCCTTCAGGCGCAGCCGGCCTTTTCGCGTGAGGCGGTAGAACCTCGCCTTGCGCTTGTTGTCGCTTTCGCCCCACTCGGCGTCGATGAGGCCCTGGTGCTCGAGGCGGTAGAGCGCGGGGTAGAGGGAGCCCTGCGTAATCTCTAGGGCGTTGTTGGAGATCTGCCCGATGCGGAGCAGCACGCCGTATCCGTGGAGCGGCCTGAGCGACACCGCCTTGAGGATGAGCATGTCCAGCGTTCCGGGCAGCAGCTGCGCGGCGGGCGCCATCGTCCTCGCTCTCCTAGTCTCTTTAGGAGAATGCGACCTCTCTCCTAGTTTGTCAAGGAGAGCGGGTCAGGTCCTCTGTCATCAGTCTCCGAACAGGAGCCCGGCCACCAGACCCGATGAAAGAACTGCGCGACTACCCGAGTGACGCCTGACCGAGTCATCGGTACGTCAGCCAGCCGTCGACGAACGAGAACCTCGTGGTGTTGGTGATGAAGTCGACCTGTCCCTCAATGCGTGCCTCACCTGTCGCATTCACAAACCGGCCGGTCCCGCCGGCGAACGTCAGGACGCCGCTGATGCGGACCCCGGGTCCGTTCGGTACGAACACCCCGACGCTGGTCGCTCGCAGCACGTCGCCATTTGCGGCCGTGAACCGGACATCCGCGGAAGTGGAGCTCCCCGTTGCGAAGCTGATGTCCTGCTCGGCGTAGAACGCCGACCGCCCGAGGTGAGCGATCCGACACGTACCCGTGTCGATCTGGCGGATGGCGGGTGGTAGTGGAAACGGCGGTGGCGCAAATTCGGTCTCACAGTCGCCAACCACCCTGAGCTCCGTCACTGACGCCCGGGACTTCACCGACGAGACGCTCGGCAGCGGATCAGTGCTTGTGGTGGGCGCCGCATCGGCGCAGGCCGTGACGGCAGCCGCAATCAGGGCAGCAGCGAGAACGGCGCGGTTTGCTGTGAGCTGGAACTGGTTGCTGCCTGTCATCCCGAGGAGCGACAGCGACGAGGGATCTCGTCTGCGGTGCTCCTCGCCGGCCCACGCGTGACGCCGGCAAGATCCCTCGTCGCCTTCGGCTCTTCGGGATGACAACGCAGAAATCATGGAAGGGCGCATGCGACCTCGCTGAAGGAAGTTGATCCTCATAGGTCGACCGGGGGCGCGGCGGCGCGCAGCGCTTGCCGGTCAGTGAGCACGCGTCGTATTTAGGCGGCAGCCATGACATCCGAATCAGGTTCGCGTGAGGTTGGAGTCATCTCCGCCGGCATGTTTCACCTGCAGACCTTTGGCGGCTGCATTGTCACACACGATGGTGCGCCGCTCGATGCACTGTCGGGTCAACGGAAAGTGCTCGCGTTGATGGCAGTGCTCGCCGCATCGGGCGAATACGGCATAAGCCGGGACGTGCTGCTCAGCTACCTGTGGCCGGAGAGCAGCGAGCCGCGTGCGCGATCGTCCCTCAATCAATTGATCCATGCCGTTCGGCAGCAGCTCCGCACTCCGGATTTGCTGATTGGCTCGACTGTTCTGCGACTGAATCCGGAACGGATCACCAGTGACACGTCACAGTTCCGGGACGCAATGAAGAGGGGTGATCATGAGGCGGCCGTCGCCCTCCACGTCGGCCCTTTCCTCGACGGCTTTTATCTGCGTGGGGCCGACGAGTTCGAGCTATGGGTCGCGAATACACGCGCGGAGCTCGCCCGCAGCGCTGCTCGTTCGCTCGCGGCGCTGGCGGAGGCGGCGTCATCGAGGGGAGAGACTCGTGTTGCGGTAGAATGGTGGCGCCGTTTGACGGACGCCGAGCCGCTTAGCGCGCAGGCAGCGATCGGATTGATGCGCGCACTGGACGCGGCAGGCGAGCGTGCGGCAGCGCTGGAGCACGCGCGGCTCTACGAGATGCTTGTGGCCAGAGAGCTCGGAGGGAGACTCGATCCCGCCATCCGCGAGCTCGTCACCAAGCTGCGGGCAACGCCATCGGGCCCGGAACGCGTGACGCCGCGATCAGTGCCTGCCACCGCAGCGTCGAGCGTTCCGTCAGTCGCGGTACTTCCCTTCGTCAATACCAGCGGCGACCAGGCTGACGAGCATTTCAGTGATGGCCTTACGGACGAGATCATCGTCGCGCTCGGGAAGGTGCCCGGCCTGAGGGTGACAGGACGCACGTCAGTCTTCGCGCTCAAGGGCAGAGGCTTGACCACGCGCGCGATCGGAGAAGCGTTGAACGTGACTACCGTCCTCGAGGGAAGCGTTCGCCGAGCCGGTGAACGACTCAAGGTGACCGCCCAGCTGGTGAGCACCGCAGACGATACCGTCCTCTGGTCGCAGGCATTCGATGGCCATACGAACGACATCTTTGCGGTACAGGAGGAGATCGCGCGGGCGATGGTCCAGGCGCTCGCCGTGCGACTCGCGTCGGACGCGAAGCAATTGGTGCGTGGGCCGGCCGACGTCGCGTGTTACGATCTGTATCTGAAGGGCCGGCATTTGTTGAACACGCGCCTCAGTAAAGAAAGTCTGGGCCTCGCGGTGCGATTCTTCGACGACGTGATCGCACGTGATCCCGCGTACGCGCCGGCGTATGCCGGCCTGTCGCACGCGCACGCATACAGGGCGGTGTTCGCATATGCTCGTCCGCACGAAGCGTTCGTGACCGCGAAGACCGCCGCGCGCCAGGCCCTCGCCCTCGATGATTCGTTGGCCGATGCCCACGTGTCGCTCGGCCACGCCTTGTTCGTCTACGACTACGCGTGGGAAGCCGCCGAGCGCGAGTTCCGACGAGCAATCGCGCTCGAGCCGGCGAACAGCACCACGCGATTCATCTTCGCCATCTGCCTCCAGGACCAGGGCCGATTCACCGAAGCCCTCGCCGAGCTCGAGATCGCCCGCGCGATTGATCCATTGGCTCCGTTCGTTGGCGCCGTGTTGGGACGTGTGTGCGTGAATGCGCGGCGCCCGGACGATGCGATTCGGCACCTGCGGGAAGCGCTGGAGCTCGCGCCGGAGCTCGACGTCCTCCACCAGCAGCTCGCGCACGCGTATATACAGAAGGGCATGCCCGGCGAAGCTGTCGCCGCGATGCGCCGTGCCGCCGAGTTGAGCGGGCCACGCGATGCGGCCCAGCTCGCGTACGTGCTCGCTGTAACCGGCCAGCGCGAGGAGGCGCGCAGCATGGTCGCGGAGTTGATGGAAACGGCGACTCATCCAAACTCGCAGGCGTTTCACGTGGCGATGGCGTATGCCGGCCTAGGCGAGCGCGACGAAGCGTTCCGCTGGCTGGAGCACGGATACGCGGAGCGCGCTTCATTCATGGATGGGGTCAGGATCACACCGGCGTTCGACTCACTGCACTCCGATCCGCGATGGCGACACTTGCTTCAGCGAATGCGCCTCGACTGCTGACTATTCCGTTCGCAGGGTCATCGCCGGATCCACGCTCGCGGCGCGCCTCGCGGGGATGTATCTCGCGAGCACTGCCACGACCGTCAACAACGCCGTCGCCGCAAGGATGCTCGCGGCGTCACGCGGTGCCACGCCGTACACGAGTTTGCTCATCATGCCGGCCGCCGCGATGGCGAACGCGAGACCGACGGCCGATCCGACGAGTGTCATCGACGCGCCCTGCCACACCACGAGTCGCGCGACCGCGCGGCTCGTTGCACCGAGCGCGACGCGAATGCCGAACTCACGCATGCGCTGGGCGACGCCGTACGCGACCACACCATAGATCCCGACCGCCGCCAGCAATAGCGCCGCGCCGCCGAACCCCGCGATCAGCATCGTCGTGACACGTCGTTGGGCGAGGGACCGCTCGATGATTTCCGACATCGTGCGCACGTCGAACACCGACTGCTCGGCATCGACCGAGCGGATTGCCGCGATCACCGGAGAGGAGATGGCGGTCGGCTCGAGCTCACTCAGCACCGCCAGCACCATCCGGTTCTGCGTCCATTGCCGGTAGCTCCAGTAGACCTGCGGGCGCGGATCGATCTCCACGCCGGCGGTGCGCACATGCCTGACGACGCCAATGACGGTCGCCCATCGGTCATCGGGTCCACGGACGCGCCGCCCGATCGCCGACTCGCTGGGCCAGACCTGCTGCGCCACGCGCTCGTCAACGATGACGACCACCGGTGCATCCGCATCGTCGTGCTCGGTGAACGCACGACCGGCCCTGAGCGCGATGCCGAGCGTCGCGAAGTACGACGGCGTCACGGTGCGCGTGTCGACGTCCACGTCCTCCACCCTGCCCCCCGAGCTCTCGATCTGCACCTGATTGGTCTGCCCGCCGGAGAGCGGTATTCGATTCACGAGCGCCGCGCTCGCGACACCGGGAACGCCGCGGACGGCTTCGACCAATCGTGCGTAGTAGTCGGCGACGTCCCGATCCGACACATGCGTGCTCCGCGATACCTCGAACGGGAACGTCGCAACGCGCTGGGCGCGGAACCCGAGATCCACCTCGGCCAGGCGCAGCGCACTTCGAAACAGCAGACTCGCTCCGACCAGCAGGGGAAGGGTGAACGCGATCTGTGCGGCGACACCGGCGCGATGGGCCGCGGAGCGCTCGCGGCCGGCGGTCGACGACCGATTTCCGCCCTTGGTGATCGTCGTGAAGTCCGACTTCCCCGCTCGGAGGGCGGGCGCCAGGCTCGCCGCCATCCCCGTGAGCACGAGCAGCGCCAGGGCGAAGGCGAGGACCGGCGCGCTCAACGACACATTCTCGATGCGCGGAAGACCCGCGGGTGCGGTCGCGACGAACACGCGGATCGCCCACGCGGCCGCGACGACGCCGGTCGCTCCGCCTAACGCCAGGACAGGCGTGGCCTCGGCCACCGCCTGGGCGATGAGACGGCTGCGCGATGCGCCGAGCGCGAGCCGCACCGCGAATTCACCCGTCCGGGCGCGCGCTCGCGCGCCGAAGAGGTTGGCCAGGTTGACGCATGCGATGATCGCGAGGCATGCAACCGCTCCCAGGAGGAGGGTCAACGCGGGACGTACGTCCCTGACGACGTCGTCGAGCATGGCGTCGACGGCCATGCCGGCCCCTTCGTTGCCGGGGTACGCTTTCGCGAGTCGGGCGGCGAGCGCCGAAGCATCGCGGCGCGCCTGCTCCAGGGTGGCACCGGCGGCCAGTCGCGCCACGACGCGA
>Ga0157380_10002140_pt1 | contig 13254 bp, 10 predicted proteins | sample S35metaG_FD_119757 | JGI IMG/M metagenome (GOLD analysis project Ga0157380, IMG submission 119757) | Switchgrass rhizosphere microbial communities from Kellogg Biological Station, Michigan, USA - S3-5 metaG | ecosystem: Host-associated > Plants > Roots > Rhizosphere > Soil | place: USA...
GACCTGATCGCGACGATCGAGGAGTTCAGCCGCGAGGACGTCGATACCTACGCCGCCCGCTCCCAGGAGCGCGCCGCGAAAGCCCGCGAGGAGGGCCGCTTCGACAACGCCGTGATCCCGGTGAAGGACCTGAACGAAAACACGGTCCTCGAGCAGGACGAGTTCATCCGCCCGGGCACCACCGTGGAAACGCTGGGCAAGCTCAACCCCTCCTTCCAGGTGATGGGCGAGATGGGCGGCTTCGACGCGGTGGCGCTGCAGAAGTACCACTGGGTCGAGGAGATCGACCACGTCCACACGCCGGGCAACTCCTCGGGCATCGTCGACGGCGCCTCGCTGGTCGCGATCGGCAACGAGCAGACCGGCAAGGATCTGGGAATGGCGCCGAAGGCGCGCATCCTCGCCACGGCGGTCTCGGGCGCTGACCCGACGATCATGCTGACCGGCCCCGCGCCCGCCTCGCGCAAGGCGCTGGAGAAGGCCGGGATCACGGTCGACCAGCTCGACCTGGTCGAGATCAACGAGGCCTTCGCCGCGGTCGTCCTGCGCTTCGTCAAGGACATGGGCCTCGACATGGAAAAGGTCAACGTCAACGGCGGCGCGATCGCGATGGGGCATCCGCTCGGCGCGACCGGGGGCATGATCCTCGGCACGCTGGTCGACGAGCTGCACCGCACCGGCGGCAAGTACGGGCTGGCGACGCTCTGCGTCGGCGGCGGCATGGGAATCGCGACCGTCGTGGAGGCGATCTAGATGACAGAGAGCACAACGATTCGCTACGAGCGCGGCGAGGACGGCATCGTCGTCCTCACGCTCGACGACCCGAACCAGTCGGCCAACACGATGAACGCCGCCTACGTCGCCTCGATGGGCGCGACGCTGGACCGGCTGGAGGCCGAGAAGGACGAGATCAAGGGCGTCGTCGTCACTTCGGCGAAGAAGACCTTTTTCGCCGGCGGCGACCTCAACGACCTGAAAATGGTCACCCGCGAGCACTCGGCCGAATTCGCCGAGGGCCTGAAGCTGGTCAAGGGCCAGCTGCGCCGGCTGGAGACGCTCGGCGTCCCGGTGGTCGCCGCGATCAACGGCACCGCCCTCGGTGGCGGCCTGGAGATCACCCTGGCGACCCACCACCGTGTGATCGTCGACGACCCGAAGGTGAAGCTCGGCTTCCCCGAGGTCAAGCTCGGCCTGCTGCCCGGCGGCGGCGGCGTCGTTCGCTCGGTGCGCATGTTCGGCATCGTCGACGCCCTGATGAAGCTGCTGCTCCAGGGCAAAGAGCTGCGACCCGACAAGGCGCTGGAGATGGGCCTGGTCGACGAGGTCGTCGGCAGCCGCGACGACCTGATCCCTGCCGCCAAGGCTTGGATCGAAGCCAACCCAGAGGCGGTCCAGCCGTGGGACGAAAAGGGCTACAAGATCCCCGGTGGCACCCCGTCCAACCCCAAGCTGGCTCAGAACCTGCCGGCCTTTCCATCCAACCTGCGCAAGCAGCTGAAGGGCGCCAACTACCCGGCTCCGCACCACATCATGTCGGCGGCGGTCGAGGGCGCCCAGGTCGATTTCGACAACGCGATCGAAATCGAGGGCCGCTACTTCACCGATCTCGCCACCGGCCAGGTGGCGAAGAACATGATCCAGGCCTTCTTCTTCGACCTGCAGGAAGTCAACGGCGCTCGTAACCGGCCGGAGGAGATCGAGTCGTTCGCACCCAAGAAGATGGTCGTCCTCGGTGCCGGGATGATGGGCGCCGCGATCGCCTACGTCAGCGCCAAGGCCGGGATCGAGGTCGTGCTCAAGGACGTCGACCTCGAGGCCGCCGAACGCGGCAAGGGCTACTCGCAAGGCCTGGTCGAGAAGGCCGTCTCGCGCGGTCGCTCGACCGAGGAGAAGGGCGCCGAGCTACTCGCCCGGATCACTCCCTCGGCAGACCCGGCCGACGCCGCCGGCGCCGAGCTGGTGATCGAGGCGGTCTTCGAGGATCCGGCGGTCAAGGCACAGGTCTTCGCCGAGATCGAGCCACACCTCGCCGAGGGCGCCCTGTTGGGCTCCAACACCTCGACCCTGCCGATCACCGACCTCGCCGAGGGCGTCAGCCGCCCGGCCGACTTCATCGGGCTGCACTTCTTCAGCCCGGTGGACAAGATGCCGCTGCTGGAGATCATCAAGGGCGAGCAGACGAGCGAGGAAACGCTCTACCGCGCCCTCGACGTCGCCAAGGCGATCCTCAAGACCCCGATCGTGGTCAACGACTCGCGCGGGTTCTTCACCTCGCGCGTGATCGGCACCTTCATCAACGAGGGCATCGCGATGCTGACCGAGGGAGTGCCGGCGCCGACGATCGAGCAGGCCTCCTCGCAGGCCGGCTATCCGGCCCCGGTGCTGCAGCTCTCCGACGAGCTCAACCTCAACCTGATGCGCAAGATCCGCGTGCAGTACCAAGCCGCGGCGGAGGCCGACGGGATCGACATCGGCAGCCACCCCTCGACGACGGTGATCGACCGCATGCTCGACGAGTTCGACCGCGGCGGCCGCCTCGCCGGCAAGGGGTTCTACGAGTACGACGAGGAGGGCAAGCGAGTTGGCCTGTGGAAGGGCCTGGGCGAGGCCTTCCCGTCGGTCGATGACCCGTCCTCGATCTCGCTCAAGGATCTCGAGGAGCGGATGATGTTCGCCGAGGCCCTGGAGACGGTCAAGTGCGTCGACGAGGGCGTGATCGAGTCCGTCGCCGACGCCAACATCGGCTCGATCTTCGGGATCGGCTTCCCGGCCTGGACCGGAGGCGTGCTGCAGTACATCGACGGCTACGAGGGCGGTCCGGCCGGCTTCGTAGCCCGGGCGCGCGAGCTGGCCGAGAAGTACGGCGAGCGCTTCGAGCCGCCCGCATCCCTTGTCGAGAAGGCCGAGCGCGGGGAGACCTACGCCGGCCAGTCCGCGCTCGTCGCGAGCGCCTAGAGAGAGGAATCCGAGGATGACGGTCACCTTCACCCCTGAGCAGGAGGCGTTCGCCGAGGCGATTCGCGACTTCGCCAAGCGCGAGTGCGGGACGCGCGAGCAGCGCGACGCCCTCACCGACGGCGGCAAAGAGCCGCACAACGTCGACCTCTACGCGAAGATCGCCGAGCTTGGCTGGCTCGGTATCGCCGTCTCCGAGGAGTACGGCGGCTCCGGCGGCGGCATGGTCGACCTCTGCCTCTTCCTCGAGGAGATGGCCTACGGCCAGATCCCGATCGGCGGCTTCTCGGTGACCGCGATCACGGCCGGCGCCTACGAGCGCTTCGGCACCGACGAGCAGAAGGCCGAGATCCTCGGCGGCGTCGTCAAAGGAGCGGTCGAGGCGATCGCGATGTCCGAGCCCGAGGCGGGCTCCGACGTCGGCGCCCTGCGCTGCAAGGCGGTGCGCGAAAACGGCGGCTACGTGATCAACGGGCAGAAGACCTGGATCTCCGAGGCGCACGTCGCCGACCACATCCTGCTCGTCTGCCGCACCGACGACAGCGGCTCCAAGCACGAGGGCCTGACCATGCTGAGCATCCCCAAAGGCAGCGACGGGGTCGAGATCCGCGGCATCGACACGATGGGCGGCCGCGTCGTCAACGACGTCTTCTTCGACGACTGCCACGTCCCGGCCGAGAGCCTGCTCGGGGTAGAAGGCCAGGCTTGGATGCAGCTGATGGCAGGGCTCAACGTCGAGCGGCTGATCATCGCCGCCCAGTCCCTGGGGATGGCGAAAAGGGCGATGGACGACGTGCTCGTCTACGTCAAGGAGCGCAAACAGTTCGGCCGGCCGATCGGCAGCTTCCAGACGATCTCCCACCGGCTCGCCGACCTCGCGACCGAGCTCGAGTGCTGCCGCCTGTTGACTTACGACGTCGCGTCCCGCGTCGACGCCGACCCGACGAAGCTCTTCCCCCGCGAGGCCTCGATGGCCAAGCTCAAGGTCACCGAGACCGCCAAGAAGATCTCGCTCGAAGGGATGCAGATGATGGGCGGCTACGGCTACGCGACCGAGTACGACATGGAGCGCCATGTCCGCGGCACTCTGGTCTCCACCATCTATGGTGGCACCAGTGAGATCCAGCGGGAAATCATCGCGAAGACCTTGGGGCTTTGAGATAGCGGTAGGGGTGGCGGGCTGAGATGGACAGCCCGCTGCTGGCGTCGATCGCGCTGCCGATCGCGATCGCCGCGATCATGTGCAGCCTTGGCCTGGCGCTGACCCCTGCCGACTTTCGCCGCGTGCTCGTCGCCCCGCGGGGGGTCCTGATCGGGATGCTCAACCTGGCGCTGATCTCGCCCCTGCTCGCCTTCGCGATGGCAGAGCTCTTCGCCCTGCCGCCCGAGCTCGCCGTCGGCCTCGTCCTGCTCGGTGCCTCGCCCGGCGGGATGATGGCCAACATGCTGACGCACCTGGCGCGGGGCGATACGGCGCTCTCGGTGACGATGACCGCGGTCAGCAGCGTCGCCTCCGTGGTCACGGTGCCGCTCTTCCTCGGGCTCTCCTCCGAGCACTTCGGCGCCGGATCCCTGGGCGAGGTCAGCATGCCGGGCGTGGTAGCCCTGGTGTTCTCGATCACGGTGATACCGGTGGCGATCGGGATGACGCTGCGCCAGCGCTGGCCCGAGCGGGTCGGCGTGGCCTATCCGCGGGCCCGGGTGGCATCGCTTGCCCTCTTTGCCATCGTCGTCGTCGCGGCGATCGTCAGCGAGCACGACACCGTCGCCGAGAACGTCGCCGACGTTGCCGGCGCGGCCCTGGCCCTGAACTTGACGGCGATGGCGATCAGCTTCGCGATCTCGAAGCTGGCCCGCCTCGACGATCGCCAGGCGACGGCGATCGCCCTCGAGCTCGGGATCCACAACGCGACGCTCGCGATCGCGGTCGGCGCCTCTCTCGTCGCCGAGCTGTCGATCCCCGCTGCCGTCTACAGCTCCTTCATGCTCTTCACCGGCGGCCTCTTCGCCTGGGCTATGAGCCGCCGAAACGCCGCCGCTTCGGCTCGGGCGCTTGGGGCATGACCTGGCTGTAGGACGGCGAATCGCCGCGCTGGCGGGCGCGCTGGCGCTTGCCGCGAGCGCGGGTTGCGGCGGGGGCGGTGAAGCGAATCCCGCCACGTCGCCGTTGATCGAACGATCGGCGCCCGGGGACCGCGAGGGCGCCGGCGAGAAGGTCGCGCCCTCGCGCTGCCCATCCGGATTGCCCAGCTGTCGCACCACTGAAGGGCGAATCGTCTTCGTCGAGCGCGTCGACCCCGACGGCGACGGCGACGCGCACTTCGTCATCGTCGATCCTCAGGGCATCACTGCACCGGGGCTGACCGCGATCGACGTCCGTAAGGGGCTGCGCCCGCACCCGCTTCCGGGTCCGGGTGAACTCCTCAGCGCCGCTGGCCCAGTGCAGACCGGCACCTTCGGCCAGAGCCAGATCCACGCGCTCGAGCTGCACGTCGGGCGATAGGGCCGTTCACTGCGGTCCGGGGCGCTCAGCCCCTCTGCTCGGTCGGGCGGATCAGGATCTCGTTGAGGCAGACGTGCCAGGGCCGGGTCACCGCGTAGGCGATGGCGTCGGCGATGTCGGAGGCATCGAGCGCGTGGACGCCGGCGAGGCGCTCTCTCACTTGCTCTCGCACGCCGTCGCGGAGGTGGTCGGTCAGCTCCGTCTCCACGGCGCCAGGCTCGATCAGGGTCGACCTGACCTTGCGGGCGGCGAGCTCCTGGCGAAGGGACTCGCTGAAGGCGCCCACCCCGTGCTTGGTCAGGTTGTAGACGCCGGAGCCGGCGCGGGAGACGCGGCCGGCAACGGAGCTGATGTTGACTACGTCGGCGCAGCCCCGCTCCGAGTCCTCCGCGGCTGAGAGCAAATGGGGGAGGGCGGCGTGAGTGGTGTTGATCAGGCCCTTGAGGTTGAGGTCGATCATCCGGTCCCATTCCTCGGTGGGCGCGCCCTCGATCGGGCCGAGCAGCATCACGCCGGCGTTGTTGACGACGATGTCGAGGCGGCCCAGCTCGTCGACCGTGCGGTCGACGGCGGCGATCGCCCGCGCCTGATCGGCGATGTCGGCCTGGATCGCCAGGGCGGTGTGGCCCTGGCCGCCGATCTCGGCAGCCAGCCGCTCCAGCCGCTCCAGCCGACGGGCCGCCACCGCCACCTTGGCTCCCTGGGCCGCCAGCGCCCGTGCGGTTGCCTCGCCGATGCCGCTGCTGGCGCCGGTGATTAGGGCAACGGTTCCGTCAAGTGGGGTCGTCATCGCCTTCCCTTCGGTCGTTGAATCAACCATCTAAGCTGGAATGTACGAGCCTGAAGGCAAGAGTGGAAGGGAACCCGATGAGTTCGTCGTGGCCATCCGTCTCCTATGAAGAGTGGAGCGAGACCTGCGACACGCTTCATGCCCACACCCAGGTGCTGGGCAAGCTCGCCGCCCAGCTCGCCCCGCCCGAGCCGCAGCTCCAGCATGCGGCGTTGCGCCTGACCGCACGGGGCTGGGAGACGTTGCCGCTACCTTCGCCGGACGGCTCGGGGGCGCTGGTCGTCGCGCTCGACCTGCGAACGCGCGAAGTGGTCGCCGAGCACAGCGACGGGCGGATGCGAAGCGTCGCCCTCACCCCTGACAGATCGGTGGGGAGTGTGACGCGGGAGCTGCTCGAGGAGATCGAGGGACTGGCGGGCCCCCTCGATATCGATCTCACTCCGCAGGAGGTGCCTTGGAGCGTTCCCCTCGACGAAGACGAAGAGCACGCTAGCTACGACCCCGATCGGGTCGCCTCCTATTTCGCCGCCGCGACTCGTGCCGCTCTCGTTCTGGCCGCCTTCCGGGCGCCCTACCGGGGGCGCGCGACACCCGTGAACGCCTGGTGGGGGTCGTTCGACCTCGCGGTCAGCCTCTTCTCGGGCCTTCCCGCGGAACCTCCGGCAAACGACTTCATCATGCGCAACTCGAGGGATTCGCAGGAGGTCGCGGTGGGCTGGTGGCCCGGCGACCCCAACTACCCGAAAGCGGCGTTCTACTCCTACGCCCACCCGGCGCCGGACTCCTTCTCGAATGGTGTGGTCTCTCCGGCGGCCGCCCGGTGGGTCCCCAAGCTGGGCCAGTACCTCCTCGACTGGGATGACGTGCGCGCGAGCGCCGATCCGCACGCCACCGCGCTCGAGTTCGCCCGGTCGGTCTTCGATCACGCGTGCACGGCCTGCGACTGGGACCCGGCGCTCGCTGCCAGCGCCGCTGGAACGCCGCCGCCGGTTGCGTAGCACTCAGCGGATGCTGCGCTCTGCTGATCGCCGGTTGCGCGACGAACCCGATTGATGAGAGGGTGGGGTGGCCATGGCGACGATTCTCTGCGTCCTCTATGACGACCCGGTCGACAGTTACCCGCCGTCCTACGCGCGCGATGACGTGCCGAAGATCGAGCGCTACCACGATGGCCAGGGCACGCCGACTCCGGAGGCGCTCGGCTTCACACCTGGTGAGCTGGTCGGCAGCGTCTCCGGCGAGCTGGGGCTGCGTGAGTTCCTCGAGGGGCGCGGCCACCGGCTGATCGTCACCTCCGACAAGGACGGCCCCGACTCGCTCTTCGAGCGCGAGCTGCCGGAGGCCGAGGTCGTCATCTCCCAGCCCTTCTGGCCCGCCTACCTGACGGCGGAGCGGATCGCCAATGCGCCGAAGCTGAAACTGGCGCTGACCGCCGGCATCGGCTCAGACCACGTTGACCTCCAGGCCGCGATCGAGCGCGGCCTCACCGTCGCCGAGGTGACCTACTCCAACAGCATCAGCGTTGCCGAGCACGTCGTGATGATGATCCTGGCGCTGGTCCGCAACTACATCCCGTCCTACCAGCAGGTGGTCGAGGGCGGCTGGAACATCGCCGACTGCGTCTCGCGCTCCTACGACCTGGAGGGCATGCAGGTCGGCTCGGTCGCGGCCGGGCGGATCGGCTCAGCGGTGCTGCGACGGTTGAAGCCCTTTGAGGTCGGCCTGCACTACACCGATCGCCATCGCCTGCCGGCCGAGGTCGAGGAGGAGCTCGGAGTCACCTTCCATCCTGACGCGGAGTCGATGGTGGAGGTGTGCGATGTGGTGACGATCAACGCGCCGCTACACCCCGAGACCGAGAACCTCTTCGACGCGGAGCTGCTCGCCAAGATGAAGCGCGGCTCATATCTGATCAATACCGCGCGCGGCAAGATCTGCGACCGCGACGCGGTCGCTCGGGCATGCGAGAGCGGCCAGCTGGCGGGCTACGCCGGCGACGTCTGGTTTCCTCAGCCCGCGCCCAGGGATCACCCCTGGCGCTCGATGCCCCACCACGGCATGACCCCGCACACCTCCGGCACCAGCCTCTCCGCCCAGGCCCGCTATGCGGCTGGAGCGCGCGAGATCCTCGAGTGCTGGTTCGACGGGCGGCCGATCCGCGACGAGTACCTGATCGTCGACGGCGGCAAGCTCGCCGGCGCCGGCGCCCACTCCTACAGCGAGGGCAACGCCACGGGGGGCTCTGAGGAGGCCGCCCGTTTCAAGAGCGGTTGATTCAGGGCGGGGTGGTCCGAGGATGAAGATGCGCGCCGCGGTGCTGGAGGAGTTCGGCGAGCCGCTCGCTGTCCAGGAGGTCGAGCTCGCCGAGCCGCAAGCCGGGGAGGTCCTCGTTCGCCTCGTCGCCTGCGGCGTCTGCCACACCGACCTCTACACGGCCTCCGGCGCCGATCCCTCCGGCTACGCGCCGACCGTGCTCGGTCACGAGGGCGCCGGTGTGGTCGAGCGGGTTGGCGCGGACGTCGCTTCGCTGCGCCCCGGAGACCACGTCGTCACCCTCTTCTCACCCCAGTGCGGTGAGTGCGTTCACTGCGTCGACCCGCGGACCAACCTCTGCATGGCGATCCGCGAGCAGCAAAACAAGGGCTTCCTTCCCGACGGCACCACGCGGATCTCGCGCGACGGGGATGGCATCCGCCACTTCATGGGCTGCTCGACCTTCGCCGAGTACACGGTGATGCCGGAGATCGCCCTGGCGAAGATCAACCCCGAGGCGCCCTTCGAGCATGCCTGCCTCTTCGCCTGCGGCCTCTCGACCGGCCTCGGCGCGGCGATCAACACCGCCGCGGTTCAACCCGGCAGCACCTGCGCCGTCTTCGGGGCAGGGATGGTCGGGCTGGGAGCGGTCGCCGGTTGCCGCCTGCAGGGGGCCAAGCGCATCGTCTGCGTTGACCTTTCCGCGGACCGACTCGAGCTGGCCCGCGGCCAGGGCGCGACCGACACGATCGAAGGCGGCGAGGGGGCGGTCGAGCAGATCCTCGAGATGACCGGCGGCTTCGGCGCCGACTACACCTTCGAGGCGACCGGCAACGTCGCCGTGATGCGCCAGGCGGTTGAAGCGGCCCGCATGGCCTGGGGCTTGTGCACCGTCGCCGGCGTGGCCGGCAAGGGGGAGACCCTCGACATCGTCCCGCGCTTCCTGATCACCGGCCGCCGCGTCGCGGGCTCCTCCTTCGGCGGCATCAAGGGCCGCGAGGGGGTCCCGAAGTTGATCGATCGCGGCCTGGCCGGCGAGATCGACGTCGAGCCCTTCATCTCCCACCGCATCGCCCTCGACGAAGTCAACCGCGGCTTCGAGCTGATGGAGGCCCAGGACGGCATCCGCAGCGTGATCGAGCTCGGCTAGCCATCGCTTGACGCGCTCAGGCGACTGAGTTGGTCAACTCGCGATCGATCTCGAGCAGGTAGGGCGCGACCAGACCCTCGTAGTCCGCTTTTCGCTCGGCGGGGAGATCCTTCCAGCCGGTTACCGAGCCCCGGCAGATATCCGCGCCGCATAGGCAGCCGCCCGGAAAGTGCTCGATCGAGTAGTTGCGCATCGCGTAGTCGAAGGTGATCTCCTCGCCTTTGGAGATCGACTCCCGAGCCACGAAGTCGCATGCGCCCGTTTCGTTCAGCTCGACCCCGCAGTTCGGGCTGCACGAGTGGTTGACCTTGGGACTGAGCCCGGCGTGCCGGGCCCACTTGGTGCGGCTCACCTGGGTTGCGTGCGAGTCGTTCATCGCCACCTCGCCTTCGAGCACCCCGATCATCACCGTCTCACCCGCTTCAAAGCCACGAGTGGCGCGAACGCCACCACCCTTGCCACCTTCGGGAGTACAAAGCTCATAGCCGACAGGATCCAAGGGACCGCCTCTCAATTGGGTAAGCGCAGCGAAGCTGCGCTCGACGACTCTAGGTCATCCGCATCGAATGACCCGCTGCCGCAAGCGATTTTTTGACTGAGCTCAGCCCTGGCGCCGCGCCAGCAGCTCGTCGAGCTTCTCGTAGCCCTCGCGGACGCCCTTCTCCATGCCGGCCTCGAGGATCGCGTCGCGCGACTCCTTCGAGTCGAAGCTGCCGGTGACGACGATCCGGGTTCGGTCGCCGCTGAGCTCCTCGAACTCGACCCGGTCGACCGAGGGCGGGGCGTCGTTGCCCTCCCACTGGAAGGTCTGGACCAGCAGGCGCGGGGGGTCGACCTCGCGGAACTCGCCGAAGAAGACGTAGGTGCCGTCCTCGTCTTGGTGCGTGTAGCGGTAGCTGCCGCCGGGGCGCACGTCCATCTCCTGCACGGTCATCGCAAGCCTGTGAGGGCCGAGCCATTCGCGCATCAGCTCGGGGTCTGTGTATGCCTCGTAGACGAGCTCGCGCGGAGCGTCGAATTCGCGCTCGATGCGGACCTCGGTCTCGCTCGGCGTGGTCACGGTGGTGGGGTGACGGGTGTTCGTCTCTTCGCTCATCGCGACGTTCCTCTCTTCTCGCGAGGGTCTCGGCTTTGTCCTCCGGTACCCGGATATGCCCCTCCGGAACGCCCGCGCCCATCCATATGGTTGCGCCGTGATCGTCCCCCTCGTCTCCGCCATCACCGGCCCGCGGGGACGCTGGGTCACGGTCGGCGTCTGGATCGTGCTCGGGCTCGCTGGGTTGCTCGGGCGGGTCCACATCGGAGACGTCACCGCCGCCGGGCAGAGCAGCTTCCTGCCGTCGCACGCGGAGTCGACTGAAGTCGTCGACGTGCTCCAGCAGAGCTTCAAGGGGGGCGACGACGTGCCAGTGCTGGTCGTCTTCGAGCGCAACGGCGGGCTGACCGCAGGCGATTTGAACGCGATCGGCAGGCTCGGCCAGGGTCTGGAACGGCTCGGGCTCGCCGGCGCATCTCCCGTCTTCGCGCCCTTCTCGGATCAGGCGAGGCAGCCGCTGGGGGAAGTGGCCCGGATCGCCCGCGGGGTCGGGCCGATCTCCCGCGACGGCGAAGCGGCCATCGTGGCGCTGGCGATCGACGCCGGCGAGCGCAACGCGGTCTCCGACGGCGTGGCGAAGATCCGCGCCTACCTCGCCAATCACCGGCACTCTGGCTTGCACTCCTACGTCACCGGGCCGGGCGGGATAGCCGCCGACCTCGAGCACGTCGCCGACGAGGCGGCGCGGACGCTTCTCGTGGCGACCCTCGGCCTGGTCCTCGCCCTGCTGCTGGTCGTCTACCGCGCGCCGGTCCTTGCCCTGCTGCCGCTGCTGGCGGTCGGCACCGCCTATCTGGTGGCGGTCGGCATCGCCTACCTCCTGATCGAGGCCGGCGCGATCGTGGTCAACGCGGAGGGGACCTTCCTGCTCCTGGTGCTGGTATTCGGGGCCGGGACCGACTACGCGCTGCTGCTGATCCACCGCTACCGGGAGGAGCTCGGCCGGGGCGTGGAGCCCGAAACGGCGCTGCCGCGCGCGCTGGCGGAAAGCGTGCGGCCGATCGCGGCCTCTGCCGGGACCGTGATCGCGGCGATGCTGGTGTTGCTGCTCGCCGACCTGGAGTCGACCCACTGGCTCGGCCCGGTGCTCGCGATCGGGATCGCGGTGATGCTCGCCGCGGCGCTGACGCTGCTGCCCGCCGTCCTCTCGCTGCTCGGCGGGCGCGCCTTCTGGCCCGGTTCCGGCGCGGAGCCGAGGGAGAGGGATCGCCGCTGGGCGCGGATCGCGGGTCTCGTTCGGCGCCGCCCGCGGGCGATCGTCGCGATCGTCTCGGTGGGACTCGTCGTCCTTTCGCTCGGCAACCTCGTCGACCACGGCACGCTCGGCTTCGGCGAAGGGGAAACGCGCTCCACCGAATCCGGCCGCGGCACCGAAGTCCTCGACGAGCACTTCCCGCCGGGGCTGGGGTCGCCGCTGACCGCGGTCGTCCGTATCGGCCAGGTCGAGGACGCGGTCGGCCGCCTGGAGGAGCTGGGCGCCGTGAAGCTGGCGATCCCGGTGCCGCCCTCGGAGATCTCGACCGAGGCGGCGATCGCGATCGTCCTGCGCGGCAACCCCTACTCGGCGGAAGCGGCCGATCTGGTCGAGGGGATCCGCGTGAAGCTCCAAGAGGTCGCGCCGAGCGCCCTGGTCGGCGGCATCCCGGCCGAGAACTACGACGTCGAGCAGACCAACGCCCGCGACACGAAGCTGATCGTCCCAGCGGTCCTCCTGCTAGTTGGCTTGATCCTGGCCTTGGTGCTGCGCGCTCTGGCGGCGCCGGCTTATCTGATCGCCACCGTCGTCGTCTCCTTCGCCGCGACCCTCGGCCTGGTCACCTTCGCCTTCACTGAGATCCTCGGCGTGAGCGGAATGGCCTTCGACCTGGTGCTGCTCGCCTTCATCTTTCTGGTCGCGCTCGGCGTCGACTACAACATCTTCCTGATGACCCGTGCCCGCGAGGAGGCGGCGACCCTGGGGACTCGCGACGGGATCCTCGCCGCGCTCGAGAACACCGGCGGCGTGATCACGGGGGCGGGGGTGATCCTCGCCGGCACCTTCGCCACCCTCACCCTGCTGCCGCTTGAGGCCCTGGTCCAGATCGGTGCCACGGTCGCGATCGGCGTCCTTCTCGACACCTTCGTCGTCCGCGCCCTGATGATCCCGGCGGTCACCTACCTCTGCGACGACCGCGCCTGGTGGCCGGGCCGGGCGGGTTGAGCCGGTCTCCGGTCCTCAGTCGCCGAGCCACTCCCCGGCGTGGGGCGAGACCTTCAGGCCCGAGAAGTCGCCACTCTCGCGAATCTGTTTCGCGGCACCGAACATCGCCTCGTTGGCGACCCAGGCGAGGTTGCCGCCGACGCTGACCCGGCGAGCTCCCAGCCCCGCGAGCTCGTCCATGGAGAAGTTGGGGCGGGCGAGCACGTTGACCGGCTTCTCCACCGCCTCGCACACTGCCCGGATCTGGTCCGGCTCGCTCAGGCGGGGCGCGTAGAGCACGTCCGCACCCGCTCGCTCGAAAGCCTGC
>Ga0157380_10002142_pt1 | contig 13248 bp, 11 predicted proteins | sample S35metaG_FD_119757 | JGI IMG/M metagenome (GOLD analysis project Ga0157380, IMG submission 119757) | Switchgrass rhizosphere microbial communities from Kellogg Biological Station, Michigan, USA - S3-5 metaG | ecosystem: Host-associated > Plants > Roots > Rhizosphere > Soil | place: USA...
CCGCGCACGAGCGGCGTGAAGGCGCGCAAGCGCGCGACGAGCGCGTCGCGCTCCGCTTCGATCGAGAGCGCGTTGCCGAGCGATTGCGTGATGCCGATCTCGATCGCCGCGCGCCCATCGAGCGCCATGACGAGCGCGTCGACGTCACCGGCCAAGCTGTCCTGCTCTTTGGCCACCGCCACCGACAGGTCCTCGACGATACCGCCCGGCCGCAGCTCGTAGCGCTGCGAGGCGACATCGCCGTGCAAATCGAGCGCGCGACGCACACCCGTCGAGGCATGCTTGCTCCACGACAGGATCGCCTTGATCGCGCTCGGCGCATCGCCGCCCGCGAGCGAGTCGGTCAGATACTCGTGGAAGTAGACGACGTTCTCGGCCGCGACGGCCGTGCCTTTCAGGGCCGCCGCGAACAAGTCCCGGAGCCGCAGTTTGCGGAAACCGAGCGACAGGTGCTCGTTCTCGCCCAAATCGACCACGGCAGCGTGATAGGCCTCGTTGGCGGCGAGGAACGCCGCGCGATCGACGAACATGCGGCCGTCGCGCAGCTGTCCCAGCATGAGCCGCAGCCGGTCGTAGAGCGCAGCCGTCGTCGACAGCGGCAGACTACCGCGGCTCAATCGCAGCCACACCGCGCCCGCCTCGAGGACCGCTCGTGCTTCGAGCGCAACGCGCAGCTGCGGATACGACACATCGACGATCTCGGCCTGCACCGGTAGCACGCTCGTGTGCGCGGTCGGTTGCAGCAGCCGGCGCATGATCTTGCCGCTCGTGGTCTTCGGCAGATCGTCCATGATCTCGACGACGCGCGGGTATTTGTAAGCCGCCATGCGCTCGCGAGCGAAGGCGCGGATCTCGTCCGACGTGACGTGCTGACCCGGTTTCAAGCTAATGACGGCTTTGATCGTCTCGCCGCGATACGGATCGGGGATGCCAACCACGGCCGCCTCACGCACCGCTGGATGCTGGTAGAGCACCTCTTCGACTTCGCGCGGCCACACCTTGAAACCCGACGCGATGATCATGTCCTTCGAGCGATCGACGAGATAGAACCAGCCTTGCTCGTCCATGAAGCCGACGTCGCCCGTCTTCAACCCCTCGCTCGTCAGCGACTTCGCCGTTTCCTCGGGCTTCTGCCAATAGCCGGGCACGATCTGCGGACCCGCGATCACGAACTCGCCGATTTCGCGCGGCCCGGCTTCTGTGCCGGCGTCGGTGATCACTCTGACGTGCGTATTGCACACCGGCACGCCGACCGACATGGCACCCGTGTGCGGATCGATCGGCGGGATCGCGCCGTATGGCGTCATATGGGTAGGCGAAGTCGCTTCGGTAAGACCGTACATCGGCTGGATGCGCACGCCTGTCCGGCCGTGCCAATCCTCGAGCACGGTCGCCGGCGTCGGTGCGCCGCCCGTGTAGAGCTTCGTCAGCGATGACAAGTCGTACTTGGCGAGCACGTCGCTGTTCAGCAACGCAATGTAGGCCGTGATCGACGAGACCGTGAACGTCGCGTGGTGCAATGCCGCCAGGCGGCACGCCTCGTTGGCCTCGAACCGGTAGAACAACACCAACGGGCTGCCCGTCAGGAGCGCGAGCGTGACGTGACCGATGAGGCCGGTGACGTGAAACAGCGGTGCCAGCCCAAGAATGACGTCCTTGTCCGTGAGGCCGATCCATGCCTCGTAAACCGAGGTCGCGAACACGACATTGCGATGCGTATTCATCGCCCCCTTGGCGTCACCCGTGGTGCCCGACGTGTGCACCATGAACGCCACGTCGTCGCCCGTGAGCTCGACGGCCCGCGGCCGCTTGCCGGCATGACGCGCGATGATCTCGAGCATGTCGGCCGTATCGGTGTGACGGTTGCGCCTCATTCCGGCCAACACGGTCGGCAGGGGTTTGGCGAAGTCGAGAAACTCGAGCGGCGAGGTCGTAATCGTGTGCTGCACAGCCGTCGCGGGCAGCGCTGCCCGGCCGACGTCGGCGTAGAGATCCTCTTGGCAGATCATCGCGAGGCAGCCGGAGCTGCGCAGGATCTTGCCGAGCTCTCGCTCGCGCAGCATGGGATTGCACGGCACGACCACGCCGCCGACTTTCCAAATGGCGAGCACCGCCAGCAGCACTTGCGGAACGTTCTGCAGATAGACGGCGACGCGATCGCCGGCCTCCACTCCGCGCTCTTGCAACCCGACGGCGAGAGCGTCGGACATTGCGTCGCAGTCCGCACCGCTCAGCGAGCGCTCGAAGTAGTAGACCAGAGGCGCATCGGCGTTGCGCGCGAGCGTCGCGCGGAACATCGCGAGGGCCGTGTCGCTGGCCGGAGTAAGCTCCGGCCGCACACCGCGGTAGAGGTCGAGCCAGGGGCGGTGCGAAGATTTCTGCATGGTCGGCGGCATCTCGTTGCTCGCCCAGCGCCGCGGATGACGCCAGGCCACTTTGAATCACTCGTTCTTGTCTCGCATGGCAATGGTCTTACTGATCTCGTCCAAAAAACGGTTCTGATCCGCGAATAGCTTGACGGCGAATGCGTACCAAGCCTCCGCGTATTCGCCTGGCCTCGGGATCAACGTGTGCAGGTTTGGTTGCGGCCAGGCTTCAAGATTCTTACCCAGTTCCTCGCGCCACGAGCTCACAGCGGCGAGATAAGCTTGTTGCTGCGCGCGCAGCATCTCGCGGGTGCGCCGCTGGAACTCAGCAATCGCCGCATTGATCTCCTCATGCTCGCTCGGCATCGACACAACTCCGACCGAGCGCCAGTGACCCGGGCTCGTTCAACCCTTGCTCACTAATGAGCGATAAATCTTTATCAACGCCTCCTTCTGCGCCGTTTCGAGGCGCGTGTCGAGCTGAATAGCCTGCTCGACGCTGACCGCGGCTGCGCCGTCTTCGCCGTCCCCGAAGCCGAGCATCGTATAAAGCTGCTTGGGCTCGATGCCGAACGCGGTCGCCAACGCCTTGACGACTTGCGGCGAGGGCCGATAGTTGCCGCGCTCGATCTGGCTCAGGTACGAGTCGGAGACGCCCGACATGCGCGCGAGATTGCGTTGCGAAACTTGTGCCAACCGCCTCTGCGCTCGCACGAACTCGCCGAAAGCCTGAAGTTGTTCGTCGCTGTCGTTCATAGTGAGCCAAGCTGGCGCAGCGGTGTTTTGATTCGATTATGGGCCCGAAGATCGAAGCGTCAAGCGCGAATTTCGGCTGTCGCAGATGGCGGGCGGCAGCGGTTTTGGGCAAGATTTCGTGATTGCGCGACGGGGCCATTCGCTCGTCGCAAGAGGACGCGACGACGGAGGAATCGTGGGCGCGCGCCGTGGGCGCATGCCCAACAACGATGCAAATCGTGGCGGGCGCTGCACCCACACGGCGCTGGCGGTGCGAGCTCACTGCGCTCGCGTAAAGCACAGTCGTCGCGACACGCATGAGGACAACCGCTAGACCACGACCGCCGAAAAAAACAATGCAGCAGATTTTGGTGTACAGCGACTCGCTGAGCTGGGGCATAGTCCCGAGCACGCGGAAACGGCTCGCGTTTCTCGAGCGCTGGCCCGGCGCGATGGAGGATCGGCTCGTGCGCGCGGGCTTGAGCGTCCGCGTCATCGAGGACTGCTTGAACGGCCGCCGCACCGTTTGGGAAGATCCGTTCAAGCCCGGCCGCAACGGCCTGACGGGTCTGCAGCAGCGCATCGAGATCCATTCGCCGCTCGCGCTGGTGGTGTTGATGCTCGGCACGAACGATTTTCAGTCGATGCACGACGTGAACGCTTGGCACTCTGCTCAAGGAAGCGCGGCCCTCGTGCGCGCCGTGCGCCCAGCGCCGATCGAGCCCGGCATGCCTGTGCCGCCGGTGTTGATCGTCGCACCGCCGGCGGTCGGCACCCCGAGAGGCGTCATCGCACCGAAATTTGCGGGTGCGGCGGCGAAAGGCGAGCAGCTCGCTGCCGAGCTCGAGCAGGTCGCCACGGAGCTCGGGTGCGCTTACTTCGATGCGGGCAAGGTCGTGACAACCAGCATGATTGACGGCGTACACCTCGACCCCGACCAGCATCTCGTTCTCGCCACCGCACTCGCGCAGCGCGTCGCGCAACTGCTCGACGGCTGAGCCAAGGCGGAGAAACGATGCTGTTCGGCCTGCTCGTCTTCGGTGCGATCGTGATGGTCCTGTTCTCGTTCGTCACGACCTACAACGGATTGGTCGCGGCGGCCGAGAAAGCAACTCGGGCGTGGAACGACCTCGATGCGTTGCTGCGCCAGCTGCACGACGAGATCCCCAAGCTCGTCGAGACGTGCGAGACCCACCTCACGGACGATCGGGCGTTATTCGAGCGGATCCTGGAAGCGCGCACCGCAATGTTCGAGGCGCGGCAGACGCGCGACGCCGATGCGCTCAGCCGTGCCGGGGGCACGCTGCGCACCGCGCTCAGTGAGCTCTTGCCGCGCGCGGCCGGTCACGCGGAGCTTGCGGTGAGCGCGTCGTTTGCATTGCTGCGGCAACGGTATACAACGCTCGACCTGGAGATCGCAGACCGGCGCGACCACTACAACGCCGCGGTGCGCGACTACAACGCCGCTGGCCGCCGCGTGCCGGGCCGCGTGGTCGCACTCGTCGGCCAGTTCCCGACGTTGCGCCCCCTCGAGATCGAGCGCTCTACGCCTTAGCGCCACCGCACCCTCAGGGTCCGCCGAGCGCCGCGGGTCGATTCACTTTGAGCACTGAGCCGTCGGCGCGCCGTACCTCCATGAGGATGCCGGCTTGCGGCGTGCTGCGGTGCGGGTGGTAGACGACCGTGACGACGTCGCCCGCCGCGAGCGATAAGGGCGTGAAGCCCTGGCCGCTCATCCAACGCGGCGGCGCCCCCTCGATCTCCCAGGCGGCGCCATCGACAGCGAGCGTGAGCCACGTGTGGGGACTGCCGAACTCCCAGTTCACGACGACGCCGGCGAGCGACGCGACGACATCCATGCGGTACGTCGACACGCCGTGGTGAGCGCTCGCGCTCGCGACGAGCAGGCCGGCCAGCAGCGCCGCGCCGGCGCGCGCACCCATCGTCATCGCCGAGCCTCCGCTGCCGACCGACTCGAGCCTTCGAGCCTGGCCATGACGCGCAGCCCCGCGAGCAACGCGACGCCGATGGCCAGCACGCCGACGCCCACGACCGCGCCAATGCGCACGTAGGCGAGACTCGAGTACAGCACGTACAAGCTGCTTGCGATGAACACGAGCGGCACCATGGGATACCCAGGCACGCGAAACGGCCGCGCCACGTCGGGATAGCGGCGCCGCAGCACGAACAACGCGACGCCGCTCAAGCTCAGGAACAGCCAATAGACGGGCGACAGGTAATCCACCATCGTCGAGAATCCGCCGCGCGTGTAGGCGCCGAAGGCGACGAGCGCCAGCGCAACGCCGGCGGTCGCGACGATGGCCGGAGCCGGCGTGCCGCGCGCCTTGTGCCATCGGCCGAGGCGGTTGAGCCCCGCAGTGTCGCGCGCTGCCGCGTACGTCGTGCGCGCGCCGGCGATCATGATCGCGTTCATCGACGTGATCGACGTCAGCGCCACGATTGCGACGATCAACGCCTGCCCCGGCGAGCCGAACGCATAGAGCAATAGATCCGCCGCCGGTGCCTCGCTGCGCGCGAGGCCGACGTGCGACAGGCCCCGCAGGTACGCCCAGTTCACGAGCACGTACAGCACCGTCACAAGCCCCATGCCGGCGAGCAACGCCCGCTTCATGCCGTGCTGCGCGTCGCGCATCTCCGCCGACAACGTCGCCGTGTCGCTCCAGCCGCCGTACGCGAGGAATACATAGACGAGCGCCGCGCCGAGCGCGAACTGCGGCGCCGGACCGACCGGCGTCGCAGCGGCGTCGGGCGCGGGCGGCGCTCCGCTCGCGGCGAGCCAAACACCGGCCGCAATCACGGCCAGCATGCCGGCGAGCACCAGCCACAACAGCCAAACCTGCGTGCCGATCCCGAACCTCAGTCCTGCGAGGTTGATTGCCGCGAGCGCGACAATCGTCGCCGCGGCGAACAGCGTCGCGCCGTGCTCGCCGAGCGGCACGAGAGTCGCGAGGTAATCGCCGAACGTGAACCCGAGCAGCGCCATCGAACCTGTGTGAATCACGGCGAAGCGCGACCATGCGAACAGGAAGCCGGCACCGTCTCCGTACGCGCGACGCAAGAAGTAGTAGTCGCCGCCCGGATCGGGAAACGCCGCCGCCATCTCGGCGAAGCACAAGACGCCCGCCAGCGACATCGCACCGCCGAAGATCCACGCGGCGAGCACCCAGCCGGCCGACGGCAGGTTCGCAGCCGCGAGCGGCGTCGTGATGAAAATGCCGGCGCCAATCACCATGCCGACGCACACGGACACGGCGTGCCGTTCGCTCAATGATCGGTCGGGAACGGCGGGTGCCAACGGCGGGCTCAACATGGGGGCAGGCTCACGGCCGCAGATTCTGCCCCCACTCCGGCGCTTCGACCACCGCGCGGTGCTCGCAATGCTCCATAAGCTCGGCGCGCGGGCTGGTAGCGTCGACAACGGCGCACTGCCGCTACCGTCCAAAGCGGCGCGTGGCCTCGCGCTCAGCGTGTCAAGAGGACGAGAGTGAAACCGTTCACAGCACGCGTTCGGCCATTCACCCACGCTCCTGGTCGGCAAACGATGAGGGGGGGCAAGCCGTGACTCTACGATTGCTGCAAAAAGTGACCAAGCGAGACTTACTCGCCGTCCTCGCGACCTCGCTACTCGTCGCCTCGTTCGCGATCCCGGCATTCAACGGCTACATCGAGCGCTCGAGAGTCGCGCGCGCCGTGAGCGACATCGGCACCTTGAGCCTGCAGCTCTATCGCTGGCAACGCGATGCCAACAGGTTACCGGCCAACCTCGCCGAAGCTGGGCTCGGCGGCGACGATCCGTGGGGTCGGCCGTATGTGTATGTTCGCGCCGCGGACGCGAGCCAGGCGCAGCGGCGCAAGGACGGCAAGTTCGACCCGCTGAACTCCGACTTCGATCTCTACAGCTTGGGACCCGACGGCGAGTCGGCCCTGGCGCTGCCGGCCGCGCCGTCGCACGACGACGTGGTCCGCGCCGACGACGGCGCGTACATCGGGCTCGCCGTCAATTACTGACCGGCCGGCGAGTTGTCGTTGCCGCTGAACTCCGCGAAGTAATTGCTGACGCCGTCGGGATCCGACAGCCATAGCGTTCGCATCTGCCCGGGCGCCGATAACGGCCGATCGATCGCCGCACCTCGCTCCTGCACCACGGCATCGATCGCGGCGACGTTCCAGACGATGTATTGAATTCCGCCGGTTGCGGAGTCCTTGGGCAAGTCGGCGCCGAACGACCAGAGATTGATCGTCGTGTTGCCGTGCTTGAACGGGTGCTTGACGGTGCCTAACAGCTCATCGCGAACCGGCGGCTGCGGGGCAAGGCCCATGAGCTCGCCGTAGAACGCGCGGCTCGCTGCCAGGTCGCTGACGGTAATGCCGATCTCGAAGCGGAAGAGCGTGTCGGCCGAAGCGCCGGGAATTACGACGAGCTCGACCCATTCGCCGTCCGGATCCTGGACGAGCGCCGCCGCGCTTGCGCCTGCGTGCGAAGTGGCGCGCCCAAACTTGGGAGCGGCAAAACCATGCGCCGTGAATCGCTGAGTGACGGCTGCCTCGTCGGGATAGAAAAAAGTCAGGAGCCGTACGCCGACGGCGTCAGCGACGCGCGCTGCATTGGCGGGAGACGGTGCGACGGGAAACAGCTTGACCTCCGACGCCCCCACTGGATATCGAATCATTTGCCCGCCGCCGGTAGCCGTCTCCGGCAACACCGGCAAGCCGAGCACGTCGGCGTAGAACTCGCGCATCGCGGCCGTGCGCTCGGATGAGAACCGTCGAAAGACGTTGATCTCGCCGATCGAAGACTTCGGCCGCTCGGCACTCCAAAGATAAGGGCGAACGGTCGGCGGCGTACTGCCCTGCCCGGCAGCTCCGTTGCCCAGCGCTAGCAGCACGAACGCGGCTATGGCCAACCTCATCGCAGTTCCCCCCGCAAGCGTGACGACGCCCGCAACGCGCCGAGCATACGCGACGGCAGGCACCGCGCGAAACCAAACGCCGCCGAATAAGATGAGTCGCGCGGCCCTTCACGGCCGAGCGGAACGCGCCTCCGCCTCGGCCAGGCGCCGCTCGAGCTCCGCGACCTTGGCCTCGAGCTCTTGGACCGCGTTGACGAGCAGATAAGGAAGCGCCTGCGTCGACATGACGCGCACGCCGTCGACCTCGGCACCGGGCTCGGTCGAGATCATGTAGGGCGCTACTTCCTCGACCTGCTGCGCGATGAGGGCCACTTGACGCTGCTCGGTCGAGAGCACTTTCGCGCCGCTGTAGCGGAACGTGACGGGAGCGAGTCGCTTGACGACGTCGAGGCCGTCCTCGAACGCCACCACGTCGGTCTTCAAACGCGCGTCGGAATACACGCCCCAGGCGCCCGTTAAATTGACGGCAGTCCCGTTGACGACGAGCGTTGCAGCGGGATCGACGGCGTTGATCCCGACGTTGCCGAACAGCAGCGTCTCGACGATCTGCGGGCTGCCGAGAACGGCCTGATGGTCCTTCGACGTCTTGGCGCGGTGGCCGATGCCGATGACGCCGCTGTGTTGCGCCGGCGAGCTCGGCCCCGCTTGATAGCCGACCCACGTGTTGAAGCTGCCCGCGACGTTTTGATTGGCGAGGTTCTCCGTGTAGCCGGATTCGCCGCCGACGCCCGTATTGCCGACTCCCGTCTCGACCCCCGGAATAGCGTCGACGCCGACGCCGGTATTCCAGCTCCCCGTCGTGTTCGAGAAATTGGCGTCGCGCCCGACGGCGACGTTGTTGACGCCGGTCCTGTTCATGTAGAGCGCTTGCAACCCGATCGCGACGTTCGACTCTCCGGTCTCGTTGCTATACATGGCGCTGTGGCCGAGCGCCACGTTGTCGATACCGTCAACGTTCCCTGCGAGCGCGACATAACCGACAGCCGTGTTTCGCTGGCCGTAAGAATTGCTCCAAAGGGCGTTGGCGCCGACGGCCGTGTTCTCGGCGCCCAACTGATTCAAGGCGAATGAGTTTTCTCCGACTGCGGTGTTGTCGGCGGCCTCCCACGCCATCACCTTGTTGCCGGCGTTGAAACCGACGAACGTGTTTCGCTTGTCGGAGACAACGACGCCCCGGATCGGCTCCGTACGTTGCTGCGCGAGCACCGGAACCATCATTGTCGAAACCAACACTGCCACGGACGCGGCGATTCGCGGAGCGAGCATGGGGGCACCTCGACAGGGGAAAGGGATCAATTCTGTGCGAGCGTAAAGCGCAACACGGCCTCCTCGAGCTCCTGGCCAGGACCCCGGTGCGCGTCCTCGCTGTTCATGACGACAGCGACCACGTAGGTCCGGCCGTTCGCGGCCCGCACGTAACCGGCGACTGCGGACACGTGGTCGAGGCGGCCCGTTTTCAGGTGCATGACCCCGGCCGTCGGCGCCGCGTCGAAGCGGCCGCGCGTCGTGCCGTCGAGACCGCCGAGCGACAGCGACGCGATGAACTCAGGGGCGTACGGGCTGCGATAAGCCGCCCGCAAGAGGTCGACGAGAAACTGCATCGATGCTCGCTCGTCGCGTGACAAGCCCGCGCCGTTCTGCAGCATCAACGAGTCGACATTCAACCCGCGCGCCGTCAGCAGCTCGCGGACAGCCTCGACACCGTTCGCGCGCGTGCCCGGAGCCCCGGCAACCTCCGCCCCCAGCGTGTACAGCAGCTGGCGCGTCATGACGTTGTTGCTGTTCTTGTTGATGCTCCGAACGATCTCGCCGAGCGGCTTCGAGCGCCAGACGAGCGCCGGCGTCAGGGCCGGTGTCGCGTCCGCCGCCGTCTCCAGCGGCATCTGCGCCTTGCGCAGCTTGCCCCCGAACGATCCGCCGACCTCCTTCCACAACGACGAGAACAGGCCGAATGCGAACGTATCGTGCTGCAGCACGGTGCGCCCCATGCCGTAGACATTGCACCGCCGCGAGAACTGTCCGTCGAGCACCACGCGCTCGAGCGACTCGGGCTCGGCATGGTTGAACGAGATCCCTGCTTGGTAGCCGCGGCATGGCCCGTCGACGAGCGCCAAGTTGTTGTCGATTTCGAGGTTCGTGAGCGTGGGCTCGGTCGCGACGTTGACGCGGCCATGCGCCGGATCCGCCATGAACTGGAACTGCACGGCCTTGAAGTTCATCAGTAAGGCGTTCGGCACGACGTTGTAGGTGCGATACGGCTGGCCATCGAACGCGCCGGGCTCCGGCTCGTCGATCGCGAAATGGCTGTCGTCGAGCACCAAGTCGCCCGTGATCTCCGTGAGCCCCATGCGGCGTAACGTCCGCAGCAGCTTCCAGACTTCCTCGACGACGAGATACGGATCGCCGTAACCCTTCAGCCCGAGATCGCCGTCGAGCTTGCGACCGTCGAACGGGCCGAGGAAGTACACCTCGGTGGGCCAGGTGTAGGCGGGCCCCAAGTACTCGAGCGCACTCCAGGTAGTGACCACTTTCATGACCGACGCGGGGCTGCGCGGGACCTCGGCCAGATGGCTCAAGAGCGGCTTGTCGTCGTCAACGGCCTGGACGACGATGCTGACCTCCGTGGGCGCGATACCGTGGCCCGTCAACACGCGCTCGATCTCGGGCGGCAACTCGCCCGCATGCGCGGCAAACGCCGCCGCACCGATCAACGCAACTCCGACCGCTCGCATGGCGGTGGATTCTGCCTCAACGAGACGAGATCGGACCAGCCGCGCATCACACCGTTGGCCATCGAACCGCCGGTAGGCTGCGCTAGAATGGCGGCCGAAGTTCCACGCCTTGAGATCAGCCGAAAGAGCCGTGAAGGAGTTCCCGTGAGCACATTCGATAAGCAACTCGCCAAGATCAAGAACGACAAGGGCTTCATCGCGGCCCTCGACCAGAGCGGCGGCAGCACTCCGAAAGCCCTGAAGCTCTATGGCGTCGACGAGTCGGCGTGGACGGACGAGAAAGGCATGTACGACGTCGTGCATGCGATGCGCTCGCGGCTCATGACCAGCCCGGCCTTCTCCGGCAAGCGCCTCCTGGGCGCGATCTTGTTCGAGAACACGATGGACCGCGACGTCGAGGGCAAGCCCACGCCGACCTACCTTTGGGAGACCAAGGGCGTCGTGCCGTTCCTCAAGGTCGACAAGGGCCTGGCGGACGAGAAGGACGGCGTGCAGATCATGAAGCCGATTTCGGGCCTCGAAGCTTTGTTGAAACGCGCCAAGGCCAAGAACGTGTTCGGCACCAAGATGCGCTCCGTCATCAAGCAGGCCAACCCCGCCGGCATCGAAGCCGTTGTGAAGCAACAGTTCGACATCGGCAAGGACATCGTCGCGGCCGGGCTCGTACCGATCATCGAGCCAGAGGTCGACATCAAGACCCCGAACAAGGACAAAGCCGAAGACCTGCTCAAGGCCGCGATCTTGAAGCAGCTGAACGCCTTGAAGCCGGACCAGCGGGTGATGCTGAAGCTCACGATTCCGGACAAGGACAATCTCTACGCCGACCTCATCAAGCACCCCAACGTGCTGCGCGTCGTAGCACTTTCCGGCGGCTACTCGCGCGACGAAGCCAACAAGCGTCTCGCGCGCAACAACGGCATGACGGCAAGCTTCTCGCGCGCTCTTGCTGAAGGCCTCAAAGCCCAGCAGTCGGAAGAGGAGTTCAACGCCGCGCTCGACGCGTCGGTGGAGAGCATCTACCGCGCCTCGATCACCTGAGCCCCGCTCGCGCTCGGACCGGGCTCGTCAGGATCGGCGAGACCCACGACGGCAACTCCAGAGCGGGAGACGCCGTTCTTCGGATGTAAAGGACCATGAACAACAAGATCATCTACACGCTGACGGACGAGGCGCCGGCGCTCGCCACCTATTCGCTGCTGCCAATCGTGCAAGCGTTCACGAAAGCGGCGAACTGCACCGTCGAGACACGCGATATCTCCCTCGCCGGACGGATCCTGGCGCAATTTCCCGCCCACCTCACGGCCGAGCAAGCCGTGACCGATGATCTCGCGGAGCTCGGCGAAATCGCTAAGACCCCCGAGGCGAACATCATCAAGCTGCCGAACATCAGCGCTTCCGTGCCGCAACTCGTGAGCGCCATCCAAGAGCTGAAGCAGCAGGGCTACGACATCCCCGACTATCAGGACGAGCCGCGCAACGAGGCCGACAAAGCGATCGCGGCTAAATACGCGAAGGTGCTCGGCAGCGCCGTCAATCCCGTGCTGCGCGAAGGCAACTCGGACCGCCGCGTAGCTGCCTCCGTCAAGCAGTACGCGAGGAAGCACCCGCACTCGATGGGCCGCTGGAGCAAGGACTCGAGAACGCACGTCGCAAGCATGGGCGGTGGCGATTTCTACTCGAGCGAGCAATCGGCAATCATCCAAAGGGCGGGCAAGGTCACCATCGAGCTGACGAGCAATCGCGGCGAGAAAACCGTGCTCAAGGACGGCGTCAGCGTCAAGGAAGGCGACGTGCTCGGAGCGTCGTCCTTGAGTCGCCGCGCGCTGCGCGACTACTACGCGAAGCAGATCGCCGATACCAAGGCCAAGGGCCTGCTGCTGTCGCTACACCTGAAAGCCACCATGATGAAGGTGTCCGATCCGATCATGTTCGGCCATGCCGTCGAGGTGTATTACCAAGACGTCTTCCAGAAGCACGCCGACACGCTGAAGGAGCTCGGCTTCGCGCCCAACAACGGCATCGGCGATCTCTACGCGAAGATCAAGTCGTTGCCGGCCGCCGAGCGATCGGCGATCGAGGCCGACCTTGCCGCCGCATACCAAACGCGGCCCGAGCTCGCGATGGTCGATTCGTCGAAGGGCATCACGAACCTGCACGTTCCGAGCGACGTCATCATCGACGCTTCGATGCCCGCGGCAATCCGCGCGTCGGGCCAGATGTGGGGACCGGACGGCAAGCTGCACGACACCAAGGCGCTGATCCCGGACCGCTGCTACGCGGGCATCTACCAGGAGGTCATCGACGACTGCCGCAAGAACGGCGCGTTCGACGTGCCGACCATGGGGAACGTGTCGAACGTCGGCCTCATGGCGCAGAAGGCCGAGGAGTATGGCTCGCACGATAGGACCTTCGAGCTCGACGTCAGCGGCACGGTGCGCGTGCTCGACCCCGACGGCAAAGCGCTGATGGAGCATCGTGTCGAGC
>Ga0157380_10002143_pt1 | contig 13239 bp, 8 predicted proteins | sample S35metaG_FD_119757 | JGI IMG/M metagenome (GOLD analysis project Ga0157380, IMG submission 119757) | Switchgrass rhizosphere microbial communities from Kellogg Biological Station, Michigan, USA - S3-5 metaG | ecosystem: Host-associated > Plants > Roots > Rhizosphere > Soil | place: USA: Michigan...
CCGGCGATGTTGTTGTCGACGTCGCGCGGCACGAACTCGAACAGGAAGCTGCCGTCCGCCGCCGAGAGGTCGTACTGCGGCGCGCCCTCGGGTCGCAACACGACTTCCGCGTTCGCGATCGCCGTGTTGTCGCCCTTGAAGACGTGGCCGTAGATGATGCCGCCCGGCTTGTTGTTGTCGATGACCGGCGTGAGCGGCTGCGAGAACGTGACCGTCGTACCGCTCAACGGATCGATGACCGGATCGACCGCCAGCGAGTACGCCGCGTTCTGCGACAGCGCGTGATCGAACGTGACGTTGACGATCCGGCTGTCGCCCTGCAGCGCCGCCGCCGACAGCGGACGGTTGCCGGTGTAGTTCACGCCATCCTTGTTCAGGATCACCTGGCCATGGAACTTCCTCAGCCAGTCGTCGCCGTCGGCGATCTTCACCGGCCGGCTGAAGAGGACGGAGACCTTGTGCCCTTCCTCGTCGAGATGCATGTCCTGCCGCGCGCCGATGAGATGAACCGGCTCGGGCTGCACGGTGTTGACGCTCGGCACCGCCGCGATGCCGTCGACGTCGTCGCGTACGCTCAGCTGCTGATTGCCGCGGTCGATGGTCAGCGTGAGCTTCTTCCCCGCGGTGCCGTTGATGTCGGCATGCGCGCGGAGGAGCGAGCCGTCGGTCGTGTTCGGATAGATGAGGTCGAGCGAGAGCGAGCCGGTGGCCGACGGCGTGATGCTCAGCTCGAGCGTCGAGCTCCAGCGTCCGACGATCGCGAGCTGGCCGTTCTTGAACTGTGAAAGATCGCCGTACGGCACATTCCGCACCCACCCCGCGGCCGCTTCATTCGCCACGCTCATCATCGCGCCCGACGGCAACGCCTTCACTGAAAGCTCGGCCGGGCCTTGCACGACGGCGAGCGTGTAGCCCGCGCGATGCGCCGTCGTCGACGCGAAGCGCGTCACGAAGGCATTGATGTCGTCCGCTCCCTTTTCCAGCTCGCGGGCGACCGATGCGCCCGCGATCCGTCCGCTCTTCTCCTGCCTGCGCAGGTCATCCCATTCGCGCAGCTCCAGCGTGTTGCCGAGGAGGTCGAGCGACATGTGGGCCATCGCGTCGCGCGGCTCTTCGCCGAGGAAGATCCGCTGGCCGGCGCGGGCGATGTCGACCGCGCGCTCGAAGACGTCGGTCTTGATCACGCGCGGGTGCTTCGCCAGCGCCTGCGTCAGCGGCGCCGTCGCCAGGCTGTAGCCGAGCCCGAGGAGCTGGAGGTTGGGACCGATCAGATCCTGACTGACGTAGCGCGCGTAGTACGGCATCACCAGCGTCACCGGCGAGAGCGGGATCCCGCTTTCGCTGACTCCCATGAAGAGCTGCACCGCCGCCGTGATGTTGTCGTCGCTGATGCTGCCGGCGCTGGCGAAGACGTGGCCGGTGAGGTTCGGCCGCAGCTTGTACTCGACCATCCGCATCTCGCCGGCGGGGATGGTCAGGTCGACGAACTCCGGCGTCTCATCGAGGCGGCAGACGTTGGCCGTCGGATTCACCGAGCAGGCCTGCAGCACGTTCGTCACGTGGATCGTCTGCGGGACGCCGCTCATGTTGGTGATGAACGAGTAGGTCGAGTAGTCGATCCCTTTGCGCACCGTGTCGGGATGCGAGAAGTTGATGTTGAAGCGCGGGTCGTGCACGACGATCGTGGCGCGCACGGTGCCCTTGAGCGGGAAGTCGGCCTGGCCGGGCGACTTGTACGTGGCGTGGACTTCGACCTCCAGCGTGTGCGTGCCGGGCTTCAGTCCTTCCACCGTCCACTCCGCGCTCCCCTGCGCCCGGGCGATGAGGAACGTGGCGCCGGTGGTCGGATCGACGATCGGCACCGCCTGGTTGAACGCCACCGGCGGCAGCGACTTCACGGTGCGCAGCTCGGCCGGCGTCTTGATCAGGGCGTTGACGGAGTCGAGCACGACGCTCGAGCCTTCCGGCGCGCCGTTCGTCACCATCAGCGTGACGGCGAAGAATTGGTGCAGCACCGCGAGGTTGTTCGGGATGACCAGCGCCGCGGGGATGGTGGGACGCGTGCTCCCCTTCTCGCGATCCGGCTGCTGCTCGCTCGGGAAGTCGGCGCCCGGCCCGAGCTCGAACGGCGCCACCGCCGGCGGCGACCAGCGCGGCGGCGTGACGTTGTTGATCGGCGGAAGCTTGTACTCCTCTTCCTTCACCACCTCGCGCACTTCGTGTGTGCGCTTGTCGATGACCACCGGGAACGGGATCTCGACGATCTTGCCGTCGACGAAGAAGGAGAAGGTGTATTCGAAGACTTCGAAGTTGCGATCGTCGATGACGATGCCGCGCGCGCGCAGCTCCGCCGGTGTCAGCTGCCTGACCTTCACCTCGGTCTGCAGCAGATTCGAAACCGTGATGCTGGCGACGGATGGCGTGGCCGGCTGCAAAAACTCGCCGTCCTTGACGAGCCTGATGTTCTGCAGGAAGTAGATGCCTTCACGCGACAGCGCCGGGATCTGGAACTTGTGACCCGGTGCGGTCTCCAGACGGATCGGCGTGTCGATGCCGGGGCCGGTGAGGTCGCCGGCGGCGATGAGCCCTTCGACCACCGGCGCGTCGTCGTTCTGCCGTCCGCCGAACTCGGTCTGGATCGCGGCCGGGATGTCGATGCCGGTCGCCGCCGAGACGGTGATGACGCGCAGGCCGGCGCCCTGAATCTGCAGGTCGCCGGTGACGATGTTGCCCGCGAGGGCCGGAACGGCGCCCCACGCGAGGGTGATGAAGAAACCGAGAGTGATCCGTCGAATGATTCGCAGCATCGGGAACCTCGTGCCTGGCGCTAGGGGGTCTTCTTCAAGCCGTCGAGCGGGAGACGGTCGATGGCGTCGATCATTCGGGTGGTCTGGATGAGGCGTGATTCGACGAGCGTGGCGCCGGCCGGAATGGCGACGGCGTCCGCGGGCGGCGCTTCCGCACCGACGCGGAGCACGACGTCGCGGTACTCAGCCTTCTGCCCTTCCGCTTCGAACTGGAAGAGCTGTTCGACCGGCAGTGCATACCCCTTCGCTCCCTTCGCCGCGATCGCGATCGCTCCGTCCTCGTCTTTCGGTGAGCCGGGGAACGCGGAGCCGGTGAGGACGTCGAGCGCGTCTTTCGACAGCGCCACGCTGGAGTCGACGCCGATGCGCACGTGCCGCTTCATCGCGGCGTCATCGCGGTCCGCTTCGAAGACGTCGGTGCTGCGTGCCGACAGCGCTCCGGTGCGGCCGAGCGGCCGGAGCTCCCAGCTCTTCTTCGCATCGGACGACGTCCGCGCGGAGCTCGCCGCGAGCGCCTTCGGATGCAGCGCCTTCGCGATCTGATCGAAGCGCGAGACCGAGTAGGTCGCCGCGTCGCGATTGATCTCCGTGATCTCGCCCTTGTCGTAGTCGGCGATCGTCGTCACCGGCCCGCGCACCGTGACCACGCGATTGCCGTAGCAGTACTGCTCGACCGTCGTGGTCGACCCGCTGATCGAGTCATGAATCCGCCGCGTGACATGCAGCGGAGTGGGGAAAAGGACGTCCGCGCCGAACATCGGCAGCGTCGCGAAAAGGAGCGAGAGAAGGAAGCGGACCCGGGACGGAGAGAGGCTCACGGTGGACTCCTTGAATTCCTGATGGATGGCGACGCGCATGGTGACTTCAAGGAACTTAGCGGGCGGGGAAGGAGAATGGAATGGCTGAAGCCGGTAAGTTGGGGATTGGTTGATGAGCGTTCACCGATGCGTTGCATTGCATGTACATTAGTGTAGTGATGCAGATGCATTGGTGTCGAGATCCGCGACGGTCAGCGCCATCGCCCGTTCGCGTGAACTGGAGCGGCGCGGCTTGGATCGCGATCGGCCTGAAGTGACGGATACCGCGGTCGCTGCCCCGCCCATTCAGACCGTGCGGCTCTCCGACGAACCGCTCCGCGCGGGAGTGGAAAGGCACGTGAAGCACGGCGTCGAGCTACGCGTCGTCTCCGCGGCAAAGACCGTCGCCGACTGCTTCAAGTTTCGCGGCCGCATCGGCACCGACGTCGCCGTCGCAGCGCTACGGGAGGGTGGAGGAAGAAGCGGTTCACGGCCGACGAGTTGTGGCGGTTTGCCCGCATCTGTCGCGTCACGACGGTGATGCGGCCCTGGCTCGAGGCGCTGATCGGAGCTGTCTGACCTGAAGGCAGCGACGGTCTTCGCAATCTGGAGCGATGTGCACCGGCCGACGACGTTCGGCGTCGATCACGCGGCCGCCATCATTCGCGAGATCATCGACGTCCCTGCGGAGGACGGCCTGCGCTTCGATCGGGCAAGCGTCACGGCCGAGCCAATCCGCGAAGCTGACGAATACCGAGGCGTCCGCGTTCATCTCTCGGCGACGCTCCATACAGCACGAATCCGGATGCAGATCGACATCGGCGTCGGCGACGCCAGCACCCCGCCCGCTCGGGAGACGACACTGCCGACGATTCTCGACGACTTCAGCGCGCCGAGAGTGAAGGTCTATCCAGCCAAAACGATCGTCGCGGAGAAGTTGCACGCGATGGTGAAGCTCGGAATCGCGAACAGCAGGATGAAGGACTTCTTCGACGTCCACGTGCTCGCGTCGATGCGCGAATTCGATGGAGCACTGCACTCGAAAGCGGTGACTCGCACCTTCAAGCGGCGCAGGACAGCGATCCCTGACGAGTTGTTCGCGCTGAGCGATGAGTTCTACGCCGATCGCCAGAAACAGTCGCAGTGGCGCGCGTTTCTTCGCAAGACCGGCGCCGCCGCGCCGGACGATTTCCTCGCCGTCGGCACGTTTCTTCGCGAGTTTCTTCTCCCCGTGATGAAGTCAGCGCGAGACGACACGACCGCGCCGATGGTCTGTGGTGGTCAGGCACCTGGACGAAACGCCGTAAGTGACGCCCGCCTCCCTTGCGGCAAGAGTCGCTTCACAGAAAACACGCCTGAACCAACTTACTACCCCCTCAATAGCTCCTTTTCCATTTGCAACCAGGCACACGTCGATCTAACACCGCGTTAGCCGGACCGCATACACTAAGTACGGAAAGCGTGATCTCCATCACCGTGCTGTGGCGATGGCTGACACAGACGATTCGTCGATCCGGCCTCATCGTGAACGTGCCGCAGAGTGTAGTCACTCACTCACCGAAGGAGACGGTATTCTATGCGAAACAGTAACCAAGCACGCCCGACGATCCAGATCGCAATACCTAAATATGCTTCGCCGAAGGTCATGTATGCGACATGCCATGGTGGTGGCGGCGGTACCACATGCCGTGGCCGTCACTGACGTCGTCATACGTCTTGGGTGATATGTGATCTCGCGCTATCCGGCGTTTAGATCACCCGGTGCTATCCTCCAGCCGGGTGCGTTGTTTGTATTCTCGCGAGTGCGTAACATCTTTGATCTACTGAATGCCGAGGCTTCGCTATTCCTTCAGTACATGACTGGTGCATGGTCCGGGGCCGCAATAGTCGACACCGTTGCGAACGACTACGGTGTGCCTGCAGATGTCGTCACAGGTGACTTAGTCGCACTTTCATCCTTCTTATATGAACGGGGCTATATCGATTTGCTCCAGGAGGAAAGCGCCGGCGTAAGCACGTTCGTCTTCCAGCCTGATGGTCGAACGCACGTCGTTCATGCAGATATTGAACTAACGCGAGAGTGTGATCTCTCGTGCGTATACTGCTATGCGGACGCCAGCCGGCACCAACGGGATGTGCTGGATGTGTCTGCGTGGCGGCGTCTTCTGACCGTGCTTGCCGATCAGGGTCTTCGAGCCGTCAAGGTATCTGGCGGTGAACCATACCTATACCCGTCGTTCACTCAATTCTTTGAATATTGTGCGGAACACTTCGTGACGTCTCTGAACTCTAATGGGACTCATATCGACGCGGAGCAGGCTACCTGGCTTAAGTCGCTAGATTTGCAGGCCGTTCAGATTTCGCTCGACAGCATGAACGCCTCTACGCACGATGCACAGAGGGGGCGCGGAACCTGGAAACTTGCGAGAAGAGCGATTGACGCACTCTCGGACCGTAATGTTCCGTTACGGATTTCGTGCACAGTCACGTCGCTAAACCAGAACGAGATCGAGCCGATACGTGAATTCGCCGCCCATGTCGGTGCGGAGCTAAGCCTCGAAATAATGCGCTCACGCGGGCGCGCGGAGCGACTAGCTGAGTCGTATTTTGCTGAAATCTGCGAGAATGACTGGCGGGGATCGGTCGGCAGTGCGTATCGACATCTTGATCCGCTCGAATTCCGATGCCAGGCACAACTCGGCTTTGTGGGGCTTTCAGCACAAGGCAAACTCAAACCATGCAATTTGATTGAACCGTTCTTTATGAGCATGGGGGCTCAGGTAGTTCAGCCGATAGCTGACGATTTCGATTACACCCGATCACATACGTTCCGGGGAGTGTCAGCTGCTTGCGATCGACGCCCATCGGCAACCGACGCGGCGGAGACTTGCGTCTTGGCCGCTCGGTCCCGTCTCTAGCAGACCTCTTCCAATTGCGCCCTGTCTGACGTTGGCGCGATCTATGGCGTCACAGGCCGGCTAACGTAGCACCCGTCGCCGCCCGGCTTCGGCCCGCCGGCCGAGCCGGCGCGTTTAGCGGTATTTGGACGGCGTCACGCCGCCTGCATCGCGCCCTTCAAATGCGGGCAAGCGGAGTGCCGCGCTGCCGTAGCCACGAGGGCCCTGGCCGCGCGGGTTAACCTCCGGACCGTTAGCCCGACCGAAAAAGAAACCGCCTCACGGCGGCGACTATTGATACGCCCCAGCGGCAAATGGCATGCGCAGGTAGGTTGCCAGAGCCGTGTTGACGCGGCACTTTGTCGCGTGGCGTGATGTAGCCGGAACCGGCGTCATCGACCTGAACGGAACTCGTAGGCATCGCGGGTTCTGAACGCCAGCGTTGGCCGGCATCCGTCCCCATTCGTGCAGTTCCACAAGCAGCTCTACCATGCGTATGGCGGGTCGCGGTACCTGTTCGGACCCGAAATCGAAGGGCCGTACGAGGTCTACTTCACGAGCCACGATCGCGGTGAACCATCACATGTCCACGTCGACCGTGAGAGGATGGCGGCCAAAATTTGGCTCGACCCGATCGGTGTGGCTTACAATCTAGGCTTCTCGCGACACGAACTCCGCAAGATTGAGCGCATGATCGTCGAGAACCGACAATTATGTCTGAAGAAATGGCATGAGCATTTCGGAACCTAAAGCAGGCGAGAGCATCACCGCTGTTCGCATCACGGAAGACTCCCTTACGGTCGATCTTCTCGATGGCCGCACGATCACCGTACCCTTGGCTTGGTACCCGCGACTAGCAGAAGCTACAGAGGTGCAGCGGAATAATTATCGAATCATTGGTGGCGGCTATGTCGTCAATTGGCCGGACATCGATGAACACTTGTCTGCACAAGGCCTCGTAGCTGGAGCACCAGCACCCGCCGTAGTCCGACGGGCGGGCTAACTCGAGGTAGAACCCGGCGCAGCCCGGCTTCGGCCAGCCGGCCGAGCCGGCTCGGAAAATCAAAAACTGCACGGCCGTAGCCACGTGGGCTCGGGCCCTGCGGGCTAACCTCTGGACCGTTAGGCGCCCCATGATAGGCGCCGATACAATGAAGGTATGAATTCCGAGCTCCTCCATGGGGCGGGGTGCATCGGATGTGACGCCGGCTTTGTGTCCGGTTTGATGGGCCGTCTCCGTCGCGACCACGCATCGCTCATCAGTCATGTCGACGATTCCGTTCTGCGTTTGCGCATCATGGTTGCGGTGAGCCGGGCGTTGTCATACGGATTGGCGGCGCGTGCGGCCATCACTCGATTCGTGACCCTCATGTTCGCCCTCGAGCCGGACTTTCATGGTCGCTTTCGGGTTCGCGAGCGACTCAGCCGAGCTGAATCGCTCGAAGAAGGAATTCTGAATCTTCCTTCAGGCAGTCATCCGAATTGCTGGTATCGCGTCGACCCGGCCTCGGTTGAGCTCGCGTGGCTTTCTCTGTCGAGCCATGAAGATTCACTGAATCATCCGGTCATCACACCGAGCGAACGGAGCGATTGCGACGACGCGATCGTGCCCGCTCAGCTCTCCGAGCATTACGGCTTCCAATTGGATGTTCCCTACGTCGAGACCCCGGACGAAGCCGTGTGGCAAATGTTGCGAATGGCTCGAGTCGGATCACGGGATACGGTAATGGATCTCGGGTCAGGCGACGGTCGCATCGTCATCACTGCAGCGCAGCACTTCGGGGCCAGAGGAATTGGCGTTGACATCAATCCGGAGTGCATCGAAAGCGGCCGGCGTGCCGCCGAACGTGCAGGCGTCTCCAACCGGGTGAAATTCATACGCTCCGATCTGTTCGATGTCGATGTTTCAGAGGCGACGGTCGTCACTTTGTACCTTTTGCGTCATGTCAATCTCGAGCTCCGAGACCGCCTTCGGGATGAGTTGCGTCCCGGCGCACGCGTCGTGTCCCTTCATTTCGATATGGGAGATTGGGAACCCTGTCTCCAATTCGGCGAAACGTCCGACAGAATCTATTGCTGGCGTATCGGGAGTCGGCCGGGCGTTTAACTCGCCCGTGCAATAGTTCTTGCGCAATAGTCGTCGCCCTGTTTTGCGATGACCGCCGGATGTTGGTCCGGAAAGCACGGAACGTCCGGGAATTCCGCAGCGTTCGGAAATTCGTACTTGCTGTCGCGCCGCCGTGAAGAAGGCGTTGCCGAACGACGTGTGGGTGCAGGCGCTGAAACCAGGGTCCCTACATGCTTCCCTGCTCATCCCCCGATGGTCCGTAAATCGCCGGCACTTTCCCGCCCATCGGACGGAGATACGCGCTGAGCTGCCCGCGATGATGGATGGCGTCGTGCAGGAAGTTCCAGAACAGGTCCTCGATCACCATCTCCGTGATCAGCTTGTTCCGGAAGTACATGCCCGCTTTCGATTGCCACTTCTCGTCGTCGGCGGTTGACATGTGCCGCTCGAGATCGCGCGCCTGCTTTTCATAAGCCGACACGATGGCGTCGAGCGTCGCCGGCCGCGGGGCCTCGGGGAAGTCGCTCCGGCCGGTCTCGATCGCGTCGTTCAGGCAGCCAAGCTCGTTGGCCAGGAACCAGGCGATGTCGCCCGCGGCGCTCGATTTTTCATGCGGCTTGTAATCGAGCTTGTCGGCCGGAAGCGCCTTGAGCACCTTCACGAACACCGGCCACTCTCTCCCGAACGTCTTCGAAAAGTATTCGCGTGTCGACATCATTCTCCTCCGGCGCAGCTCGCATGCAATCGGTGGTCCTTTCAATCGTTCACCGAGTGGTCATTGCGCAAGGACGCGTCCCCGGCTCAGACTTCCGGCGATGAAACGCGCGGTCGTCTGCATCATCCTCGCCCTCGTGCCGGTCGCCCACGCGGCGAACTGGCCCGATCGTCCGACGCTGCACGCGGTCCGCGCCACCTCGCCGATCGTCCTCGACGGCGATCTCTCCGACGCCGCGTGGCAGGCCGCGCCGGAGTTCACCGACTTCACGCAGCACGATCCCGATGACGGCAAGCCGTCGTCGCTGCCGACCAGCGTCCGCATCGTCTACGACGACCACGCCATCTACTTCGGCGCGAAGATGACCGACACGCATCCGCCGACCGCGCTGCGCACGCGCCGCGACAACTTCGTCAACGACGACTTCCTCTCCATCAACATCGACTCGCAGCACGACCGCCTCTCCGGCAACGCCTTCACCGTCACGCCGGCGGACGAGCAGCTCGACACGGTCCTCTACAACGACATCGGCGAAGACATCAGCTGGGACGGCGTGTGGGAATCGGTGACGAAGATCGTCCCCGACGGCTGGATCGCCGAGGTCCGCGTGCCATTCTCGCAGCTCAGGTTTCCGGAGCGCGCGAGCCAGGTGTGGGGACTGAACATCACGCGCCGCACCACGCGCCTCAACGAGACGGTGCGCATCGTCAACACGCCGAAAGGGGGCACCGGCTTCGTCTCCCACTTCGCCGACCTCGCGGGACTCGACGGCATTCATCGCGGGCAGTCGCTGGAGATCGTGCCGTACGGCGTGGCGCGCTCCGACATCCGCTCGCGCTTCGACCGCGCCAATCCATTCCTGCAGCAGGCGAAGCAGAAGCTCGACGGCGGGCTCGATCTGAAATACGCGCTGACGTCGACGCTCACGCTCACCGGCACCGTCAATCCCGACTTCGGCCAGGTCGAGGTCGATCCCGCCGTCGTCAACCTGAGCCAGTTCGAGACGTTCTATCCGGAGAAACGGCCGTTCTTCACCGAAGGGCTCAACATCTTCAACTTCGGCGACTCGCCCGCGCCGGAGCACTGGAGCTTCTTCAATGCGCCGTCGGTCTTCTACTCGCGACGCATCGGCCGCTCGCCACAGGGCTTCGTCGACGGCGATTTCGTCGACACTCCGACCGAAACGACGATCCTCGGCGCGGCGAAAGTCACCGGAAAACTCGGCAAGTGGACGCTCGGCGTGCTCGATGCGCTGACCGACAACGAGCGCGCGCATTTCATCACCGGCCCGCTGCATCAGCGGCAGATCGTCGAGCCGATGACGAACTACTTCGTCACGCGCGACACGCGCGAGCTCGGCAGCAACGCGCGCATCGGCGTGATGGTCAGCTCCGTGAACCGCCGCCTCCCCGACGAGCTGTCGAACCTGCGCGACAGTGCGGCGATGGCGGGCGTCGACGGCTACGTCGGACTCGCGAACAACAGCTGGATCTTCGAATGGTCCGCCGCCGGCTCGCATCTATCGGGCAGCGCCGAGTCGATCGCCATCGCGCAGAGCTCTCCGTCGCGTTACTACGCGCGCCCCGACGCCGATTCGTTTCACTTCGATCCGACGCGCACGTCGCTCGACGGCTTCGCGGGGAAGGCGATGCTCTCGAAGACGACGGGACGGTGGCGCGGCTTCGCCGAGGTGCAGGCGTATTCGCCCGGCTTCGAGACGAACGATGTGGGGTTCATGCAGCGCACCGACGTCATCTCGTCGCATCTCGTCATCCGCTACCAGAACGATCAGCCGACCGCGCGCTTCCGCGAGAAGAACGTCTGGTTCGGCGGCTGGATGAACCGCAACTTCGACGGCGACGGCCTCGGGCGCGGCGTGTTCGTCGAGCATTCCGCCACGCTGGCGAATTACTGGAACTACAAGACGACGCTCTACCTCTCGCCGGGCGTGATCGACGATCGCCTCACGCGCGGCGGCCCGGTGGTGCGCACGCGCTCGTCGTGGGACACGACCGAGAGCATCGGCAGCGACAACCGCAAGCGTTTCTACTTCACCGTCAACGCGCACGCCGACGGCGCGGGCGACGGCACGTACAACCGCACGCTCGGCATCACGCTGACCGCGCAACCGTCATCGAGTCTGCTGCTCAGCGTCTCCCCGACCGTCGGCCGCTTTCACGATCACACGCAATACGTCGCGACGTTCGCCGATCCGGCGGCGACCGCGACGTTCGGCAATCGCTACGTCTTCGCCGACCTCGAGCAGCGCACCTTCGAGCTCGGGACGCGCGTCGACTGGACCGTCACGCCGAAGCTTTCGTTCCAGCTCTACATGCAGCCGTTCGTCGCGTCGGGCGATTTTCACGACTATCACTCGCTGGCCCGCGCGCGGACGTCCGACTACGACCCGTACAACGGCGCGATCCCCAACCCCGACTTCGGTTTCCGCAGCGTTCGCGCCAGCGCTGTCGCGCGCTGGGAGTTCCGTCCCGGCTCGGCGCTGTACGTCGTCTGGAACGAGAACCGGGCCGATACGGTCAATACGGGCGATTTACGCATTCGGCGCGACCTGCGCGGTGCGGCGAATGCGCCGTCGCATGATGTGTTTCTGGTGAAGGTTTCGTATTGGTTGCCGATGTAGGTCGGGTTCTCCAACCCGACCCGACGGGTCAGAGGACCCGTCCTACGTATGATTAGCCACTCATGGCCGTCTTCCAGATCGTCATCGCCCTCCTCCTCGGCGGCGTGATCCTCGCGGCGATCGCGCGCCGCCTGTCGATGCCATATCCCGCGCTCGTCGCCATCGCCGGCGCCGCACTCGCGCTCTTCCCGCGCGTGCCGACGCTGGTGCTCGATCCCGAGCTCGCGCTCGCGCTTTTCGTCGCGCCGGTGCTGCTCGACTCGGCGTTCGATGCCTCGCAGCGCGACCTGCGCCGGAACTGGCGCGCTGTCGTCAGCCTCGCCTTCGGCGCGGTCATCCTCACCGTCCTCTTCGTCGCCGTCGTCGCGCACGCGCTCGTGCCCGGACTGCCGTGGGCGGCCGCCATCGCCCTCGGCGCGATCGTCGCGCCGCCCGACGCCGCGGCCGCGACCGCGGTGCTCAAGCAATTGCGCCCGCCGAATCAACTGCTCGTGGTGCTCGAAGGGGAGAGCCTCTTCAACGACGCGAGCGCGCTGCTGATCTATCGCTTCGCCGTCGCCGCCACCACCGCCGGCTTCATCTCCACCTGGTCGCTCGCCGGGATGTCGATCGCCATCGGCGCCGGCAGCGTGGTCCTCGGCTTCGTGCTGTCGCGCGTCGTCATCCTCGTCACCGCCCGCATCCATGACGTCGCGACCGCCGTCATCGTCCAGTTCTGCGGGACGTTCGCGGTCTGGATGCTCGCCGAGCGCCTGCATCTCTCCGGCATCCTGACGATGGTCGTCTTCGCCATGGCGATCTCGCGCCGCGCCGCGCAGACGATCCCGGCGCGCGTGCGCGTGCCGTCGTACGCGGTGTGGGAGGTCGCGGTCTTCGTGCTGAACGTGCTGGCGTTCATCCTCGTCGGCTTCCAGCTCCGCCAGATCGTGCAGCGCGCGAACTGGACGCAATACCTCGGCGTCGCCGCGGCCGTCTGCCTCGCGGTGATCGTCGCGCGCATCGTCTGGGTGTCGGGCGCCGCCGCCGTGAGCCGCTGGCGATGCCGCGGCGAGAAGACGGACGACGTCATGGCCCTCTCCGGCCGCGCCGCGTACATCGTCGGATGGTGCGGCCTGCGCGGCATCGTCACGCTCGCCGCGGCGCTCGCGCTGCCGGTGAACTTTCCCTTCCGCGATCTCATCTTCTTCACCGCCTTCGCCGTCGTGCTGGTGACGCTCGTGGTGCAGGGCGTGACGCTCCGCCCGCTCATCCTCGGGCTCGGCGTGCGCGACGACGGCACGGTCGAGCGCGAGGTGCAGCTCGCCCGCGTCGAGA
>Ga0157380_10002144_pt1 | contig 13237 bp, 10 predicted proteins | sample S35metaG_FD_119757 | JGI IMG/M metagenome (GOLD analysis project Ga0157380, IMG submission 119757) | Switchgrass rhizosphere microbial communities from Kellogg Biological Station, Michigan, USA - S3-5 metaG | ecosystem: Host-associated > Plants > Roots > Rhizosphere > Soil | place: USA...
AGCCGTCGGCTACGACCCCGAGAAGGTGACCGGCTTCGCGTTCGGCATGGGCATGGAGCGCGTGGCGATGCTCAAGTACGGCGTCGACGACATCCGCCTGTTCTACGAGAACGACCTGCGCTTTCTCGAGCAGTTCCCGCTATGAAGGTCCTGTTCTCCTGGCTGCGCGAGTTCGTGGACGTGCCGGGCACCGCGGCCGACGTGGCCACCCGGATGTCGGTGCGCGGCTTTGCCGTGGAAGGGATCGACGGCTCGGGCGACGACGCCGTCATCGACTTCGAGGTGACCGCCAACCGCCCCGACTGCCTGTCGATCGTCGGCCTGGCGCGCGAGGTTGCTACCGCCTACGCGCTGCCGCTGCGCGAGCCGGTTGAAGGAGGCCCTCACGTGGCAGACCGTGTCTCGCTGGCCGCTCTCTCTCCGGCGGAGCGGACCGAGGTGGCTGTCGTCCTCGACGTTCCCGCGCTCGGCCCGCGCTACGCGGGCGCCGTCGCCGACGTCACGGTGGGCCCCTCCCCCGCCTGGATGCAGGCGCGATTGAAGAGCGCCGGTGTGCGCCCGATCAGCAACGTCGTCGACATCACCAACTACGTGCTGCTCGAGCTCGGGCAGCCGATGCACGCGTTCGACTTCGCCAAGATCGGCGGCGCCGCGATTCACGTCCGCACCGCCCGGCCCGGCGAGCGCCTCACCACGCTCGACGGCCAGTCGCGCAGCCTGTCGCCCGACATGCTGGTGATTGCCGACGCGGCGGCGCCGATTGCCGTGGCCGGCGTCATGGGTGGCGCCGACTCCGAGGTGGGTCCGGCGACCCGCACCATCGTGTTCGAGAGCGCATCGTTCAACGCCAACTCCGTCCGGCGCACGAGCAAGGCGCTCGGGCTCAAGACCGAAGCCAGCACCCGCTTCGAGCGGGGCGTCGACCCCAACCTGCCGCTGGTGGCCATGCAACGTGCCTGCGCCCTGCTCGAAGCCACGGGAACCGGGCGCGCGCGCGGCCAGGTCGTCGACGCCTGTGCCGCCGTCGTCGGGCCGCGGCCACTACCGCTCCGCCGCGCCCGGCTGGCGGGTCTGCTCGGTGTGGCGGTGCCCGACGCCGACGTGGCGCGCATTCTCGGCTCTCTGGGGTTCGGACTGGCCGCCGCCGAAGGCGGCTGGTCGGTGAGCGTGCCGACCCGTCGCGTAGACGTGGTGCGCGAAGTGGACCTGATCGAGGAAGTGGCTCGCCACTACGGGTTCGATCGCATCCCGGCCACGTTTCCCACCCTCCGGTCAGCCCCGCCGCCGCCGGATCCGCGCATCTCGCGCGCGCGCCGCCTGCGCACCGTCCTCACCGGCGCCGGGTTCTCGGAGGCGGTTACCTTCGGCTTCATCGAAGAGGGGGCGGCGGCCCCGTTTGCGGCCGCTGGCGACGTGGCGCCGATTGCCAACCCGCTGTCGGAAACCTTCGCCGTGCTCCGCCCGTCGGCGCTGCCGGGGCTGCTCGATGCGGTCGCACACAACCGCCGGCGGGAGCAGCGCGACGTGCGGCTGTTCGAGATCGGCAACGTGTTCTCGAAGCGGTGCGGCGAACGCCGGTCGCTGGCGATGGCGTGGACCGGCGGCAGCGACGTACCCCACTGGAGCAGCCCTGCCGCCGATGTCACGTTTTTCGACCTCAAGGGCGCCGTCGATCGCGTCTGTCGCACGCTGCGCGTCGAAGCGACCACGGCGGCCCACGTGGAGCCATGGCTCGTGGCCGGCCAGACCGCTGTGCTCCTGAGCGGCACCCGCCGCATCGGCGTGCTCGGACGCCTGGCGGGCGATCTGGCCGAACGGCACGGGTTGCCGGGCGACGACGCGGTGTTCGTCGCCGACATCGACCTCGATGCCGCCGACGCAGCGGCCGACACGGGCGACCTCCACATCGCGGCGCTGCCGCGGTTCCCGTCGGTCATTCGCGACGTGGCGGTGCTGGTGGACGACACCCTGCCCGCGGCCGCGCTGCGCGCCACCGTGCGCCGCGCCGCACCGCCGGCGCTCGCCGACGTTCGTGAGTTCGATCGCTATCAGGGCAAGGGCGTGCCCGAGGGCAAGGTCAGCCTCGCGCTGCGGCTGACGTTCCGTGCCGCCGATCGCACGCTGACCGACGGCGAGGTGCAGGCGGCGATGGATTCGGTGATTGCCGCGCTGGTCTCCGAGCACGGCGCCGTGCAGCGCTAGCGCGGTTCACCGGCCAAAACCGGTCAGCGTGAAGTGAAACGGGGCGCAATTCTGATTGATCGGCTCCTGTTGTTCGTGGCACCATTCTGCGGCGGTAATCTTCCTCAGCACTTCGACAGCGAACGGAGCGGATGGTGAAGTCAGCAGTCGCGCGCACGGTAGACCTCGACCCGATCGATCGTCTCGAGGACAAGGTGAAGCTGCTCGTCGGGCTGGTCACCCAGCTTCGCGCCGAGCAGGCCCAGTCCGCCGAGGACAATGCTCGCCTCTCACAGGAAGTGGACGCGCTGCGCGCGCGCCTGACCGACATGGACAGCGCCAACTCCGAGCTCGCGGTCCTGCGCGACGAGCGCGAGCTGGTGCGGTCGCGGGTGTCGGACATGCTTCGCCAGCTGGATCACCTCAACGCGTAGGCGCGCCGGCCGGCAACGGCCTGACGCAGACGGCATGACATACACGGCATGACAAACACAATCGTCAGCGTCGAGATTGCCGGACAGCGCTACCCCATCCGCAGTTCGCTCGACGTGGCGTACGTCACCGAACTGGCTGCCTACGTCGACGAGAAAATGAAGGCGGCCGCCAACGCCGCGCCCACGAGCGACATGCTGGGCCTCGCCCTGCTGGTGGCGCTCAACCTCGCCGACGAGAGTTTTCGGGCCCGCCAGCAGTCGTCGTCCACGAGCGGCGAGCTCAACGAGCGCGCGCTGCGTCTCGAGCAGTTGGTGGACGGCGTCCTGGGTTCGTTCGAGACTGCACACACTGGCAGCCTCGGGCGCTGATTCTTCCCTCCGCCCGCTCCAACCTGCTACAACTCCTGCCCTACTTGGGCTAATATCGACCTGCTCCTGCTTTGCTCGTGATGGTCATTCGGAGGCTCGCTTGAGCCGATGTTTTACCCAAGTGAGCTGCGGGGTCGCGTGTTGTGCACGCCTCTGTTTCGAGGAAGCCTGAAGCGCGATCTATCACAGCGGCTCCACCTGCTTGAGCAGGTTCATGCGACCTCCCCACACGGCAAAGCGGGAGCACTTGCGCACCCCGCAAACGGCGCGGGGCGCGCGGCAGTATCTGGCGGTCGGCTTTCGCGGCCGACCGCGCCCAGGCACCTCGCTACGCGAGTTGCGGCCGACGGTCCTTTCGTGACCACTCCCAATCCCACGTCCAGTCTCACGGTCGCTGAACTCGGCGAACACGCGCTCATCGCGCGGATCCTCCGCCGCCTCGAGATTCCGGCCTGGGTCGAGGTTGGTCCCGGCGACGACGCCGCCGTCGTAAAGCCGCCCAGAGGACGTCGAGAAGTGCTCACCGCCGACACGCTGGTGGACGGCGTCCACTTCGATCAGGCCTTCGTGCCGCCTGACGCCATCGGCCAGCGGGCCCTCGCCGTGAATCTGAGCGACCTGGCAGCCATGGGGGCGGAACCGCGCGCGGCCCTGCTTTCGCTGGCGCTGCCGGGAGACATGGCCGTCGACGTGCTCGACGGATTTCTCGACGGCTTCCTGCGTCACGCCGCCGCCAATCGCACCGCCATTCTCGGGGGCAACATCACTCGCACGCCCGGACCCCTGGTCGTCAACGTCACCGCCATCGGCTCGGTGAAGCCGCGCCGGGCTCTCACCCGCGCCGGCGCGCGGCCCGGCGACGAGGTGTACGTCACCGGCTGGGTCGGCGACGCCGCTGCCGGGCTGGCCATGCTCCAGAGCGCCGCGGCTGGACGCACCGCCGCACCGCCACTCGACTCTCCCTGCGTGACGCGTTATCTTCGTCCCGAATCCCGGCTGCAGGCCGGCCACCAGCTGGCGCACTACGAAGCGGCGTCGAGTTGCGTGGACCTGAGCGACGGCCTTGCCGATGGGCTGCGGCAGCTCGCAGCCGCGTCGGGCGTGGGCGTCGAGCTCGACGCGACAGCGGTGCCGATTTCCAGTGACGCCCGCGACTGGTACGTAAATGCCGGTACCGACTCGCTGGCGAGCGCGCTCGGCGGCGGCGACGACTACGAGCTGCTCTTCACGGTGCGGCCGCGCCACCGCGGCCGGCTGCGCGGGGCCCGCCGGCGAATCGGGGATCTGCCGATAACCCGGATCGGCGTGGTGACCCGTGCGCTCGAGCTCGTCGTGCGCGACGCCAAGGGCGGCTGGGAACTGCCGCGCGGGTTCGAACACTTCAGGTAGGTCTGGCGCCGGCCAGGCATGCAGGTTCGGAGGCTATGGCGTTCACGTCCCTTTCGCCGACTCGCCGGACCATCGTGGCGCTGCTCGCCGTGCTCGTCGTCGTAGTGTGGGCCTACGAGACCCGCATGCTCGACTCCGGCTACACCGCCTGGCTCGAGATGGTGCGAAGCGAGGACGAGACCCCGGCGCCAGGGGCGCACCTGGTCTTCGATGGGACCGCCTACTGCAAAGGGCTGACGACCGCCGCAGGTGTCAGCGTGCGGCGCGGTATTGCCGCCGCCGATCCGAAGCTGCTGCCGGTGGGCACCGTCGTCACGCTGGCGACCGGCGACCCGGAGTACAACGGCGTCTACACCATCATGGACACCGGCCCCAAGGTGCAGGGCCGTCACATCGACCTCTACCTCTGGAACTGCAACGAGGCGCTGGCGTTCGGCCGGCGGCGCATCGAAGTCACAGTGCTTCGCCTGGGATGGGATCCGCGGGCCAGCTCGCCGAGCCTGATCGACCGGCTGTTCCGCCGGCGGGAGCTGGCGCGACGTGCCGAGGCCTCGCGCAACGAGAAGCCCGAGAGCGAGGACACTCCGCCGCACGCTCCAGCGCCGCCCGCCGACGGCAGCGACGGCTTCGGCGCCGACGCCACGGCGCCAGGGACATCGACGCACGAGCCATCGACGGTGTCTGAGGACGAACCTAAGCCGGCGTCTGCTGAGACTGCTCCGCCGACCCGCTAACGGACGCGGCGCCGCCGGTGCTCGCGAACTGCAGTTCGTACAGCCGGTGGTAGATACCCCGGCGCGCCAGCAGCTGCTGGTGGGTGCCCTGCTCGCGCAATTCGCCCTTGTGCAGCACCAGAATCGAGTCCAGGTCCTGAATCGTCGAAAGCCGGTGGGCGATGGCCAGGGTCGTGCGCCCGTCCATCACGACGCGCAACGCGTCGCGAATCAACAGCTCGGTCTCGGTGTCCACGCTCGACGTCGCCTCGTCGAGAATCAGGATCGGAGGATCCGCCGCCAGCGCCCGCGCAAGCGACAGCAGCTGCTTCTGCCCGACTGACAGCGTGCTGCCCCGCTCCGCCACGGCCGCATCGAGGCCGCCGGGCAAGCGGTCGATGAACGGTCCGGCGTGCACCGCATCCACGGCGCGCCGCACCGCGGCGTCGGTGATGTCGACGTGCCCGAGGCGGACGTTGCCGGCAATCGTGCCCGAGAAGAGATGCACGTCCTGCAGCACCAGTCCGAACTGGGCGCGCAGGCTGGCCAGATCGAGCGTGCGGATGTCGTCGCCGTCGATGGTGATCCGCCCCTCCTGCACGTCGTAGAACCGCAGCAACAGGCTCATGAGGGTGGTCTTGCCCGAGCCGGTCGCGCCGACGATGCCGATGCGCTGGCCGGGCTGCACCTCGAAGGACACATCTTTGAGCACCGGCTCGCCTGGGAGGTAGGCAAAGCTGACGTGCTCGAACCGGATGGCGCCGCGCCGCGCAAGGCGTCCTCCCGGCGGTGAGCTGATCTCGACCGGCGTGTCGAGCAGCGTGAAGATGCGCTCGGACGAGGCCATCGCGCCCTGCAGCACGTTGAACTTCTCGGACAGGTCGCTGATGGGCCGGAAGAAGCGCTGGGAGTACTGCAGGAACGCCACCAGCGAGCCGAGCGTCAGCGCGTCGCGCAGCACCCAGCCGCCGCCCACCCACAGCAGCAGCGCCGCCGCCAGCGCGCTCACGAGCTCGATCGCCGGATAGAAGACGGCGTAATAGAAGATCGAGTCCACGTTGGCGTCGCGGTGCGCGCGGTTGATGCCGTCGAACGCCGCGAAGTCGCGGGCCTCGCGGCGGTACAACTGCACCGTCGCCATCCCCGAGATCCGCTCCTGCAGGAAGGCGTTGATGCGCGCGATCCAGGTCCGCACCTGCCGGTACGACTCGCGGACGTGGCGGCGGAACCACTGCGTGATCAGCGCGATCAGCGGCAGCACCGAGAAGGCGACGAGCGCCAGCCGCCAGTCCATCCACACCAGCACGGCCATGATGCCGGCGAGCGTGAACACGTCGCCGAACACCGACACCACGCCGGACGTGAACAGCTCGTTCAGCACGTCCACGTCGCTCGTGACCCGCGTCATCAGCCGGCCGACCGGGTTACGGTCGTAGAACCGCAGGTCGAGGCGCTGCAGGTGCCCGAAGACCGCCATCCGCAGGTCGAACATCACCCGCTGCCCGATGATCTGCATCGTCCAGGTCTGGGCGAACTCGAGCAGGAACGACAGCAGGATGGCGCCGAGGTAGAGCGCCGCGATGAGGCCGAGCCCCGACAGGTCGCCCGCCGGAATCGACTCGTCGATGACCGTCTTGGTGAGCAAGGGCGGCACCAGCTGCAGCGCCGCGTTGCCGACGATCGCCGCGATCGCCAGCGCCACCTGCCGCCGGTAGGGCCGCAGGTACGTCAGCAGCCGCCGCATCAGGCGGCCGTCGTAGGCCTTGCCGATGACGTCGTCCTCGTGCTGCGCCGTCATCGCATGGCCTCGAGCTCGTCTTCGAGCTGCTGGTGCCGGGCCAGCGCGGCGTAGAGGCCGCCGTGCGCGATCAGGTCGTCGTGCGTGCCACGCTCGACGATGCGGCCGCCGTCGAGCACCAGGATCTGGTCGGCGCCGCGGACGGTGGAGACACGGTGCGAGACGATGAGGGAGGTGCGCTGGCGCATCACCTCGCGGAGCCGGCGCAGGATCTCCTCCTCGGTGTGCGTGTCCACCGCCGACAGCGCGTCGTCGAGCACCAGGACCCGGGGATCGGTCACCAGCGCGCGGGCCAGCGCCGTGCGCTGCTTCTGCCCGCCCGAGAGGGTGATGCCGCGCTCCCCCACCATGGTGTCGTAGCCGTTGGGGAAGGCGCTCAGGTCGGCGTCGAGCCGGGCCCTCGCGGCGGCCGCCTCGATCCGGGCGCGCGACCAGCCGGTGTCGCCGCCGGCCGCCGCGGGCTCGCCGAACGTGATGTTCTCGGCCAGCGTGGCGCTGAACAGGAACGGCTCCTGCGGCACGAACCCGATGGCCCCGCGGAGCACCGCCAGCGGCAGGTGGCGGACGTCGTGGCCGTCCACGAACACCGTGCCGGGCGGCGGCTCGTGCAAGCGCGCAAGCAGGTCGAGCAACGTACTCTTGCCGGAGCCCGTGCTGCCGACAATCGCAGTGGTCGTGCCCGCGGGAACGCGCGCGGTCACGTCGTGCAATACCGTCTGGCCGCCGAACGCGAACGTCAGATCGCGGAACTCGATGTCGCCGCGGATCTCTTCCGGGCTCTGCGGCGCAGCCGCCGACACCGCGGCGTCGGACACCGCCGGCACGGCGTCGAAAATCTCGAGCAGCCGTTTCCACGACGCCATCCCCCGCTGCAGCAGGTTGGTGACCCAGCCGAAGGCGATCATCGGCCACGCCAGCATCGCCAGGTAGGCGTTGAACGCCACCAGCTCGCCGATCGTCATCTGCCCCCGCACGACCTCCCGGCTGCCCAGCCAGAGCACGAGCAACGACCCGATGCCCATCAACAGCCCCATGCTCGGGAAGTACATCGCCTGCAGGCCGATCAGCGAGCGGTTGCGGCGGACGTATTCGTCGTTGGCCTCGCGAAAGCGATCGAGCTCGAACGGCTCCTGACGGTAGGCACGCACGACGCGGACGCCCGACAGCGACTCCTGGGTGATGGCGCTGACCGTGGAGAGCTGGGCCTGAATGCCCTCGAAGCGATCGTGGATCGCCTTGCCGAAGTAGTGGACGAACAGCGACACGCACGGGAGCGGCACCAGCGCAATCAGCGTGAGCCACGGATCGATCGACGCCATCAGCGCGACGGCGACGACGAAGGTGAGGACGGTGCTCGACTTGTACATCACCGCCGGCCCCATCATCATCCGCACCGCACTCAGGTCGCTGGTGGCGCGCGACATCAGATCACCGGTGCGCGTGCGCTGGAAGTAGCCGAGGTCGAGCCGTTGCAGATGGGCGAAGAACTCGTTGCGCAGGCTGTACTCGAAGTCGCGTGACACGCCGACGATGAGCCGCCGGGTCTTGAAGCGGAACCAGCCGCCGGCGACGGAGAGCGCGAGAACGCCGGCCGCGTAGCCGCCGAGCTTGGCGGCGGTAAGCTCGGCGACGAGGTCGTCGATGGCGTACTTCGTGACCCACGGCGCCGCCAGCTGCAGCGACGAGGCGACGACCACGCTGGCGAGCCCTTTCAGGAATGCGCTGCGGTAGGGAACGAGATGCGCGAGCAACCGGCTGGTGGGGGACACCCGGTCTATTGTACGAAGGCCGTCTGAATCGAACCTGAACAGCGTCGGCACCGCCCTCTATCCATCCCCACGTGCGCAACCGATACTCAATGTATGCACATGCGTATCACGCTACCCCTCTGCCTGCTGCTGGGATTGGTCGCCTCGCAGGCGTCTGCCCAATTCCGGCCGCGGCAGCCACCGCCAGGAGAGAACTACCACGTCGAGCTCGGGCTGCGGTTCTGGTTCCCGGATCCGGGCATCATCATCGGCAGCGATATCCTGAACACGGTGAACCCGGCGGGCGTGGACTTCGTGCAGGAGTTCAACATCACGAAAAAGAAGTTCAACGAGTTCAAAGGCGCCCTGCGGGGCGGCAAGCACGCGCTGCGCGTGGCTCGCGTGGACATGGTCTACAACGAAGCGGCACTGCTGCAGCGGACGATCGAGTTCGGTGGCCGCGTCTTCACGGTCAACGCCCTCGCAACCGCCGACCTCGAGTGGGACCTGTGGCGCATCGGCTACGAGTACGACTTCGTCAAGAACGACCACGGCCTGTTCGGCGTCATCGCCGAGGTGGACTTCAACCATGTCGTCGCCGATCTCCGGGCCACCACCGGGTTCAATACCGTGAGGTCCCTCACCGACGAGAACGTCCCGACGCCGGGGTTCGGCCTCATCGGCCGCGGCTACGTACACCGCAACGTCTCGATCACCGCCGAGTTCACCGGGTTCAAGCTGCCCGGCTTCCTGGCCGACAAGCTGAGCGACCTGGCCGAGGAAGCAATCGAAGGCGACTCCAACGCCACGATGCGCGACTTCGACATCTACGTCACCGGCAGCATCACGCGCTACTTCGGCATCCAGGGCGGCTACCGCTGGCTCTCGGCCGACTACGAGATCGACCGCGACCTCGGCGACCTGTCGATGAAGGGGCCATACTTCGGCGTCATGGTCCGCTTCTAGACAGGGCAGCACGTAGGGCGGGGCTTCAGCCCCGCCCAGCGGATGCGGGCGTTCAGCCCCGCCCCGGCTTTCTCCCCACCACCAGCAACGAGCTCCCCATCGGCATCTCGACGCGGCGCGCCAGCGCCGCCTCGAGCCGCAGCACCCGCGACAGCAGCGCGTTCACCGGCGACGGCGGAATCGTGATGTCGGTGTCGTCGCGTACGCCGCGGTACGGGCGCGTGAGCCGCTGCACGCCGCGCGTCATCACCATCAGCGGCACCAGCGCGGCAAACATGTAGGACACGCGTTCGACCCGCAGCCCGGCCTCCTCCGCCAACGCGCGCGCGGTGGCTCGCGTGTAGCGCCGGTACTCGCGCCACACCTCCGAATGATCGCCGTGCAGGATCGGCAGCGCCGCCATCGAGATCACCACGGCGCCGCCGGGCTTGACCACGCGCGCCATCTCCCGTACCGCTTCACGGTCCGTCGGAATGCACTGCATCATGTCGAACGAGGTCACGAGGTCGAAGGTGTCGGAGGCAAACGGCACGACCGCGGTGTCGGCCCGCACCAGCGGCCGCTGAACCTCACGGGCAAGCGCCAGCCCGCCTTCCGAGAGGTCGAGGCCGAACGCGGACCCGTACTGCCCGAGCGTGCGGAGGTTGTGGCCGGTGCCGCAGCCGCAGTCGAGCACGCGGAGGCCGGTGCGGCCGGCCGCGACCCTGGCAAAGACCGGATGAAGGTAGCTGCGGAACCCGTGGTACCAGAAGTGATCGTCCTCGGCCTGGCGGGTCAGGTCGAGGAGACGGTCCATCGCTTCGCGGCAGTCAGCGGCGCGTGCGGCTGGCCGGCTTGCTGGCTGGCTTCTTCGCGGCCGTCGTCTTCTTCTTGGTGGTACTGGAGGGTGCTGGCGCCTTGGCAGCCGGCGCCTTCGCCGCCGGTGCGGTGCTCACCGCCGCCTGCGACGGGCGCAGGTTCGGGTCCAGCACTCCCCCGCCGTAGAGCGCCCGGTAGTCTTCCGCCGTGCCCAGAATGCGCTTCACGTAGTTCTGCGTCTCCGGGAACGGGATGTCGTCGATGAACTCGTCCTGCGGGATGCCGGGCCGCTCGTCGGTCCAGCGGTCGACGCGCGACTCGCCGGCGTTGTAGCTCGCGAGCGCGAAGTGCGCGCCGCCGAAGCGATCGATCAGATCGCGGAAGTACTGCGTGCCGATGCGGACGTTGATCTCGGGCTGGCGCAACATGGCCGTGTTGAACCCCGAGATGCCCAGCTTGCGAGCGTAGCGCCGGCCCGTCCCCGGAATGATCTGCATCAACCCGTAAGCGTTGGCGTGCGACCGGATCTCGGCCGTGAACGTGGACTCCTGCGCCATCAGCGCCGCGAGCAGATACGGATCGAGCTGGTGCAGCTCCGAATACTTGGTGATGAGCGGCCAGTAGTCGAGCGGGAAGATGATCCGGAGCACGTCGGCCGGGAGCGCTTCCCCGCCGGCGGCCATGAATTGCGGATAGGCGCGCCGCATCGTGGTGATGGCGCCGCGCAGCGCCGCGAACCGCTCTTCCGCCGTCAGCGTCAGCCCCTGCTGGTGCCGGATCCAGGCCGACGTCGCCTGGAGCTGCGGCGAGTCGCCCCACACGCGCTGGGCATACTGCACCTCGCGCAGGGCATCGCCGTACATCTGTGCCGTGAGCAGCGACCGGATGATATCGTCCGACTCGACCACCGGCGCGATCGTGGCCAGCGGTGCGGCCGTGATGCGCGCCTGTGTGGGGGTCTGGCCCCGCGCGAGCAGAAGCTTCGACGACAACCGTCCGTAATAGCTGTTCTGATAGTCGGCCACGACGAGCCGGTAACGAGCATTGGCGGTGACCGCGTCGTCGAGACGATCGCGCGAACGCCCGGACCAATAGAGCCAGGCCGGCCGGGTGTCGGCGCGCGGCGCCATCGCCGCGGCAGACTCGAACGTCGCGGCCGCATCACTGAACTCGCCAGCGCGATAGGACCGCCAGCCCACTTTCCACGCCGCGCGCTCGGCGTAGCGGCCGCGCGGGAACAGGCGCAGCAGCTCGCGGAAGACCTCGTCCGCGTCGTCGTCGTCGTCGCTGGTGATGAGGTCCGTGCCGAGGCCGTTCAGCGCTTCCTCAGCCCACGGGCTGCGCGGAAAATCGCTGACCAGGTCGCGGGCCTGTCGCGTGTAACTACTGCGATCGCCCAGCGCCTTGGTGGCGAGGAGCGAGATATAACGCGCTTCCGCGGCGCGGGCCTCGCTATCGAGAAGAGGCCGCAGCGCCTCGCGAGCCTGGCGGCGGTTGCCAAGGTAGTAGTCCGACGCCGCGACGCGCAGCGCCACCAGTTCGCGCTGGTCGGCGTTGCCGGGATCGAGCGCCGAATAGGCCGCCCTGGCATCGCTCCAGCGCTTGGCGCTGTAGAACCGCTCGGCGCGCGACAAACCGCGCTCGAACGGCTCGGGCGGATCCTGGGGATTCCGCAGACGTCCGATGGCTACCGGGGCCTCCGCGGCCTGCGCGCTCAACGGGTAGTCGTAGTAGAGACGGCGATACGATTCGAGCGCGTGGGTGCGGTGTCCGGCCGCCTCCTCGATGCGAGCGCGCATCATCCACACGTCTTCCGGGTTTGCGAGCTTGTCGGCCGTCAACGCCGACAGCGAGGCTTCGACGCGCTCCGGCGTGCCGCGCGCCAGCGCCGCCTCGGCCAACTGAAGCGCCGACAGTTCCTTCAGTGCGCCGTCCAGCGGACGAGAGGCCAACAACGACAACGTGGCCAGAGCCTCGTCGTAGCGGCCCAAGCCGATCTGCGCGATGCCGCGGTAGTAGGTGGCGTAGTTGACGAGGTTGGGATCGGCGATGTCCGGCGCCGAGATGAGCGCAAGCCCGGCCGAGTAATCGCCGTCGGCGATCAACTGGGCGCCCTGCACGAAGCGCCGGGTGCCGGCGTTGAGCGGTCGCGGCGAGGTGGAACGGCCCGCGCTGCCTGACGGCACGAACCAGTAGAGCGCCAGGTCGCTCGGCAGCGGCGGGTGTGACGTCGGCACGAGCAGCGCGTCCAAGCTCGACCGTTGGGTCGTCGCCTGCTGGCCGCTCAGCAACGTGGCGCCGCCGGCAACGACCGCCAGCACCATAAACGCACGCAACGCGAAGCCCTGCCGATGGTTACGCGGTTCTCTAATTTGCACGTGCTGTCACGATTATAGGGGCGCTCAGATCCGCGGGCTACTCTTTTCCTAGGTGTGTTATCGACGCCTCCAGCGGCTCAGCGCAGCGCACGAGATTGCCTGGGGTGTCGCGCCTGCTACACTGGAGGAGACGCCAACCCAGGAGCGTGGGTTGCGTCCGATCGGGAAAACCCTGGGGGGCGAATTTGGCTTCGACGGGGGTTCGAGATCGTGGGATGCATGCCGAGCACCATTAACTCGTAAATCTGATGGAACATCCGTTAACTGCGGACAATCAGTACGCTCTCGCAGCCTAATTAGGCTGTGACGTTCGCCCTGGCCTCGCCTGGTGGTTGGGGGCCGAACGCCATTAAACAGGCTGGTCCCCCGCTGGTGCTCCGGCGGCGGGGGGCGAGATTCACCGGAGCTGGTGACCCGGCGGTTTTTAGCCGCTTCCTCACGCCGGGCACGAGACAAAAGAAGC